>Ga0315910_10001086_pt1 | contig 25524 bp, 20 predicted proteins | sample EdamamesoilMG_FD_204470 | JGI IMG/M metagenome (GOLD analysis project Ga0315910, IMG submission 204470) | Garden soil microbial communities collected in Santa Monica, California, United States - Edamame soil | ecosystem: Environmental > Terrestrial > Soil > Garden | place: USA: California... | reverse complement strand
AGGTGGCGACAGCGCGAGCGGTGGCGCAGCCGCTACCGGTGGCGGCGATGGCTCGGGCGGCGACGGCACGGGCTCGGGCGTGCAGGTCTACATCCTGTTTGGGCAGTCCAACATGTGGGGTGAGCCGTTGCCTCAAGCTCAAGACATGGTGGAGAACCCCAACATCGAGGTGCTGACGCGCATCAGTTGTGGCAACCACGGCAAGAACGAGTGGGTCACGGCGCTGCCGCCTCTGCATGAGTGCGTCGGGCAACAGGGCAGCGGAACCGCGGGTCCAGGCGTAGGTCCGGGCGATTACTTCTCCAAGACCGTAGCGGCCGAGTACCCAAGCGACAAGATCTTGCTCGTTCCCAACGCCATCCCCGGTGTGCCCATCAGCACCTTTGCCGTGGGCAGCGCCACGTACAATGAGATGATCATGCGCGCGGAGCTGGCCCAGGAGCGCGGCGAAATCAAAGGCATCCTCTTTCACCAGGGTGAATCTGATTGCGGCAGTTCGTCCTGGCCCAATGCGGTCAAGACCATCGTCGACGCGATGCGCCAGACGCTGGGCACGGGGAACATCCCGTTTTTGGCCGGTGAAATTCCCCGCACCAGTCAGTGCAGCAATCACAACCCGCAGGTCGCCAAGCTACCCGACCTCATCGAAAACGCCCACGTGATCTCATCGGAAGGCCTGAGCATCACCGATGAGTATCACTTTGGCATCGAGTCGCAGCGCACCTTTGGAACCCGCTACGGGGAGAAGATGCTGGAGCTGCTCGCGGAGTAAGTCACTGAGCGTGACTCACTCCGCTGGCATCGCCGGCAACCGGGACTTCCAGCGCTCGATGGACGCTTGATCGGCCCGGATGTGGAGGCGGCCACCGTTCTCGTCGAAGGTCTCCTCGAGCACGCTAGCCTCCGCACAAATTTCTGCGCGCAGGGCCGCGTGACTGTAGGGGACGAACAACTCCACCTCGCTCATCTGTCCGTGGAAGAACGCGACGATGGCTTGGTGGACCCGCGTCACGTCGTCAGCTGAACGCGCACTGACGAACAGCGCCTCGGGGAGCTCCAGTCGCACGGCGTGTTGGTCCTCGTCGCTCATCTTGTCCAGTTTGTTGACCAGGTAGAGGGTGGGCATATCCCGCGCCTCCACTTTGTGCAGTACCTCTTGGGTGGTGCTCAGGTGGGCCTTCCATTCTGGATCGGAGCCGTCGATGACGATCACGAGCAGATCGGCATCGAGCGCTTCACTCAGCGTAGAACGGAATGAGGCGAGCAGATGGTTGGGCAAGTTGCGCAGGAAGCCCACCGTATCCGCCACGACAATAGGCGGACGCGTGGGAGGCGAAAGCTGACGCACAGTGGTGTCGAGCGTGGCAAACAGCGCGTCTTGCACCAGCACTTGGCTGGCGGTGAGAGCGCGCATCCAGCTCGATTTACCGGCGTTGGTGTAACCAACCAGCGCGATGCCAGCCACGTCACTGCGCCGCTCTCGCCGGGCGTTGTCGGCGCGTTGGGCCTTTTCAATCTCCTGACGCAGATCGGCCAGGCGCTTGCGGATCTGTTGCTTGCGCAACTCCACGCTGGTCGCACCTTTCGAGGCGCGTCCACCACCGCCCTCTTGCTTGTCGCCCAGCGCCTCATCATCACGCAGGCGGGGACCTTCATACTGCAGCTCCGCTGATTCAATCTCCAGCTGCGCTGTGCGCGTGCGCGCACGGCGTGCAAAGATGCGCAGGATGACTTGCGTGCGATCGAGGACCTCAATCCCCAGTTCGCGGGCGAGGTTGCGTTGTTGGTTGGGAGCGAGTTCTCCGTCGAAAACGGCGAGGATCTTGGCGTCGTCGTCGCCGGCGGCTTGTTCGGCCTCGACGAGACCTTTGAGCTCATCCAGCTTGCCCGAGCCCAGGACCTTGGGGCCCGGTGCTTGGTGCAGGCGTTGAACGATGCTTGTGCGCACGGTGGCGCCCAGGCCTTTGAGCAGGTGAGCCAGCTCGGCCAAAGAGGCGGTGACCTCGCGCTCCTGTTGCTCGGGCATGTGCACGGCAAACAGCAGCGCGACGGGGGGGGCTTCATGAGTGGAATGAATACGGGACGAGTGCATAAGGACTCCTAGGGGAGACAAGGGTAGTGTCAGGGCATGCCCAGGGGCAGCGGGAAGGTGGCCCAGGAGGGCCGAACGTTTGAGGCGATCCGCGCTCGAATGAAGTGCGCTGTGGCGCCTGCGCGAGACGGGGGCTGTCGAGGTTGCAGCTGTACAAAACAGTGATCCAAGGCACGAAAATGCCGTAAAAACGGCCGTTGCTTGGAGCACCGGAAATCAGCGCAAACGGATTGCCTTGTTCATGACGCCGGTACTCTGATGCAACACTATCCTGAGCGCAACTAGTTTGCTCCGTCAGGGTACAAAACGCTCGAGGGGGCCGGGCCGTCGCGTGGGGGGGGCGTCGCGTGTGTTCGCTGAAGCGCGCTTTCTTTGCGCAGCGTTTCCCTGCGGAGGGCTTTCTTTGCGCGTCGCTTTCTTTGCACAGGGCTCTGCGCTCTGCCAGATCTGGAGTGCCGATACAGTTGGGCGGTCGCCATGAATGCACGTAACGTAGCTCGGTCAGCAATCTGTCTGATTTGTTTGGCGCTCTCGTGCGGGCCCGAGCAGCAAGGGGGCGGAGATGCGACGACTGCGGACGGTGGCGCCTCGACGGGCGGAGCAGGCAGTGGGGGTGATGCCTTGGGGACTGCGGGCGGCACCCATGCTGGCGGGGCATCGGGGAGTACAGGCGGCGTGGGGAACGCTGCTGGTGGTGCTGCTGGCGCCGCAGCCGGAGGCAATGCTGGGAGCAGTTCGACCGGGGGCGTGCCTTTCGAGGCGGAGTTGCCACCACAAGAGGACTACATCGAGGAGGTGAATGGTGAGTCGTTTGACATGATTTACGTCGCGGGGGGTACGTTCACTCTCGGGTGCGAGAGTGCCCCCTGTCCGCAGTATTCGGATCCAGTCGAGAACATCGCGGTCAGTAGCTATCTGATCGCCAAGAACCAGGTGACGAACGAGTTGTACGACGCCGTCATGGGTGGGAGCGGTACTTCACTCGGCGCTTTGAGCATCACCTGGTACCAAGCCCATGAGTTCGCGTGCGAGCTCAGCAAACTCACAGGCCTGGCCTACAGGATGATGACCGAGGCTGAGTTCGAATACGCAGCGAAGAACCATGCGGGCAGCCTCGGGGACTTGGGAGGCGGCGAGGAGTGGGCGTACAATTCTTGGGAGACGTCCTATTCGTGTCAGCCAGGTGATAGCGATCCCGTCGGACCAAGTAGCGGCGAGCACACTCAAAAGACCCGTCGTGATACGGAGAACACCGCCGATAACATCACAGGGCGGCTGATCCGTTCCATCGACGGCATTGGTCCGCAGCTGCGTTTGGTCGTCTCGGCCGAAGTCCCCTATCCACCCCACTACAAGCCGACGTGTGACATCCAGCCCCCTCATCTCGGCGAAGAACCAGTGAACTCCTATCGCGATCCGCGTTGGGTCACGGGCAGCGACGCGCGTTGGACCACGGGCTCGCTGGGCATCGGTACCTTGGACCTGCAGGTGTGGGAGGATGGCACCGCTCGTTACGACACCGCCGAGGGTCAGTGGTTCACCTCGAACAACATCGCGTTCGTTTTCGTCCCGAGTTCGGGCACTCACACGAAGCTTTCGTACATCTTTCTCGACGAGAACCAGGGTTCGGTGATCTCCGACACAGGCTTTATGAGCGGGGGGTACGTGGGCAGGTTTCAAAGGGAGTCGACCAGCGGAACCAAGCCGACCATCGACGGGCTCATGAGCGGAGCAGAGTTGGCCGCCGCGGCGGGGGCCGACTACGAGATGATTGACATGCAGAACATCCCCCCATCGGATCGGGAACAAGATCCCCGTTTGCTCGATGGTCCAAGTCAAGGCTGGTTTCAGGACAACACCAGCGCAGGAGGCGTGCACCACTACAGAAAGGATGTCGACGCGGACGAGTTTCGCTTCACCGTCAATCAGGCGGGCACTCGGACCATGCTGGCCAACGGCGCGTGGTTCACGGTCAACAATACCTTCCTCCGCGTCATACACGAAGATGGCTACACCGCCGACTACCTCTACGCCGTCGACGGCAACGGGACTTTTTATCACAACTCGTTCCAAGGGTACGAGCGCGCCGACTTCAGGATCTTCGAGAAGACAGACAACGGGAGCGCCACCTTGACGTCCACCTGCGGTAGCATCTGCGAAAACGAAATCCCCAAAGGAGAGCCTGAATCGGTCTACGCCAACATCGAGGGCGGCGAGTCATCCTTCGTGCCCGCACCGTGTCCTGCCCAAGGATGCGAGTAGGGACATCGTCTCTCGGTGAGCGACTACAAAACGCTCGAGGGGGCCCACAAGTGGAGCCCCCTCGCTGCGCTGTCTTAGTTCTCGTTCAGACTGGTGTCATTCGCTGACGAAGGTCGTGACACTCATGGCCGGGAGAGCTGCCGGGAGCGAGCCGGCCGCGACGGTAACAGCAGTGCCCGCAACCCAGTTCCCGCTCGCTGAGGTGACGTAGGGGATCATCGTTGCCGGCGCCGTTCCGCCCGAGATGGCGATCGGTACATCGGCAGCGGCGTCGGTCTCATTGATGGCGACGATCACGAGTTCGCCAGCATCACCTGTGTAAGCAGAGACCAGGACTTTGTCCGGAGAGGGGCCGGCAACGCGCACTGCATGGAACTTGTCGGGACGGATGTACCGGCTGAAATTGCCCATGGTGTAGTAGCGCTTGGTGACGGGAGCGTCGTTGATGTTGTTGCTCATCATCAGACCCAGCCCTTCGTTATTGTTGTTGTAGTACGACTTGTACCACCAGTAGAGCCAGGCTGAAGCCTCACCTACGGTGAGCGCCGAGTGGATCCAGCGTGCGACCGCTACGCCGTTCTTGATGTCGGTCGAGGGCCCCGATTCCGGCCAATATGAAACGCCGGACATTTCCGTCTGCCAAACTTCCTTGTCCTTCACGCCGCCCGTGACATCAGCAGGCCATGCATAGGCGACCTGTGACTCGTACTCGTGCACACCCATGATGTCGAAGGCGCTCCACGCTGCTGGATCCTTAGCCAGCCAGTGACCATAGTCATAGCCGCCCTGATTCATTGTCGGATCGAGCGCAGGATCTGCCATGGTGCACTTTTCAGCACACGTCGCTGCGACGGTCGGGTCGATTGTATTCGAGAAGCACTCACAATCGAGTGGATCGGTGCTCTTGTAGCCGCCACCTTCCACTCCAACCCCAGTGGGCGAGAGGTTGCTCCACACGTGGATCCACAAGGATGCTTCGGGAGCGATCATCTTGGTATTGGGCGCGTCCGTGTCGAAAATCGGCCCGGCTACCTTGGCGAATTCAGCCAACTGTTTGCCGGTGTAGACCATGGACTCGTATTCGTCGGTGAGCGGGGCCGTACACGTCCCGCCGGAACTAGAACACGATGCAAAGTCGGTCTCATTGCCGATCGACATGGCGTACAGACCGTTGTCATCCGCGTACTTCGCGATCATTTTCGCCCAGTCATCGTAGCGGTCCGGGAGCAGGAAGCCCCCGTTGGTCGTCTTATTGTTGGTCTTCCAGGCTGCAGGAGCGCTCCAGCACGACCCGATGACCCTGGCTCCCAGGTCCTTCACTGTTTCCCAACCGCTAGGCACGCCACGATGACCGCCGTTTTCATCCATTCCGATCCGCAGGATGGACAGGCCGAGCGCGTTCTGGCCTTCAAGCGTGAACAGCTGGTTCCAAGGAAGGTTATTGCCATCAGTGATGGTGGCGTTGATGCCGAAGCCACGGATGATCTGTTTGACCTCTCCGAGTTGAACGGTCAGAACGGTCGGGTCATTCGGTGACGTACCTCCGGTGCCCGTGTCGGGGCCGCCGCCTGCGCCAGTCGAGTTACCGCCGCCGCCAGCACCCGTCGAGTTACCGTCGCCGCCAGCACCCGTCGAGTTACCGCCGCCACCCGCGCCGGTCGGTCCAATTCCTCCACTGCCGACGGGACCATCGGCGCCACCAGTGCCGGTGGTGGCATTGCCGCCTGTCCCACTCGCTGGGTTGGAGTCACCGCCGCAAGCTGAGATGGCGACGGAAGAAAGGAGGGAAAGGAGTGTCGGGAGAAGAAGAAGTTGAGTTCGTTTCGTCATAGGGACCGAATTCCGTGGGTGAGGGCGGCTCTCAAGAAAGCGTAGGCGGCGATTCACCTACGTCGCGCTATCGTGTACGCCTATGCCACAGACAGGCTTGCGTGCGTAGCCGCGTAATGCCCGAGTTCACAAATGAGAGGTACCGCTTCTCAGTCGTTGAAATATTTCAACGAAGGTTGAAGTTTCGCGACCCTATTTGCGCCCCCCCGGCCTGGAAAATGGCGGAAATGATGGAGTTGGCCGCAGTGCGGGCCGAACTGGTGGGCTAGGGCGCTGCTGAGCGGGGGGGGACCAGGCTGGTCCAGGTAGGTTCAATGTGATCGCGCAGCACCTGGGCGCGCAGCTCCACACGGTCCGTGCTCGGCAGGCGGCCCCAGTCGGGCAAGAACGAGTCGAAGACGGTGGCACCGGGTGCGTGGCGTGCTTGAGAAACCGCTTGGCGGAACGTGGCGTCGAGCGCGGAGTGAAAGTCCGAAAGACCAGAGAGTTCCGCTTGGCCCAGGGCCCAACCCACGAAGCGCCACGCGAGCTCGGCGTGGGCTGTTTCGTCCTCGGCAATGATGGTGAGGGCCAGGGCAATGGTGGGCACCGTGGTGCGCTCCGCCGCGGCCTGGGCCTCACAAGCGGCTAATGTCTCATTGATGCATCCGTCACGCACCGTATCCCGGGTCACCTCAAGCAAAGTGGGTGATGACATGGTGAGCTCGAGCGGGAGCGGACCCGGACCGAAGGGTTGACCAGAAAAATGCGAGGCGAGCGCAAAACAGATGCGCGCGTGCTCGATCTCATCCAAGGCCGCCTTGTGCGCCTGTTCCAACAGCTGGGGTGGCGCACCCACGGCGAGCAACTCCAACGAGAACTTGGCAAAACTGGCGATGGAGGCGTGTTCGGCCTGCGCCGCACGGAGAAAGCTCCTGGTCAGCTGCGTGGCCAGATCGAGGGGTGGGCGCGGCAAGTGCTTGATTTGTGCCCAAAATTCTCGGCGGAGCTGGTCTGTCGAGGAAACCTGGGCGGTCTCGGATCCAAAATCATTCATGCGCGACTCAACTCATCATCCAATCACTTCGTACGACGACGCTTGCCACGACCACGGCATCGGATGTTCGCAACGGGCGGCCCTCGACGCAAATGTCCTCGACCCCGTGGAAGAGGGCATAACAACACTCTCCTTCCCCTGACATGCTGAAGTCCTCATTGGGAGCAAACGGCCCTTGCGGTTTGCCACAATCCCCCAAGCACTGACTGACGGGAACGGAAAATCCTAGACTGCTCGCTGCTGGGCACTGGCCCGTTTCATCGACGGGGCGACAGTACTGTGCCACGCAGCAGTCCTCAATCTCGGCACTCCAATAACCAGGGAGCGGATCCGGTCTACCCATCAGCGAGCAGGACAGCCCGTGGACTTAGGTGGCTAGAAGGGTCAAGAATGTCGTGCGGCCCAGGGAACACGCGGGTTCAGTTCATCATCCAGTCATTTCGACGAACGACTGCTGCCATGAGGAGCGTATCTGCCACGCGCAGCGGACGTCCCTCAATGCAGCGGTCCTCCATGCTCACGCTGATGACGTAGCAGCACGGCGCGTCGCGGTTCATCTCGATGTCTGCATTCGGCGAGAAAGGACCCTTGGGATCTGCACATTCAACCAAGCACCCCGTGCCGGAAAACCTGCCCTCTGCGCGTTTTCTCTCAGGACATTGCCCGCCGTCGTCGGCGGCAACGCAGTACTGGACCTCACAACAATCTTTGACCGTTTCGTTCAGGTAACCTGACATCAGTCCGGGGACGCGGCAGACCTTTTGGTCAGGGTCGGGTGTCCACTGCGCGAGAGTTCCCCCAGTGTTTGCACTGCCGCCCGCACCTGGTGCCCCGCCGGACGCGGCGGTGGCCCCGCCGGACGCTGCACCGCCACTTCCTTCAGGGTCATCGAAGATGTATTCCGGCGCAGAACCGCAGCCATAGAGTGCGGAGAGCGCCAAACCTTGGGCGAGGGCCGAACGGAGTCCGAGCACGGGGAACGCGGAGCTCATGCGGCCATCCAATCACGCCGCACCACCACGGCCGCCACGATCAACGAGTCCTCTTGGCGCAGCGGGCGGCCGTCACATCCGATTGAATGAATGACGTAGCAACACGCGCCCTCTGCGATGACGGCAGTGTTGTCCGGATTGTAGGCAAAGGGGCCTTCGGCGGGTTCGCAGCTGCACGTGCCGCTGCCTGGAGGGTAACCAGGCAGCTTGAGGATCGCGTTGTCGTGCGTCGCAGGGCATGTGCCATCGGCTGCGGCTTTCATGCAGGAAAACTCTGGGCAGCAGCGGCCATGATAGCCAAAGCCACCGCCGTAATTTTCGCCCACACATGCGCGGTCGTCTTCGCCTGGCAGCAGCGGATAGGTCGAGTGGGTACCACCTGTGGACGTGCCCCCGTCGGCCGTGTGGTGACTGCCTCCGGACTCTTGAACGGATGTGGTGCTCTCTCCGGCCCCGCCGCTCCCGTCGCCGTCAGGCTGAGGCGTGACGGTCGAGCCGCCACAGGCTGAGAGCGTGGAGAGCGCCACACCTTGAAGTAGGGCTGCGCGCAGACCGGGTGGGAACCGGAAGCGATGGTGGGTGGTCATGCACGATGCTCAAGCAAAGAGCAGGCCAAGCTAGCACTAGGGAAAATCAGCGAAAAACTCGCTCGAAGGTCGCGCTGCCGCAATGTGCCAACTGAGCCACGTGACACGCCATCCCTGGCCGGGGAGGGCTACATGGCCTGGGCTGTCTTGAGCGCCACGACCGGCAGGCCCTCCTCCTTCCCGACTGCTCAAAGTGGCAGATGCGCGCCACCGCAAGCGTCGAAGCGCCCGGTGAGCACCAGCAGGTAGAGCAGGCGCAGCGAGTCGGGGAAATAATTGTGGTCGTTCAGTTTGAGCGCTTCGCTGGCAAATTCATCGAGCGTGGCTTGGTCAGAGGACATGGCGCCATCCGCAAACGCGCCCACGCTGAGGATGCTGTGATCAATCTCGCCGAACGGCGTCCCGTCGAGCTCGTACTTGCGGCCCACGCTGGTGATGCCCTGGGTCTTGACGAAGGCGGTGATCTTGTCGAGGAAGGTTTTGGCTGCGGGCGTGCCGTGCCACACGTAGTCGACGGCGATGCGCCACGGTGTGCGAATGGCGTCTGAGCCGTAGATGTCGGCGTTGGTGTAGTAGGTGCACCCGGAGGGGCCTGACTCACCGGTGTTGCCCTGCTCATCGACCCAGTTGGGCACCAAGCCCGTGGTTGTATGAGCGAACCGTGAGAGCAGGGTATAGCTGTCGTCCGCGAGCTTGAGCCACTGATCCTTGCGGCTGGCTTGGGAGGGGCGCTCCGCGTACACGCGGTAATACGCCGGGGCAAAATAGGAAGGATTGAGGCACGTGGTGCCGCCAAACATGTCGCCTGGTTTGAGCAACAACAGGTTACTGCTGTTCAGGCTGGAGGGGACGGTTTCATGCTCGAAAATGCTGGTAATGAGCGTATCGGCCGCTGCGCCGTAGCTGGGCTCGTCAAAGCGACATTCTGCCTGGATGAGCGCCATGGCCGCGTCGATGTCGGCGTCGGTCGCGGCGTTGTTGGAGTTTTCATCGGGGGCGGTGCCCTCACAGCCCCCACGCTTCCAGTGCATGAAGCCGTTCTGATTGCTGTTGTTTTGGTAGTACCGCCAAAAGCGCGCAAACAAGTCTTGGTCGGCGTTGCCCACGGCGGCGAGCATGCCATAGGCGATGCCTTCAGAAACGGTTTGAGTGGGCTCATCCCATTTGACGCGCGCCGCGTCGTCCCCGCAAAGCTCCACGTAAGTGTCCTTCCAGTGGGTCCAGGCGGCTTTCAGCTCGGTGTCGCCGATCCCGGTGGGAACTAGGCCGTTTGGGTACGAGCGATCGAGCTGGTCGGTGCCGCCACTGCCCGTGCCGCCCGTCTCGGCTTGTCCGCCGCTGCCCGAGGTCGCTCCGCCGCTCGCGCCACCGCTGCCTACGTCTCCGCCTGTAGCCAGCGCGCCACCACTCCCGGTTTGATTCACTTCGCCACCGCTGGACGGTGCGCCGCCTGTGGCGGCGCCGTCGGGCACCCCGGCTTGTTCACAGGCCAAAGCGAACATGAGCGCAGGGCTGGCTGTGAGCGCGACCCGCAGAGCACGCGAGGAGGACCGAGGACGCGCGGCGAAGGCAAAGAACTGCATAGGCAAGCTAGCCTAGCGCAACTGGGGTCAATTGTTGGCCGATTCGTGTCAAGAGACGGGCGACGTGTCGTGTGTAGTGGGTGAGTTTGAATGTTGGTATGAGCGACTTCGTGAAACCGTACTGGCGTGAGATAGACAGACTGGGGTGGATTGAAATCGCGGCGCTAGCTGGGGTTTCTTGCGCACTTTTGCTGCATGGTTTGTCGATGGTGGGGGACGCGCGCATCGACGACGCATACATCACCTTTGCCTACGCGAAGAACCTCGCCCACGGGCATGGGCCCATTTATGGCCATGATTTAAAGGTTGAGGGGTACTCCAATTTTCTGTGGATGGTGCTCACAGCTGTGGGTGAGTGGGTAGGTGTACCTGCGCTCACCACCGCACGCGCCCTGGGTCACGCCGCTTTCGCGTTCATCTTGGCGGTGACGTATTGGGGTGCACGTCGGTTGGCTGGTCGTGTTCCCGCCATCATGATGACTTTGGTATTGGCGTCGAGCACGGACTTTCATCGCTTGATCCAGACGGGGCTGGAGACAGTGCTGTACTGTGCGTTCATCGCGGGCGGCTGCGTCCATTACCTGCTGGAGAACAAGGGTCGCCGCCGCTGGTCCGGTTTGTGGTTTGCGGGGGCCGCGCTCACTCGCATCGACGGTTTCGTTCCGCTGGGGCTCATCTTGGGGCTCGAGCTCATGCGGGTGCTTTTGGCAGAAAAGAAGGCAGACTTTCGCGCGCTCGCATATTGGGCCGCTGCGCCCATCGCTCCGGTTGCGCTGTTTTGGCTGTGGCGCACGAGCTACTACGGGCTGCTCTTTCCGCTTCCGTATTACGCCAAGGCGAGTCTGGGCATGCTCGAGTTTGAGCGCGGGGTCGACTACGTGGTCAATGGGCTGCGGGAGACGGGCTTGTGGGTGGCCGTGCTACTGGGCGTCTTTGGGGCGTCGCTGCGCAGTCGCACGCCCACGCTGGTCATTTTCGCCTTCTTGGGCTTGTTTGCTGGTTACGTGGCGTACGTCGGCGGCGACTGGATGCCGTACAATCGTATGCTGGTGCCCATGTGTTCACCCCTTTTGGTGCTGAGCGCAGTGGGTGTGCAGCGGATCATGAATGAGGTGAGCAACCGCAACGCAGTTCTCAAATCTGCCGGTGTGGTGGGACCCGCGTTGGTCTCCGGCTTCATGGCGCTGCACCTCAATCAGATCATCCTCGATACGCCGCTGGAGAGCGGCAAGGTGGGGCACACCAATCATCTGCTGCGCCACACCAAGGGCCTGCTCGAGGCGCTGCCGCACATTCAGGCCATGGTGCGCAAGCCGGGAGACAAGCTCGTGACTGACTACGGCGGAGTGTATGCCTACGGCACGGACGCGTCTGTGATTGAAATGTGGGGCTTGGCCAACAAGGACATTGCCCTGCGCGGCAATACGGATGGCATCGTAGCCATTTACGGCAAGACGTGTGTGCCTTGTTATGCTGAATTTCAACCCGATTACTTTCACTCAGTGACGCCGCTTTTGCGCGGTGATCAAGACTTTACCAATCCAGCAGTGCTCATCGGCCAAATCTTTCAGGGGCAGGCCATCGATCGGGTGATCGGGCTGCGTAAGAATTACGTGATGGGGCGGGTGCGCAACCCGCGCACAGGCCAGACGCTGTGGTTCATGGAACGCAAGCGCGACGGCGTGAGCTTTGAGCCGCGCCAAGTGGGTGAGCTGGAGGTGGACTACCCGACCCCACAAGCGCGTGGGCGTCGACGTTGAGGCTCAGCGCAAGAGCTCGATGTTGAGCTCGAGCTTGACCTTTTTCCCCACGACGATGCTGACCGTCTCGACCGCGCCATGGAAGACCAGGTCGTAAGCTTCGCGATCGACCTCGCCGCTCAACTCAAAAATCAGTCGCTCGCCGGGGGCTCCCGGTGAGCTATGGCGAAACTTGCCCTCCAAGGTCAAAGGCAACGTCCGGTCACGAATCGTCAGTGGGCCTGTGACGCTGAGTTTTGAACCAGAGACGCGCACGCGTTCACTTGTGAACAGAATGTGTGGGTAGCGCGCGGGGTTGAAGAAATGTGCGCCAACGAGGTACTCGTCGCGCAGTCGATCGGCGGTGTGGACGCTCTTGGTGGCGATATGCGCGCTCACGCGGCTGCTCCCCAGGTCGAGCGGATCCACATGCACATCGGCCTCGTACTCGGAGAAGCTGCCGCGCACCGTGGCGATCATCATGTGCTTGACGGAAAAACCGAGGGTGGTGCGCTTTTCATCGATGCGGAACGACATGGTCTGCTGGAGGTGCTCAGAGCATCACTCCCGTCTGGTTGCAAGCGGGCCCCGGTGGCGGCCTTGGTCGGCGGCCTCGTGCAGACAATGGGCTGGCTTGTGCGGGGAGAGGTGGACTGATACATGGGACTCCATGCAATTGTTGCGACCCGGAGATCGAGCCGAGATTGCACTCAAGGAGCTGCGGCGCCTCGTGCACGGCATCAAAGTTGCGTCCTACGCGGTGGAGCGTTCTTGGGGCATCACCGGCGCGCAACTCTTCGTCCTCCGTGAGCTGTCCTTGGAGGCCGGAGTATCCATCCGACGTCTCTCCGAACGTACGATGACGGATCCAAGCTCGGTCTCGGTCATCGTTGCTCGCCTAGTTGAGCGCGGTCTAGTGACCAATGTCCGCGACGCAACTGACCGCCGCAGGCGCGTTCTGTGTTTGACCAAGAAGGGAACGCAACTCCTGTCGCGTGCTCCGGCGCCGTACCAAGGTCGGCTCATCGCCGCGCTGCGCGAGCTCCCGCCAGCAAGGCTCGCGCTGCTCGCCGCCATGTTGTCCAACGTTTCGGATGCTCTTGGCATAAGTCAGGTGGGCACGCCGATGTTCTTCGAGGCGGAGGGGAGGAAAGTTCGTGGTTCGAGAACCTGATTCCGCGGTCGTGGGTGAAACCCAGGCGGAGCGCACGCGCGTACCCGTCGCGCCTTCGATGGAACCTCTACTGGCGGTCGAGCGGGTCCCCCGTCGTGGTGGTGCCATCTCTCCGCGCACATTGATCATTGCAATTGTAGCTGGAGTCATCGGGCTCACTGCAGCTTGGATTGCTGAGGGACTCACCGCGGGCATCGCCATCGTCACGAACCTCGCATTTTACGGGAGATGGTCGCTTCACGCAGCTTCTCCGGCGGGCAATCGCCTGGGAGGTTGGGTCGTGTTGGTTCCGATGGTGGGGGCGCTCATCGTGGGTGTGATGGCCCGCTACGGGTCGAAGGCCATTCGCGGACATGGCATTCCTGAGGCGATGGAACAGGTGCTCTTCAACGAGAGCCGCATCCCGGCGCGCGTCCTGTTCATGAAGCCACTCTCGGCGGTGGTGTCGATTGGTACCGGAGGTCCCTTTGGGGCGGAAGGGCCCATCATCGCCACGGGTGGCGCTTTGGGGTCGCTAGTTGGGCAGTTTGCCAAGATCACGACCGAGGAGCGCAAGATCCTCCTGGCGTCGGGCGCTGCAGCGGGCATGTCGGCAACGTTTGGCTCGCCGGTCGCCGCCGTCTTGCTGGCGATTGAGCTGCTGCTCTTCGAGTATCGTGCGCGCTCCCTTGTCCCGGTCGCGTTTGCGGCGTCGACCGCGGCGGCGGCCCGCATTGCCCTGGTTGGCTCGGCACCTGCATTCGCTGTGGACGTTCTCGCACAGCCGGCCGCCGGAGCGGTTTTCGCATACGTCCTGATTGGCGCGATCATGGGTCTGCTCGCGGTGGGTGTCACCAAAGCGGTGTACGCTGTCGAGGATGCTTTTGCGCATTTGCCGATCCATTGGATGTGGTGGCCCACACTTGGCGCAATCCCGGTGGGTGTCATCGGCTACTTCGCGCCGCGCACCATGGGCGTGGGCTACGACAACATCGAGCAGATGGTCTCGGGCCAGCTGCTTGGTGCTGGGCTGTATCTCCTCTGCACCGCCAAGCTCGTTTCGTGGCTCTTTTCCTTGGGCAGCGGGACCTCTGGAGGCACGCTCGCGCCCTTGTTCACGATCGGGGGTGGTGCTGGCGCGGCGGTCGCCCAGCTGCTCGGTCTACTCATGCCCCACTCGGGCATCGACGTGCGCTTTGGCGCGCTCGTGGGTATGGCGGCCTTGTTTGCGGGAGCTTCACGCGCACCTTTGGCGTCAGTGGTGTTTGCGTTCGAGACGACTCGTCAAGCTGTGAGCCTGCTCCCGTTACTGGGTGGTTGTTGTGCAGCGTACCTCATTGCCTGTGTCCTCGCGAAGCACTCGATCATGACCGAAAAGATCGCGCGGAGGGGTCGCCCCGTGCCCATGGACTACAGCGCGGACTACCTTTCGCAGGTCTTGGTTCGCGAAATTGGCATCAAGCCAGTTGTGGCGCTCGACGAAAATCAGCGGGTGTTGGACGCGCAAACCTGGCTCAATGGCGAAGGGCTGCAGCATCATGGCTTTCCTGTCGTTCGAGGAGATGCTTTGGTAGGCGTTGTGACGCGCCGCGAGCTCGTCGCCCAGGCGAGCGATCCAAGTCTTTCCGTCGCTCAGCTCATCGCTCGCAAGCCAGTGTTCATTGAACCGTCTGCATCCGCCCGCGATGCTGCAGATCTCATGGCGCGCGAGGCGATCGGGCGCTTACCGGTCTTGGATCATGGTCGGGTTGTAGGTATCGTCACGCGCAGTGATCTCATCGAGGCTCATTCTCGACGGATCAACTCAGAGCAAGCGCGAGGGCGTGTTCGTCGGATCAAGCTGCGCCTGGCGCGGCCGTAACCCGCGCGTACCCGCTGAACAGGGCGCTGGTGAATCGTGCGCTCGGGCGCGCGGGAAGGGGAGAAAGAGTCATGACCGTTGCGACCCAAGAAATAGCAGGGGATGTTGGCATTTTTGAACTGGAGATGCTCAGCGCGGAGCTGCGATCCAGTGAAGCCTATGCGCAGAATGGACAGGCTGCTCGGACCATTGTCCGCACAGCGGACTTACGGCAGGTGTTGGTGGTGCTCGCGGCCGAGAAGACGACTTCAGAGCACCACGCATCCGTGACCGCTTCGTTGCAGGTCTTGACAGGGCAGCTCCGCGTGGAGCTCCCCGAGCGGGGTCTCGAAGTGCAGCGAGCGGGGCTCATTGTATTTGCCGCTGGGACTCAGCACAGCGTGCGCGCGCAGGTCGACAGCGCGTTCTTGTTGACCCTCGGTTGGCCGGTGCACGTTGGGGCGCAATGACCGCGACTCAGTAGTTGATTTGCAGCTGGAAGCGACCTAATACGCCGCGTTCTTGCTCGTAAGGGAGCGCGCCGGCGGTGCGTTCGGCCGCGGCGAAGGCTGACACGAACTCAATGGCGCCGACGGGTTGCCACTCCAAACCGACTTCGGCTTCGCGCACTTTGTAGCTGGGAGCGTTCGTTTCGTGTTTTTTTCCCCCGTCGTACATCATGCCGCGCACGTAGGGGATGATGGTACCCAGGTACTTCTGCTCGATCTTGTACGAGAGGAGCACGTAGCCCCCGTACAAGAACTTTTCGCGCACCTCACCGGTGTAGGTCGGCGTCTCCCCCGTAGTGTCAGTGACCACGTTGGTGAGCTCGGGGCCAATGCCCATGTTGTATTCAGCTTGGATGCCAAAGGGCTGCGGATACAGGATGAAGGCCACGTGGCCGCGTGCGTCATTGAATTCAGTCGCGCCCTCAATCCCAGCGTCCTTCTTGACGACGTATTTGCCGTAGTAGCCACCGGCGCCCACTTCCAAGTACTGCTTGCCGATTTGAAACGGATACGTCACACGCGCCACCACGTGTTTGTTGCCGTTGAGATCGGGCTTGTTGGCGGTTTGGCCGTTGTACACGCCCAGCGCTACCACACCATAGTCCCCCGAGCCCTTGAGGTTGTCTTTGACCAGAGCGCTGAAGCGCTCGCGGATGTGAGCCGGGGCCCAGTAAAAGAAGAGGCCCAGGTCACGCTCGTTGGCCAGAGCACTGTTGAGGGCATCCGAGCGGTCGAGAGGCAGGCGATTTTGGCTCGACTGCATGTTCTCGAAACCGTAGGGCACCTTGGACTGACCGACCCGCAGACGGAACTCCTTACCGGGGGCCGCGATGTCCGCGTACCAGTCACGCATCTGCAGAAAGTTGAGCCCGCTGTCGGTGGCGTTGGCAAAATCCGACTGCAAGTAGATGGAGACGAGGGGATGGATATCTCCCGAAAGAATGAGGCGGGCGCGTCGAATGAAGAATTGACTGGTGCCGCCCATCGACTTGTCACCTTGGAGATTCACCAAGTCGGGGTTACTGGTGGGCTGATTGAAGCGAAACTGGGTGTAGCCGCGCACCTTGATGTGCCCAAAGAAGTGATCGGCGAGCCATTGCGTGGCTTCACCATCTTTGGTCGCCGCGAGGCCCTTGGGTGCCGCGTTGGCGTCAGCGGGTGCCGGGGTAGGGGAGGCGGCGGGGGGCGTTGCCGAGGCAGCGCTCGCAGCCTCGCTGCTGGGGCTGAGCGTCGCTGCCGGAGCGGCCGGCGCAGTGGCTGCGGCACTGGGGGCGGCGACGGGAGCCGTGGAGGTTGCAGAGGAGTCGTCGGCGCCGCCTGGGGGTGCCGTCTCAGCGGCAGACGGAGCAGGCTGTGTGACTGAAGTTACCCGACTGTCATCAGAGGAGCCGGCCGGGGTAGGGACGGGCTGCGCCAGTGCGACGGGGGTAAGCAGGAAAAAAGCGGCCGAAAAGAGCCAAGTGGGGCAAGGACGGGCGTTCATCGCGGCCCGGGTTTTCCTTGTTCAATGTGAAGTTCATGTGACGAAATGGTTCCATTGTCGGAGCGATTGGGTCACGCGCGCCGTCGCAACAAATGAGCGCTCGGCGCCGTCCATTGCTGAACTGACAGCCTCATCGTCGCACGAACTCAAGAGAGCCCGGGTCGTTCGGCGGCGATGAGGTACATGTGTCCCATCGTCTCGAGCACCTGGACGTGCTTGTAGCCCGCCTGCTCGAGCTTGGACTGCTGTTCGAGCACTGTGGCGTAGAGGGCGTGCTCGCGTTCAGCGTCGCGTTTGGGTGATCCGTCGCTGATCAGCAAGAGCCCAGCAGGCGCGAGCAGGGGTAGGATGCGCTCATACAGGGCCAAGTGGTGACTCTTGTGGCGCAGTTCATGAACCGACTGTTGAGCCACGATGGCCTCGAAGGGTCCCCGGAGTGCAGCTGGCCACGAGTGAGCCTTGAAGGTGCCCAGGATGTACGTGACGTTGTCTCGGTCACCCAAGCGCGCGCGTGCGAGCGTATGCATGGGCTCGGAAAAATCGAAGCAGATGTACTCATCCAACTCGAGATCGGTGAGCAGTCGCTCGGCGAGCCAACCCGGTCCCGAACCGAGCTCGAGGATGCGTCGGGGACGCGGCACACGCGCCTTGAGAGTGGCGGAAAACAACGCGCGAAACGGAGCGCGGTGGGGGTGAATTTCTGCTTGGGCGGCCCATTTCCGTGCGTCCTCGGCATCACGCAAGTTGATGGCGCTGACGACGTCCTGGTCGTTGATGCCGTCGGGCGACTTTTGCGCGTTGTGGGCCCTGAGCAGCTGTTCGACGCGCTGGCGCTCAGGAGTGCTGTCGTCGATGACGTCCAGGGGAGTCCTGCCGTCGTAGCGCACCCGGAGAGCAGCCTGTGGAGCGTGTTCGAGCAGTCGCTCGAGTTGCACCACGCGCCCGAAGTGAGCCAGCTCAAACACATCCTGGCTGCGGTCGAGGAGCGTCTGGACCAGCGCAGTGTGATCACCCGCGTTGGCCCAGCCAACGGCCGTGCCGTCGTACGTGGTGTCGCGCAGCCCGAGGGCCGCGCCCCGTGCGAGCAACCACTCTACAGTCTCATTGTGGCCACACAACGCCGCTTGATGCAGCGCCGTGGCGCCGAACCGTCCGCGGGCGTTCACGTCAGCACCGTGGGAAAGGTAGAGTTCGAGCGCCCGGATTTTTCCTTGAGCGGCCCAGGCTTTGAACGACTCGACTTCCTGGGCCAAGTCGGGGTGAGTGTGGAGCGCGCGTTCTGCGGCTGAAAAGTCGTCGTTGCGCAGCGCGATGTAGAGCTCGTCGTCCGGGGTGAGCCGACTTTGCGCGCCGGCCTGGGCAAGGAGCACAACGACTTGTTCGTGCCCGTTGCGCTGCGCGTTCACGAACGCTGGGCGGTGGTCATATGGGTCGACGGCGTCCGGATGGGCGTGGTGAGCAAGGAGTAGCCGGACGCGCTCCAGCAAGCCCTTTTTTGCCGCGTAACACAACTGAAAGTCGATGGTGCTGAGGGTGCCGGGCGACTCCCAATTGACCATCTGACCTTGCTTGAGCCCGCGGGAGAGCAAAAGCTTCAGCCAATCATCATCGGGAGTGAAGATGGTGTTGTAGAGCCCCTGGGCCTCGTTGGGCTCCGCCCCATGGTCGAGCAAGAGTTCAGCCAAGGCGCGGGCATGTTGGTGAGCAGGGTTGCGTTCCACGCCGCCTTCGCCTTCACCCATCACTCCCGTGAGGGCGCTGTAGCGGTAGGTGTCCAGCCACAAGTAATGGGAATTGGCGTCGGCGCCGTGATCCAAAAGGAGCTGCGCCGCGGCCAGGCTGTCTCTTCCATCGGCATCGGGGATGCGGCTGTAGCAGAGGTAGAGCAAGGGCGGCCAAGCGCGCGGGCCACCTTTCGCTGTTGCGGCGGCTGGGTTCTGGCTCAAAAAATGCCGCAGGGCTTGCACGTTCCCCGTGGCGGCGGCGGACAGCACGTTGCTGCTGCTGAGCTCAGGATGAGCGATGAGCGTAGCGCGTGCTTGCTCGATACGGGCTTGGAACGTCTCGTAGTCGCCGTACAGGCAGTTGGTAAGAAACTGATCGACGATCTCGGGGCTCAGCATGGCCCAGCAGGTTAGGCCCACGTGCGGTCTTTGGTCCACCACGCTCACAAAGAGCTATCGAACAAGCCCGCCCGGCACAAGTGCCCCACGGCGACACCAGATGCGACAAGACACCGCTGCGACAGCGACCCGCTCGCGGATGAAACGCACACCAAAAAAAAACAGGGCCGACAAGTGCCGGCCCCTGGATGACAGCACACGGGTGCTCCGCGCGGGGTGCTACGCTACGATCACTTGATCTTGCGGTACTTGATGCGACGCGGTTGATCGGCATCCTCGCCCATGCGGCGTTTGCGATCTTCTTCGTATGCTTGATAGTTACCCTCGAACCATTCCACGTGGCTGTCGCCCTCGAATGCCAAAATGTGGGTGGCGATGCGGTCGAGGAACCAACGGTCGTGGGTGATGACCACCACGCAGCCCGGGAACTCGAGCAGTGCGCCTTCGAGCGAACGCAAGGTCTCCACGTCGAGATCGTTGGTGGGCTCGTCGAGCAGCAGCAAATTGCCGCCCAACTTGAGCAGCTTGGCCAAGTGCACGCGGTTGCGCTCACCGCCGGACAATGTGCCTACCTTCTTCTGTTGGTCGCTGCCCTTGAAACCAAACCACGAGCAATAGGCGCGCGAGGCGACCTCACGGGTGCCGAGTTCAATCACATCTTCCCCGCCCGAGATCTCGTCCCAGATGTTTTTATCGGGGCTCAGCGCCTCGCGTGATTGGTCGACGTAGGAGATTTGCACGGTATCGCCCAGCTTGAGCTCACCCGCGTCGGGCTTGTCCTCACCCACGAGCATACGAAATAGCGTAGATTTGCCCGCGCCGTTGGGGCCAATGACCCCCACGATGCCGCTTCTGGGCAAGCGGAACGATAAGTCGTCGATGAGTAATTTATCACCAAAGGCTTTGCGCAAGTTCTTGGCTTCAATCACCGTCTCACCCAGACGCGGTCCGGGCGGGATGCTGATGTCACCGCCGTCGCGGGCTGACTTTTCTGAGTCAGAGACGAGTTGCTCGTAGGCGCTCAGACGCGCCTTGCTCTTGGCCTGGCGGGCTTTGGGGCTTTGGCGTACCCATTCCAACTCTTGCTTCAGCTTGCGCTGACGAGCGCTCTCCTGCTTCTCTTCTTGAGCGAGGCGCGCTTGTTTCTGCTCCAGCCAACCGGAGTAGTTGCCCTGGAATGGGTAACCGCGACCCCGGTCGAGCTCCAAGATCCACTGCGCGACGTCATCCAAAAAATAGCGATCGTGGGTGACCGCGACGACGGTGCCTGGATACTCTTTGAGGAAGCGCTCGAGCCAGGCCACGGACTCGGCGTCGAGATGGTTGGTGGGCTCGTCGAGCAGGAGCATGTCCGGGTTCTCCAAGAGGATGCGGCACAGCGCGACGCGGCGTTTTTCACCGCCGGACAGCACGGTGATGTTGGCCTCCGGATCGGGCAGGCGCAGCGCGTCCATGGCGCGTTCGACCTTTTGGTCGAGGTTCCACGCGTCCACGGCGTCGATCTTGTCTTGGAGCTTGCCCTGTTTTTCGAGCAACGCGTTCATTTCGTCGTCGCTCATGGGCTCGGCAAACTTGGCGGAGATGGCTTCAAACTCGGTGAGCAGTTTGCGCGTGCCAGCGACGGCTACGTCCACGGCCTCGCGCACCGTAGTGGCTTTGCCAAGATCTGGTTCTTGCGCAAAGTAGCCCACCTTGATGGAAGGATGTGGGCGCGCCTCGCCGGTGAACCCTTCGTCTGTGCCGGCCATGATGCGCATGAGCGAACTCTTGCCGGACCCGTTGGCGCCGATGACGCCGATCTTGGCCCCGGGCAAGAAGGCGAGCGTGACGTTGTCGAGAACCTTTTTGTCAGGCGGGTGGACGCGGGTGACTTCCCGCATGGTGAACACGAACTCAGGCATGCGCGGAAGCTAGAACTCTTGGTGCGCCGCGCCTAGAACCAACTGGAAAATGCTGCAGGGCGGCTGCGAACAGCCTTCCATGGGGTCTAGCAGTTGACGCGCGCTGGGCGCTGGCTGTCGTGGCCACCGGAACGAAACGGCGCATAGCTGTGCTTGGTCTCGTTGCTGGGTGACGCGGGGAGGCTTTCCAAAATCTCCTCGAATAGCTGCGTGCCGAGGCGCCGCACGATAAAGCAGGGTCGTTGATAGAGCCGGGTGAGTTCACGCGTACGCCGTACGGCGTTGTGGCTGTTGACGCCGGTGACCACGATGACCACATCACAGCGTTGCACCAGAGAACTGAGCTCGCGTTCGCCGCTGCCGTTCATGTGGCCCGCATGAAACTCAACGCGGATGTCGTGCCCGAGCGAACGATCGAGCAAATGACGAAATGCTCGCTCCACGCCGCCCACCACACCCAACCTGGTGATGTTGTTCATGCCTGACGACTAAGCACACAGCGTACCAATCGAAAAACTACGGAAACAACCGGGAATAGCGCGGTCCCAGACGCCAACTTGGCCCTTGGCCTGGGCCCGTGACGGGCATCCTTCACGGATGAGCGGATGCGCCGGCTTCAAATTGAGCGAGCAGTTGATTGTTCTTGGCGAGCAGGGTGCGGAGCAATTGGGTGTCCGCGCGGTCGGCGCGGTCCTTGCGAGCGAGTGCTTCTGCCAAGGTTTGGGCCATGAGCGTCGCCTGAGCGCGCAGGAACTGCCGGACGCGGCGCTGCGCGTCGGCCCCCGACTGGGCCACATGGGCGAGCACGAGGACAGGTGAGAGCAGCAGAAAGCCGCGGCTTGGCACGGCGTCGAACTGGGTCGACGCGAGGGCGGGATGGAGTTGCGCAAACACGGCATCGCCCCAGAGCGCGCGGTCCGCGACGCGCTGTTTACGCCAGGCGGATAGAGTGTGGCTGTGGGGTTCGAGGACGCGCAGGCGGCTGACCACGGGCTCGGGTTCGCTGGGCGGGACATGTGTGATGCAATCCGCGCCCCAGCTTTGGGCTTCTTGCCCGCGCTCGGCCAAGACCCAACGTTGCAGCGTGTCGGGGAGCGCCGGGTCAAAAGGGACCGAACGGCAGGACAAGGGCTTGTCGGGGCCATGCAAGCCGCAACCTTGGTCTGCGCTGAGCGCCGGACAACGCGACACGGAGTCGTAGGAAAAGGCGTGCAGGGCTAGGTCGATGTCAAAGTCCGCGCTCGGATGTACATGGTGGAACAGCGCCAGCGCCAGTTGTTGGGTCTCCAGCGTATCTTGGTGCGTGGCGCTGTAGTGCTTGGTCACCGCATCGCCCGGGTTGAGGTGAGGCATTTTGCGCAAGGCCAAACAACCAATCAAGGTGTGCTCGTGGGTGAGCAGTTCGCGCAGCGACAAGCTAGGACCACTGTCGCAGCAGCGGCCACACGCATTGCAGGAGTGGTGAATGTCGGCACTGTGCCAAGAGCTGGTTTGGTTGAGCACGGAGATCTCCTGCTAGAAAATGGCACCCACGGTCGACCGAACGCGAGTGCCTAAGTTGCCGTATCAAGCACTAACAATCACTTCGGCGAAACCCCACGCGATGTGGCGAAGCCACGAGTTGTCGGAAAACCGCCGCTGCCAATCGCGACAGCCTATCCGAGAAGCTAACAATCACTTCGGCGAAACCCCACGCGATGTGGCGAAGCCACGAGCCGCGGGTCACTTCTTTCGCCAATCGTCGTTTGCTGCGGCACCCACCCCGTCACAATGTGAGGGTGGGTGCCTACGCGCAGTCGCAACAATTCTGCTTCATTCCGTTGTTTCTTGCTTGACCAGGGGCCCTAAGCCCCTGGTCTGGTCCTCGGCTCGCTGCGCTCGCCTGCGGCTGCCGCCGCCATGCGAGGTTCCCTTACTCACCAGAAGCCGCGCGGACGCAGGGGCTCTACACCGCCCACACGCTCCATGTACGCGTCCCATTCTTCCACCAGGCTAGCGACCAACTCGGGGTATTGGGCCGAGACGTCGCGCGTTTCCGCAAAATCCGTCACGACATTGAACAACTCCCAGTGGCCGTCGAGCGGACCGTAGGGTGGCTCGGTCCAGCGCGCGCGCCAGCGTCCGTCTGCGCTGAGGATGAAGGCACGACCGTAGGTTTCACCTCCCACTGCTTCGGTGTGGAGCTGTCCGGGGTTGGATGTGGCTACCCATTGCAAGAAGGAGATGCCGGTGACCGGATGCACGAAGCGATCGCGGTAGATCACCTTGCCTAGATTCCTATCCACCTCACCCTCGAGAGCGGGCGGGGCGGGTTCACTCGGCAGGGTGGCTTGACCCAAATCAAGCAGGGTGGCCGTCAAGTCCGTGATGTGAGTGAATTGATGGACTGGCGGTAGACTGCCCGTTTGGCCAGGCAAGTGCACCAGCAAAGGTGCGCCGATGCCGCCATTGCCCTGGAAGCCCTTGGCCTGCGAAACGGGGGTGTTGCTGACCTCCGCCCAACGGATGCCGTACTTGGTATTGCGTGCGGTGTTAGTCCCCGTGTCGCGACCGATGGTGGGGAAAATCGCGTCGGTGACGCTCTGTTCATCGAAGGCCTGAGGATTGCTGGAGCTGTTGGGCCAACCTTCCGCGCCGCTGTCCGAGGAGAAGCTGATGAAGGTGTATTCGTATTCACCAATGTCCTTGAGGTGTTGGATCAGCCGTCCAATGCTGTAGTCGAGGTGATCGACCATGGCGGCGTAGGTCTCCATGTAGCGAGCCTGTGCTTTGAGTTCAGCTTCGTTGAGGCTCTCCCAGTTCTTGATCACGGCGCCTGGGCCGTAGTCGATGTAGCCGTCTGCAGCGTCGTTGACAGCGCTCGTGTAGAGAGCTGCACTGGTGCCGTTGTTGGGCGTGGCGGCGATCCCCGCCACCGATTCAGGGAATCCTGGCGAAGGCGTCAAAGATTGCGGGAAAATGCCGCGATCTTTGAGGCGACGCAGACGCTCCTCTGCGATGGGCGCATAGCCGACATCATATTTGCCCCTGTACTTCTCCAACCAAGCATCCGGCGCCTGCAGCGGCCAATGCGGTGACATATAGGCGGCATAGGCAAAGAACGGCTTGTCTGGATCGGTGCTGAGCCCGTCATCGATGAACTCGATCAACTTGTCGGTCAGGTAATCGCCGGAGAATGTGCCATCTGCGGGATGACCAGATACACCCGGTCGCGAATAGGCGCCGTCCAAAGTGTACAAGGTGGCGTTGGCGGGAGCGTGCATGAAGTGATTGGGAACGCCACCACCCAAAATGGAGAAACTGCGGTCAAAACCCCACTGATCGGGCGTCTTACCCGAGCCAGTGGTCCCTCCGACCAACCGTGTACCCAAATGCCATTTTCCAGCGATGTACGTGCGGTACCCTGCGTCTTTCAAAAGGTCCGCCACAGACAGCGCACTGTCGTTGAGGTAGCCCTCATAACCGGGCAAGCCGGTGCGCTCGTCGCCAGGTGGGCCCATGGTGCCCTCGCCCGCTAGGTGATTGTCGGTGCCCGAAATGAGCATGGCTCGCGTCACGGCGCACACCGTTCCCACCTGATTGTTGATGATCACCCGGCCGTTGCGCGCCAGTTCATCCAGGTTGGGGGTGTCGATTTCGCTGCCCAAGTAGCCCACATCGGAGAAGCCGAGGTCGTCAGCCAAGATGGTCAGGATGTTGGGCTTGCGGGCCGAAAATGCATACGAAGCGGAACTGCCCCACTCGCCCTCTGCCGCATCGAGCGCTTGGGCGCGGACCTTGACAGTGTGCTCGCCCGCGTTGAGCTGGGAAAGGATCAGCGGACTCTGAGCCGTTTGGTACTCTCCGTCGTCCAGGCTGTACTCGTAGTTGCAGTCACCCGCGGAGCACCCAAAGGTGAAACGCGCGGCACTGGTAGTGACGATCTTCTTGTCTGGCACCTCGCCCCAAATGGCGACAGCGCCGGGGATGGGCGCGTCTTGACCATCGACGCCGTTGACGCCGTTGACGCCATCGACGCCGTTGACGCCATTGGTGCCGTTCTTACCGTTGGTGCCATTCTTTCCATCGATGCCGTTGATGCCGTCGATGCCGTTGATGCCGTCCAATCCGGCTTCGCCATTTTCTCCAGGGGCGCCATCTTGGCCATTTTTCCCGTTCTGGCCATCTTCGCCGTTCAGACCATTCTGGCCATCGCTCCCGTCTTCCCCATCTTCGCCGTCCCGTCCATCGCGCCCGTCTTTGCCATCCACGCCGCTGGCACCTGCGGTGTTGTCGATGTTGCTGTTCCCGCCGTCGGGATCACCGCACGCCACACCGAGCATGAGGAGGACTGCGCTGCCACCAGCGCCCGCGAGCTCCAAACGAGAGCGCGGGTGAGTTTTCGATCTACGATT
>Ga0315910_10001085_pt1 | contig 25526 bp, 24 predicted proteins | sample EdamamesoilMG_FD_204470 | JGI IMG/M metagenome (GOLD analysis project Ga0315910, IMG submission 204470) | Garden soil microbial communities collected in Santa Monica, California, United States - Edamame soil | ecosystem: Environmental > Terrestrial > Soil > Garden | place: USA: California... | reverse complement strand
GTCGAGTGCGCCGTCCTTGTACGCCTGCTCGAAGTCGAGCTTGTAGACCAGGCGAACTCCGCCGGCGAGGTCGAGGCCGAGCTTGATCGGCTTCTCGGGGACCACGATCAGCAGGATGGAGCCGATCACCAGGGCGGCGACCAGCATGAGCAGACGGCGTGCGTTTTCGACCATGGCGATGGGATCCCAGGCTCAGGCTACCGGCCGCGCAGCAGGATCAGTGCTGGAGCGCGCCGGAGTGGACGGTGTGGGCAAGAACAGGATGCGAGCGGAATCGGCCCGAGGGAAGCTGGAGGCCGGCGGAAACGACGGCGGCGCGAGGTCCGCCGCGCCCGGCAGCCCTCGCAAGCTGGCCCCGCGCAGCCGGCCCGTGCTCGCGTTCCCCGCGCGCTGCTTCGGGCTCGCGGCCGCTGAGCGCTGCGCGCTGCTCGGACACGCTCCCCGACCTGCCGCAGAGCGCGCTGCCTCGCGACGGGTCATTTTCAAGGAGCTGCGGGCAAAGGGGCGAGCGGTGGGGGAAGCGCCGCGCCGTGCGGGGCCGGGGCCCCGACGCGCTAGACGGTGACCTTCTTGGCCTTGCCGCCCTTGCCAACGGCCGGCACCGCGGCCTCGGGCCCGGTTTGCTCTTCTTCGCGGCCGGCGCGTCCCTGAAGGTCTTCCTTCAAGCGCGTGCCCTTGCCGACGCGCTCGCGCAGGAAGTACAGCTTCGAGCGCCGGGTCTCGCTGCCGCGGGTCGTGACGATGTCCTTGACGCGCGGACTGTGCATCGGGAAGACGCGCTCGACGCCCTCGCCCTGCACGATGCGGCGCACGGTCAGCGTCTTGCGGATGCCGCGGCCGCGCATGGCGATCACGACGCCGATGAAGAGCTGGATGCGCTCCTTCTCGCCTTCCTTGATCAGGTAGTGCACCTCGACGGAGTCGCCCACCTCGACTTTGGGCAGCTTGGCCTTGCCCAGTTCTTTTTCGATGTCTTGGATGAGGTGCATGGGGGATCTCCAGTCGGGCGCGACGGGCGCCCAGGTTTCGCAGTGGTTTCAGTGGACCGCGCGCCGTCTGCGGCGCGGTCGTTTTCGTGATCGGTCAGTGGTCGTTGCCGTGCTCGGTGGAGCGCTGTGCGGTCTTCGTGCGCGCGGCGTCGGCGCGCCAGCGCTCGATGGCCGCGTGGTCGCCGTTCAGCAGCACGTCGGGGACTTCCTGCCCGCGCCAGGCGCGCGGTCGCGTGAAGTGCGGGCAGTCGAGCGTCAGGCCCTGCTGGAACGAGTCCTGCAGCGGCGATTCCTCGTGTCCCAGGACTCCCGGCAGCAGCCGCGCCGTGGCTTCGGTCACCGCCAGGGCGGCCAGCTCGCCGCCGGCAAGCACGAAGTCGCCCAGCGACAGGTCTTCGAAGTCCACCAGACGGCGCACGCGCTCGTCGAAGCCCTCGTAGCGGCCGCACAGGAACAGCAGGCGCTGCTCGGCGGCCAGCGTTCGGGCCAGCGGCTGGCGGAAGACCGGGCCGGAGGGGCATAGGGCGAACTTGCGGAAGCTTCCGAAGCGCTGTTCGAGCCATTCGACGGCCTCGACGATCGGCTCAGGCTTGAGCAGCATGCCGGGACCGCCGCCGAAGGGGCGGTCGTCCACGGTCCGGTGGCGGTCGCGCGTGAAGTCGCGCAGGTCCACCGGCAGGATGCGGATCAGTCCCTTGTCCTGGGCCAGGCCCAGGATGCTGGATCGCGCGTACGCCTCGACGGCGTCCGGGAACAGGGTCAGGATGACAAAGAGCGGCACGTTGCCCCCGTTTTGAAGGCCCAGGAGGGTACGGCCGGCCCCCCCGGGCGTCAAGGACCGAGGCGGCGCACACCCGCCGTCGCAGCGGCCCCCGATGGCGGATCCCCAGGCCGGATCCAAGAGGCGGATCCAAAGGGCGGATCCATGGGCCCGTCTTGCCCTGGCGGGTCCGCGGCCCGAGGATCCGGCCCACGCCCATGTTCACCGGCCTGGTCTCGCACTGTGTCGCCGTTCGTTCCGTGCAAGCCCGCGGCAGGGGAGCGCTGCTTTCCTGCCCCAACCCCTGGGTGGGAGACGGCGAGGACCCGCTGCAGCCGGGCGAGAGCATCGCGGTCTCGGGCTGCTGCCTGACGCTGCTTGGACCGATCGGCGCCGAGCTGGCCTTCGACCTTTCCGCCGAGACGCTGGAGCGCACCTGGTTCGCGGAGCTGGCCCCGGGGCGCAAGCTCAACCTCGAGCGCAGCCTGCGCATGGGCGATCGGCTCGGGGGTCACCTCGTCAGCGGCCACGTCGACGGCAGCGGCGAGATCGTATCCCTGGACGACAGCGGCGACGGCGGCCTGCGTCTGCGCGTGCGCGCGCCGGCCAGCGTCGAGCGCTACCTGGTCGACAAGGGCAGCGTGACCGTCGACGGCGTGAGCCTGACGGTGGTCGAGCCGCGCGGCGCGCAGTTCGACCTCGCCCTGATTCCCGCCACGCTGGCCGCGACCAGCCTGGGCAGCGCGCGCGTCGGACAGCGCGTGCACCTCGAAGCCGACATGCTCGGCAAGTGGATCGATCAGCTGATCAGAACGCGCTGAACAGCACCGAGGTGAAGTTGGTCACCGGCGCCGCTTCGCGGTACTCCTCGAGGCCTTGCGTGACCGTCTGCAGCGCGCGCTGGATCTGCGCGTAGAGGCCGTCGTCCATGATCAGCTTGCCGACGCTGCCCTTGGCGTTGCGGATCGCGTCGGTCGCGACCGACAGATCGTCGGCCACCTGCGCGAGCTTGTCGTAGATCTCGCTGCTGCTGAACAGCTTGCCCACGGTGTTCTCGCCGCGGCGCACCGAGGCGATCAGCTCCTTGAGGTCGTCGGCCATCGTGGGATCGACGATCAGGCGCCCGAGCGTGCCCTCGCCGTTGTTGATCTTGTCCACGACGCTGCGGATGGTCTCGATCGCCTTGGCGACGTCCTCGGCGACCTTCTCGTCCTTGAGCAGGCGTCCGATCGTGCCCTTGCCCTCGGCGAGATCCTTGGAGACCCCCTGGAAGTCCTTGGTGATCGTGGCCAGCTGGTCGCCGATTTCGCCCAGCTTCGTGGCCAGCTCGTCGTCGGTGAACAGCCTGCCGATCGTGCCCTTGCCGGCGCGCACGTCGTCGGTCAGCGCGGCGGCGTTGTCCGCCGTGCGGCTGAAGTCGGTGATGCCTTGCTTGAGGCTCGCTGCCATCGCCTCGTCGCGCAGCAGGGTGCCGATCGTGCCCTTGCCGGCCTGCAGGTCGCTGACCACCTGGTCGAGGTTCTTCATGACGCGCGAGAAGCTCTCGCGATTTTCGTCGACCAGATCGCCGACGGAGGCCAGCGCATTGCGCGCCACGCTTCCGGAGAGTTCCACGTCGCTGGCGACCGGCGCGCCGTCCGCGGGACCCGGGTCGATCAGCACGTTCTTGCCGCCCAGCAGGGTCGAGTCCTGGATCGCGATCGTGAAGCCCGCGCGCAGGCTCAGCGGCTCGTCCATGTTCAGCGTGACCGTGATGCGCCGGTCGCGCGGCGCGCTGGGATCGAAGACCAGCGTCTGCACGCGGCCTTGGCGCAGGCCAGCGACAAGCACGGCATCGCCGTCGCGCAGGCCGTTGGCGTCGGGGAAGTGCACCACGACCGTGTGCTCCTTCCCGAACAGGGAGAAGTCGGTCAGGAACAACGTGTAGTAGCCCAGGATCCCCAGCACGATCACGAAGAACGCGCCCAGCAGCATCTGTCGAGTGGAACTCATGGCTAATCCTGTCTAGTCGAGGCGGTCGCCGAGGAAACGAACCAGGCGGGGTTCCTTCGAGCTCAGGAACTCCTCGGGGGTCGAGACGAAATTGAGCACGCCGTTGTCGAGCAGCCCGACGCGGTGCGCCACGGTCTTCACGCAGCCGATGTGGTGCGTGACGACCAGCTGGGTCACCTTCAGGCGGTCGCCGAGCTCGCGGATCAGGTGGTTGATCGAGGAGGAGATCTCCGGGTCGAGCCCGGCGGTCGGCTCGTCGTAGAGCACGATCTCGGGATCGGTGATCAGCGCGCGCGCCAGGCCGACGCGCTTCTTCATGCCGCCGGAGAGCTCGCTGGGCAGCTTCTCGTAGGCGTCGGGCACCTGCACCAGCTCGAGCTTGGCGCGCACGCGCTCGACGATCTCGGCCTCGGGCATCTTCGTGGTCTCGCGCAGCGGCAGCGCGACGTTGTCGCCGGCCGAGAGCCAATTGAGCAGCGCCGCCTCCTGGAACACGTAGCCCATGCGCGCGCGCAGGCTGCGCAGATCCTGCTTCGAGATCGTGGCCATGTCGTTGCCGTCGACGTAGACGTGCCCCTGGTCCGGCTTGATCAGGCCGATCACGTGCCGCAGCGTCACCGACTTGCCGCAACCGGAGGGACCCATGATGCAGAAAGTCTCGCCGCCCTGGACCTCCAGGTTCACGCCCTGGAGGACCTTGCGCTTGCCGAAGGCCTTGTGCACGTCGGCGTAGCGCAGCAGGGCTTTTTGCGGATCGGGCTGGCTCACGCTTGGAAGAACAACCAGGACAGGAAGTAGTTCGAGATGATGATCGCGATGATCGAGTCGCGCACGGCCTTGCGCGTCGCGCTGCCGACGCCCATCGCACCGCTGGTTGCGCGCAGGCCGGCCCCGCAGGAAATGACCGCGACCAGCAGCCCGAAGATCAGCGACTTGAACAGGCCCGAGTACACGTCCTTGGGCAGATCGAGGATGAAGTTGGTTCCCTGCAGCGCGTCGATCGCCGAGTCGTAGTACAGCGAGAGCCCGACGTTGAGCTGGCTGTCGGCGATGAAGCCGCCGCCGATGATCCCGATCGTGTTGCACAGGATGGTCAGCATCGGGCACATCACCGCCAGGCCGATCACGCGCGGAACGACCAGGTAGCGCAGGCGGTCGATCGACATCACCTCCAGCGCGGTCAGCTCCTCGCTGACCGCCATGGTGCCCAGCTCGGCGGCGATCGCGCTGCCCACCGTGGCGGCCATGATCGTCGAGGTGATGAACGGACCCATCTCGCGGCACATCGAGAGCGCCACGATCGTGCCGATCTGGTCCTGCTGGCCGAAACGCTGCAGCTCCAGGCCGGTCTGCAGCGAGACGATCATGCCGATGAACAGCCCGACGAGCAGGACCACGTGCGTGACGCGGATGCCCGCGTGGTAGAGCTGCTCGACCACCAGTTCGCGACGGGTGACGACCGCGCCCAGTCGCATGGTGATCTGCAGACTGAGGTCGAGGTGGTAGCCGACGTCCTCGAGGAATTCGCGAAACAGCTTCAGCATGCCGGGCCAGGAGTCTGTTCAACCTCGCAGGCGGATGCCAGGACGGCTTCCAGGCGCAAGCCGTGCGCGAGGAGCGCGGTCACGGCGACTTCGCCGGTCCGCGCTCCGCCGGCCAGCCAGGGCCGGGGAATGCCGGCATCATCAGGTCGGGCCAGACGCCAGGGCGGTCGGGGTAGGCCCGCCAGCGCAGCAGACCGAACAACAGTGAGTACTCGATGCGCCGCTGCTGCTCCTGGCGGTAGCTGCGCTTCGACCACAGGAAGGACAGGTAGGCGCGGTCCTCGACCTCATCCAGTTCGCGTCGGAAGATGTTGCCCCACAGGCGCTCGCGCACGTGCGTGCCGTCGGTCTCGCGCGTCACCAACTCGTAGATCCAGGCGTAATGCTGATCGATCTCCGGCGTGTGCCACAGTGGGTTGAGCGCCGGGAAGGCGAAGCGCGAGCGCTCGCCGTCGACGAAGTTCTGGTACAGCGGCCAGAGCTTCGACCAGCTGCCCTTGACGCCCTCGTCGCTGAGCCGGTCCCAGTTCTGCCAGACCGGGACCAGGTACTGGGCGGTGCGCTTGCCGCCCCCCGGGTAGATCTCCGTGCTGGTGTTGATCAGCGGGAAGGCGAACCACTCGCTGGTCAGTCCGTCGCCCTTGTAATAGGAGTAGATCGGCCAGATCCGCGTGCGCCGGGGGCCGTCGGGGTCGTCCTTGCCCGGGCGCAGGATGCGCACGAAGGGCCAGGGACCGTCCCAGGCCCAGAAGCCGTTCTTGGGGTCGCGCGACCAGCCGAAGAAGGGCCACAGCACGCTGGTCGCCCGGTAGCTGCCGCGCTTGGAGCGGCCCAGGAAGGGCCAGAACATCCAGCGCTTCTCCGGATGGGCGGTCGAGAGGTGGTTCTTCTGCCAATGGAACAGCGGCCAGAGGAAGAACCAGCGGTCGTAGCGGCCCTCTTGCCGCAGGCGGCCGAACAGCGGAAAGATGCGGTAGCTGGTGCCGCGCGGCCCGTAGGTCCAGTTGAAGATCGGCCAGAGGAAGCTGGTCGAGATCTGGCCTTCGCGCTCCGTGCGCAGGTACAGCGGGAAGAGCGCGAAGTGCAGCTTGTCGAAGGTGATCCAGCGCTCGATCACTCCGCCGAAGGGGAAGACCGCGCGCAGCGTGCGCCCGGAGTGGTCCTGGGTCCAGTAGATGCCCGGCAGGGAGATCAGCGTCCACTGCGAGCGGCCCTGATCGTCGAGCGTGCGCTCGTAGCGCGCCATCAAGAGCATCTGCCAGAAGTAGGAGTTCGCCGTGCGCGTGCGCTTGCCGAAGGGCATCAGGAAACGCGCGTACGCGTCGCCGTTCTCCTCCAGTCTCTCGATCACGAAGGGCCGCAGGGCCCACTCGCGCAACGGTCCCTCGGGGCGACTGCGCCGGAGCCGCACCGCGCCGGCCAGGGCCTCGATCTCGTTGCCGCCCCCGGCGGTGGAGATGTTGGTCCACAGCGGAGCCAGGGCGATGTCCTGGCCCTGCGTCGCGCAGCCCGTGCCCAGTGCGAGCAGCAGCACGGACAACAGCAAGCAGCGCCACCCGATCCCCTTGCGGCGCGACGGTTCGCGGCGCTTGCGCGCATCGGAGGGCATCGTGGGCATCGTCGCGCCGCCGATTGTGGACCTCGCGACGTCCGATGCAAGGCCGGCCGCGCTTGTCCCACTCCGCGACCCCTGGTAGCGTCCCGGCGGCGCGCGCGCGCTCGCGGCCCGTGCGCCGCCCGACGCACTGCGCCGTCACCGATGAACCAGGCACAAGCTCCGAAGACGTACTTGAGCGGCGTGCAGCCCAGCGGCCTGCAGCACCTGGGGAACTATTTCGGCGCGATCCGCCAGCACGTCGAATTGCCCCTGCGCGATCCCGGCGAGCACTTCTATTTCATCGCCGACTACCACGCGCTGACCTCCAGCCGCGATCCGGCGCAGCTGCGCGAACAAGTGCGCGAGACGGCGATCACCTACCTGGCGCTGGGGCTGGATCCGACGCGCGCCACCTTGTTCCGCCAGAGCGACGTGCCCGAGGTGCACGAGATCACCTGGCTGCTGGCCTGCACCGGCGGACTGGGCCTGCTCGAGCGCGCGGTGTCCTTCAAGGAGAAGGTCGAACGCGGCCTCAAGCCCAACATCGGCCTGTTCCTGTACCCCGCGCTCATGGCGGCGGACATCCTGGCCTACGACTCCGCGCTGGTGCCCGTCGGAGCCGACCAGGTGCAGCACATCGAGATCGCCCAGGATCTGGCGGCCTCCTTCAACGCGATCTACGGCGACGTGTTCCGGCGGCCCGAGGCCTTGCTGTCCAAGGAGCATTCCAAGGTGCTGGGCCTCGACGGGCAGAAGATGAGCAAGAGCTACGGCAACTCGCTGTGGATCTTCGAGAGCGGCAAACCCCTGGCGAAGGCGATCGCGCGCATCGCGACCGATTCGCGCTCGCCCGAGGAGCCCAAGGACCCCGCCGGCGTGCTCCTGTTGGACTTCCTGCGCCTGCTGATCGACCCCGCCGAGTTCGAGACCTGGTGCGCGCGCGTGCGCCAGGGCGGCGCGGGCGCTCCCGGCTACGGCCACTTGAAGCAACGCCTGGTCGAGGCGATGGAGCAGCGCTTCGCGCCGGCGCGCGAGCGTCGCGATGCGCTGCTGCGCGATCCCGCCGAGGTGGACCGCATTTTGGCCCAGGGCGCGAACAAGGCGCGCGCGCGCGCCGTCGCCACGCGCGATCGCGCCTTCGCCGCCTGCGGGCTGCGCTGAACCCGAGCTCCCAGCGAGGAACCCCCATGCAGCTTCGATCGCCTTGCCGCAGTCTTCCGCTCTCCCTGCTGACCCTCGCGATGCTCGCCGCTTGCGGATCGGCGCCCAGCGGCGAGGACGCGAAGGCCAGCGCCGTTCCCGCCGCCGCGGGCCTGCCTTGGACGCGCGAGTTCCAGGTCAGCAGCACGCTGGTGGCGCGCGAGGTGTTCCTCGAAGGCCCGCCGGGCCTGATCGACCACGTGGCGTTCAAGCAGCACCCCGACCACAGGTACACGGCCAAGACCACCGCCGAGGGCTTCTTGCAGGAGGTCAGCTCCGACCGCGGCGAGGGCGAGCTGATCCGCATCCAGATCGACAACCTGGCGATCGCGGCCGAACGACGCATTCGCGTGCTCGAGCGCGTCGCCGAGGGGCCCGTGCGCGTGCAGGCCAGCGGCGACGTGTTCTACAAGAACCTCGTGACCGGCCAGGAGAGCCGCGGCGAGTCGCTCGAGCTGACCGGGGCGCGTCCGAGGTGAAACTCGCGCTGCGGCTCGCGCTGTGCGCTTCGCTCGCCGGCTGCGGCTCGCCGGGAGGCATCGACGACTACGGGGACCTGCGCGAGTCCGCGACCGCGCTCGAGCCGCAGCTGCTGCCGGACGCGCGCGCCGCTCGCGCCGCCCTCGACAGCGGCGATGCCGCGCTCGGCCGGGCCCTGCTCGCGGAGCTCTGCTCGCGCGCTCCCGCGGATCTCGGCCTGGCGGTCATGCTCCAGGACGCGGAGCTGGCGGCCGGCGAGGATCCGGTGCTGCAGCGCGCGCGCTACCTGGATCGGGCGCGCGAGCGCGACGACCCGCATTCCCTGATCCTCGCCGCGCGCCTGGAGCGCGCTCCGGCCGAGGCGAGGTCGATGCTGGAGCGCGCGCTGCGCAGCGACCCGGCCAATCCCTGGGCGAGCTACGGACTGGCCCACGTGCAGGCGCGCGACGGCAGCTGGCGCGAGGCGCAGCAGCACCTCGTGCGCGCGCTCGAAGCCGATCCCGCGCACCTGCCGGCGCGCCGGCTGCAAGCCGCGCTGCTGGCCCGCGACGGCAAGTTCGACGATGCCCACAACGCCTATTCGCTGTGGCTCGAGATCTCGCGCGAGGACCCGCGCATCGATCCGCGCTCCAGGCTTGTCGCCGAACTCGATCTGGCCCTGGTCGAGGTGCAGTCCGATCGCTCGCGCGCGGCCCGCGCTCGGCTGCTGGCCCTGGCGCAATGGACCGGCCCCGCGGGGGCGGAGGGGCGGCGACTTTGTCTGCTGGCCGCCGCCGAGCAGGATCTCGACCGGCCGGAGCGCGCGCTCGAAGCCGCGCGCGGCGCCGAGGCCGCCGACCCGGCGAGCGCCCTGCCGCGCGTGCAGCAGGCGCTGCTCCACGAGCAATGGCTCGAAGACCCCGAAGCGGCGCGCGCTGCGTGGGAGCGCGTGCTCAGCGAGGCGCGCTCGGGCGGCGACCTGAGCGACCTGATCCAGAGCATGCGCGCGCGCGTGGTGCTCGAGCGCCTCGATGCCGAGCCGCCCGCGCCCGCCGCAACGCCGGGCCAGAAGCCCTAGCCCGCCGCCAGCCCTAAATCATTGTGGAACAGACGGTTGCGCCCGCGCTACGGCGCGCGCGGGCGCTCCGCGGCCCGCGGAGGGCGCCGCCTGCAGGCTTAGTCCTTGCCTCGCAGGGACTTAGGTTGGAAGCCATCGGCCGCGCGCGGCGCGCCAGGCGGCCGTTTCCGCAGGCTCGGTCCGCGAGCCCAGCCGCCACAAGTTCTTGCTTGACCAAGGGATAGTGCCGTTCGATACTTCGGCCCACGACCGGGCAGAGGCGCATGCCGCCCGGGCGGGATCCTCCAAGGAAAGCAGGACCGCTCCATGGCGGCGCGCGAACCCCAGACCATCACCAAAAAGGAGCTCGTCAACCGCATTGCGGAGCGCTCCAAGCAGACCAAGGTGGTGGTCAAGGACATCGTCCAGCAGTTCCTGGACGAGATCGTTCAGGAACTGTCAGCCGGCAACCGCCTGGAGTTCCGCGAGTTCGGCGTGTTCGAGGTCAAGGAGCGGGCAGCGCGCACCGCCCAGAACCCGCGCACGCTCGAGAAGGTCGAAGTGCCCGCGAAGAAGGTGGTCAAGTTCAAGGTCGGCCGCCTGATGCGCCAAAACGTCGGCGACGACGACGACGAGCCGGCGGCCCCGGTTGCGCCCCCGCTGCGTCGACCCGCGGCAGCGGCCCCGCCTGCGCCCGCCGCCCCGCCTCCGGCGCCCAAGCCGCCGCCTTCGAACTCGCCTTTCTAGGCGGGCGAACTCGCCTCCCTAGGCCGGCTTGCGACCGGCGCGAGCCGCCGGCGGTCGTGCGGCTCGGGTCGCGGGCCGCGCACTCGCGAGTCGGGCCTGCTCCAGGGCTTGCTCGACGTCGGCGAGCAGGTCGTCGATGTGCTCGATGCCCACCGAGAGGCGCACCAGTCCGTCGGCGAGGCCCGCGGCGCGGCGCGCCTCGGCCGGAATGCTGGCGTGCGTCATGCTCGGCGGCGTCTCGACCAGGGACTCGACGCCCCCGAGCGACTCGGCCAGGGTGAACAGGCGCGTGGACATCGCGAAGCGGTCGCCGGCGGGCACGCCGCCGCGCAGCTCGAAGGAGACCATGCCGCCGAAGCCGCGCATCTGGCGCCTGGCCAGCGCGTGCTGCGGGTGCGACTTCAGGCCCGGGTAGAAGACCTTTTCCACCGCGGAATGGCTCTCGAGGAAGCGCGCGATCGTCATCGCGTTCGAGCCGTGGCGCTCCATGCGCAGCCCCAGCGTCTTCGTACCGCGCAGCACCAGGAAGCAGTCCATCGGACCCGGCGTGCCGCCGACCGCATTCTGGAAGAAGGCCAGCTCCTCGCGCAGCTTGGGATCGCGGCCGATCAGCGCGCCGCCAACCACGTCGGAGTGGCCGCCGAGGTACTTGGTCAGCGAATGCAGCACGAGGTCGGCTCCCAGCTCGAGCGGCTGCTGCAGGAAGGGCGTGGCGAAGGTGTTGTCGACCACCAGGAGAGCGCCGTGCGCGTGCGCGAGCTTCGCCGCCTTGGCGATGTCCGAGAGCCGCAACAGCGGATTGGAGGGCGTCTCCAGGTACACGTAGCGCGTCTTGGCCTCGATCGCCTTGGCGATCTCCTCGCTGCGCGTCGTGTCGACTTGCGTGAAGCGCACGCCGTAGCGCTCGAAGACCTTCTTGAACAGGCGGTAGGTGCCGCCGTACAGGTCGTTGCCCGCGACGATGTGATCGCCCGGCAGCAGCCGATCGCAGAGCGCGTTGAGCGCCGCGAGCCCGGAGGAGAAGCACAGCCCCCAGGCGCCGGCTTCGAGCGCAGCGAGGTTCTCCTGCAGCGCGGTTCGCGTCGGGTTGGTGGTGCGCGAGTACTCGTAGCCCTGGCGCGGCTTGGCGGGCGCATCCTGCTTGTACGTGCTGGTGAAGAAAACCGGCGTCATCACCGCGCCGTTCTGCGGGTCGGGAGATTGCCCGGCGTGGATGGCGAGGGTCTCGAAACGGTCCGGCTTGCGGGGCGTGGTCGACATGCGCCGAGTGTAGCGTTCCCTGCCCGCGCCACGCCCTCAGGCGCCCTCGGTCCTCGCGGCGCGCGCGCGGAGTATGATCGCGGGCGCAGCTCGCCCCGCGCATGCCCGCACAGACGCTCAACGTTCGACTGCCGCGCGTCTGGCCGGCCATCGTGGTCGCAGGCGCCTTCGCCGCGATCGGCGGCGCCTGCGTCTCGATGCAGGACTCGCTGGGCTACGACGAGTCGATGCACGCCCTGCTGCCGGCGGCGCGGATGCTGCTCGCGCTGCAGCTGGGCGAGGGCGCGAGCGCCGCGGACGCCTTGCTCGCCTGCCAGCAGTATCCCTTCGTCTACCCGCTGCTGCTCGCGCTCGTTCAGGCCTTCACCGGCTTGTCCGAGCTCGCCTGCCGCGTCACCGGGCGCGTGTGCTGGGCGCTCGCCCTGCTGGGCATCTTCCTTGTCGCGCGCGAAGTCGCGGCGGGCATCGCGCGCGAGCGCGTGCGGCGCGCGCCCGCACAAGCCGCGGACGGGGCGACGCGCTGGACGCCCTGGATCGCGATGGGACTCGCCGCGGCCTCGCCGCTGGGCATGGGCTTCTCGGGCACGCTCTTCCTCGAAGTCCCGTTCACCGCCGTCGCGCTGTTCGCGACCTGGGCCTGGCTGCGCTGCGCGCGCGCGAGCGAGCAACCGATCCCGCGCCGCGACTTCGCCGCGGGCGCGCTGATCGCGCTGGCCTTCTTCACCAAGTTCAACTACGGCGGCATGCTCGCGCTGGGCTTCGCGCTCGATTTCCTGCTCGAGGGCCTGAGCGCGTTCCGCGGCAAGTCCCTTGCCCCATGGTGGCGGCGCGCCGCGCGACTGGGTTGCGTGCCGGTGCTCGCCTGCGCGTGGTGGTTCGTGCTGCCGCTGCCCGGGGGATTCACGCTCGGCGCGCAGCACCGCGAGGCCTTCCTGGGATTCCTTGCCGGGAACCGCGAGCTCGTTCCGGCGAGCTTCGCGCGCCGCGCGCTCGATTGGTGCGCCGGCGTGTTCGTCGCGCCGGGCCTGGCGCTGGCCTGCATGGTTCTGGCGCTGTGCGCCCTGCGCTTCTGGCGCGCGCGCGAGCTGCGCACGCTGCTGATCCTGGGCCTGGCTTGCGCCCTGCCGGTGGCCATGCACCCCTTCCACCTCGAGCGCCTGCTGCTGCCGGCAGCTCCTTTCCTTTGGGTGCTGGCCGCGTTGGGCGTCGGCGCCTTGCCCAGGAGCCGCTGGCGCGGTCTCGGCGCGTCGGCGGCGTTCCTGATCACCCTGGCGATCCTGGGCGCGAGCCTGAAGCTGGAGCGTATGGTCGCGTGGGCCTACCCCGGCCCCGAGCCCAGCCCGCAGGTGCTCGAGTACCGCGAGCGCGAGATGGCGCGCAAGCGCTCGCTGGCCTTCGATCGAGCGCTGCCGACCGCCGGCCTGCCGCGCGCGGAGAGCGATGCGCTGCTCGACGCCTATGCGACGCAGGCTGGACCAGGTGCGCGCGTCGGCTGGCTCGGCGCGCCGGAAAAAATGGCGCCGTGCGCGCTGCAGCTGGGACTGCTGGCGCGCGGCGGGACGCGCGAGCGCTTCCTGGCCAACGCCAACGACGCGATGATGTTCGGCGTGCAGGGCAGCGATCCGAACTGGGACGCGGCGCGGCTGGCCGCGTGGGCGGGAGCCTTCGACGTGATCTTCTGCAGCGAGCCTCCGGACCTGGGCGGCAAGCCCGCGTGGAACTTCCTGGCGCAGTACCGCGAGCGTTTGTGCAACGAGCATGGCTTCAGCGCCGTGGAGTTCGCGCAGGTCGCGCTGCAGCGGCCGCTGCGTGCTCCGGAGCAGGTTCGGTTGATCGCCCTGCGCCGCTCGCGATGAGCCGCGCTGGCCTCGAGGATTTCGCCGCGGACGCGCTCGACTACGTCGAGGTGCGCGCGCTGTTCGAGCGCCTGGCGCTGAGCGCGCTGGGCCGCGCGGCCCTGCGCAGGCTCGCGCCGCGCGAGGACGAGGAGGCGATCGCCGCCCACGAGCGCGCGCGCTGCATGCAGGCGCTGGCGGCCCTAGGCGAGGCGCCGGGCCTGGCCGGCGTCTGCGACATCGCGCCGGCGCTGGAGGCGGCGCGCAAGTTCTCGCGGCCGCTGGAGAAAGAGGAGTTCGCCGCGCTGCTGGGCTTCCTCGAGGCCTGCGCGCGCCTGCTGCCCTGGCTGCAGGAGCAGAAGCTGGCCGCGCCGGCCTTGTTCGCGCTGAGCACGGGCTTCCCCGACCTGGGCGCGCTGCGCCAGGAACTGGGTTCGCAGCTCGACGAGAAGGGCGACGTGCGGCCCGAGGCCTCGGCCAAGCTCGCGCGCCTGCTCGCGGATCAGCGCGAGCTTTCCGACCAGCTCGAGGGCACGCTGCGGCGCCTGCTCGGCAACGCCGCGCTGCGCGCGAACCTCTCGGACAGCAGCGTGCACCTGCGCGGTGGCAGGCGTGTGCTGGCGGTCAAGGCCAAGGCCGCCGGTCGCGTGCCGGGACTGCTGCTCGATCGATCCTCGACAGGCGAGACCGCGTTCATCGAGCCCAAGGAGTGCACGCTGCCCGCGCAGCGGCTGGCCGCCGTCGAGATCGACCTGCGCCGCGAGGAGCAGCGCATCCTGCTGGAGTTGACGCGTTCCCTGTTCGCGCAGGAGGCGCGCCTGCTGCAGGCCTCGCGGCGCCTGGAGGAGCTGGAGCTGTCGCTGATCAGCGCGCTGTTCTGCCGCGAGTACTCCGCGCGCGTGCCCGCGGTCTCGCGTTCGCGCGATGGCGCACGCGCGACCCTGGTGCTGCGCGGCGCGCGCCACCCGCTGCTGGTCGAGCAGCTGCGCCGCGGCGAACTGGAGAGCGTGGTGCCGATCGACGTGCGCCTGGGCGCGGACTTCGACCTGCTGGTGATCACCGGCCCGAACACAGGCGGCAAGACCTTGGCGCTGAAGACCGTCGGCATCGCTGCCCTGCTCGCGCGCCTGGGCTTGCCCTGCCCCTGCGACGACTCGTCGCGCATCCCGCTGTACGAGGGGATCTGCGCCGACATCGGCGACGAGCAGGAGATCCGCCAGAGCCTGTCGACCTTCTCCTCGCACTTGGCGCGCATCCGCGCCGGGCTCGCGCGCGCGACGCCGCACACGCTGCTGCTGCTCGACGAACTCGGCGGCGGGACCGATCCGGACGAGGGCGCGGCGCTCTCCGATGCGATCCTCGAGCACCTGCTCGAGCGCGGCGTGCCGGCGATCGCCACCACGCACCTGTCCAAGCTCAAGGAGTTCGCCTTCCGCAACGCGCGCGCGGAGAACGCCAGCGTGGCCTTCGACCCGCAGACGCTGCGGCCGCTGTACCGGCTGCTGATCGGCACGCCGGGCGAGTCGTGTGCGCTGCTGATCGCCCGGCGTCTGGGACTCGACCCGAAACTGTGCCAGCGCGCGGGCGAGCGCCTGGTGCGCCGCGATCGCGAGGTCGCCGAGCTGATGGACAAGATGCGCGGCGCGCGCGAGCAGGCCGAGCGCACGCGCAGCGTGGCCGAGGACCAGCTGCGCGAGATCGAGGCGCAGAACCGCAAGCTCGCCGAGGAACGCGGCGCGCTCTCGCGCAAGAGCGAGCTGCTGGCCGGCGAAGCCCAGCTGGGCCTGGAGGAGCGCGTGCGCGAGGCGCGCCGCGCGCTGGCCCAGGCGCTGGCGCTCTTGCCCCAGCTCTCGGCCGTGCAGGCCGCGGCGATGCGCGAACTGCTGGAGCAGGTCGAGAGCGAGCTCAGCGGCGCTTCGCTGACCGACCGCCGCCGCGCCTTCCTCGACGCGCTGGAGAAGAACCGCTACGTCTACGTCCCGCGGCTGAAGAAGCGCGTGGTGATCGCCAAGGTCGATCGCGAGAAGCGCGAGCTGACCGTGCGACTCGGGCACATGAACGTGCAGGTCGCCTTCGACGAGGTGACCTCCTCCGACGCACCTTGATCAGGGCACGCTGTACTCGAAGCCGTCGGAGAGCGTGGTGTCGAAGGGCGCCGGGAAGCCCGGATCGCGGCCCCAGAACTGCGTGTTGACCTGCGTTCCCGGCGTGAGCAGCAGGGCGCTTGGCGATCCGCCCAGCAGGCCCTGCGCGAAGGCGTTCATGTCGATCGCGTAGATCCCCGAACAGTCGTTCCCGGGCGCGGGCGTTCCTCCCGCGCCGAGCACGACGCTGCGCTTCAGCGGCGCGTCGACGCACAACGTGCCGCCTTGGAACGGCAGGGCGGAGCGGCCGGTGGTCCCGTAGAACAGCAGACCGGACTTGTTGTTGCGCACCTGCTGCGCGCGGATCATGAAGCCGCTGCTGGCGCTGGTGCTCGGCGCGCCGCTGGAGGAGATGCTCGGCGAACAGCCCAGCGAGTTGGTCTTGGAAACGCAGTAGATGCCCGCGGGCGGGATGCCGATCACGAAGGTCCGGAAGGCGATGCGCGTGCCGCAGTCGGCGTAGCAGCCCGGGCCGTTGCGGAACAGGAAACGCGGGTACATCGCCGCAGGCCCCTGCAGGCGCGTGCCGAAGACTTCGCAGCCGCTGCCGTCGCCGCCCAGTTCGATCACGAACAGCGTCCCGGGCACCTGCATGATCCCCGCGGCGCTGCAGTCGACGAAGACCTGTTCGCTCGCGGCGCTGCCCTTGGTCAGGAGCCTCGTGAACACCGGGGCCGAGTTGTTCCAGCCGCCGCCCAGGCGCAGGCTGAAGTTGGCCTGTGCTCCGGCCGGTCCGTTCAAGCTCAGCTGCACGCCTTCGAGCTGGCCGCTGAGTCCGGCTCTCACCTCCTGCTGCCAGCGCGTGCCGATCGGGTCGAGGTCGAGGAAGGTCGTGACCGGCGGTCCGCTGCCGTAGGGGCTGACCTGGTCGAGCACGCCCGTCTGCGCGAGGGACGGGCCGCCAAGGGCGAGCAGGACGAGCAGCCGGCGCAGCGAGGGAAGCAACTTGGCCATGGCGGTCTCCGAGCGAGGGTTGGATGCGCTAGCGCTGGCCGGGATCTCGACCTACATCCCGCGAGGTGCGCGGGACTCGGCGCGCTATGCTCCCGGCCATGAGTTCCCCAAGCCTGCTGCCGCGAAGGCCAAGGCGATGAGCCGCCTGCGCTGGAGCACGGCGGGGGAGTCGCACGGGCTCGCGTTGCTGGCGATCCTCGAAGGCATGCCCGCGGGCCTGCGGCTGGACCTGGAGCGGATCGACGCCGAACTCGAACGGCGCCAGGGCGGCTACGGCCGAGGCGGGCGCATGAAGATCGAGCGCGATCGCGCGCTGCTGCTCTCCGGTCTGCGCGCCGGGTTGACGCTGGGTTCGCCGATCGCGCTGCAGATCGAGAACCGCGACCAGACCATCGAGCGCCTGCCCGTGCCCACGAATCCGCGACCCGGCCACGCCGACCTCGCCGGCTGCCAGAGGCTGGGCATGCGCGATCCGCGCGCCGTGCTCGAGCGCGCCAGCGCGCGCGAGACGGCGGCGCGCGTGGCCTTGGGTGCCGTCGCGCGCCAACTGCTGGAGAGTTTCGGCGTGAGCATCTTCGCCCACGTGCTCGAGCTCGGCCCGCGGCCGGCGCGCGCCGATGCCTGGTCGGCCGCTGGCGAGCGGCGCGAGGCGCTGCGTGCTGCGAGCGAGTTCTACGCGCTCGACCCCGAGGTCGAGGCCGAGTGGCGCGCGATCGTCGACGCCGCCAAGGCGGCCGGCGACTCGCTGGGAGGGGTCTTCGAAGTCCGCGTCCAGGGCCTGCCGCCCGGCCTGGGCAGCTACAACTCCGGCCCGGAGCGCCTGACCGCGCGCCTGGGCGCCGCGCTGTTCTCGATCCCGGCGATCAAGGGCGTCGAGTTCGGCCTGGGCTTCGACTCGGCGCGACGGCCGGGCTCGCAGGTGCACGATCCGATCGTGCGCGCAGCGCAGGGCGCCGCCTTCGGTCGCTTCGCCCGCGCGAGCAACCGCGCAGGCGGCCTGGAGGGCGGCATGAGCACCGGCGAGGAGCTGGTGGTGCGCGCGGCGATGAAGCCGATCCCCTCGCTGCGCATGGGGCTGTCCACGATCGAGTTCGAGAGCGGCGAGAGCGTGCAGGCGACCTACCAGCGCTCGGACGTGACCTCGGTGCCCGCCGCCAGCGTGGTGGGGGAGGCGCTGGTGGCCCTGTGCCTGGCCGAGGCCTTCCTGGAGAAGTTCGCCGGCGACTCGCTCGCGCAGGTTCGCGAGGCCTGGGACGCCTACCTGCGGAGCCTGGCCCAGCTGTAGGATGCGCCGGCCGACCGCCGGCGGAAGCCGCGCGACTCGAGCCGATCCGGCCGGCTCCGGATTTCCCCGGAGGAAGCTTGACCTTGGGAGCGCGGTCCGTATCTTCTCACGCTCCCTATGTCGCCCGGGGCGGTGCGGGTCCCGCGTGGACTCCTGCCTCTCCGGCCCTGGGCTGCGTCGCGGCACACACGCCAGCGTGGCTCAACGGTAGAGCACCTGTTTTGTAAACAGGCGGTTGCGGGTTCGACTCCCGCCGCTGGCTCCACCGGTAGGCGGCCTCGCGGCACGCGCCGCGGCGGCCAGCGCTCTCTGTCGTTCACCGGTCCACCCGCGCTCCCGTCCCACGGGCACGCACGGCGGACCGACGCTCCCTGGCAACGAGACCCTTCCGGATGGCACGGGAGCAATCGCACGCATCCCGAAACCGCACGCGTTGCGGCTTCGGCGCGGCGCCGTTGCGCTAGCACCGGGCACCTGAGAGCCAAGGGGAGATACTCAAGCGGCCAACGAGGTCAGACTGTAAATCTGATGGCACTGCCTTCGGCGGTTCGAATCCGCCTCTCCCCACCACCCCACGCTGCCGCGTGACGCCTGTCGCGCGCCGGCCTGGTCGGGGATGGTGGGGGGAAGATTTGCGGCGCGCGCGCCCGAGTTCTTCGCTCCTGGCTTGGGTCCCGAGCCAGATGCACATGTGCAGCCACAGCGCCTCGGCGATGGATTCGCCACACGCGGCATGCGGGCGTAGTTCAATGGTAGAACTTCAGCCTTCCAAGCTGATAGCGTGGGTTCGATTCCCATCGCCCGCTCCAACCCTGCCTTGCGCGGCCTCGAAGCCGCGACTCCCGCGGGCTAGAAGCCCCGCCGCTTGCGATCGCAGCCTGCGATCCGCGCGGCATCCGGAACGCTTGTGCGCGCGGACTCCTGCTTCGCGCGCCGCAGGTCGGCGATCCGCGGTCCTGGTCCCGCATCCATGGGGATGGGCCCGCGCCGCTGCTGTAGCTCAGTGGTAGAGCACTCCCTTGGTAAGGGAGAGGCCAAGGGTTCAATCCCCTTCAGCAGCTCCACCCTCACCGTCTCCCTCGAACTCTCAACTCCAACGAATCACCCTCCACCAGCCAGGTGGTAGCCCCGTCAGCGGGGCTCTCGCCCCGGCTCCAGCGGGCCCCTTCCGACCAGTCACCGGAGAACAGCAATGGCAAAGGAAATCTTTCAGCGGACCAAGCCGCACGTCAACGTCGGCACGATCGGCCACATCGACCACGGCAAGAGCACGCTGACGGCCGCGCTGGCGGCGCGTTCGGCGGCGAAGATGGGCACCAAGGTCAAGAGCTACGCCGAGATCACCAAGGGCGGCACGGTTCGTTCGGCCGACAAGACGGTCACCATCGCCGCCTCGCACACCGAGTACGAGAGCGATGCGCGCCACTACGCGCACGTCGACTGCCCCGGACACGCCGACTTCGTCAAGAACATGATCACCGGCGCGGCCCAGATGGACGGCGCGATCCTGGTGGTCTCCGCCGCCGACGGCCCGATGCCGCAGACGCGCGAGCACGTGCTGCTCGCCCGCCAGGTCGGCGTGCCGCACATCGTCGTGTTCCTGAACAAGGTCGACCTGCTCGACGACCCCGAGCTGATCGAGCTGGTCGAGATGGAGATCCGCGACCTGCTCAACAAGTACAAGTTCCCCGGCGACACGACCCCGATCATCCGCGGCCAGGCCAAGGCGGCGCTGGAGTCGGGCGGCAAGGACGACAAGGCCAACGCCTGCATCGACGAGCTGCTCAAGGCGCTCGACACGTTCATCCCGACCCCGGTGCGCCTGGTCGACAAGCCCTTCCTGATGTGCATCGAGGACGTGTTCTCGATCTCCGGTCGCGGCACGGTCGGCACCGGTCGCATCGACAAGGGCCGCATCAAGGTCGGTGAGACGGTCGAGATCGTCGGCCTGCGCGAGGACATCCGCAAGACGACCATCACCGGCGTCGAGATGTTCCAGAAGACGCTCGACTCCGGCGAAGCCGGCGACAACGTCGGCGTGCTGCTGCGCGGCATCGAGAAGAACGACATCGAGCGCGGCATGGTGCTCGCGGCGCCGGGCTCGATCACGCCGCACACCACCTTCGAAGCCGAAGTCTACGTGCTCTCGAAGGACGAGGGCGGCCGTCACACGCCGTTCTTCACCGGTTACCGCCCGCAGTTCTACTTCCGCACGACGGACGTGACCGGCACGGCCACGCTCGGCGGCGGCGCGGAAATGTGCATGCCCGGCGACAACATCAAGATGACCGTCGAGCTCCTGACCCCGGTCGCCATGGACGAGCAGCTGCGCTTCGCGATCCGCGAAGGCGGTCGCACGGTCGGCGCCGGCGTCGTCACCAAGATCCTCAAGTAGTCGACGGAAGCTCCCTGGCGAGGGCGCGCGCCGCGCGTCTTCGCCCAGGCCGCTTCCGCGGACTGCGCCGCAACTCCCCTCAAAGCGAGCATTGACCCATGAAGACCAAGGAACGCTTCGTCTTCCTCGAGTGCACCGAGTGCAAGAACCGCAACTACACGACGCACAAGCGCCAGAAGGCCGGCTACAAGCTCGAGAAGAGCAAGTACTGCCGCTTCTGCCGCAAGCACCAGCCGCACAAGGAGCACAAGCTCTAGTCGCGCGCGTCCGCGGTTCGTACTGACCCGTCCGTCACCTTCCTCCTCCCGCACGACCAATCCGAGCAGCTGCATATGGCCTACCGAAAAGATCAAGGACGCATGGCCCGCATGGCCGCGTTCTGGTCGCTCGCCATCCTCGCGCTGTGGGGCTCGCGATCGCTCAACATCCAACTCGGGGTGTGGAGCCAGGAAACGCTGGGCAGGCGCCTGGGCTCGGATGCGCAGGGCAACGGCGGCATGATCGTTCCGGTGCTGGGCATCAGCCTGACGCCGGCGTTCCTGATCGCGACCGTGGTCGCCGCGGCGAGCGTGTTCCTGATCTACCGCTGGCTGGACAAGCCCAAGAACGCGGACCTGTTGATCGAGACCGAGAGCGAGATGCGCAAGGTCACCTGGCCGACGTTCAAGGACGTGGTCAACTCCTCGCTGGTCGTGATCTTCTGCGTGCTGTTCCTGATGGCCTTCCTGGCCGGTTCGGACATCCTGATCGCGCGTGTGACGCGCCTGCTGTGGTTCGGAGAGGCGTAGCCATGGCGCACAAGTGGTACTTCGTTCGTTGCCAGTCGGGCTGCGAGGACTCGGTCCGCAAGCAGCTGGAGATGCGCATCAAGCTCGCCGGCGTGCAGGACATCGTCCCGCAGGTCCTGGTGCCCTTCGAGCGCGTCACCGACCTCAAGGGCGGCAAGAAGCGCGTGATCAACCGCAAGCTCTACCCCGGCTACCTGATGCTGCAGGTCGACCTCGCTGATCCCGAGGATCCGCGCGCCTTGCAGGCCCAGAGCGTGGTGCGCGAGACCGGCAAGGTCGGCGACTTCCTCGGGGCGCGCGGCGAGCCGGTGCCGCTGTCCGACGGCGAGGTGCAGGCGATCCTGGTGCGCATGTCCGACACCGAGTCGCGCCCGCAAGTCACCATCGGCCTGCAGAAGGGCGACATGGTCAAGATCAAGTCCGGTGCGTTCGACGGCTTCGACGGATCCGTCGAAGACGTCTCGCCGGAGAAGGGCACGATCCGCGTCGTGGTGACGATCTTCGGTCGTCCGACGCCGGTCGAGCTCGAGTACTGGGAAGTGGAAAAAGTCTGATGCTCGCCGAGGCCCTCTAGGGGGCTTCGCCGCGCCTGGAAGGAAACGACATGGCCAAGGAAATCACAGGCAAGATCAAGCTGCAGTGCCCCGCGGGGCAGGCGACCCCGGCGCCGCCGGTCGGCCCTGCGCTGGGCTCGCACGGCGTGAACATCGCCATGTTCGTCAAGCAGTTCAACGACGCGACCAGGGCGCAGGCCGGATTGATCATCCCGGTCGAGATCACGGTCTACAAGGACCGCAGCTTCGACTTCATCCTCAAGTCCCCGCCCGCGGCCGTGCTGCTCAAGAAGGCAGCCGGGATCGAGAAGGGCAGCGGGACCGTGGGTCACGAAAAGGCGGTCGGCAAGGTCACTCGCAAGCAGGTCGAGGAGATTGCCAAGACCAAGATGAAGGATCTCAACGCGCGCGACCTCGACATGGCCGTGCGCATCATTGCGGGCACCGCTCGATCCTCAGGCATCGAGGTGGTGGGCTAGGCGCCGGCCCGCTGAACTCAAGGAAACGACGATGGCAACTCGAAGCAAGCGCTACACGAAAGCCGCAGCCCAGGTGGACCGAACCAAGGTCTACGAACCGGCTGCCGCGCTCGCCCTGATCCAGGGCCTGCCGCACCCCAAGTTCGACGAGACCGTCGAGGTCGCCGTCAGCTTGGGGATCGACCCGAAGAAGTCCGACCAGCTCGTGCGCGGCGCGGTGTCGCTGCCCAAGGGGCTGGGGAAGAAGGTCAAGGTGATCGTCTTCGCCGAAGGCGACAAGGCAGCGGCGGCCAAGGCCGAGGGAGCCGACGAGGTGGGATCGGGCGAGCTGGCCGAGCGCGTGCTCGGCGGCTGGACCGACTTCGACATCGTGATCGCCAGCCCTGACATGATGAAGCACGTCGGCAAGCTCGGAAAGGTGCTCGGGCCCCAGGGCAAGATGCCCAGCCCGAAGTCGGGCACCGTGACCGCCGACGTCGGCGGCGCCGTGCGCGAGTTCAAGGCCGGCAAGGTCGAGTTCCGCACCGACGCGGGCGGCAACGTGCACGCCGCGGTCGGCAAGCGCTCGTTCAAGACCGAGGACCTCGAGCTCAACCTGCGCGCCTTCCTCGACCACCTGGCGGCGATGCGTCCGCCCGCGGTCAAGGGGCAGTTCATGCGCCGCATCTCCATCTCGACCACCATGGGCCCCGGCGCCTGGATTTCCTACGGAGCCTGATCCCATGACGAATCTGCTCAAAGAAATGGTCACCCGCGAATACCAGCGGGAGTTCAAGGACGCCGGCGGGATGCTCGTGGTCTCCATGGACCGCGTCACGGTCGTGGAGCTCGAGAAGCTGCGCGGCGACCTGGCCAAGGGCGGGGCGCGCCTGCGCATGGTGCGCAACTCGCTGGCGCGCCGCGTGCTCGCCGAGCGCGGGGTCGAGTTCGGCGCCGACGTGCTCGTCGGCAACGTCGGCATCGTCTACGGCTCGGCCGAGGGCGTGATCCACGCCGCCAAGTCGCTGACCTCGGCCTCGATCAAGAAGTCGGGCAAGCTGGGCGTGCGCGCCGGTCTGCTGGAGTCGCAAGTGCTCAGCGCCTCGGACGCGGCGGCGCTCGCCGGCGTTCCCGACAAGCTCACGCTGCGCGGCAAGCTCGTCGGCCTGATCGCGGCTCCCTCCCGCGGACTGGTCACTGTGCTCGCGGCCAGTCCCTCGGGCCTCGCCCGCCTGCTCCAAGCGCGTGTCGATCAAGCCGGCGGCAGCCCCGCCGACGAGGCCGCCGCGAGCTGATCCCCACCGTCCAGCCGCGCGGACCGTCCGCCGCGGCATTCGTCCTCCAGCCCGCGGCATCCAGGCCGTCGCGGGCCTCGCTGAACAACCTGGTACCCCAGTAACTCCCTAGGAGAGTCTCATGTCCGAAGTCGAAACCCTGGAGCCGGCGCTCCAAACCATCTCTGACCAACTGGACGGCCTCAGCCTCTTGCAGGCTGCCAAGCTCGTCAAGCACCTCGAAACTCGCTGGGGCGTTTCCGCCGCAGCTCCGGTCGCCGCCGCCGCCGCTGGCGGCGCCGCCCCGGCGGCCGCGGTCGAGGAGAAGACCAGCTTCACCGTGATCCTCGAGGACGGCGGAGCCGAGAAGATCAAGGTCATCAAGGAAGTGCGTGCGATCACCGGTCTGGGCCTCAAGGAGGCCAAGGACCTGGTCGAGGGCGCTCCCAAGACCGTGAAGGACGGCGCGACCAAGGACGAGGCGGCTGCCATGAAGAAGCAGCTCGAAGCCGCCGGCGCCAAGGTCAAGGTTTCCTGATCCGGCGGCGGGCCCATCGCCCGCTAACGGAATCGTCACCGCTCGCGGCTCTCGCCATGCTCGCCCCGCCGGGGCGGGTCGGCGCTGGCCGGGCGGCGCGCGGAGGCCGTTTTCGACCTCCGTCGGGCAATCCCACACGGGGTTCGCTATCCTCACCGATGCCGGTGGAGGTGCCGAACACCGCCTCACGACCCTCCTGCCGAAGTCGCGGATCCGACCGACTTGGATTCGCGCAGTCTTGGATCCACTGGTCCACCTAGACCTATGCGGGGCATCCGGCCAGCCGCGGCCGTCCACCCCGATTCGCGCACCGCAGCCGTTCAGCACGGCTCTGGTTGCGCACCACGTCGACTCTCAACCGCTGGATCTCGGAGCGACCAAGAGCTTCGGGCGCCAGAGCGCTGGATCCCACCTCTCCAGCAACCCCATGGAGCGAACACCTCGGCTCGTTCAGGCCAGCGCAGGCCCGATCGATGCTTCCGCGGAGTTCGTGCTCCGGTACGCACGCGAGTGACCGCATATGACCCAAGCCTCCAGCCCGTCGCGCTCCGTCCGCACCTTCGGCCACTACCCTGAGATCATCGACGTTCCCGACCTCGTCGAGATCCAAACCAAGGCCTACACCAATTTCCTGCTGTTGGACACGCCGCAGGCCAGCCGGCCGGCGCAGGGACTCGAGGGCCTGCTGCGCGAGGTGTTCCCGATCTACTCGTACGACAAGACGATGTGCCTGGAGTACATCGGCTACGAGCTGGGCAATCCGCGCTACACGATCGAAGAGTGCCGCCAACTGCGCCTGACCTACGGCTATCCGTTCAAGGTCCGCCTGCGCCTGATCAAGCCCGAGCCGATCGAGGAGGAGGTCTACCTCGGCGAGATCCCGATCATGATCGGCGGCGGCGAGTTCATCATCAACGGCTCCGAGCGCGTGATCGTCAGCCAGCTGCACCGCTCGCCCGGCGTCGACTTCTCGGTCGACCACTCGGCCTCGGACAAGAAGCTGCACACCTGCTGGATCATCCCCGAGCGTGGTTCGTGGGTCGAGCTGAACGTCACCAAGAAGGACGTGCTGACCGTGCGCATCGACCAGTCGGGCAAGTTCTCGGCGGTCACGCTGCTGCGCGCGCTCGACGAGACCTTGTCCAGCGACCAGGACGTGCTGCGCGCCTTCTACCCGACCAAGGTGGTCAAGAAGCAGAAGACGCAGACGCAAAGCGCCTTCGCCAAGTCGATCACCGAGAAGATCGCGGTCGGCGACATCGTCGTGCTGAAGACCGGCGAAGTGCTCGTGCCCTCGGGCTACCCGATCCCGGAGACCGCCGCGCTGGAGATCGCCGCGGGCGACCTGGCCGAGGTCGAGGTGATCGACGCCAAGAGCGAGGACCTCGACATGTTGATGATCAACACGTTGCACGAGGACCCGACCAAGAGCCACGACGAAGCGCTGCTCAAGATCTACGCCCGCCTGCGCCCCGGCAATCCGCCGCAACTGGAGAAGGCGCGCGAGCTGTTCCACGAGAAGTTCTTCGATCCCCAGCGCTATCGCCTCGGGCGCGTCGGCCGTTTCCGCCTGAACCGCAAGTTCACGCAGGAGATCGCCGAGGACGTTCAGACGCTGCAGCCCGCGGACATCATCAACTCGATCAAGTACCTGATCGGCCTGCGCAACGGCAAGGGCATCGTCGACGACATCGAC
>Ga0315910_10001084_pt1 | contig 25530 bp, 19 predicted proteins | sample EdamamesoilMG_FD_204470 | JGI IMG/M metagenome (GOLD analysis project Ga0315910, IMG submission 204470) | Garden soil microbial communities collected in Santa Monica, California, United States - Edamame soil | ecosystem: Environmental > Terrestrial > Soil > Garden | place: USA: California... | reverse complement strand
TACGGTGCCAGGACAATTCTTAACCTGATCGCGGGAAGCGCGCGCAGCGCGCGCTTCCCGCGATCAGGTTAAGAATTGTCCTGGCACCGTACTCACGGCGCGGGAGGTTCAGGGCGTCGGCACGGGGACGGGCAGCAGGCCCAGCAACTCGTCCATGTACTCGCCGATCGAGGAGCGCTCGCTGACGAAGTCGTGGCTCAGCTCGTCCTGCTCGGTGACCAGCGACCAGAGCGCCAGGTGTCCGCGGCCGAAAGCCAGGCCGCCGTCGGGGCCCTGGCGCACGGACAAGGGCGGCAGCGGCAGCCAGCCGCTCGAGGTCCCGACCTCGATCGCGCCCGCGCCCAGCTCGACGTCGAGCACGGTCCAGCCCAGCACGGCGATCGGCGCGAAGTGCGTCTCGCCGCGCGCGTCGGTCCAGCTCGAGTTGAAGCCGACGTCGATCTGCATGTCGACCGCGTCGTCGCCGTACTCCAGGCCGAAGATGCGCGCGATGTCGGAGGCGAAGCCGTAGAGCAGCGGGATGCGCGTCCAGAAGTTGACCCAGCTGTTGTCGGCCACCTTGGCGCGCGAATAGTCGACCGTGATGCGCTCGAGCGTCACGCGGAAGGCGTCCTGCGCAGGCTCGACCGAGAACTCGATCGTGGTCGCGTGCTCGCCCTTGAGCCAGCGCTCGAGCTTGAACCCGCGCACCGCGGGCCGGACCTCGAGCTGCACGCTCGCGGCCGGGGAGGCGGGATTGCCCAGCTGGCGCGGCGTGTCGGCGTAGAAGTCCGTGGCGGCGCTCGCGCCCCAGGAGTACGGCGGACGCGTGGCCGTCGCCACCGAGCGCGCGATCAGCTTGCTCAGGCGCGACTCGAAGATGCGCGGATCGGTGCGCACCTCGGCGCGCACGCCCGAGCGCGGCACGTTGACGTCCAGCGCGGGTGCCTCGGCGGCCGCGACGGTCTCGAGCACCAGCGCGGTGCGCTCACCCTCGCTCTCGGCGGAGTCCCAGTGGTAGGGCACCATCGCCTCGCAGCCGGTCAGGCAGGCGAGCAGGCCCAACGCACCAGCGCGACGCAGCGCGGCGGCCGCCGCGCGTCCAAGGCTGTTCATGTCGATGCTCCTCCAGCGCACTCGACGACATCGGCCGCCGTTGGTATCTAAGGTGGCTTCCGCGGCGGCCGCAAGCAAGCATCCGGCGGCGGAGGACCCGAACGAGGAGCCCATGATCGCGACCTGCTTCACGAGCGTTGTCCTCGCCCTGCCCGCGCAAGCCGCAGCGCAAGCCGCCGCACCCGCGCCGGAGCCCGCGCTCGACGTGCAGCCGGCGCCGGACGAAGAGGGCTGGAGCTTCGGCGCCTTCATCTACTACTGGTCGGCGAGCATCGACGGCGACCTGACCGTCGACGGCGACGAGATCGAGATCGACGGCGGCGACGACGAGGGCACCTCGAGCGATCCCGCGCTGTACGGCTTCCTGGGCCAGTTCGAAGCCAGCCGGGGACCGTGGAGCGTGGTGTTCGCGCCGATCTTCGTCACCGTCGCGACCACCGGCGACGAGAGCGCCGGCGCCAGCGCCGACGTCGAGATCGACGCGCAGGTGCACGAGCTCTTCGTCACCCACGACCTGGCCGGCGGCTGGGACTGGCTGGCGGGCGCGCGCTACTACGAGCTCGAGACCGAGGTGCAGCTCTCGGTCGGCGGCGTGCCGACCGGCGCGCCGGACAGCATCCAGTCCTGGGTCGATCCGATCGTCGGCGTCCGCGGCCGCGGCCAGTTCTCCGACGACTGGTCCTGGGACCTGCGCGGCGACATCGGCGGCTTCGGCCTGGGCTCCGAGTTCGCGTGGAACGCCAGCGCGCTGGTCGGCTACCACTTCTCGTCGAGCGTCGGGGCGCACCTCGGCTACCGCGCGCTGAGCGTCAACTTCAACGACAGCTCGGGCGCCGACCGCGCCGAGTTCGACCTGACGATGTACGGGCCGGTGATCGGCATCTCGTTCTCGTTCTGAGCGGCGCGCTCAGTGCTTCGCGGGCCGGCGCTTGGCGACCAGCGCCTTGCCTTCTTCGTCGTCGAGCGGCACGACGGTCGGCTTGCCGTCCTCGCGTTCGACGGTCACGTTGAAGTAGTAGGCGCGTCCGGCGTCGCAGTTCAGGTCGGCGATGCCCTCGATGCGGCCGCGCATCGGTCCCATCGCGTGGTAGAAGGCGCGCGCGACGGTGCGTCCGCCGGGCCGCTCCCAGCACAGGTAGGTGTCGGAGCTCAGCGTGCCGATCTCGGCGTCGTTGTCGTAGACGCCCACCTCCTGCTCGGCGACGCCGACCCAGCCCTCGCGCACGAAGTAGATGCGCGTCAGGTCAGCGCGCGTCACGGTCACGTCCTGCGAGGGAAAGATGGCGCGCTGCTCGGACGGCGCGCCGCAGGCCGCGACGAACAGGAACGACAGGCCGGCCAGGTGCACGATTCGGTTCATGGGTTGTTCTCCGTCGGCATTGTTTCCGCCGCCCCCCGCGGCCACAAGCGCCACCCGGGACGCTATCGTGTCGCGCATGTGTCCTGGTCGTGCGCGGCGCCCGCTCGCCGCCCTGGCGCTCGCGCTCGGACTGGGCCCGTTGGCCGCCGCGGCGCTGCAGGCCGATCCGGCCGCGCCCGTCGCTGCCGCGGGCCCCGCCGCTTCCGTCACATCGGCCGCAGCTGGCGCAGCGGGCGCGCCCGGCCCGCGGGTCGCGCTGGTGCTCTCGGGCGGTGGAGCGCGCGGTCTGGCGCATGTCGGGGTGCTCGAGGTGCTCGAGGAGCTGCGCGTGCCGGTCGACCTGGTCGTCGGCTCGGACTGGGGTGCTTTGGTCGGCGGCCTGTACTGCGCGGGCCTGAGCCCGGCCGAGATCCGGACCGCGCTGATCTCGTCCGAGTGGGTCGACGCCCTGGACGACCGCACCCCGCGCAAGTTCCTGTCTTTTCGCTCCAAGCAGGAGGACCGCGACTTCCTGATCGACCTGCCCCTGGGCGTCGACACCGACGGGCTGATCCTGCCGCCGGGCCTGCAGGGCGGCGCGCAGCTGCGCCTCGTGCTGGCGCGCCTGACGATGAACACGCTCGGCAGCGCGAGCTTCGACGCCTTCGCGCCGCCCTTCCGCGCCGTGGCGACCGAGCTCGACTCGGGCCGCTCCCACACGCTGCGCGACGGCTCGCTGGCGCTGGCGATCGAGGCCAGCATGGCGACGCCCGTGCTGCGCCCGCCGGTCGAGAACCGCGGCGTGCGCCTGATCACCGGCGAGCTGAGCGCGCCGCTGCCGATCGACGTGGCGCTGGCCCTGGGTGCCGAGGTCGTGCTGGTGGTCGACGTGCTCGATCCGGCGCAGGGCACGCGGCCGCTCGACTTCCTGGGCGTCGGCGAGCGCGCGCTGCAGCTGGTCGCGCTCGCCAACGCGCGCACGGCGCTGGCGACGCTGCGCCCGGGCGACCTGCTCTGCCGTCCGGACCTGGAGGACGTCGACCTGGGCGATTTCGAGATCGCGCCCGTGATCGTCGGCCGCGGGCGGGCCGCCGCGCTGGCCTTGAGCGAGCGCCTGGCGCCGTTGGCCGAGGAGCCCGCGGTCTTCAGCGCGCGCCTCGAGGCGCGGCGCCGTCAGGCGCGCCAGGACGTGGTGCTCGACGCCGTCCACGTCGGCGAGCAATCGCCGCTGGGCGCCGACGCGGTGCGCGCGCGCCTGGCGCTGCGCCCCGGGGCGTACTTCGATCCCGCGCTCGCCAGCTCCGACCTGGCGCGGCTCTACGGCTTGAAGCTCTTCCGGCGCGTCGACTTCGCGCTGGTCGAGACCGGCCCCGGCCGCGCCGACCTGCACATCGAGACCGAGCCGATGCCGACCGCGCCGCTCCACTGGCGCATGGGCATGGCGGGCGAGTTCTCGGCCGGCGAGGGCGTCGACTTCGTCGCCGGCGCGAGCGTGCGCTACGCGCCGACCGACGACTGGGGCTCGGAGTGGCGCACGCAGGTCGAAGTCGGCAATCGCATCCTGATGGCGCTCGAGCGGCGCCAGGTGCTCGACGCCGCGGGCTCCTGGGCGCTCGTGCCGCGCGTCGCCTGGCGGCGCGACCCGGTGCGCGTCGAGACCGCCGGCGACACCGTGGCGCAGTTCAACGTCGAGGAGTTCGAGCTGGGCGCCGACCTGGCGCACGAGTTCGGCGACATGTGGGAGGTGCGCGCCGGCCTGATCTACCGCGCCGGCGAATCGCGGCTCGAGATCGGCGACCCGGCGACCAACGGCGGCGACGACTTCGAGGAGGGCGGCGTGGTCTTCGGCCTGACCGGCGACAGCCTCGACGACCTCGGCTTCCCGAGCTCGGGCGCCCTGCTGCGCGCGCAGTGGTTCCTGCCGGTCGACGACTTCAAGGAAGGCCAGGACGAGACCGTGCGCCTGCGCGGCGACGTCGCCTTCGGCGCGGGGCGCGGCGCGCTGACCCTGGGCGGCGAGCTGAGCACCGTGGTCGGCGACCCGACCAACGTGCAGAGCTTCTTCCCGCTGGGCGGCTTCCTGCGCCTCTCGGGCTTGAGCTCCGAGGAGATCAGCGGGCCGACGGCCTGCCTGGCGCGCGCGATCTACACGCTGCCGCTGGGTTCGCGCGGGCTGGAGCGCCAGGCGCTGAGCTGGTACGCCGGCGGCTCGCTCGAGGCCGGCGGGGTGTTCGCCGAGCTCGACGACATCGACCTGCCCGGCTTGCGGCCCAGCGGTTCGCTGTTCCTGGGCGTCGACACGCTGATCGGCCCGATCTACGTCGGCTACGGTCTGACCGAGGGCGGCAACCACAGCGCCTTCCTGGTCATCGGCCGGCAGTTCTGAGCGGCGGGTGCGCGACCGCGGCGAGCGGCCCTGGCATACTCCGAGGCGTGCCGAGGACCGCACCGCGAACGCGCTGGATCGCCTGCACGCTGCTCCTGGCGGCGAGCAGCGGCTGTGAGGTCGTGCGCGGCGTCGCCAACGCGCCCGGGCAGATGGTCGGCGCCGTCGCCGGCCGGCCCGAGGACGAGCAGGCCGTCGACCTCGACGCGGTGCGCAGCGAGGTGGTGCGGCTCGCCGACCGCATCGTGACGCAGCTCGACAAGGCGGCCTTCGTGTTCACCTCCGAGAACAACACGCCCGAGGCCTACGAGCGCGCCCTGACCTGGCGCATCGAGACGGCCGAGCGCGCGCTCGAAGTGGCGGCCTACTCGCGGCCGGTCGAGGCGCTCGCCAACCTGGTGGCGATGTGCACCTACAGCCGCCGGGTGCACGAGCTGTACTGGCTGCCGCTGCTGGGCGAGGCCGACCGGCCGGTGCTCGAGATCTGGATCGCGCTGCAGGAGCAGGCGCTCGAGGCGGTCGACGGCTCGCTGCCCGAGAAGCACAGCCAGGAGCTGCGCGCGGTGCTCGACGCCTGGGCGGCGCAAGCCCAGGAGCCCGACACGCTGCTGCGCTCGGGCGCGCCGAACTTCGCCGACCTGGCGGCCTCGGGCGCGGCGGCCAGCCAGAGCGGCTCGCTGCTCGGCATCTTCGGACTCGACCCGCTCGACTCGCTCGAGCCGGCGACGCGCGAGATCGCGCGCGCGCGCGAGCTCGGCGAACGCGCGGTGTTCCTGGCGCAGCGCCTGCCGCGCACGATCGCCTGGCGCACCGAGCTCCTGACGCTGCGCACCGCGCAGCAGCCGAGCATGCAGGCGCTGGTCGGCGACGTCGGCCGCACCTCGCGCGCGGTCGAGAGTGCGGCGGCGACGGCCGAGACGCTGCCCAAAGAGCTGGGCGTCGAGGCCGACAAGCTGCTGAAAACCGCGTCGGGCGAGATCACGCTGCAGCGCGAGGCGCTGGTCGCCGAGCTCGACCGCAACGCGGGCCCGCTGCGCGAGCTCTTGGCGGAGCTGCGGCAGGCGCTCGAGGCCGGCACGCGGCTCTCGGACTCGCTGAAGATCACGACGCAGACCGTCGACCAGTTCGTGGCCAACGTCTCGGGTCCCGACGAGCCGGAAGCGGGCGGGAGTGCAGCGCCCGGTGCGTCGCCCGGCGTGCCGCCCGGGGAGCCCGCGCCCGAGGAGCCCCCGGGCAAGCCCTTCGATCCGGTCGAGTACCAGATGCTGGCGACCGAGGTCAGCGTGGCGCTGCGCGAGCTGAACACGACCGTGACCAGCGTCGACCGCAGCCTGCCGGCCCTGCAGCGCGCGGTCGACGAGGCCGCGGCGCGCGTCGACCGTTCGGTCGCGGACGCCTGGCGCCTGGCGGTGTGGTTGGTGGTGATCGGCGTCGCGGCGGTCGCCGCGGGCGTGCTGCTCGTGCGGCGATTGTCGCCGCGGCGCTCGAACGCGGGTTGAGCGCGGCTTCGAGCGGCGTGGCGGCTGCGGTTCAGTGTCCGCCCTGCGCCTCGAGCCAGCGCTCGGCGTCGATCGCCGCCATGCAACCCGTGCCCGCCGCCGTCACCGCCTGGCGGTAGGTCTTGTCCATCACGTCGCCGCAGGCGAACACGCCCTCGACCGACGTGTACGTCGTGCCCTTCTTGACCTGGATGTAGCCGGTCTCGTCCAGCGCCAGCTTGCCCTGGAAGATCTTCGAGTTCGGCTCGTGGCCGATGGCGATGAACAAGCCATCGGTCGCGACCTCGGCCAGCTCGCCGCTGCGCGTGTCCTTGAGCCGCACCGCGCGCACCTTCTTCTTGCCGCTCTCGGAGAGCACCTCCGCGACCTCCTTGTGCAGCAGCCACTCGATCTTGGGGTTCTTGAGGCAGCGCTCGTGCATGATCTTCGAGGAGCGGAACTCGGCGCGGCGGTGCACGATCGTCACCGTGCTGGCGAAGCGCGTCAGGAAGTTGGCCTCCTCCATCGCGGTGTCGCCGCCGCCGACCACCAGCACCTTCTTGCCCTTGAAGAAGGCCCCGTCACAGGTGGCGCAGGCGCTGACGCCGTGGCCCATCAGCTCCATCTCGCTCGGCAGGCCCAGGAGGCGCGCGCTCGCCCCGGTGGCGACGATCAGCGTGCGCGCCTGGAAGCTGGCGAACTCGCTCTTGATCCGGAACGGCCGCTGGGTGAGGTCGACTTCGACGATCTGCTCGAAATGCAGCTCGGTGCCGAAGCGCTCGGCCTGCTTCTGGAAGTCCTCCATCATCTTCGGGCCCAGGACGCCCTCGGGGTACCCGGGGTAGTTCTCGACGTCGCTGGTGATCGTCAGCTGTCCGCCGGGCTGCATACCCTGGAACAACATGGGCTTCAGGTTGGCTCGGGCGGCGTAGATCGCCGCCGTGTAGCCGGCCGGTCCCGAACCGATGATGATCACGTCACGCACGTCGCTCATGAGGGGCTCGCTTTCGAATTGGGGCGGGAAGTGTAGGCTCTAGGGTCCTCGCGCGCCACGCACCCCATGCCCGGACCCCGCATCTACACCCTCGAGGAAGTCAACGCGCTCGTGCCGCGCCTCGAGAAGCTGTTCACGCGCATCGACGCGCTGCGCGCCGAGCTGCGCCAGGAGCACATCCGCGTCAACGCCCTGGAGCTGATCTGGGGCGCCAAGGTGCGCGAAGAGGACAACCCCGACCACGGCGAGTACAGCGCGCACGTGGCGGAGATGAAGCGCATCGAGGACGAGATCGAGAAGCTGACCGAGGGCATCGTCAAGCAATCGGGCCAGGTCAAGAGCGTCGAGCCGGCGCTGGTCGACTTCTTCGGCGTGCGCGAGGGCCACCTGGTGCACTGGTGCTGGACGCGCGGCGAGGAGAGCTTCTCGCACTGGCACCACCTCGACGCCGGCTTCGCCGGGCGCCAGCCGGTGTGAGCGCGCAGGCCGGCGCCCCCGACGCCGAGCTGCTGCAGCGTTGGCGGCCGCGGCTGGTCGAGCTGGCCGAGCGCATCGCGACGGTCGTGCGCGCGGCGGCGCGCTCGGCGCGCGAGCGCGGTGGCGCCGACGAACTGATGCGCATCGCGGCCCAGGGCCAGGGCGACGTGACCTACGGCATCGACGTGCCGGCCGAGGCGGAGCTCGAGCGCTGGTTCGAGGCGGCGGCGCGCCAGGAGCCGCTCTCGCTCCTGAGCGAGGATGCCGGCTGGCGCCACCGCGGGCCGGACGGCCGCGGCGGCGTGCGCGAGCTGGCGGGCTTCGACCACGGCGGTCCGCACGTGCTGGTCGACCCGATCGACGGCACGCGCAACCTGATGACCGATCTGCGCTCGGCCTGGTGCGTGATCGCGCTGGCGCGGCCCTGCGCGGCGCAACCCTGGCAGCGCGACGTGCTGCTGGGCGTCACGGGCGAGATCCCCGACTCGCGCGCGGCGCGGCGGCGCCTCCTGGTCGCGGCGCGCGGCGAGCGTTGCGAGTTCGAGGAGCGCGAGCTCGCGGACGTCGCGCGCGGCGGCGCAGGCGTGCAGCGGACTGTGCTCGACACCGGCCGCGACGCACGCGCCGACCACGGCTACTTCCCGTTCTTCAAGTACATGGCCGACCAGCGGCCGGCGCTGGCGGAGCTCGAAGCGCGCTTCTTCGCGCGGCTCGCCGAGCACGAGGGGGCCGACGTGCGCAACTGCTACGACGACCAGTACATCTCGAACGCCGGCCAGCTGGTGCTCCTGGCGCTCGGCACCTACCGGATGATCGCCGACCTGCGCGAGCTCGTCGCGCACCGCAGCGGCCGGCCGACCTTGACCGGCAAGCCCTACGACATCGCCGGCGCGCTGGTCTGCGCCGAGGCCGCCGGGTGTGTCGTCACGACGCCCGCAGGCCAGCCGCTCGACTTCCCGCTCGACGCGACGACCCCGATCGGCTTCGTCGGCTGGACCAACGCCGCCACGCGCGACCGCCTCGCCCCCCACCTCGCCGCCGTGCTCGGCTGAGTACGGTGCCAGGACACTTCTTGACCTGATCCGCCCACGGCGCTGCGGCACCGCGGGCGGATCAGGTCAAGAAGTGTCCTGGCACCGTACTCAGCCGCGGTCGCGGGCGACGTCGAAGCGGCGCAGCATCGTGCCGCCGGCGAGGGTCAGCAGGACGCTGGCGATCAAGAGCACGACGGCCAGCACGGCGCCGGAGCCGGCCAGGATGGCGCGCACGGACCAGCCGGCTTCGTTGCCCCACCAGACGAGCAGCGTGATCGGCGCGGCGGCGAGGCCGAGCACCAGGCCGAAGACGATGCCGCGCAGGCCGAGCAGCAGGATCGAGCGGCCGATGTGCTGCAGCGCGCCTTCCTGGCCGGGGTTGTAGCGCACCGGCGAGAACAGGAAGACCGTGTTGTCGATCGCGGCCCAGGTGAAGGTCACCAGCGGCTGCAGCGCCAGCACCAGCCAGAGATCGGGCAGCAGCGTGCCCGTCCACACGGCGCGCACGAGCACCGCCGTCCACAAGAGCGCCGTGACCAGCGCCACCTCGGGCAGGATCGTCGCCAGGAACAGGCGCCGCGGCGGCAGCGGCCAGGTCTTGATCGACGACATCAGCTCCAGGTCCGCGCGGAAGTCGAAGCGCAGCCCCAGGCACAGGTAGAGCGTGCCGACGCCGGCCAGGAGCCCCGCGCCGCCGAGGCTGCGCACGTACACGTTGGCGCCCGCCGCCTCGTCGACGATCATCGTCGTCATGGTCGTGATCAGCACCACGATCAGGGCCGAGACCAGCAGCGTTCCGCGCGCCTTGCGCACGATCTGCCCGAGCTTGAGCCAGGCCACCGCGCCGAAGGGCCCGCGGCCGAAGAGCCAGGGCACGCTGCGGCCGAAGCGTCCGCGCGCCGCCTCGCCCGCGCTGGCGCCGACGAAGCCGCGCCGGGCGCGCTGGATGCGCCGCGCGACGTCGGCCGAAGTCGCCAGCGACAACTCGCGGAAGTCGACCGGGATGCGCGCCGTCAGCTCGAAGGCCGCGTACCAGATCGCCAGGCACACGCCGAACCAGGGCAGGAAGCTCGCCACGTCGCGCGCGGTCATCGCCGCCGCCCAGGGCGTGAAGGGCGCGAGCACGATGCGCGCCAGCGGATGCCCCGCCAGGCGTTCGAGCGGCGAACCGCTCATCGGGAACTCGCCCGAGAGCTCGGGCAGGAAATCGTCGTCGCCGTACAGCGCCCAGCCCAGCAGCGCCACCAGCACCAGCGCCAGCACCACGCCCAGCCCGCGCAGCGGCAGCTTCTGCGCCGCCTTCGCCAGCTGGTTCTCGGTGCCGCCCAGCAGGATCGCCGCCGCCTGGCCGACCACCGGGATGGTCGCGACCGCCGTCATCGCGCCCAGGAAGGCGAAGCCGGGGGCCGGCATGCGCAGCGCCGAGATCATGCCCAGCACCAGACCCGCCAGCAGCGAGCGCAGCAGGTTGACCAACAGCCGGTAGCGGATCAGGTCCGAGCGCCGCACCGGCGCCGAGAAGCACAGCTCGATCTCCTCCTTGGGCAGGTACAGACCGCGGTGGCTGAAGGCGCTGACCACCGTCATCGCCGTCAACAAGAGCATCATGCACTGCGAGGCCGCGAACAAGGCGCCCGAGGGTTGCGGCGGCCCGCGCCGGCCGAAGCTGCCGAGCGAGAAGATCGACAGGTACCAGAACGACACCAGCCCCAGGCCGACGAGCAGGAAGATCCAGGCCGTCGGCCGGCGCAGCTTGCGGAACTGCGCGCGCACGGCGCCGCGCGCCTTGAGCCAGAGCAACGTGCGCAGCGCCGGATGGCCGAAGGTGCCCGAGGGCGGGAGCTCCGTCTGCATGCGGCCCCTGCGGCGTCAGCGCGCGCCGCCGCCCTCGGTGACGGCCAGGAAGATCTCCTCCAGGCTCTTGTCCTCGCCGGCCACCAGCGTCGCGCGCGCCTCGGCCAGCGTGCCCTCGAAGACCTTGATGCCGCGGTCGAGGATCAAGAGCCGCCCGGCGAGCTCCTCGATCAGCTCCATCAGGTGCGAGGAGAGCACGATCGCCGTGCCCGAGCGCGCCAGCTCCTTGAGCTCGGCCTTGGCCGAGCGGATGCCGCGCGGATCGAGGCCGGTCAGCGGCTCGTCCATCAGGACCACCGCCGGCTGGTGCAGCCAAGCCTGGCAGAAGGCCAGTTTCTGGCGCATGCCGCGCGAGAGCTCGCCGCCCAGCGCGTTGCGCTTCTCGACCAGTTCGAAGCGCGCCAGCAGGGCCTCGGCGCGCGCGCGCCAGTCCGCGACGCGGTACAGCGCGGCGGTGAACTCCAGGTGCTCCCAGACCGTCAGGCTGTCGAAGGGTTGCGGGTCGTCGGGGATCCAGGCCAGCTCGTGCTTGGCGCGGGCCTCGTCACGCGCGAGATCGAGGCCCGCGACGCGCACCACGCCCTGCTGCAGCGGCAGGATGCCGGTCAGCGAGCGCAGCGTGGTGGTCTTGCCGGCACCGTTGGGACCGACCAGGCCCAGGATCTCGCCGCGGCGCACGCGGAAGGACAGCGCCTGGACCGCCGGCAGGCCTTCGTAGTCCTTGCTCAGGCCCTCGACCTCCAGCGCCAGGGTCACAGCGGGTTGGAGGACGGGCGCGGTCGGATCGGCCGGGTCGGCGTGCGTCATGGCGCGGGCAGGGTGGCCCGAGAGTAGACCACAGCCCGCGGCGGGAATCACCCGCGCGCGCCCGCCGTCGTGCTCAGAGCTTGGCCGTGCGGCGCAGCAGGGCGTCGAGGACCGGCACCAGGCCCTGCGTCGCGAGGGTCATGCGCTCGTAGTCGATGCGGTCGTGCGTGTCGCTCTCGGTGCCGTAGTCGGGGTGGCGCATCAAGCCGGTGTCGGTCACCAGCACCGCGGGGAAGCCCGCGCTGGCGAGCGCCGCCGCGTTCGAGCCGCTGTAGCCCGGGAAGATGCCGGGCAGCGTCGCGCCCTCGGAGGGCAGCCGCGAGCCGGCGCGGAAGGCGGTGACGACCTGCGCCAGCATGTCGCGCGAGCCGAAGCCGCCGACGAAGGCCAGGAAGTCGGCCGTGTCGGGGTAGGCGAAGTTGAGCGGGAAGGGCACGCTCTGCGTGCCGGTCTCGCCCGACCAGGCGCCCAGGCCCTCGAGCACCAGCGCGCCGACGATGTTCTCCTTCTTCTCGGCGCAGCGCCGCCCGTACTGCGCCGCACCCTGGTTGACGGTGCCGGCGAAGGGCGCCTCGCTGAGCGAGAAGAACACGAAGCGCAGCGTGCGCTCGTGGGGCTTGCCGGCGAACTGGCGCGCGAGCTCGATCGCGGCCGCGCTGCCCGAGCCGTTGCAGTCGCCGCCCGGCGAAGCGCGCGGCGAGTCGTAGTGCGAGCCGAGCAGCACGATCTCGGTCGGGGCGCTCGTGCCGCGCTGCTGGGCGATCAGGATCACGCCCGTGCGGCCGCCGGCCTCGACGTTCTCCTTGGTCATCTCGTAGTTCGTGCGCGCCAGCTGCTCCTCGATGTACTCCAGCGCGCGACCCATGCGCGGGCCGTCGGTCGGGTTGCGCTTGCCGATGTCGCGCGCGAAGACCGTGACGTGCTCCTCGAGCTTCTTCTTGAGCGTCAGCTCGTCGGGACCCAGCGTCGGCAACGCTCCCCGCGCGGACTTGCCCGGGACGCTGGAGACGAACCCGACCAGGCCGAGCATCAGCGCCACGGCGACCAGGATGAAGATGATGAAGCCTTTCACGCGACCTCCTGCGACACGAGACGGCGGACTCATCGACGCCGGGCCGCGCGCGGCTTGACGAGAAAGGCTTTCCGGGCTCGGACCCGGCTTGCGTTACCGCAGCCGCGGGGTTAAGCAGGCCTGTGAGCCCCGCACCCGCCCGCATGACCGAGCCCCAGTTGCCCACCGCCCGCCTCGATCACGCCGCGCTCGGCAACGGGCGCGTGCTGGCGCTGACCTCGCCGCGCGGCTCGATCGACTGGTTGTGCCTGCCGCGCTTCGATTCGCCTTCGGTCTTCGCGCGCCTGCTCGACGAGCACAAGGGCGGGCGCTTCGCCGTGCGCCACCGCGGGGTCGAGGTCGAGGGCTGGCTGGCCTACCTGCCCAACACCAACGTGCCGCGCACGCTGTTCGAGGTCGGCGAGGAGTCCTGGGAGATCGTCGACTTCGCGCCGCGCATCCCCGAGGGCCTGGGCGTGCACGTGCCGATCGAGCTGGTGCGCTTGATCCGGCCGCTGCGCGGCCAGCCGCGTCTGACGATCGACTTCGACCCGCGCCCCGACTACGGCCGCGCGCCGGTCGAGCTGCGCGAGGGCCCGCGCGGTGTCGACGTGCTCGGCGGCCCGGGTCCGCTGCACCTCGAGACCAACGTGCCGATCCCCTACGTCCTCGGCCGGCGCGAGTTCGCCCTGACGCGCCCGACCTGGTTCGTGCTGAGCTGGGGCGGCGCGCCGGCGACGCGCCGCTCGCTGGCGCAGGTGTTGAGCGACCTGGAGCTGACCGTCGCCGGCTGGCGCGCCTGGGCGCGCACCTGCGCCCTGGGCAGCTTCGCGCCCGAGGCCGTGCTGCGCTCGGCGCTGTGCCTCAAGCTGCACGCCTACCACGACACGGGCGCGATCGTCGCGGCCGCGACCACCAGCATCCCCGAGGCGCTCGGCACGCAGCGCACCTGGGACTACCGCTACTGCTGGCTGCGCGACGCGGCCTTCGTGGTCGAAGCGCTGCGGCGGCTCTCGCACGGCGCCGAGGGCGAGCAGCTCTTGCGCTACCTGCGCGACGTGGTCGAGTCCGGCCCACTGCAGCCGGTGTACGGCATCGGCGGCGAGCGCGAGCTGCCCGAGGTGCACCTGCCGCACCTGGCGGGCTTCGCCGGCAACGGCGAGGTGCGCATCGGCAACGCCGCGGCGCTGCAGCAGCAGAACGACCTGATGGGCGAGATCGTGCTGTGCCTGGAGACGATGCTCTCCGACCCGCGCCTGGTGCACGAGGACCCGGCCGGCTACTGGCCGCTGATCGAGGGCCTGGTCGAGCAGGCGCTGCGCGTGGCGCGCGAGCCCGACACCGGCATCTGGGAGTTCCGCACGCTGCTCAAGCGCCACACTTTCTCGCTTGCATGTTGTTGCGTCGCCGCCCAGCGCGGCGCGCACCTGGCGCGGCGCTTCGGGCGCACGTCGACCGCCGCGCGCTGGGAGGCGCTCGGCCGCGAGCTGCACCACGAGTTCCTCGAGCGCGGCTTCAACGCGCGCCTGGGCTTCTTCACCCAGGGCCTCGACGGCCAGCACCCCGACGCCTCGCTGCTGCTCCTGCCGACGCTGGGCGTGCTCGACGCGCGCGACCCGCGCTTCGTCTCGACGCTGGCGGCCTACGAGGAGCGGCTGGTCGAGAACGGCCTGATGCTGCGCTACCGCAACGAGGACGACTTCGGCGCGACCACCAGCGCCTTCACCATCTGCTCGTTCTGGTGGGCCGAGGCGCTGGCGCTGACCGGCCAGCTCGAGCGCGCGCAGGAGGTGTTCGATAACATCCTGCGCTACGCCAACCCCGTCGGCCTCTTCTCCGAGGACGTCGAGCCCTCCAGCGCGCGCCTGCTCGGCAATTTCCCCCAGGCCTACACGCACGTCGGCCTGATCCACGCCGCCGCGACGATCGGCGGATTGCGCGACGCCCGCGACGGGCACGTGCGCGCCTGGTGCACGCCATGTCCCGCGTACTGATCGTCTCGAACCGCCTGCCGGTCACGGTGCGCGCCGCGCCGGAAGGCCTCGAGTTCGAGGCCAGCGCGGGCGGGCTGGCGACCGGCCTGGCCGGCACGCACGCCGCGGGCGAATCGCTGTGGATCGGCTGGCCCGGCCCGCTGAGCGGGCTCGACCCGGCGCGCGCGGCCGAGCTGAACGCGGGCTTGCGCGCGCGGCGGCTCGAGCCCGTGACGCTGAGCGCCGAGCAGGTGACGCGCTACTACGAGGGCTACTCGAACGGCGTCCTCTGGCCGCTGTTCCACTACCTGGGCGATCGCATGCCGCTGCGCGTCGAAGGCTGGGAGGCCTACCGCGAGGTCAACCAGCTGTTCGCCGAGCGCGTCGCCGAACTGTGGCGGCCGGGCGACCTGATCTGGGTGCACGATTACCAGTTGATGCTCGTGCCGCAGCTCTTGCGCGAGCGCCTGCCCTTGGCGCGCATCGGCTTCTTCCTCCACATCCCCTTCCCCGCGCCCGCGGTGCTGCGCATGCTGCCGCAGCGCGAACTGATCCTGCGCGGCCTGTTGGGCGCCGACCTGATCGGGCTCCACACGCACGCGTACGTGCGACACTTCGCCGCCGCCACGCTGCGCATCCTGGGCCTCGAGACGCGCGTCGACCGCATCCTCCACGGCGAGCGCGCCGTGCACCTCGGCGCCTTCCCGATGGGCGTCGACGCCCAGACCTTCGGCGCGCTGGGCGACGATCCCGCGGTGCAGCAGCGCGCGGCCGAGATCCGCGGCCAGGCCGGGCGGCAGCTCCTGCTGGGCATCGACCGCCTCGACTACACCAAGGGCATCCCGCGCCGCCTGCTGGCCTACGAGGAGCTCCTGGCGACGCACCCCGAGCACCACGGCCGCGTGCAGCTGGTGCAGCTGGCCGTGCCCTCGCGCGGCGAGGTGCGCGCCTACCAGCAGTACCGCGAGCGCGTCGACGCGCTGGTCGGCCGCATCCAGGGCCGCTTCGCCAGCACCGACTGGTCGCCGATCCGCTACCTGCACCGCGCCGTGGCGCGCGAGGAGGTCGCGGCGCTGTACCGCGCGGCGGACGTGCTGCTCGTGACGCCCGTGCGCGACGGCATGAACCTGGTCGCCAAGGAGTACGCCGCGACGCGCACCGACGAGGACGGCGTGCTGGTGCTCAGCGAGTTCGCCGGCGCGGCCGCGGAGCTCGACGGTGCCCTGCTGGTCAACCCCTACGACGTCGAGGAGTGCGCGCGCAGGTTCGACGACGCCCTCGTGCTGCCGCGCGAGGAGCGCCGGCGGCGCATGCGGCTCCTGCGCGCGCGCGTCGCGACGGCCGACGTCCACGACTGGGCGCGGCGCTTCCTCGAACAGCTGGCGCAAGGCGTGCCGACGAACTGGTCGCTGCGCGCGAGCCCGCGCGCGGACCTCGAGGCGGCGCGCGTGCGCGTGCGCGCGGCGCAGCACCTGACGCTGCTCCTGGACTACGACGGCACGCTGGTGCCCTTCACGCCGCAGCCCGCCGCGGCGCGGCCCGACGGCGAGCTGCTGTCCCTGTTGACGCGCCTCGGGCGGCGCGCGGGCACCGAGCTGCACCTGGTCAGCGGCCGGCCGCGCGCGGAGCTCGAGGCCTGGTTCGGCGAGCTGCCGGCCGGGCTGCACGCCGAGCACGGCCTGTGGTCGCGCGCGGCGGGCGAGCGTACCTGGCGGCGCACGCTGCCCGACAAGCTCGCCTGCCACGACGAGATCGCCGCGCTGCTCGAGGACTGGGCCGCGCGCACCGCGGGTGCCTTCGTCGAGCGCAAGTCGGCCGTGCTCGCCTGGCACTGGCGCGGCGCCGATCCGGAGCGCGGGCGGCGCCAGGCGACCGAGCTGCGCCAGTACCTGGCCGAGCTCCTGGCCAACGTGCCGGTCGAGGTGGTGGTCGGCGCGCACGTGGTCGAGGTGCGGCCGCACGGCCTCGACAAGGGCCGGGTCGTCACCGCGCTCAAGGCGCGCGCGGAAGACGGCCGCCTGTTCGTCGCCTTGGGCGACGACCGCACGGACGAGGACCTGTTCGCCGCGCTGGGTGCCAGCGATCTGCGCCTGGCGGTCGGGCCGCGACCGGGCCTGGGCGAGCTGCGCGTCGTCGATCCGGCGGGCGCGCGCGCCTTCCTGGCCGGCTTGCTCTGAGAGCCGGCCCGCGGACGGGAGCGGGGTGTCGCGCGGGCCGCTGCCCGGTTGCGCGCGCGACGGCCAACCGATACACACCTCGCGCGCGCACGCTCCCCGCGCGCCGCACCGGAGGTCCCATGCCCCTGCCCGAGCTCGTCGCCCACCGCGGCTACGCCCGACGCTTCCCCGAGAACACGCTGGCGGCGGTGGCGGCGGCGATCGCGGCCGGCGCGCGGCACGTCGAGATCGACGTGCAGCTCAGCGCGGACGGTGTCCCGGTGTTGTTCCACGACCGCACGCTGGAGCGCATGTGCGGCGTCGCGGGGGCGGTGCACGAGCGCACGCTGGCGGAGCTGCGCACGCTGGCCTGTTCGGAGCCGGGCAAGTTCGGCGCGCAGTTCCGGAGCGAGGGCCTGGCCTCGCTGGCGGCCTTCGGCGAGCTGTTGCGCGGCCAGCCGGAGGTGCACGCCTTCGTCGAGATCAAGCGCGTGGCGCTCGAGCGCTTTGGCCACGAGCGCGTGCTCGAGGTCGTGCTGCACGCGCTCGAGCCGGTGCTGGCGCGCGTGACGTTGATCTCGTTCTCGATCCCCTTCCTGGCGGCGACGCGTCGGAAGCATCCGCTGCCGCTGGGCGCGGTCTTCGACCGCTGGCAGGAGCGCGAGGCGGCGGCGGTGTGGGAGCTGGCGCCGGAGTACGTGTTCTGCGACGTCGACGGGTTGCCGGCGCGCGGGCGCCTGGTGCACGAGCGCGCGCGGACGGTGGTGTACGAGGTCGCGGACGCGCGGGTGGCGCTGGCGTTGGCCGAGCGCGGCGTCGAGCTGGTCGAGACCTTCGAGATCGCGGAGCTGGCGCAGGCGCTGGCACGCGCGGCTCCGGCGGGGCGGGGCGGCGGATGAGCGCGCCGCTCGAGCGCGTCGACGTGCTGGTCGTCGGCGGCGGGATCCACGGCGCGGGCGTGCTGCAGGCCGCGGCGGCGCGCGGCTGGTCGGCCTGGCTGGTCGAGGAGCGCGAGGCGGCCTCGGGCACGTCGTCGAAGTCGAGCAAGCTGATCCACGGCGGGCTGCGCTACCTGGAGAGCGCGCAGCTGGCGCTGGTGCGCGAGTCGCTGGCGGAGCGCGAGACGCTGTGCCGCATCGCGCCGGGCCTGGTGAAGCTCGTGCCGTTCTACGTGCCGATCTACCGCGACACCGCGCGGCGGCCGTGGAAGATCCGGGCCGGGCTGGCGATGTACGCGCTGCTGGGAAACCTGGCGCGCGATGCGTGGTTCGAGCGCGTTCCGCGGCGCGAGTGGGAGGCGCTCGACGGGTTGGCGCTGGAGGGCTTGCAGCACGTCTTCCGCTACCGCGACGGGCAGACGGACGACCGCGAGCTGACGCGCGCGGTCGTGCGCTCGGCGCTCGAGCTGGGCGCGCGCGCGTGGATGCCGGCGCGCTTCGACCGCGCGCGCAAGACGGCCGAGGGCTGGTCGGTGACGATCGTCGACGCGGCGGGCGAGCACGCCGTTCTCGCGCGCACGCTGGTCAACGCCGGCGGGCCGTGGGTCAACCGCGTGCGCGGGCGGATCGAGCCCTTGCCGCCTGGCTTCGAGGTCGAGCTGGTCGCGGGGACGCACATCGAGCTCGAAGGACGGCTGGAGCGCGGGATCTACTACACGGAAGCGCCGCGCGATCGGCGCGCGGTGTTCGTGATGCCGTGGAAGGGCAGGACGCTGGTCGGGACGACGGAGACGGCGTACCGCGGCGATCCGCGCGAGGTGCAGGCGACGGCGGCGGAGATCGCGTACTTGGAGCAGACGTATGCGCGCTATTTCCCGCGTCGCGAGCTGCGGCGCGTCGACGCGTGGGCGGGGTTGCGCGTGTTGCCGAAGGGGCCGGGGACGGCCTTCGATCGGCCGCGGGAGACGACGCTGGTGACGGATGACGAGGCGCGGCCGACGACGCTGGCGATCTACGGGGGGAAGTTGACGGGGTATCGGGCGACGGCGCAGAAGGTGGTCGAGAAGCTCGCGCTGACGTTGCCTGTGCGTCCGGTGCGCGGCGACACGGCGCAGTTGCCGCTGAGCTGAGGACCACGGACGTGCGGTGCCTGGCACCGTACGCGGGTTCAGCCCGTGCGCAGCGCGGTCTCGAGTTCGCGGGTCCACTGCGCGCCGCGGGCGAGGCGGGTGGCGGAGCGGGGGCCGGGTTCGAAGATGCGCGGGGGGATGGGCGAGGTGGCGCGTGCGCCCAGGAGCCAGGCGAGGCCGCGCGCGGTGGCTTCGGGTTCGTCGGAGCGTTCGACGGGGCGGACGAGGACGTCGGCGAGGAGTTGGCAGAGGGTGTCGGAGCGCGCGAGGCCGCCGCTGGCGCGGATGCGGCGGGCGCGGCCGAGGGCGGCGCTCAGGCGCACGGCGATCGCGCGCACGAGGAAGGCGACGCTCTCGGCGACGGCGGCGAGTTGCGCCGGGGCGTCGCCCGTGCCGAGGAAGCGCGTGCGGAAGTCGCTGCGCCAGTAGGGTGCGGCGAGGCCGGAGACGCCGTTCAGGAAGAGCGGCAGGTCGCCGGGGCGCTCGAGGCCTTGCTCGAGCAGCGGCTCGGGATGCGCGACGCCGAGCTCGGCCGCGACGTGGGCCAGCGCGCTGCCGACGCCGTTGATCGTGCCTTCGAGCACCATCGTCACGGTGCGTTCGTCGGCGTGCACGACGCTGCGCAGCAGGCCGTCGACGGCGGGGGCGGTGCCGCGCACCGGCCGTTGCACGAAACCGCCGGTGCCGAGGTTGATGTAGAGGGTCTCGGGATCCGGCTCGCCGGCGGCGAAGAGCGCGGCCGACTGGTCGCCGGTCAGCACGGACCAGGGCACGCGCGCGAGCTCCAGCTCGCCGAAGTCGGCGCGCGTCGGCACGGCGCGCGGCAGGAGCTCGAGCGGCACGCCGAAGCGCTGCGCGAGCGACGGGTCCCAGTCGCGCGTGGCGAGGCTCCACAGGAGCGTGCGCGAGGCGTTGGCGGGGTCGGCGACGCAGGGACGCGCGCGCGAGAGCCGGAAGACGAGGAACGAGGCCAGCGGTCCGAGCACGAGCTCCTCGCGCGCGCGCGCCGCGCGCACCGCCGCGTCGTGCTCGAGGAGCCAGGCGAACTTGCTCGCGCCGTAGTGCGGCGAGAGGCGCAGGCCGGTGCGCGCCACGATGTCGGCCTCGTCGGGCGCGAAGCGCGCGAGCCACGCGGCGGCGCGGCGGTCTTGCCAGGAGAGCACCGGCGCCAGCGCGCGGCCGTCGCGCCGCGACCAGGCGGCGAGGCTCGAGCGCTGCGTCGCCAGGCCGGCCGCGGCGAGGTGCGCCGCGCGCGGGCCGAGTTGGCCCAGGACGTCCGCCGTGACCTGCTGCAGCGAGCGCACCAGCTCCTCGCCGTCCTGCTCGACGCGCTCGGGCGCGGGGCGCGCCTCCCCCACCGTACAGTGGGCGCGCGCGACGACCGCGCCGGCCGCATCGAAGACCAGCGCGCGGCTCGAGCTGCCGCCCTGGTCGAGCGCCAGGTAGAGGCGCTCGTCGTGCGCGGCGCCGGCGGAGCTCACGGCGCGCGCCGCGGGCGGGCGAAGGCGAACCAGCCGGCGCACAGGAGCGCCGAGCTCAGGCCGAGGATCCAGCCCTGGCGCCAGCTCGGCGGTTCGTAGCGGAACTCGAGGCGCCGGTCGCCCGGCGCGACGCGCACGGCGCGGAAGGCGTGGTTGGCGCACAGCACCGGCACGTCGCGGCCGTCGAGCGACGCCTTCCAGCCGTCGGTCCAGCGGTCGGCGAGCACCAGCCAGCCCGGCGACTGCACCTCGAGCGCGAGCACCACGCGCTCGGCCTCGTCGAGCTCGAAACGCGCCGAGCCCGCGCCGGGCGCGCTGTCGGTCGGCAGCGGCTCGGGCGACTCGAGGACCACGACCTGGCGCGCGTCGAAGCGCGGGTCGGCCAGGCGCGCGAGGCGCGCCGTCTTGTCGTTCGCGAGCTCGCCGCGCGCCGCGATCCACGCACGCGGCGGACACTCCGTGCGCTCCTGCACGTGCCAGCCCCCCTCCGAGAACAGCGTGCCGGGGAAGGTCCGCCCGGGCGCGTAGGCCAGGAGGTAGCGCAGGTGGACCGCGTCCGCGAGGCCGTGCGGCAGGCGCGGGAACCACCACTGCAGCGCGGCGTAGTCCGAGCCCGGCGGCGCGTTCTCGTTCTTGAAGAGCGTGTACAGCTCGACGATGCGCGCCGGATCGGCGGCGTCGTAGCCGCGGATGTCGTCGAGGCCGACCGCCAGGTTGAGGCTGGCGGGGAAGGAGCCCATGCCGCAGAAGCGGCCGGGGGGCAGCGCTTGCAGGCGCTCGATCACCTTGTGGCGCGGGAAGTACAGCGCGTGCTCGCCCTGCACGTTGGCGTCGTAGCCCTGCTGCACGACCTCGGCCAGCGGCAAGAGGCCGAGCAGCAGCGCGCACTGCGGCGTCCGGCTCCAGGCGCCGCCGCCGCGCGCCAGGCGCCACCACAGGAACAGCGCGACGGCCGCGAGCAGCGCGTAGCCGATCGACACGCGCCGGAACCAGCGCAGGATCTCCTCGGTCCGGAACTCCGGCCGCAGGTCGGGCGTCCCGTTCGCGCGCGCGATGCAGAACAGCACCACGAGCGCCGCCAGGCCGACGGCGACGAAGTAGCCGCCGCGCCAGCGGAACTGGCCGCGCACGACGAGCTCCAGGCCGCTGGCCGCCAGCGCGACCAGCGCGAAGGCCGTGACCAGCGTGAAGCGGTTGTTGCGCAGCGTGTTGAGCACCGGCAGCTCGAAGAACTCCTTCAACAAGGGCACGCCGAGGATCGAGGTCAGCCCGAGGAAGCCGAGCGCCAGCCAGAAGCAGTGCATGCGCCAGAGCCGCCGCAGGCCGAAACCCAGCGGCACGAGCACGAGCGCGGTCAACAGGCCGGCGTAGGCCGCGTGCGAACTCTCCAGGCGATTGCCGTGGCGGATCAGCGTCGTGTGGCGCTGCGTCGAGCCGTCGATGTACGGCATCAGCACCGCGGGCAGCGCCACCGGCCCGATCGGCGGCGTCTCGACGCGCCCCTCCTGGCGCTTCTGGATGCGCCAGCTCTCCTGCATGTACTCGAGCGTCGGCAAGGTCTGCGGCCCGCTGAGCCCGACGCCCAGGCCGACGCCCAGGCACAGCGCTCCGATCCCCGGCCACGCCCGCCGCAGCGCCGCGCGGCCGTGCAGGTCGAAGCAGCGGAACAGCGCGAACAAGCCCGCGGCGAGCAGCACGTGCGCGGCGATCGAGGCGTGCCCGCTGACCAGCGTCACCGCGGTCGCGAGCGCCAGCGCCAGCGGCCAGAGGCTCTTGGGCTTGCGCAAGCAGGCGTCCGTCGCGAGCAGCACCCACGGCAGGTGCGCGCCGACCTGGCTGATCGTGTAGCCGGCCCACAACATCAGGAAGCCGACGTTGGGCCACAGCGCCGCGCCGATCGCGCAGGGCCAGTACGAGAGCTGCGGCACGCGCCGCAGGAAGAGGTACATGCCGAGCCCGGCGAGCAGCGACTTGACCAGCTGCACCCACGCGACGGCGATCGGCCCCGGCACGAGGTAGTCGATCGCGCGCAGCGGATAGAACACCGAGGTGTGGTTGGCCGCCAGGAACGGCGTCCCACAGTAGATCAGCGGGTTCCACAGCGGCAGGCGCCCCGACCGCACCGCCTCGACGCCGTAGATGCGCTCGGGCTCGAGCTCGTAGACGAGGTCCGAGAGCACGAAGTCCGTCCCGCGCTCCTGCGGCGCGTTGGGCATGTAGATGCCCGGCTGGTTGAGCAAGTCGACCGGCAGCAACACCTTCGCGCCGACCAGCGAGGGCCCGAAGAGGATGAACTGCGGGACGAGCAAGAGCGCCAGCAGCAGCAGCACGCGCACGCGCCGCGTGCGCGGCTCGAGCAGGACGGGGGCGACGGTCCCGGACGGCGGCGGCGCGGCGCTCATGCGCGGCGTATGGTCGGAAAGCCCCGCGGCCGATGGAAGGGCTTGCCCGCGATCAGCGCAGGCGTTTCGGCGCCGGCAGCTCGCGCAGGATTCGCCAGGCGACGGTGTAGCCGTACTCGTCGCGGTCGACCGTGCGCAGGGCGAAGGTCAGGTCGTAGCGGTCGACGCGGACCGAGCGGCCGAGGTAGGTGCGGCCGAGGTCGGCGGCCCCGCCGAAGTGGAGTTCGAGTTCCTGCGCTCGCTGCTCGGTCGCGCGGTCGACGATCCGGCCACTGCGGAGGGCGGACTCGTCCGGCCGGGCGGACCACAGCAGGTCCCAGACGCTCCGACCCCACTCGGAGAGCTCGTCCGGCGGTCGAGCCGGGCTGGTGGGGAGCGCTTCGAGCTCCATCGAGCCGATGTCGGCCAACCAGCTCGCCTCGGAGCAGCACATGTACTGGAACCCGCCTCCTGCCAGCCGCAGCATCGGCCAGTCGGGCTCAGGCACGGCGCGCAGGCTCAAGGTCGACCCGCCGCGGCGCTCCTCGACCAGGGCGCTGAACTCGCCGTACGGGAGCAGGCGGAGCACGCCCGTCGTGGCGGAGTGGTCCGCGGGTGCGTAGCGCTCGACCCATGCGGCGGGCACGGTCAGGAGACGCGTGGCTCCCACGGCGCGGATGCGGGTCAGGAAGTCCATCAACTCCGCCGCGCTCCGCCCCGCGAGGTAGGACGGAGGCTCACCGATCAACCTGGCCACCAGCGGGTTGGCGGGCTGAGGCCGCGATCCGCGAGGTCCGCCGATCGGCCACTCGCGCAGCTTGCGCCAGACGAAGGTGCAGCCGTGCTCGTCCGTGGCGAGGATGCGGAGAGCCACGAGCCAGTCGTGGCGGTCAGGATCGATGCAGCGCACGAGCACGGTCAGGCCCGGGACGGGCTCGACACCCCGGCGCAGCTCCTGACGCCGCTCGTCGAACTCGGGCGAGATCGAGCGGTCCTTGACGCGCGCGTCGCTCCGCAGGAACGTCCAGTGCTGGCGGTCGGTCTCGTTCCACTCCGGGGGAGCGACTTCGGAGTCCAACCGGGGGTCGTCGAGTTCCCACTCTCCGACGGACTTGATGGCCCCCCAACCCGACTCGTCGAGCCTCCCGCGCTCGAGCTTCAGATCGGGATCGTTGTCGAAGTCGTTGCTGCGACTGGTGAAGGAGTAGTACGCGCCGCCATCGCGAAGCCCGGTCCAGTCCTTGCCGCTGAACTCGCCGAACAGGTCGCGCTCCAGGATGCGCGCCGCGCCGAAGTCGGGGTCGGAGAGGCGCTGACGGTAGGGCAGCAGGAGGTCCATGTCGGGGGTCAACAACACGTCGCGCAGCGCGCGCTGGGTCTGCAGCGCGAGCTGCAGCAGGCTCGGCGTGTCCAGCGCCTCGAGCTCCTCGCGCGTCGGGCCGAAGGCGGGGCGGACGGGCTCGACGCTGCGCTGCGCCGGCGGCTCCTGCGCCAAGGGCTCGGCGGCCGGCTCGGGGATCGCGGCGCTGTCGTGCGCGGCCAGCGCGAAGGAGGCCGTCGCGCCGTGCTCCGGGTCCGGCCTCCCGAACGCGTACCAGCCGACGCCCGCGAGCACGAGCAGCGCCGCCGCCAGCGTCAGCGGGATCGCCAGCGCGCCGCTCGCCGCGGCGGGTCCGCGCACTTCGATCAAGCCGATCAACGCCGGGCACCACGCCGCGCGACCGCCGGCGACGCTCTGGTCCAGCTCGCGGCGCAGGAGCTCGAGCGCGCGCGCCTCCTGCGAGCGCAGGCTGCTCTCGGCGATGCCCTGGCGCGCCGCCAGCGTGCGCGTGTCGAGCCCCTGGTAGTAGCGGCCGAGCACCACGCCGCGGTACGGCTCGCGCAGCGCGAGCACGGCGCGCACGACGCGGCTCTCGAGCTCCAGCTGCTCGGCCGCGTCGCGCTCGACGACCTGCTCCGCGCGCGCGGCTCCGGCCTCGCGTCGCGCGCGCCGCGTGTGCTCGCGCCTCAGGTTCGCCGCGCGGTGGCGCAGCGTGCCCGCGAACCAGCCGCGGACCGTCGACAACGCGCCCGGCGGCCGCTCGAGCGCGGCGATCCAGGCGTCTTGCGCCAGGTCTTCGGCCTGCTGCGGGTCGCGGACGAGCTGGCGCGCCAGCCCGCGGACGAAGTCCTGGTGCTCGAGCAAGACGTGCATCGGGATCGCGGCGGGCTCGGCACTCATGGGGTCATTCTCCATCGGGGTCAGGGGTCGCGCATCCCTGGGAACCGCGGGGCCGGCCGGCGCTGCAGGGATTCCGGGAACTTCCGCGGCTCGAGCCCGAGCCGGCCCCCCCTGGATCGGCGCTCGCGCACTGCGTAGAACCCCCACCACGATGAGCTTCGACTCCGCCCCCTCCCCCGGCCCGAGCTGGGGCCTCGTGCTCGTGCGCGTCGTCGTCGGTCTCTTGCTGCTGCAGGCCGGCTGGGACGCCGTCGCGGGCGGCGTCGGCGCGGAGCTCGTGCTCGGCTGGCAGGCGAGCATCGAGACCTCGCCGAGCGTGCTGCGCGGCGTCGGCGAGAACCTGCTGCTCAAGCACCCCTGGTTCTTCGCCAAGCTGCTGGCCTACGGCACGCTGCTCGGCGGCGTGGCGCTGTTCCTCGGCGCGCTGACGCGGCCCTTCGGCCTCCTGTGCGCGCTGCTGCAGCTGATGCTGTGGTGCTACGCCGCCGACAGCGGGCGCGCGCTGGCGCTCCTGACCGGCACGGCGGCGCTGGGCTGCGCCCTCTCGCGCGCCGGGAGCAAGTTCGGCGCCGACGTGTTCCTCGACGAGAGGCTGCCCGGCTGGCTGACCTGGTCGCGCGGCGGCGGCGGCTGAGCCGCGCGTGAGTACGGTGCCAGGACACATCTTAAACTGTTGCGGCGGGGGGGGGGGCGGGCGGGCGGGGGAGGGGGGTGTGATGGGTGCGGGGGGCGGGG
>Ga0315910_10001083_pt1 | contig 25531 bp, 25 predicted proteins | sample EdamamesoilMG_FD_204470 | JGI IMG/M metagenome (GOLD analysis project Ga0315910, IMG submission 204470) | Garden soil microbial communities collected in Santa Monica, California, United States - Edamame soil | ecosystem: Environmental > Terrestrial > Soil > Garden | place: USA: California... | reverse complement strand
CAGGCCGCGAGGAGGAGCGCGGCGAGGAGTGCGGGACGGGGGAGGCGCATACGGGCTCCGGAGACGGGAAGGTCCGCGACGTGGGCGCCGCGGAGCTGAAAAGTGGGGAGGGTGCCGACGCCGCGCCAGCTATCCCTGATCCCGGTCCTGGAAACGATAGAGGTAGTTCGGCCGCACGTACCCCACCTGGAACCCCGACCGCATGATGTTCCGGTAGCTCGGCGCCTCCTTCTCGGGGGTCTCCTCCGAGGTCTCGACGCTCAGGATCTCGCATCCAGCGGCCTTGGCATCGAGGATGCGCCGTGCCACCAGCGCCGACTGGCTTCCGTGGCCCCGCGCCTCGGGGAGGGTGCTCGCGAAGCTCAACCAGCCGACCTTCCCGTCGATGGCGAGCGCCGCGGTGCCGACCGCCCGGTCCCCGTCGAAGGCGAGGTAGAACTTCCATCCCGCCGTCCCGACCAGCGCGGTGACGGGAGCGCCGAGCTCGGGGCTCCAGCCGAACCCTTCGCAAAGCGTCTCTCCAAAGGCGGCGGCGTGCGCGGGGCCGACCTGTTCGACCCTGAGGTCGGTCGGCGCCGGGCCGGGTGGGGAGATGTCCCGCACCAGGCGGATCCAGTTGTTGTAGTGCGCGAACCCCGCCTTCTCGAGCGCGGCGATCGTGGTGCCGGCGGCCGCCACCGGTGCCGGCTGCACGAAGAAGCGGGGGACCAGCGCCTGCTCGTAGGCGGCGACCATCCCCTCGATCGTCTTGTCATCGGGAGCGCCGTCGAGGCCGATGCCGAGGACCCGGTTGCAGGCGAGGACGTCGACCTTGGACATCCAGAGCGCCGTCGCGGGGCCGAACTCCTTGATCCCGATCCCGCAGGTAGCGACCGAGGCGGGAGGCGCGTTCCGGTAGAGCGTGCTCCACGCCCGCAGCTCGCTCCGCTCGAGCTCCGCCACCAGCGCCGGGGTCATCGTGATCGCCATCCCGTACCCTACGCCCGGGGACCGGGGAGGGCAAGGAAAAGGCCCCGCCAGCAGGACGGGGCCCTCGGGCCGATCGCCCGGAGTCGCTCACCTCCTCCCAGGTCAAATCGTCATCGGCGGAGTTCCCGGCGTATCGCCAGGATGATCAGTGCGATCGTGCCGATCTTCCCCCCGATCGCCGGGAGGGTGAGCCGCTCCTGCTCCGAGGCGGCGACCGCCTGGGCGAGCAAGGCGGCGTAGGGGGGCGGGGTCGGCTCCAGTTTCACCTGGACGTCGGAGACCGCGACCGGTCCCGCCGCGGCAAGGGTGGCGAGGAGCTCCGGCAGACGGGGGAGTTCGGTCGCACCCACGGTGAGCGCGATCGTGGCGTCGTAGCCGGTCGCCGAGTCGGTCTTGACCGGCGCCGGGGCGAGGGAACGGAGCGCCATCTGGACGGCAGAATCGCCAAAGCGCCGACCGCGGAGGGAATCACGAAGTGCTGCCAGCAGCGATCCGACCTCGAGCGCCGCTCCGCTCGGCGTCGGTCCCCGGGCGCGGAATCCGAGCCGGATCTCGAGGTGGCCGGCGAGGAGGCCCGCCGGGATCGCGGAGACGGCGGTCGGCTCGACCTGCGCGGGGGTCGTGGACGGGAGGGCGACGAGCGCCAACGCGAACAGGGTCAGGTGCATCTACGGCTCCTTGTGGGTGTGTGCCGTGGGGATGCCACACCGGAGCGAGGTTGCACCTGTTCGGGGAGGACGTGTGCAGGAAGCCGTCACGACCATCTCCCTTGGGTGGACGCGAAAAGGCCCCGGATCGCCCCGAGGCCCGCATTACCTTCGCACTTGCCGTCTTGCCGTCTTGCCGTCTTGCCGTCTACGACCCGCAAATCACCGTGATGATGTATCGCAACGTGTCGGCCGAGAACGCGGGAACGCGGATCACGTTGTCTTCGTTGGGGTCGCGGTGGCACCCGGCCGGGGGGGTGATGATCACCGGCCACGAGTTCACCGGGAGGGAATCGAGGTACGGCACCCCGGTGGTCAGGTTGGCCACGACCAGGGGAGTGAGACCGACCTGGAGACGGACCTGGAACGGCGGGAGCGTGTCGGGGACGGCCTTGGCCAGGAAATAGACCGGTCGGATCAGCGTTTCGCAGTTCACGACGAAGGTGACCTGCTGCGTATCCCCCGGGGTGATCGAATCGAGGCGGGTCACCGGGTTCGGGTGGCACCACTCCGCGAGCCCTTCGAAACGGAGCCGGACCGGGAGCCCCCCAGGCAACGCCGGCGAGTAGGCCGCTCCGCCGAGCGGCGGGTACTCCAGCTTGAAGTACGGACTCGAGACCGAGAACCCGTCCTCGTCGAACGTGGGGTTCCCCGGGACCTCGACATCGACCCGGATCGCCCCGGTCGGCGGGCCGCCGGAATCGGACTGGGGCGAGAACGGGTCGCCACAGGTGGCCAGGGCCAGGAAGGCCACGGGGAGAAGGGGGCGTGGGATCATCGGATAGGGGAACGGTACCCTAGGGGACGCCTGAGTTCCAGAAGGAGGCACGCCGGAAAGGGAAAGGGCCCCGGATCGCTCCGAGGCCCCCCAAAGCGCCTGTGCGCCCAAGCGCCTATGCGCTCTTTCTCTTCGCCGCCACCTTCACCTTGGCGACCCGCTTCCGCGCCTTCTTGGGCTGCATCGAGGGCTGGAAGAGGTACTCCGGCTCGCCGATGGAAAGCCGCTTCTGGGCCGGCGCCGGCTGCTTGTACACGAAGCGCTCGCCCCGGAAGTTCCGGAGGATCACCTCGTCCTCGTTCATCGACTCGACGTACTCCGGGAGGAGCGGGATCTTCCCGCCGCCGCCGGGGGCGTCGATCACGAAGTACGGGTTGGCGAGCCCCGAGGTCCAGCCGCGGAGGCTCTCCATGATCCGGATCCCGGTCTGCACGGTGGTGCGGAAGTGCTCCGCCCCGGCGACCTGGTCGGCCATGTAGATGTAGTACGGCCGCACCCGGGCGAGCATCAGCTTGTGCATCAGCTGCTTCATCACCACCGGGTTGTCGTTGACGCCCTTGAGCAGCACCGTCTGGCAGCCGAGGGGGATCCCGGCGTCGGCCAGCATCCCGAGCCCCTTCACCGCCGCGGGGGTGAGCTCGCGCGGGTGGTTGAAGTGGGTGTTGATCCAGAGCGGATGGTGCTTCTTGAGCACGTCCGTGAGCTCCGGCGTGATCCGCTCCGGCAGGTGGCAGGGCACCCGGCTCCCGATCCGGATGATCTCGATGTGCTTGATGCTCCGGAGCCGCGTCAGGATGGCGTCGAGCCGCCGCTCATTGAGCAGCAGCGGGTCGCCGCCGCTCATGATGACGTCACGGATCTCGGTGTGCTCCTCGAGGTACTTGAACGCCGACTCGAACTGGCTCATCGGGATCTTCTCGGGATCCCCCACCTTCCGCCGCCGGGTGCAGAAGCGGCAGTAGCTGGCGCACACCGGCGAGACCAGGAAGAGCGCGCGGTCCGGGTACCGGTGCGTGATGTTCGGGACGGGGGAGTCCGCGTCCTCGTTGAGCGAGTCCACGATCCCGTCCTTGATGTCCAGCTCGGCCATCGTGGGGACGTACTGGTTCCAGATCGGGTCGCCGGGCTCCTCGATCAGGTCGAGCATCGCGGGGGAGATGCGGAACTCGAAGTTCTCCACCGCCTGCTTCAGCCGCTCGATGTCGCCGACGTGCTCCGCCCCGAACCGGGCGGTCAGCGCATCGAGCGACTGGATGGAGCGCGCCTTGAGGAGCTCTTGCCAGGTGGACGCCATACGAGGTCTCCGTCAGACCTGAGATGAGGGGAACCGCTTGGTCAGTATCACCTGGGCATCGCCAGGCGCATACAGATCCGGGATGGTGGCGGCCACGTCGTACCCCTTGGCCAGATAGAAGGCGCGCGTGGCGTCATACGCCGAGCGACCCCCCGTCTCTACCACCAGCAACCGTGCGCGGCCCCGGATGCGCCGCTCCAGCTCGTCCAGCATCGCGGTCCCGACCCCCGCGCCGTGCAGCGCCGGGTCCACCGCGATCCAATACAGGTCCCAGGTCCCCTCGGTGCAGGGCCGCCGGCCCCACGCCGCCCACCCCGCGAACTTCCCGTCCACCTCGGCCGCCAGGGACTCGTAGTCCTCCTGGCCCGGCCGGATCGCGGCGTCGAACACCTCGAGCGCCACGGGGATCTCGTACTCCTTGAACACCCCCACCGCCCGGGTGACCCGCTCCAGCTCGCCCCGGTCCTCCCCCTGGAGGGGGCGGAGGGTCGCCTTCGTGGTCACGCCAACGCTCACGCGACCGCTTGGGTCAGCGCCACGGCGGCGGTCCTGGAGAGGCTCCGGTGCATCGCCTCATCCACGATCTTGAGCAGCAGGTCGCTGTAATCGAGCCCGACCGCGCGCCCCATCCGCGCCAACCCGGCGTTGTCGGAGAGATCGGGGTTCGGGTTCACCTCGAGCACCCAGGGGCGCCCTTCGGGGTCGAGCCGGAGGTCCACCCGGCCGTACCCCTCCCCCCCCGATACCAGCTCCCACGCCTGCCGCGCCACCGCGACGATCTTCCGCGCGGTCTCGGCGTTCACCTCGGCGGGGCAGACGGGGACCGAGCCCAGGTCCTCGGGGCTCCCCTCGTCCCACTTGGCCGCGTAGGTGAGGATCGGCCAGCTCCCCTCCGGCATGTTGTCGAAGCAGATCTCCGACATCGGGAGCGCTTCCTTGCCGACGAACCCGACGTTGAACTCCCTCCCCGGGACGTACTGCTGGATGAGCACCTCATCCCACTGCTCCAGCTGCTCCGCGAGCCGCTTCTTGAGGCTCCGGCGGCTGGTGCAGACCGCCCCGGCGTCGATGCCGAGGGAGGCGTCCTCCGCCGCCGGCTTCACGATGGCGGGGAGGGGGAAGTCCATCGGGATCCGGCTGTTGCTGTGCGCCACGACGGAGCGCGGGATCGGGACCCCGGCCGCCTCCATCAGGGTGTTGGCGATGTGCTTCCGGTGGCAGATCGTCACCGGCCACTGCCGACAGCCGGTATACGGCACGCCGGTCAGCTCCAGGGTGCCGACCACGAAATCCTCGTACTTGGAGTGGCCGTCGAGCCCCTCACAGAGGTTGAAGATGACGTCCGCCTTCCGCGCCTTGGCGATCCAGGAGAAGTCCCCGAGCCGGATCGGCAGGAGGGAGACCTGGAACCCCTTCCGTTTCAGGCAGTCGCGGATATCCTCGGCGCTCTCGGCGACCTGGGCGACGTCCTTCTTGTCCCAGTGCGGTCCACCCGGGTCATAGAGGATGACGACCTTCATGCGCGTGCCTCCTGGAGGAGCGACGTCCCGCTGATCCGGCGCCAGGCGATGTCGGCCACGGTACGGATCAGGTCGTCGTAACTCATACCCGCCGCCCGCGCCGCCTTGGGGAAGCAGGAGTTGTCGAGCGGGTTCGGGAGAATGCCGGGGAGCGGGTTCAGCTCTACCACCATCGGGGAGCCCGCGGCGTCGCAGCGGACGTCGATGCGGCACCAGTCACGGCAGTCGAGGGCGTGGTACGCCGCGAGCGCCGCCGACCGGACCTGCTCGGCCAGCGCCTCGGGGATCTGGGCGGGGCACTGGAAGATGTCGAGGGGGTTCTCGATGGTGTCCCAGAGCCACTTCGCCTCGTATCCATAGACGGGCGGCGCGCCCGGGGGCAGGGTATCGAACCGGAACCCGACGATCGGGAGGCACCGGGCCTCGGCGCCGTTCCCGATGACCGCGACGGTGAACTCCTGGCCCGGGAGGTAGGTCTCGATCACCACCGGCTGCTGGTAGGTGGAGAGCAGGTGCTCGACCTGGGTCACCAGCTCCCCTCTATGGTGGCAGAGGGACTTCACGCTGACCCCCTTCCCGGACCCCTCGAACGCCGGCTTGGCGAAGAGCGGGAAGGGGAGGGCGACGTTCCGTGCCTGCTCCACGGCGGTGACCACCACGAACGGGGCGGTCGGGACCCCGCGCTGGGCCAGGATCTCCTTGGTACGCCCCTTGTGGAGGGAGAGCGCCAGGGTCAGCGGGTCGGAAGCGTGGCAGGGGATGCCGTAGAACTCGCAGATCGCGGGGACGTGGCCCTCGCGATTCACGCCGTAGAGCCCTTCCGCGATGTTGAACACGAGGTCGGGGCGGGCGGCGCGGAGCTTTTCGGGGAAGGACTGGTCGGCTTCGAGGCGGATCACTTCGCCGAGGGTGGCGAGTGCGGCGGCCACGGCATCGATCGTGGCGGGCTCATCCCATTCGGCGTAGAGGTCGGGCTGTGCGAGGTCGGAGCGGAGTGCGCGAGGATCGGTGGAGGGGGAATCGGTCCCTGCCCCGGCCACGGCGGCCGGCGCATCGGGTTTGAGATTGTACGCGAGTCCGATCCGTATTCCCAGAAAATCCTCTTACAAAAAAGGTCGCCTGGTGGAGGCGAGCCGACCATCGCGGACGTGGTGCTGCATCCAAGCTAAGAAATACCCGACAATCGTGCAATAGTTTTTTCCAACGAAGTTGGAGGTCGGCTGACCGATGAGAGGTGAGCAGTGAGCGGTGAGCGGGGTCCATCGAAGGAATTTTTCGTCTCGAACGACCTCCGAACGACCTCGAAGCGGTGTGACGGACGTCACGCGGAGAAAAAATGAGCGAGCCGACTCGGATCGAGGTGTCCGTCGGCCCGCTCATCGTCTGTGTGGTTGTGGAGAAGTCGTCATCGAGCTCCCGCTCGTCGACTTTTCCACGCGTGTCCGCCAACCCACGTCCCGCTCACCGCTTACCGCTCACCGCTCACGCAGTTTCACACCTTGTGGAAACCGACCCGCCCCGCCGTGGTGCCGTCCGCGGCGGTGTACACCTCGAAATCGGCGAAGAGCGCGGGCGCCTGACCCTTCAAGACCTCGAGGACGGCGAGTGCCAGGCGGCGGATCTCGAGCTCCGCCCCCTCGCCGAGCCGGAGCTCCAGCATGGTGCGCCAGGCGCGGACGTTGCCGCTCACCACGATCTTGGTCTCGGTGGCGTTGGGGAGGACGCTCCGGGCCGCTTCACGCGACATCTTGCGCCGGTGGATCTTGTTCTCGACCGAGGCGTACTGCTCCATCAGCCCCTCGACCTGCGCGACGTAGGTCGCGTGGGCCGCTTCCATCTGCCGGGTCCACGCCTCCTCGAGCTTGGCGTTCCCCATGATCGCCGGCGGCATCACGTAGGCGGCCCGGCTCTCATCGACGTAGCGCTGCGAGAGCTGGCTGTACCCGAACCCCGCCCGGTGACGCACCAGCTCGTGGGTGCAGCTCCGGCTGATCCCCTCCAGGAGCAGGACGTAGGTCGAGTGCTCGAACACCGATCCGTGCCCCTGCTTCAGGATGTTCGTCAAATATTCGGCCGTGGTCCGCTCCGCCGGGTTGTGCTGGCTCATATAGCAGAGCCGCCCGGCGAACTCGGCCAGCCGCTCCCCGTCGGACCCCGGGCCCTTCCACTGGACGGCGAGGTGCGCCGGCTCCTGGAAGACCGGCTTGGCGAGCAGGGTGACAGTGGGGGTGCGGATGGTTTCCATGGGGAGCCCTGATTGGTCCGAAGTCCGAAGTCCGAAGTGCGAAGTGCCCTCGGACGGTTCCGATGATCCTCGCGAAGGGAGCCCCGTACTTCGGACTTCGCACTTCGCACCACGTGCCTAGCTGTCCGCCAACTCGAGGCGATCCCTCGCGTACCCACCCCCCACCTCGATCTCCCGGAGCCCCTTCGCGATGTCTTCGGGGAGCGCCGCCGCGTCGGGACCGACCTTCAGGTCGCGGATCGGGATCAGCGGAGCGTCGACTTTGGTGCCCGGGTTGAAGATGCCGGCGGGGTCGAAGCTCACCTTGAGCTGGCCGAAGAGTCCCACGATGGCCGGTCCGTACACCCGCTCCAGCAACTCTCCGCGCAGTCTCCCGTCGCCGTGCTCCCCGCTCGGCACCCCGCCCAAGGCGATCACCCGGGAGTTCACTTCCTCATACAGGGCGTCCAGCGCCTCCCGCCAGTCGGGACGGGAGAGGTCGGCCATCGAGTTGACGTGGAGATTGCCGTCGCCGGCGTGCCCGAAGATAACGACCTCTACCCCCAGACGGCGCGCCGCCTCCCGGATCGCGACGATGTACTCCCCCAGCCGCTCCACCGGGACCGTCCCGTCCTCTACCACCTGCAGCGACCGCCGCCCCGGTTGGGCCGCGAGGATCGGCGAGGCCGACTTCCGGAGCTTGAGCAGTGCGGCCATTTCCATCTCGCTCAGAGCCAGATGGGCTTCCGCCCCAGCCCGCAGTCCCCAGTCCGCAGTCCAGGTCGCGATCGAGCGCACCTCTTCATCGGAATCACCCTCGAACTCCACGAGGACGACCCCCTCCTCCTCGCCGGTGAGCCCGAGCGACCTCGCGGCCGGGGTGTCACGGACCATCCGGAGGAAGGTGCGGTCGAGGAGTTCCGCGGCGGTCGCCCCGGCCTGGACGAGGAGGGGGATCAGTTCTCCCAGGGCCTCGAGGCGCCCGAGCGTGAGCCGAAGCGCCGACCGGTGGGAGGGGATCGGGGCGAGCCGCCAGGTCGCCTCGGTCACGAATCCGAGGGTCCCCTCGGCGCCGATGATGAGATCGACGATGTCGCCGCTCTCCAGGAACCGGTCCAGCGCGTAGCCGGTGCTGTTCTTCCGGACCCTGGGGAACTGCGCCTTGATGAGACCGGCGTGCTCCTCGATCGCCCGGTGCGCCGCGTTCCGTTCGCCTGTGCCCCGTTCGAACGCGATCGCCACCCCTTCGAGGGCCACCAGGCGAAGCGCCTGTACCCAGGGGCGGACCGATCCGTGCTTGAGGGAACGGGGACCGGCGGCGTTGGTCGAGATGACCCCGCCGGTGGTGGCCCACGCCGCGCTCGAGGGATCGGGGGGAAGCCGGAGCCCGTGCCGCGCCGCCGCCTCGTTCAACCGCCCCAGTGATACCCCCGCGCCGACCCGGGCGAGACGCGCGTCGGCATTTATCTCGATCTCCGGTCCCGCGAACCCCGAGAGGTCGACGATCACCCCGGTCCCGACGTTCCCTCCGGCCATCCCGCTCCCCGCGCCGCGGGGGATGAGCGGGGTCTTCGTCTCGCACGCCCATTCCACCAACCCCCGGAGGTCGGCCTCATCGGCCGGCCGGGCGATGGCGGTCGGGATGATCCGATAGATCCCCGCCCCTTCGGCATACGCCGCCCGGGCCCGCTCGTCGGCGCGCCAGAGGCCGCGCAGGGGAGGAGCCGCGATCATCCCCCCGCCGCGACCCCCGCGAGCCCCCGGTAGTAGCTCCGCACCAGCGCGTTGCTCGGCGCCACCAGGGCCGTCATCGCCACCGTCCGGCGGACGGCGCCGCGGGTGATCTTGAGCTTGTGATCGGGATCCAGGAGTCGAGGGTCCCGTTCGGCGAGCCGGAGGGTCCGGATCGCGAGGTAGACCGACACCAGGCAGAAGAGCCGGATCCCGTACGCCCCGTTGGGGAGGGTGGTGCAGTAGGTGACCGCGTCATCGAGGTGCTGGCGCGCCTTGGCCGCCAGCACCCGCATCACCCGCATCGCCTCGTCACGCCGCTCCGGCCGCGCCAGCTCCTCGGGGGTGAGCCCGAACTGCCGGCAGAGCTCCACCGGCACGAAGCTCCAGCCCCGCTCGCGGTCGGCGGTGACATCCTTCACGATGTTGGTGAGCTGGAGCCCCAGCCCGAAGCTCGTGGCCAGCGCGTCAAGCTTGGCGCGCCGTTCGGCGTCGATCCCGGGGGCGGCCTGGGCGAAGAGGGCGGTGAGCAGGTGACCCACGGTCCCCGCCACGAAGTAGCAGTACCGCTCCAGCGCCGCGACGTCGGGGAGTGCGAAGAGCGAGGTCGCCTCCGCGCGCGCGAGGGCGAACTCCGCCATCCCGTCGCACATCTCCTGCACCCAGGGGCGGATCGCCTCCTGCCGCGGAGCGGGGAGCCGGCGGAAGGCGCGGAGCACCACGTCGGCGTCGCGGGTGAGGATCTCGTCGTCGGTGTCCGCGTCGGCGAACTCGGCCTGCACCGCCGAGGGCATCGGTCCCCCCGCCAGCGCGGCGCGGAACTCGGCGAGGAGCCGCGCCTTCTCGGCGGCGCCGAGGGTGGCCGAGTCCTCGATGGTGTCGGCGATGCGACAGAGGAGGTACGCCACGCAGACCGGATGCTCGAGCGTCGACGGGAGGAGCCGGATGCAGAGCGCGAAGGTGCGGGAGACCTTGGGGAGCATCCCGGCGCACCAGGCGCGTTCCAGGTCGGCCTCGATCGCCAGCGTCATCCTAGTGACCGGACCCGTGGAAGCCGATCTCGTCGTCGAGCGCCTTGAGGATCGTCCCGACCCGCGTGTAGATCGAGTCGGTGGGAGGAACGGGGCGGTCGAGCTCGCGCTGGGGCACCGAGGGGTCGGCGAGGGGGCGGTAGACCAGCTCCACGATGATGAGGCTGTTCCCGGGGCGCGCCGGGTCGGCCCATCCTCGGAGCTTCACGACGTCGGGGCCGAGCCGTTGGGAGCCGGTGGGCCGGAGCGTCAGCGCGTCGAACCAGGGGGTCTCGAGCCAGGCGTCCTGGGTGCTCACGGCCTGGATCGGGAAGCTGTCGGCGAGGAGGGCTTGGTGCAGCTTGGTGATCGCCCCCTGGCGCGAGAGCCGGACCTCGATGGATCGGGCCTCGGGGATGGGAGTCACGTCGGGACGGGTGGTGGTCGGGTCGCAGGCGGACAGGGTCAAGATCGCGAGGAGGAGGGGACGAGAGAGGAGACAGGAGAGAGCGCGACTCCGCGACCCGGCGTGGGGCCGGGACGGTCGTGTCCGCTTCGGAAGCAGATCGGCGCTCATCTCTCGTCTCACCTCTCTCATATCTCTTATCTCCTACTTCGTCCTGCCGCGATCCTGCCCCTGCGTCCCGCTCCCTATCGCCTTTCGCACCTCCTCCAACACCGCCCCCACGATCGAGGCCCCGGTGGAGAGCTGGTGCGCCGGCTTCACCTCGCCCCGCTCCGCGTGATCGAGCGCCCGCTCGAGCCCCACCTGCACCCGCTGGTACACGGGGGCGTAGCGCTTGAGGATGCTCCAGCCGAGCGCGAGGCCGAGCGGGAGCGGTGCCAGCGCGGCGAGGGGCGTGAGGAGGAGCCCGGCGACGAGTCCCCCCGCGACACCGAGCGAGGTGAACGCGGCCGCGCCTCCGATGTACCGTCCCCGCGCTTCGCGGATGTCGGCCTCGAGCGACAGGTGCACGAAGCCCGACTCGAGCGGCGTCAGGGTCGCCGTGACGCCGAGCGCCTGGGCGAGCATGAACGGCTTGTTCCCGCCGCCGAGCACCGCCTTCGACCGCTTCATCGTGGCGTTGAACCCGCCCAGCGGCTCCCACACCAGCCGCCCGCTCCCCTGCCGGGCGATGGTGAGGAGTTCGTGCTCCTCCATATAGGCGACGAGGGCGCGCTCCACCTGGCCGGCCTCGCCCCGCACCACCCGCATCGCCGAGACCGCCGCCGGCCCCGCCGCGTGGTCCCAGAAACTCTCCAGTCGCTGGTCGGGGAGACGGGTCTGCTCCTCGAGCATCGCCTGCTCGAGGTGCTTGGAGGGGATCCCGACCTCGCGGCCCAGCGCAACGAGCTCGGACCGGGAGAGTTCCTCCCCCGGGTCCTTCTCGCTCGCCTGCAGCTCGGCCGCGCGCTGCAGGATCCGCTCGAGCTGGCCGCGGTCGAACTTGGAAGGCACCGGCGCCATCGGCTACTTCCCCTCGCCCTTCGGCACGACGGTGACCTGCGGGATGGTGAAGTCGGGGACGCCGGGGCCGAGCGCCGGGGTGCCGGGGGACATCACCGGGGCGGTGCCGATCTGCTTGTTGCCGAGGAACGCCGAGAGCAGGTCCATCGGGAGCGGGAAGATGGTGGTGGAGTTGTTCTCCGCCGCGATCTCGGTGACGGTCTGCAGGTAGCGGAGCTGCAGCGCGGCCGGATGCCGGCCGATCACCGCCGCCGCCTCGGCCAGGGTCTGGGACGCCTGCAGCTCCCCCTGCGCGGCGATCACCTTCGCGCGCCGCTCCCGCTCCGCTTCCGCCTGCCGGGCCATCGCCCGCTTCATCTCCTGGGGGAGGTCCACGTCCTTCACCGCGACCTGGGTCACCTCCACGCCCCACGGGTCGCTGTGCTCGTCGATGATCTTCTTGAGGATGCCGTTGATCTTCTCCCGGTCGGCGAGGAGCTCGTCGAGCTCCACCTCGCCCAGCACGGCACGGAGGGTGGTCTGCGCCAGCTGGCTCGTGGCGTAGAGGTAGTTCTCGATCTCGATCACCGCCTTGGCGGGGTCGAACACCTTCATGTACAGGACGGCGTTCACCTTCACCGAGACGTTGTCCCGGGTGATCACGTCCTGCGGCGGGACGTCGAGCGCCACCGTCCGCATCGAGATCTTCTTCATTGAGGTGAGGCCGAGGGGGAGGAAGAAGAGGCCGGGCCCCTTCACCCCCCAGAACTTGCCGATGAAGAACGCGACACCCTTCTCGTACTGCTTCAGCACGCGGAGCGAGCCGAGGGTGTAGGCGAGCGCGAAGATCAGCAGGGCGACGGTCATCCGGGGCTCCTCAGGTGGGAAAGGCTTCGACGACGACGGCCGCGCCCTGGCCGCCGCCGATGCAGGCGGCGCCGAGCCCGAGGGGGTGCTTCCCCCGCCGGAGCGCGTGGAGCAGGTGTGTGGTGATGCGGGCGCCGCTCGCGGCGAGCGGGTGGCCGAGGGCGATGGCGCCTCCATCGGCGTTGGTACGGGCGCGGTCGAGGCCGAGGCTCTTCTCCACCGCCAGGTACTGCGCGGCGAACGCTTCGTTGACCTCGACCAACGCCATGTCACCGAGCGCCTTGCCGGCGTCGGCGAGCGCGATCCTCGAGGCCGGCACCGGCCCGATCCCCATGATCCCGGGATCGACCCCTGCGAGTCCCCAGCTCACCAGGCGCCCCAGGGGCTTGAGGCCGTGGGCCTTCGCGACATCGGCGTGCGCCAGCACCAGCATCGAAGCCCCATCGCTGATCCCAGAGGCGTTCCCCGCGGTCACCGTCCCCTCCTTCACGAACACCGGGGGGAGCTTGGCCAACCCCTCGGCGGTGGTGTCGGGGCGGCGATGCTCGTCCTGGGCCCAGGGAAGTTCCTGCCTGCTCTTCCGGTCCTTGAGCGGCACCGGCGCGACCTCGGCCTCCATCCGTCCCTCGGCCCAGGCCGCGGCGGCACGCTGCTGGCTCTGGAGCGCATAGGCGTCGCACTCGGCGCGGGAGATCCGGTGTTCCACCGCCAGCGCCTCGGCGGTCTCCGCCATCGCGCGGCCGCACTGCGGATCGCGGAGCGCCTCCCAGAGCGTGTCCTCGAGGGGCGGGGTCTGGCCGAAGCGATAGCCCCACCGCGCGCCCCGGAGGACGTGCGGTGCCTGGCTCATCGATTCGCTGCCGCCGCTGAGGACCACCTGCGACTCGCCGAGCAGGATCTGCCGGGCCCCCTCGATGACCGCCTCGAACCCGGAGCCGCAGAGCCGGTTCACCGTCACCGCCGGACTCTCCACCCGGCACCCGGCACGGAGCGCGACGTGACGCGCGAGGTAGATCGCGTCCGCCGAGGTCTGCAGGGCGTTCCCGACGATGGTGTGGTCCACGAGCCCCGCGGGGATCCCGGCGCGGGCGATCGCGGCCTGGGCGGCGTGGACGCCGAGGTCGGTCGCGGTGAGTTCCTTGAGGGCGCCGCCGAAGGCGCCGAATCCGGTGCGGACGGCGCTCAGGAAGACGACCTCGGTGCGGGCGGAGGGCATTCCTAATAATAGCGGAGGGCCCGAGGGAGCATCCCCGGGCCCTCCGCGCGCGGCCTACCCCCTTACCAGTAGTAGCCGAGGCCGAGCCGGAGCGACGGGGTCCAGACCGAGACCTTCTCGGTGACCCACGGTTCCATCGGGTCGGAGCCCTGGATCTCCTCCGGCTCCCAGTCGTAGCGGCCGCTGACGAAGAGCCGGGCCCCATTCCCTTCCTTGCCGCGGAAATCGAGCGCGCCGTAGACCCCCGGACCGACGTAGGGGCCGCGCTCCATCGTCCCCGCCGAAAGGACGAGCCCGGCATCCGCGCTCATCCCCTCGTGGCGGCTCCCCCCTCCAAGGAGGCGGAAGCGGGGCTCGATGAAGAACCGGGTCCGGTTGAGCGCGTCCCCCTCCCCTTCGATGACCTCCATGCCCAGGGCGCAGCCGTTGAGCCGGCCGAGGATGCCCGGGCCGTTGCGGAAGCTGAAGCAGGCCCCGATGGACGAGTGCGCCTCGCCATAGGTATCCCCTTCGATCATCTGCTCGCCGTACGTCGTGTAGAAGGCGTCGAGGCCGATCTCCCAGTATCCCTCCTCCGCCGAGCGGCGGCCTCGCGCGGTGGCGCGGGCGTCGCTCCAGAGCCGGAACCGTACTGGGATCGATTGATCGTTGAACAGGGCGAGGAACTCGATCTCTCCATCGTCCTGCGGATAGATCTCGAACTCGCTGCGGCCGGAAGCATCCTCTGTCGGGGTGACCGGGACAACGAAGGGGATCTGCTTGCGTTCGTAGGAGCGCATCCGGATCGAGACCCCGGACATCGCGAAGCTGGCGCGGTACACGATCCCCTTCGCCAGGAAGACCCGGTGCGGTTCGTTCACCGACGGATCGACCAGGAGGTCGAGGAGGACGACGTTGCTGTCAGCGGAGTCCTGCGCCGCAAGGGGGGCGCCCACGAAGAGCGCCCCGGCCATCAGGAGGGCCGGGAAGTGCTTCAAAATGTTTCCAGCGTATGGGTCCGGGGGGCGGGGAATCTCGACGGGGGGACCGCTGCGGTCAACTCTTCACTCCTCCCCCACCGCCGCCCCGCAGGCCACGCAGTGCTTCCAGCCGAGATCCACCTCGCTGCCGCAATCGCCGCAGCGGATGAAGGTCTGGCTCTGGCCGCAGTGTGGGCAAAAGTTCACCTGACGTCCCCCGGGAAGGAGGCCGCCGCAGTAGCCGCAGCGCGTCCCGTCGTCCGGGACGGCCCCGGTGTTGAGCGGGATGACCCCGGGCCGGGTGGGGAGGGCGTCCACGGTCCACGGCACCCGGCCGGTCTCCAGGATCCCCGCGTCGGCATCGACGTCCTCGTACTCGGCGTCGTCCCCCTCGGTCGCCGGCTCCGCCGGGGCGGGTGCCGGTTCGGGATCGGGTGGGGCCCACTGGCCTCCCCCGGCCGCACCGAGGGCCTGCGCCAGCCGCTCGGTGGCGAGAGTGACCTCCGCCCCGCCAAATTCCCGGAGGAGTCCCGGGTCGGGGTTGTTGCCGATCAACTCACCACGGCACCGTTGGGCCACTTCTTCGGGGCGGACGGTGACGAAGCCCCCCTCCTCGCTGAGCAGCCGGAGGATGAGGAGATCGTAGTCCTCGACCGAGTCGAGCTGGAGGGCGGCGCGGGAGGTGCGGTAAGGGACGATGGAGCGCACCAGTTCCGCCACCCCCACCGGTCGGTGCAGGCGGGCGGGGTCGATGGCGATGAGACCATCGACCAGGTGACGGAAGAGGCGATCGAGTTCGCTCACAAGTGGTCCCCGGAGTTACCGGGGAGGTTAGGCACCACGACCAGAGGCGTCAAGAACGTGGGTGAGCAGTGAGCGGTCAGCGGTGAGCGGGTCCACCTTGAGGAGGTCGAAGATGCTTCACGGCAATGTTGGACCACGAACGTCGCTGCGGGGCGCCGCTCACCGCTCGCGGCTCACCGCTTACGCAGTGCTGATGCTCATCCTCCTGGCCCACTGGCCCACCGGCCCACTGGCCGCGCAGGGGGACTGCACCCTCGGCAACCTCCCCGACGACTCGAACGAGGCGGAGATCTTCAAGATCCGCGGCGCCGCGACCGCGTTCGGTCGCGCCCTCGCCCCCTCGTCGCTCCGGCCCAAGGGGGTGCTCCTGATGTTCGAGGTCACCACCCTGCAGGAGATCGATTCCGCCACCGCGACCCCGACCTACTGCCGTCCCGGGAAGCCGGCGGAGAACGTGAACCTGATGGGCGTGCTCCCGCGTCCCCGCGTCATCTTCGGGATCGATGACGGGATGACGGTCGAGGCGAGCTGGATCCCGCCGATCACGGTCAACGACGTGAAGGCGAACGTCTTCGGGATCGCCATCGCGCGGACCATCCAGTCCGGCGCCGGCGTCATCTCCCTCCGCGCCGCCGCCACCCTCGGCGAGATCCGCGCGCCGATCACCTGCACCGAGGAGCAGATCGCCGAAGACCCGAGCGCGCCCGGCGCCTCCGAGTGCGCCGGCGGCGCCGAACCCTCCAACGACCATTACAAGCCGAACAGCTTCAGCCTCGACCTCGCCTATGGGCGTGACTTCCTCGGGGGGAAGCTCCGGCCCTATGTCGGCGGGGGCGTGAACTTCCTCCGGCCCCGCTTCCAGGTGGAGTTCGTCGACCAGTTCGACGTGCTCCAGGACCAGAAGGTCGAGGGGAACTTCACCCGGCCGGCGGTCTTCGGCGGCGCGAGCCTCCGGTTCGGGGGCGGGTTCGCCTTCACCGGGGAGTACTACACCGACCCCGGCACCGCCTGGACCGCCCGCGTGTCGGCCGCCTACCTCCTTCCCTGACGCGCCGGCCCCGCAACAGCAAGAGCCCGGCCTCGCGGCCGGGCTCTTGTCATCGGGGGGCCGCTCAGTCGCCGCCCACCGCCCGCATCGGGTTCCGGGAGTACCCGAAGCTCCAGCTCCCGAACAGCCGCACCTGGTTGGCCTGTCCCTTGTCGACGCGGTCGGCGTAGCGGCTGTCCCGCCAGAATCCGAGCCAGAGGAGCCCCGCCGACATCCGGCCCTTGATCGGCGCGTAGAGGGCCGCGCTGCCGGCGTTGATCAGGTGGTTCCGGGCCGAGCCGTTGACGACGTCCAGGTACGCGGACTGCCCGCTGACGCGGAGGAAGGGACGGCCGCGGTGGAGCATCGACCCCTCGAGCATCACCGTCCCGCCGGTGGTGAAGTCGTAGTCGCGCCCTTCGGGGAGGAGGATGTCGGAGGGCATCGCGCCGAGCACCACCCAGCCCCCTCCCGCCTCCACCAGGGTGGCCCAGTTGTCGCTGTGTACCCAGAGCTTCCCGTACTTCCCGTTGAGCGCCACCCCGCCGAACTCCAGCGCCGGGTTCTTGAAGTAGAGGTATCGCTGGGTGAGCATCAGGAAGTGGGAGCCCTGCTCGGCATCCCCGTGCTTGGTCTGCCCCAGGAGCGCGCCCTCGTAGTTGAGGCGCTGGATCGCGAAGTCGTTGTTGGTGGCGATGTCGATGATGGCCCGGAAGGTGGAGAACGGCTTCGCCAGGGTGTCGACGAACGGATTGCCGTACACCATCTCGGCGCTGGCCACGAACTGGCCGGTCTCCTCGGTCTCCTCCCCGGGGATCTTGTTGGCCACCATCTGCCCGCCGCCGGAGACGGTGATCGCGAACCGCGAGGGGAGGCGGTCGGGGTCGTTCCCGCGCACCATCCCCAGCTCCCCGCGGGTCATCCGGCTGAAGCTCCCCATCGGGTCGATGAAGAAGCCGCCGATCTCCCGCCACGTCCGTCCGCTGCCGCGCTTGGTATTGTCGCGCAGCATGTTGGCGAGGCGGTGGGTCACCTCGCCGAACGCCATGCCGCCCATGGTGGTGCTGATCATGTCGTTGATCGCCGGCGCGTTGGTCTCGCCGAACACCTCCCACGTCCACGACCCGAAGACGGTGAACGCCGAACTGGCCCAGAAGTCGTAGCCGTTGGACCGGCCGGCATTGAAGTACATGTTGCCGTGGTACGGGTGGGCGAACTGGTTGGTGATGAACATGTCGTCATCCCAGACCCACGGATTGGTGAGGTTCTCCCACCAGGTGTCCGGCCCCACCAGCGCCCACTCCTCGCCGATGATGTAGCGGTTCACCACGTACGGGATGGCGAGTGCGATCCCGATCTCGGCGAGGGCCATCCCGAACCGCTTCTCGTCCGGTCGCCACGGCGCGAGGGTGTCCTGCCCGAACCCGCCGGGCGCCATCCCGTAGTCCACCCACGCCACGTCGGGGCGGGTGAGGCCGAGCCGCGGCCCGGTGCCGTCCGGGGCGTAGACGTTCGTCGCGTGTTCGGCCGCCGCGGCGTAGGGAGCGATCTCCCCGAAGCTCGCCGGACGGAGGCCGACCCCGTCCTGGGCCAGCGCGGGGGTCGCACCGACCGACAAGAGCAGCAGCCAACGGAATGCACGTGCCATGGGAGTCCTCAGGTCGTTCCGGGGGAGAACGGTGTGGAGACCGGTCACATCCTGCTGTTGCCGAACACCCAGCTGGCGTACAGCCGGGCCTGGTTGCTGCGCTGGTGGATGTCGGGGTCGCTCTCATAATAGCTGTCCCGCCAGTACCCGAGCCACGCCAGCCCCAGTCCCATCCGCTGCCCGATCGGCAGCCGGGCATCGGCGGTCCCGGCGGTCAGGTCGTGGCGCTGGCCGGTCCCGTTCACGGTGAAGAGCCACGCCGAGGTGAACCCGGCCCGGAAGATGGTGCGCTGCTTCCACACCAGGGTGTACGCCCCGGTCAGCCCCGCACCGGACGTGAAGTCGTAGTCCCGTCCCTCACCGACCTCGAAGTTCGACGGCGTCGCCGCGAACATCACCCACCCGGGACCGCCGTTCAGGCCCATCGCCCAGGGCCCGCCGGTCCGCCAGAGCCGTCCCATCTGCCCGTACACCGTCATGCCGCCGTACTCGAATGCCGGGTTCTTGAAGTACTGGAAACGGTCGGTGACCATCGCGAACCCCTTGGAGCCCTCGTCGTCGTCGCCGTAGTGCCGGCCGACGATCGAGCCCTCGTAGTGCAGGTCCTGGATGGCGAACTCGTTCCTGGTCGCGAGGTCGATCCGGGCGCTCATGGTGGAGAACGGCTTCTTGAAGTCGTCGGTGAAGGGATTCCCGTACAGGAGCTCGAGGCTCCCCACCCCCTGACCGGTCTTGCTCACGTCCTCCGGCGGCAGCTCGGTCACCACCGACTGCACCCCGCCCGAGACGGTCACCGCGAACCGGGAAGGGACCCGGTCCGGCGGATTCTCCCAGTAACGCGACATCTCCCCCCGGATCAGACGGTTGAACCCGTACACCGGGTTCAGCACGGTCGACCCGATCTCCCGCCAGGTCCGCTCCGCCCCCCGGGCGGTGTTGTCGGTGAGGAGGGTCGCGAGCCGGTAGGTCGCCTCGCCCATCGCGATGCCGCCGAGGGTGGTCGCGAAGAGGTCGTTCGGGGCGGGGGGGTGGGTCTCGCCGAATACCTCCCATCCCCACGCGCCGAAGGCGGCGAAACCGGAGCTCGCCCAGAAGTTGAACCCGTTGGAGCGCCCGGAGGTGAAGTACATGTGCCCCTGGTAGGGGTGCCCGAACTGGTTGGTGAGGAAGTTGTTGTCGTCCCAGACCCAGGGGTTGGTCAGGTTCTCGAACCACGAGTCGGGGCCGACGTGCGCGAACTCGGCGTCACGCACGTAGTAGTTGAAGGCCCACGGCACCAACCAGCTCAGCCCCACTTCCGCCACGGCGAGGCCGAAGTTCTTCGGCTGTGGCCGCCAGGGGAGGAGGGTGTCCTGGGCGGCGGGCAGCACATTCCACGATACCGCTGCGGGGGAGGGGCCGAGTCGGAGGGCGTCGAGCGCCGGACCGACGGCGTGGCCCTCGCGCGCGATCTCCGCAAAGGTGGCGGGGCGGAGGGCGATCTCCTGGGCCGCGAGCGGTGTGGCGGCGACCAGGCCTGCGCCGAGCGCGAGCGAGGGGAGGAGGAGTGAGCTCAGGGGGGAGCGTCGCATCGGGCCTCGGGTCTCTATTCGGAAAGGGCCAGCGGGATCGGTTCGTCTCGGTGCAGTCGGGCCTCCAGCCGGGTGAACGCGTCATCCGGGTCGTAGCCGACGAGTCGTTTCTTCCCCCGCTCGGCCGCGAGCCATTCCGGGAAGCGGCTGGGGACCGCCCCGTCACTCGAAGTCTGCGACTTGGCGGCCGTGATCGCCAGATGGTTGGCGTACTCGTTCTTGCCGTGACCCTGGTGCCCACGGACCCACGTCCACCGGGCGTCGTGGAGGCGCAGCGCGGCGTGGAGCTCCTGCCAGAGCTCAAGATTCTCGATGGGCCCCGCCTTGCGGCGCCACCCGCGTGCGGCCCACCCCGGCATCCATTCCCGGATCCCCTTCACCAGGTACTCGGAATCGGAGATCGCGAGGAGGGTGAAGCGCCTCCCCTTGGCGGCGAGGAGCCGGAGGAGGAGCGTGGCCCCCGCGAGCGCCATCCGGTTGTTGGTCGTGTCGGCGGCGCTCTGCCAGAAGTCCCGCCGCTCGATCGCCCCGGCGTGGCGGATCTCGATGAGGCCGCCGGTCCCCCCGGGCGTCGCCCCCTCCTGGCCGTTGCCGAGGCAGGATTCGTCGAGGTGCGCCACCGCGACCGGGGACTCGGACATCGTCAGGCGATGAGCTGGAAGGCGTCCACTTCGTCGAGCACGAAGGTCAGCTCCTGTCCCGACATCGGGACCAGCGCGACGAACGCGTCGCGGGTCCCGACCGAGGTGAGCCGCCGGGCGATGACGATGTGCTCATTGCCGCGCCGCATCACGGCGACCCGGAGGCCGTCGCGCACCGCGCGTTCGAGGTGGTCCATGTGGGTGGGGGTCCAGCGCATGTCAGAGCACTCCGCTCAGGATCGCGCCCGCGACGACGATGCGGAGGGTGCCGAGCAGGAGGGGGCGCCACAGCGGGGCGGGTCCCGGAAGGTCGGCGCGTTGGCGCAGGCGGACCGGACCTTCGACCAGGAGGCCGACGATGGCGAAGAGGAGCCACCAGGTGCCGTGGCCCAGCGAGGCGAACCAGAGCGCCGCGAAGAGCGTGAACAGCACCGCCTCGATCACCTGGACCCGGAAGTGGAGGGGCCGCGGGGCGGGGTCGAGACGGCGGAGGGCCAGCGCGAACAGGGCGAACCAGAGGGTGACGCCCAGCATCCCGCCGGCGAGGCGGAGCAGGGTCACCGGCGCGCGGTCAGGTCGAGGGAATCGTGCGGCATCAGGATCCCGGCGAGCATCACGCTGCTGATGCGCCGGGTGTTGCCGATCTCTTCGCGCGGGTCCTCGTCGAGCACCACCAGGTCGGCGACCTTGCCGGCGGCGACCACGCCCAGGGAGTCGGCGCCGAGGAGGGCCGCCGCCCGCGAGGTGGCGGCGCGGAGCGCGTCGAGCGGCGAGAGCCCCGCGGCGACCAGGAGCCGCATCTCCTCGTGCAGGCTCGCCCCCGGGATGATCATCGGCGCGCCGGCGTCGGTCCCCGCGACGATCTCGCCTCCGGCGGCGCGGAACTCCCGCAGGAAGAGGTCCTGCGTGGGGCGGCCGGCGCGGAAGGCGGCGAAGGCGCGGGGATCCCACCCGGCGCGGAGGAAGAGGTCGGGGAGGTTCCACCCCTCCTTGACGGCCTGCGGCACGTACGCGAGATCGGACCCGCCGACGATGGCGGGGTCGTCGAGGCGGCCGAGCGTCTCGTGCAGCACCAGCGTCGGCACCATCCAGACGCGCGCCTCCGCGAGCCGCACCGCGACCTGGGCCAGCTTCGCCGAGTCGAGCCCCGACCAGGCGCGTTCGAACATGTTCCAGCCGTCGAAGTATCCCTTGCGGTGCGCGGCGTAGTACGGCTCCGCGGGGCCGACCGCCTCGGGGATCCCGGTCAGGTGCTCGATCCCCTTCACCCCGATCTGGGCCGCGGTCACCGCGTCGGTGAGGCCGAGGTGGGCGGTGACGGGGAGGTTGAAGCTGGTCGCCTCGTCGATGATGGGGCGGAGGAGCGCCGGGGTGATGCGGCTGTAGACCTTCACCACCGGGATGTTGGCCACCGCGCGCTCATCCACCGCGCGCCGGGCGGCGTCGGGGTCGCTCACGATGGCGGCGTCGGGCCAGGTGGCGGGGGCGGCGTCGATCATCGCGCCGGCGATGTAGAGACGGGGCGACTTGATCGCGCCGAGGGCGGTCTCCTCGAACAGCGCGAGGATGGAATCCTGCTGGTGATGCAGGTCGCGCACGCTGGTGACACCGAAGGCGAGGAACCGGGCCAGCGACCAGCGTTCCACGTGCACGTGCGCGTCGATCAACCCTGGGATCACCCACTTCCCGGCCAGGTCGATCCGCTCCGCGGTCTTCGGGATCGCGAACCCGGCCCGCGGCTGGATGCTCTCGATCTTGGTCCCGCGGATGATGATGACCTGGTCCTCAAGGGCCGGGCCGTCGGTCCCGTCGATCACGTTGACCCCCACCAGCGCGATCCGGTCCTTCACGGGGGCGGAACACCCCGCGAGGAGGAAGGTCGCGGCCAGCAGGGCCCGTGCGATGGTCGGCCGGGGGAGCGTCATCGGGGGATCCGGAGGTGGTGCAGGTGGCGGGTGAAACGAGGGGCGCGGCTGGACCGCGCCCCACCGTGCCGTGCCGAAAGATAGCGGGTCACCGCTTCTTCTTCTTGCCGCCCTTCTTCTTGGACACCTTCTTCGCCGCCTTCTTGACCTTCTTGGCGGCCTTCTTCGCCTTCTTGGCGACCTTCTTCGCGGCCTTCTTCACCTTCTTGGCCGCCTTCTTCACCGGCCGCTTGGCCGCCTTCTTCTTCACCGCCTTCTTGGCCTTCTTCACCGCCTTCTTCGCCTTCGCGACGGCCTTCTTCACCGGCGTGGCGGGCTCGGAGCTGGGCGCCCAGGCCGGCGCCGGCGCCGGTTCCGGCGTGCTCGGCATCGGGGCCGGATCCATCCAACCTGCCCCCGACCACCCCATATCCATCTCGTTCTGCTCGGCCATCGTTCCATACCTCCGAGTGACCACGGCGTGCCCCGCCGCGAAGGTGACGGGCATCTCAGCGCCCGCGAATGTGCAGGATGTAAGTTGCACGGTCACCACGGTAGTGCAAGGCGGGCCACCCGGAGCCGTGACGCGGCCCCCGGCAGGAGCAACGCTCTAACTCGTTGCCGATCAATAAGTTATGGCGATAGCGATGGCGACCTGGTCCCCGCCTACATTATATATGGCGGCAGGGAGGAGGTGCCCCCCTCCGCCCCCCCTGCCCGGAATGTCCCATCTTGTTGCCTGACAACAGGTTGCCCGACTTCCGCCCGCGGGCCATATTACGAACGGTCGATCCCGGCCCATCCCGATACCCGATCTGGTAGACACCATGTTCCTGCTTCGCCGACTCGTGACCGTCGCGGGCGTCCTCTCGTTGCTGGCCGCTCCGGGCTTTGCCCAGGTGAGCGAGGTCCAGGTCTCCCCGACGACCCTCACCCTGCGCGTCGGCGAACGGAAGTCGCTCTTTCCGGCGGCGTTCGATCGCAGCGGCAACGTGATCCCCACCGCGCGCTTCACCTACAGCAGCAGCGCGACGGGGGTGGCGAGCGTGGACGCCGAGGGCGCGGTCGTCGGCCGCGGCGCCGGCACCGCGACCATCACGGTGCGGAACGGCGGCAAGTCGGTGACGGTCACCGTGAACGTGAACAGCGCGGCGGCCCCCGCGAGCAGCTCCACCCCCGGGGCCACCAGCGCCAACTCCCCGGGCATCCCGGTCGGCGCCACCCGCATCATCATCGACCCCGCCACGATCTACCTGGTGCCCAGCGAGAGCCAGCGCCTGGTGGCCAAGGCGATCGCCGGCGACGGCACCGTGCTGGGCCCGGTCGCCGCGGTCTGGCGTACCCTCACCCCCGGCTCGATGTCGGTGAGCGACTCGATCAACGGCGTCATCGTCGGCCTCGGCGCCGGCGCCGGCACCATCGAGGCCCGGCTCGCCAACGGGCTCAGCGCCACCGCGCCGGTGCAGGTGAGCGCCGTGCCGTTCGAGCTGGAGCGCAAGTTGATCGTGCTGGGCCCGGAGCAGATCGACACCGCGCGGGCCATCGTCCCGGCGCAGAACGACCGCCGCATCGAGGCGGGGCTCACCTTCACCTCTACGAACCCGAACATCGTGCAGATCGGCCCGACCGGGATCATGCAGGCACGCGGTCCGGGCCAGGTGGAGATCGTGGTGAGCGGCTACTTCCAGGAGCGGCGCATCCCGGTCACGGTGCACCGCCCGGTGGCCTACTTCACCCTCGAACCTCCGCCCGCCAACGGCCCGGTCACGGTCCCGATCCGCGGGCACCGCGTCATCCGCGGGCGCGCCGAAGCCGCCGACTCGACCCCGATCCCGGAAGCACCGCTCCGTTGGCAGGTCACCGACTCGACCATCGCGAGCTACGACACCGCGAGCGGGCGGATCACCGGCAAGAAACAGGGGACCACCACCCTCACCCTGACCGCCCGCGGCTACCAGCCCAAGACCTGGACCATCAACGTGGTCCCGGGCGTGGTGGTGCTCGGTGGCGAGCGCCTCGGGATGCGCACCGGCGACACCCTGATGATGCCGGCCAACCTCAAGGACGACGCGGGGAACGACTTCGGCCCCGCCCCCGACCTGGGCTGGATCAGCGACCACCCCGAGGTGGTGAAGGCCACCACCGGCGGCCGCCTGGAGGCCACCGGTCCGGGCCGGGCGCAGGTCATCGCCGCCGCGCCGTGGGGACGGGCCGACACCCTCGAGGTGATCGTCACCGGCGACATCATCCTCACCTCCGACCGCAAGCTCCGCGGCACCCCCGGGCTGTACCAGGTGAGCCTGGCCCGGCCCGACTCGCTGATGCCGCTCTACACCGACACGCGGAAGCTCTTCGCCCCCGCGCTCTCCCCGGACCGGCGGCGCGTCGCCTTCAGCGCCACCACCGACGGGAAGAACTACGACATCTGGGTCGCCGACGCCGACGGCCGGAACGCGCGCGCCGTCACCGCCGACACCATGGTGGACACCTCCCCGGCGTGGACCGCGGATGGCCAGCGCATCGTCTTTACCGTGACGACCCGTCGCGAAGGGGACCAGCTCGCCATCATCAACGCCGACGGCACCGGGCGCCGGGTGCTCACCAACACGCGCGACATCACCGCCGAAGGGGCCGCGGTCTCCCCCGACGGCCGGTGGCTCGCCTACATCGGCACCAAGGACCGGAAGCCCGACATCATGGTCGTCGAGCTCGCCGGCGGCACCCCGCGGGCGATCACCACCGGCCCGGACAAGGAGCTGCAGGTCCGCTGGATGCCGAACGGCGACCTGGTCGCGGCGGTCGAGATGGACCGCAACAAGGGGTTCCAGATCATCCGCTTCGCGCAGGGGACCAACGCCCGCACCGTGCTCGCCGTGACGCCATACCCGATCAGCGCCTTCGGCGTCTCGCGCGACGGCCACACGGTCTCCTACCTCACCACCGAACCGGTGGAGAACGTAAGGAACCAGAAGACCAAGACGGTCCTCTACGTCCAGCCGGTCGCCCCGGGAAGCACTCCCACCGCGGTGCGCACCCCGGTCACCGAGACCCTCGGCTTCCCGACCTTCTAGTCCTCCCGGCGACCCGCCGATGCGCGCGCTCGTGCTCACCGCCACCGGAGGCCTCGACGGCCTCGCGGTGGCGGACCTCCCCCGGCCCGGGGCGCCGCCGGCAGGACGGGTCACCCTCCAGATCCGCGCCGCCGCGCTCAATC
>Ga0315910_10001082_pt1 | contig 25533 bp, 21 predicted proteins | sample EdamamesoilMG_FD_204470 | JGI IMG/M metagenome (GOLD analysis project Ga0315910, IMG submission 204470) | Garden soil microbial communities collected in Santa Monica, California, United States - Edamame soil | ecosystem: Environmental > Terrestrial > Soil > Garden | place: USA: California... | reverse complement strand
CAAGCTGATCCCCAACGGTTGCCGGGGTCCGGGCGCTCAATCGTGACGCATCAATCACGACATAGACCTCCTGCGTGCGTTCGAGTTGGAACACTTTGGTGATCGGCCGGCCGCGCCGCGCAGTGGCTTTCCAGTGGATCTCGTCGAAGCCGTCGCCGGGAACGTATTCGCGCAGTTTCTCAAAATCACGTCCCTTGCCCACCTGCCGCTGCGCGTGAACTCCGAACGCGCCGCGGTTCAGGAACAACGCCGCCAGATTCTTCCGCTCGGTCAACAGATTGGGATACGACCGCACCTCGCAATCCACCGGGAGGCGGCGACGGCCCGCCCAGAAACCCAACGGCGAAACACCCTCCACATGCACGGCGTCCAGCCGGAAGCTACCCCGTTTGCGGGGCGTACAATCCCAGGCGACATGCGACCATTCGCAACCGGCGGGAAGCGAGATGGTCAGATCCTCGCTGGTTGATTCGATCTCGTCCGGCACCGCAAGACCGATACGGACCGGCCGCGCTTGCTGCGATGGATTGCCCAGCCGCACATCCACCTTCCCCGATCGATCTTTTGACATCCGGACGACCGCCGGCAATTCCGCACGCAAGCCCGATACGTTGCGCCGCGCGCCGAGTGCATCCACGATCACCGCCAGCGCGAACAGGCCCATGATGCTGAAAGCGACCACCGCCGCTCCCGGCTCGACACCCGCGAGCAACGCAAACGGCAGGATGATGAGCGTCACCCAGACGAGCAATCGGTTGCGCGGAACGATCATGGTCGAAAACAGGCAGGCTCAGCTCAGCGCGGCACCGCAATCTGCTGGAGGATCTGTTGGATCACTTCCGGGATGCTGAGCCCTTCAATCTCAAATTCCGGCCGCAGAATCAACCGATGCTCCAGCACCGGCACGGCCATGGCCTTGATGTCATCCGGGGTCACGAAGTCGCGACCACCCATCACAGCATAGGCACGGGCCGCCATGATGAGCGATTGCGTCGCCCGCGGTCCGGCGCCGACGAGCACACTCTCATGCGCACGCGTGGCGCGGACGATATCCACGAGGTAGGCCATCAATTCGTCGCGCAGGACGATGGAAGCAAGCTGCGCGCGCAACGCGGTGAGGTCCTCGGCCTGGATCACCGCCTTGACCGCGCCAGAATTGATCATCGCATCCGGTGCTTCCTGTGTCATGGTGCGCTGGGCCAGCGTGAGTTCCTCCTCGCGGGTCGGTGGCGCCATGCTGATCTTGAGCATGAACCGGTCTTTCTGCGCTTCGGGCAAAGGATACGTGCCCTCGTATTCGATGGGGTTCTGGGTCGCGAACACCGTGAAGTTCGGGGGCAATGGGTGCGTTTCGCGATCGATCGTGACGCAACGCTCCTGCATGGCCTGCAACAACGCTGATTGCGTTTTAGCCGGCGCACGGTTGATCTCATCGGCCAGCAGGAACGACGTGAAGATCGGGCCTTTGATCAAGGAGAATTCGTTGCGCTGAAGGTTGAAGACGCTGGTGCCGGTGATGTCCGCGGGCATGAGGTCCGGAGTGAACTGGATGCGCGCAAAATGGCAGCCCAGGACTTGCGCGAGTGTGCGCACGAGCAAGGTCTTGGCGACGCCGGGCACGCCTTCGATGAGGGCGTGATTGCCCGTGAAGATGGCGATCAGCGCGCGTTCGATGACTTCGTGCTGGCCGATGATGACCTTCGCGGTTTCGTGGCGCGCGTCGGCGAGGACTTGTTTCAATCGTTCAGTGTTCATTGTGAAATGGATTCCGGGTCGGGTCGGGTTGAAGGCTGAAAATTGCGCGCCTTGAGGGCGCGGGCGATTTCGTTGTAAGCCTGCACGGGCGTCCGCAGACGGACGGGTTTGGCGATCTCCAGTTCCATCACCGTCTGGGCGCGGTCCACGCCGCTGACCGTGTAATTCGAGCGTTGGCGGAGGGATTTGGTCCATTCGTCGAAACAAATGGTGAGGATCTCCACCGGTTTCACGTGCCGCCGCAGAAGATTCACGAAGCCAGCACTGGCTTCCTTGCCGGCGATCTCGTGGCCGGCAGCGCGCACTGGTTGCCGCAGCGGAATGAAACTCGCCGTATTCTTCCAGACAAACAGCGCCAATACCAGGATGGCGCCGCCCAGCAGGCCCTGGAGGCCGTAGCGCCACATGAGCGTCGTCACACCGGGATTCTCCGTCACCCCGAGGTGCGCTTCATCAAAGTAAACCGTGCGGGCCGGCCCCACGAGCCACGCCAGCAGATCCGCATGGGGCTCGCGCGTGAGCGACTCGTTGCTGGTGAAATAACTATCAGTGGTCAAGACCAGCGTGCCCGAACCCAGCCGCCGCTCCATGAGCACGGCATTCGTGCCGCGGGCGTAGATGATTTTCCACTCCGCGACCTGACGTTGAAGATGATTCGCGCTATGCCACGCAAGTTCAAGCGGGAGGTCAAGACCGCTCCGATTCACCACCATGATTTCCTGCGCCACGCCGTCTTCATCCAGCTTCAAGGCGTCCGAACCAATCGTGTATCCCCAGCGCTCTTCTACATTCACGTATTCACGCTGGTCCTGATCCCGCTGGATTTCCTTCCAGGTGCGGCGCAGGCGCGGCGGGGTGTTGGTCATGGTGACGGTCACCGGCTTGTTCGTGTTCCCCGGCACGACGGTCGGCGGCACGGTCCACGTTTTCACCGTCGGCGTCCAGCCGTGCAACTCCGGCTCAAAAGCGACGACCAATCGCCCGCCCTGGGTCACGAAGCGTTCGATCTCATCGACGAGCTCTTGCGGCATTGAAGTCCAATCGAACGCATCGCCGGCCAGATGAAGATAAGTCGCACCTCGCGCCTCGGGCAGTTTGCCTTCGGCGGAATAATCCCGCTGCACGGTCACACCTGATAGCCGCGAGAGACTTTCGTAAAGCGCCATGGTGCCGAGCGGGTCTGCCCGCAATGACGAATACGGCGGATACACGTCACCATGGGCGAAGCGAAGTTGAAACAACCAGGCCAGCCCGAGCGCGAAGCCGGCTCCACAGGCGAGGATCAACAGGAATGGCGTGCGCCGTTTCATGCGATCGCCTTGATCCTTTCCACGTTCGCGGCGAATTGCGCCACCGTTTCCTGCCCGACGGTATGGGTGCCGTACCAGACCCGTTCAAAGGCCGAAAGGTTTTCCGAAAACGGCGGGAGGACTTCCGTCAGGGCGTGCCCCCGCCGCTGTAATTCTTGTTGGTATTCGCGATTGGATTTGAACCGGGCCAGCGTGATGAGATTGCGCGCCGCCAGATGCGCCAGGCTGGCAAGATAAAATGCGCGCAGCGCGAGGCGGAATTCACCGCGCTCCCATAACTCGCGGGCGAGCCGCGTCCAACCGTCTTCGGGCAATTGATCAGCTCCTACATTTTCATCCCGGACATCCGGCACGGTCGGCAACGGCGCAGCCTCAAGCACTTCCTCTCCCCGACTTTGCCGATGCCGCCAGATCCGATAGGCGAGATAAATCACCGCGCCGATCACGGCAAAGCCGAGCAGGTAGAGCAACAACCGCTGAAACGCCATCCAACTGAAACCGGTATCCATCGAGATGGGCTTGGGATTGAAGCCGCCAAAGATCTTTCGCATCACCGTCTCGATCACTCGCGACACCGCGGTCACGGCCTTGCCCAGCATCTTGCCGATGCCTTCAAAAAAATTGGCGATCACACCCGGCTCGCGCGCCTTGGCGGCTTCCAGTTGCTCCACCTCCTCCCGCGGCATCCGCCAGGTATATTTACGCTGGCTGACCACATCGTGAATCGCCCGATCCAGTTCGGGCGGATTCACCGCCGGAACAGCACCGGCGGAAGGCAAGGGTTTGTTCGCCGGTGCCGCCGACTCCTGGGCGCCGGCGGGCGCCACGGCTAACAAAACGTATCCCAACACCAGCAAGCTCATGGCTGCGGATGCGGGCGCCGGATTGCGCCGGAGCTCAGCCTTCAAATCCGCACCATCGGTAAGCGCCTCGCCGTAAAAGCAGCGCAGCACGTGAATCAATTTCAAGATCGGGTCCACACTCAGATAGGTCAGGGCCAGCATCGCGGCAAAGAACGTGGAATTCAACATCGCCCATGGGCTGCGCGAAAAGACCGTCTCGATCCCCAGCAATTTCTTCAAGAGCCACGGCGCCACCAGACCCATGATCGTCCAATTGAGGAAGACAAGGATGATGAAACCGAACATCGTGAACTTGATGGCCTGGTTCTCCGCGGGCCAGAGCGCACATTGTTTCAGCGCCCGGCGAAAGAGGCGCTTGAAATCCAGCGGGCTGCCATCGGCCAGGACGGTCACATTCTGAAAGAACGAATAGACCCAGGCAAACGGCACCGTAAGCACTGCCGCCAAGGGGATCAGGATCAGACCCAACGGCTGAAACGCGAGCTGCGCGGCGAAGATGCGCAACCCGCCGCGAACGGTGAGGCGCGGAGCCGGGATGCCGGTGATCTGACTGTGCGCCCGGCGCGCAAACAGTGTCTGCCAGAATTTCATCCACAAAAAAAACAGCGCCAGCCCCAGGGACGCCTCCGCGATATGATGCTTCGCGTAGGGATTGCTGCCCATGTCCGCCACGAAGAACAACAATCCCAGCACAAACGGCAGCGCGCCGATGTAGTAAACGACCAGCAATGACAAGGGCGCCGTGCGCAACAGATGCGTGGCTTCCTCGATCAATTCGAGCGCTCCCCGGTTGTATTGGCTGCGACGCGTTTTTTTCACAGAGACAACAGCGGCAGGTTCATGGTTCAAACCACTCCTTTTTCCACAACGTGCCTTGGTGGAACGAATCCGGCATGGCAGCCAGGCCGGCGCCGATCAGATAGAACGTAAACCACAACAACAAACCGCCAGCCAGGCACTGAACAATCTGGACCAGCCGGATCAGCCCACGTCGTTGCGACAATGGCCCGCGCGCCAGTTGTTTCAAACACGCAGCACAGATGACCCGGTCTTCGTGCTCGGTGACACATTCCCGGCAGTAAAACCGGCGGCACTCCGGACAACGCGCCACGGATTCGCGCGAAGCGTGATTGAAGCAACGTTGGTGAGTCAGACTTGGCATGGTGGGATCAGATCATGCGCGGCGGTGCGTTGGGGTCGTCAGAAACGTACCGCTGGGCCGTGGCCTCCTGGAATTGCCGGTAGCGGGCCGGGATCTCCTCCGGTGTCAGGTCGCCCTGCCTGGCAACGATCCGTTCGCGCAGAAGCGCCAGCCCGCGTTCGGCTTTCTTGAATCGTCCGAGCGAAACCAGTTCCTCCGTCTGTACTGCCGTGCGCAAATGACACTGGCAGGTCGGACCCGCGATCAAGCTCGCCACAAAAGCGCCCAGCAGCAGCGTCCCGATCACCAGCCAGAACCACATCCAACCCGGCTGACCCATGACACCAGCCGCAATCAGATAAAAGACAACGGCCAGGAAGCCCAAAAAGATGTTCATGATGTGTCCATCGGGGGTGCGCCGCACCACCAACGCCTGGATGTCTTCGTAGCGGAAACGTTTGTAGTACTCCTTTGCTCCATCCCATTCGACCGAAAGCAAATGATCATCGCCCAGATAGAGTCGGACCCGGCGGCCACGCAGCAACAAGACAAAGATGCCGATGACAAAAAACAGCAACACGATGGCCCAGGCGGGAATGGTTTGCCGGTAACCCGCACCGGACAATCGTTGGTAATTGGTTGGTGTTGGATTCGGCATGGTCACTTCCGGAACATGGCATAAATCGCTGCGATCAGCCCCAAGGTTTGCAGACTGCCCAAGGCCAAAGCCACTGGCATCTGCCAGCGCTGATTACGGCTGACGATACTGCCGGGCGCTTTCCAGTGACGCAATGCGACGAAGATCGCAATCGGTCCGGTGAAAAGCAGCGGCAGTACTGCAAAAACCATCGCCTGGTAACCATAGAGCGGGCGGACGGTATCGAGCGTCTCGATGGTCTTCTTTTGCTTGCCGGTTTCCAGACAGTTCGGGCAGAGATGCTTCCCGTGAACCAGGCAATCGCAAAGCCCGCACAGGAACCGGCCGCACGCGTCGCATACGACCACCGCCTTTTTGCTTTCGTGGTAGAAACAGGCGGATTCACCCTCGGTCATGACAAGCTCACCACTGCTGGCCTTCGAGGGCGGTCGAAACAGCGCTGCGAAGGCGTCCGCCCGGATCTGCGCCTCACAACCTGGACAGGCGTTGAAGGCGCTGCGATTCAAGTCTGCGAGCGGGATCTCCGTCCGGCACTTGGGACACGCGGGCAGGCTGGTGAGCAGGTTCATGCGGCGCCGGGTTCCACGCCAAAGATGTCCTCATACGCCTGGGCGATGATGCCGTAGAAGAATGGCATGGTAAAAATGATCCCAATGCACAGGCCGAATATCCCTACCGCCGCGATGAGCACCGCCACGAATAACAAGGCGAACACAGAAAACCAGCGGCGCGTCACCACCCGCCGGCTGACTTGGAGCGAAGCCCAAACACCGAGTTGAAGGTCCGTCACCAAGAACATGCTGAAGGTGAACGCCACACTAAGATAAAGCATCATCACCAATGCCGTCGTGAGCAGCGCCCAAAAGATTGGGTCGCGAATGAAAGCATCGTTGGCAGAAAAAACGATCCCGTAAACCAATGCCGGGATGATACAGACACAAATCAAGAGCATCATCAGCAGATAGGTTCCGATGTAACGCCAGAAATGCGCGTTGAAGCCGGAAAAAGCATCGCCCACCGTCACAGTTTCACCCCGGACCAGATTGATAAAAAACTGGTTAAGCCCCGCCATCAGCACGCCGCCGATCGCCAGCGACACCAAGATCCCGAGGAATGGAATCAATCCAGCGATCCCGGCAACCTGATTGCACAGCATGACCAGAACAGTCGCGCCCAGGCACACCCCATAATTCGTCTTTACAGCATTGAACCCCCGGGAAATGCAGCGCGGGATGTCAAATGGATAGCCGCGGGCAAGAATTTCGTGCGTCAATTGATCCGGGTCCACCGGCAACGTCCGCCGCCCCCGCCGAAAACCGGTAATGATGCCCTCGCTCAGTTTCTGAAGGAAGAAGGGCTTGCAGTTCACGCACACGAACAGTTGCCCATGGCGGATCATGTCGTCGGCCGCAAAAAAAGATCGGCATTCACAGCACTGCGCCTGCCCAGGAGCGGATGCGAACTGCGGAGGCACGCCAGCCGTCGTTGACTGGGCGGGCGATACATCGCGAAGCGGAATCCAGTTGGCCATGCCTTCGCGCCAGACCAACGATGCATCATTGATCACCCCAGCCTGCCGGGCCTGCCGCAGCTCCGCTTCCGAGATCGGGCCGACCTGCTTTGCGCCATCGTAGTAATACCAGTTCATGGGGATGCAGGAGGAAAGCGGGCGAAGCGAGACGAGTTGAGCAACCGGGCGCGCGGCATGTGACTTTCTGCCAAACACATCGTTGGGATGCAAGCAAACTCAACGCGCCAGCGTGCCCAGCCGGCGTTGGAGAAGCCCGAGCTGCCATACCAGCCTTACAAGTTCGTTGCCGGCTTATACTCGACAAGCATACCCAAAATCTTGAAACATCATGCCGTCTCGCAGTGTTGTATAACCGTTGACCACAAGCTATGGATCAAACGCCGCCCGTTGAACCGTCGGTCCCATCAATGCCGCCGCCGCTGCCGCCGACCACTTCTTTGGCGGCGCGCCTGTTGAACGTCTTTGCCACACCCGGCGAAGTGTTCACCGAAGTCGCGGCCACACCTCATCTCGTCAAAAACTGGCTTGTCCCGGTGCTGCTCTCGTGCGTGGTGATGGTGACTTCGGTGATGATCCTGTTCTCCCAGCCCGCGATTCAGCAGAAGATCCGCGAACAACAACAGGCGGCGATGGATAAGAATGTCGCGGCTGGCAAGATGACTCAGGCGGACGCAGACAAGGCCATGGTGTTTATCTCGAAGTTCACCGCCATCATGGCCGGTATCGGCGGGCTCTGCTGGGCTGGCGGCGGCGTCTTTCTCTGGGCGTTCGGTCTTTGGCTGCTAGCACGGTTTATTTTCAAAGCCAATATCAGCTACATGAAATTGGTGGAAGTCGTCAGCCTTGCGGGAATGATTTCCGTACTACACCAGGTCGTTCTGCTGCTCATGCGGATCAATCTTGGGAATCCTTCATCGACGACCAGTCTCGCCTTGGTCGTGGGAGAAATGGACCCTCAGAATCCCCTGCACATGGTTCTGGCCATGCTTGATCTGTTTGTCATCTGGTACCTCATCGTGCTTTCGGTGGGCGTCTCCAAGCTGGCCCGGGCGCCTTTTGGCCGGGTGCTGTTCAGCCTGACATTCGCGTGGTTGGTCGTACAACTGTTCCTGATTCTGCTCTCAGTGCTTTCAGTCAAATTGTTCACCTGATTTCGCGTGACAAAACCAACCCAAAACTGTCCACTTTCCAAATTCTCAAACCATGGCTAAATCAAGCAAACGCAAGAAGTTCATCATCTTCGGCATCATCGGCCTGGTCGTGCTCGGGCTGATCGGCGGTGCGGTGTTCCGCAAGCGCGAAGTCATCATCACGGTCCAGACCGAGAAGGTCCAGCGACGTAATCTCACCGAGTTGGTCGTCGCAAACGGCCGCATCCAACCCGTCGTCCAGGTCGTCATCAGCCCCGAAGTGGCCGGTGAAATCATCGCCCTGCCGGTCAAGGAAGGCGCCGCGGTGAAGAAAGGTGACCTCCTGGTCCAGATCAAGCCGGACAATTATCAGGCCAGCCGCAATTCGGCTGAAGCGATGTACAAATCAGCCGTTGCCGGCAAAACGCTCGCTCAGGCGGAACTCGACCGCGCCGAGGCTGAATTCAAGCGCAACGAATCGCTGTTCGATAAGAAACTGGTGTCCGACTCCGTGTTCCTTGATTTCAAGACCGCCTACGAAGTGGCCAAGGTCCGTCACCAGAATTCCGTCCACTCCGCCGACCAGGCCAGGTTCGGACTCGACAAGGCCGAAGATGATTTGAGCAAGACGACGATCGTTTCACCGATTGATGGTCGGGTGATCCGCTTGCAATCGCAACTCGGCGAGCGCGTGCTTGGCACGTCGTTCAACAAAGGCACCGAAATCATGACCGTCGCGGACGTGAATCAGATGGAGGCTCGCGTGGACATCGGCGAAATGGACGTCGTGTTGATCGCCGTTGGCCAGAAGGCGCGGCTGGAAGTGGACGCGTTTCGCGACCGCAAGTTCAGCGGCGTGGTCACTGAAATCGCCAATTCATCCAAGGGCCTTGGCCTCGGCAGCCTCGGCGGCAGTGGTGGAGGTGGCATGGGTGGGCAATCCCAGGAAGCCACAAAATTTGAAGTCCGCATCCGCGTCAATGAAGCGGAAGCCTTCCGCCCTGGCATGTCCGTGAGTTGCGAAATCGAGACCCGTTATCGCACCAATGTCCTCACCGTGCCAATCGCGTGCGTCACCACGCGGATGCCGGGAATGACGAACAAGTCTCCGGCCACGGTTGCGGGCGCCACCAACACGGCCAACATCACAAATGTTGCCACCGCCACGACCCCGACGAACAGCACTTCCAAGAGTGACCGCAAAGCAAAGGATGTCTTGCGCCCCGTCGAAGTGGTATTCGTGATGAACGGCGAAACGGTGAAGAAAGTCCCTGTGAAGATCGGCATCAGTGACGAGGCCTACTGGGAGATCACTGACGGCTTGCAGGAGAATGATGAAGTCGTTTCCGGCGGATTTCGCGCCATCGGCCGCGACCTCGAAGACGGTAAAAAAGTCCGCAAAGGGCAGCCAGGCATGGACATGAAGCCGCCCGGCACTGAAACCTGAGCCGCGTCGTGAATCTTATCCGCCTCGAAAAAATCTCGCGCCGATACCAGATGGGATCGGAGACGATTCATGCCCTGCGCGAAGTCTCCCTCACGATCAAACGCGGCGAATACGTCGCCATCATGGGCCCGTCCGGCTCGGGCAAATCGACGCTGATGAACCTCATCGGCTGTCTCGACACACCCACGTCCGGCACCTACGAGTTGAACGGCACCGATGTGAGCCAGATGGACGATGGACAACTCGCGGAAGTCCGCAACCGCGAGATCGGTTTTGTCTTTCAGACGTTCAACCTGCTCCCCCGCTCCAACGCGCTGCGCAACGTTGAACTGCCACTGATCTACGCCGGCATGCCATCGGACGAACGCCATGAAGTCGCGATGGACGCGTTGAAGAATGTCGGTCTGGCCGACCGCGTTCACCACAAGCCCAATGAACTTTCTGGTGGCCAACGCCAACGCGTGGCCGTGGCCCGGGCGCTGGTCAACAAGCCTTCCATCCTGCTCGCGGATGAACCGACCGGCAACCTCGATACGCGCACCGGCGAAGAGATCATGGCGCTGTTCGCCCAGCTTTGGAGCAAGGGCAACACGATCATCCTGGTGACGCACGAAGAAGACATCGCCCGCCACGCCCGGCGCATCGTCCGCATCCGCGATGGCTTGATCGCCAGTGACGAGGTCACGGAGGGTAAGCTAGCTCCACCCGTCAGCACGAACCCGCCGCCAGTGACGGCAACCGCGTGATGCTGATCGCCGCATGAATCTCTTCACTGAAGTTCGCGAAGGTCTGGGCATCTCCTGGGGGGCCATCCGCGCGAACAAGATGCGTTCCGCGCTCACCACGCTGGGCATCGTCATCGGCATCGTCACCGTCACGTTGATGGGCACGGCCATCGAAGGGTTGAACCGTTCATTCCTGAAAAGCGTCTCCGCCCTGGGCGCGGACGTTTTCTACGTGCAGCGGTTCAATTGGATCAATACCAGTTCGGCTGACTGGCAAAAGCAGATCAAGCGGAAGCGCATCCGGCTGGCCGACGCCGAGGCGCTGGCTTCCCAACTCACCCTGTCTTCGGCCGTCGCGCCCACGGCGGATTCGCGGGCCGCCGTAAAATACAAGAACCGCTCGGCCGACGGCTGCGACGTCATCGGCACGACCGAGGCCTATCAGTTCACCAGCGGCATCAAGATGATGGACGGCCGGTTTTTGACGGCGGCGGACGCCAGTGGTGGTCGCCCGGTCTGCGTGCTCGGCGCCGAGGCCGCGACCAATCTGTTCCAGATCGAACCGCCCGTCGGCAGCCGGATTCGCATCAATGACAAACCGTTCGAAGTCATCGGCGTGATGGATCGCCAGGGCGAGTTCCTCGGCATGTTCAGCCTCGACAACCGCGTCATCATTCCGATGGACCAGTTCATGACCACAATCTGGAACGATCCAAATGTGGAGATCGAAGTGAAAGCGGCGTCCATGGTGGCCCTCGACGATGCCCGCGAGGAAGTCCGCCAGGTGTTTCGCCGCATCCGCCAGGTACCACCGGCCGATCCCGATGATTTCGCCATCAACCAGACCGACCAATTCATCACGATGTTCTACAGTGTCGCGGGCACCATCGCTGTTGTTGGCCTCTTCATCACCGGTCTGTCCTTGTTCGTCGGCGGCATTGGCATCATGAACATCATGTTCGTGTCTGTCGCCGAACGCACCCGGGAGATTGGTGTGCGCAAAGCCCTCGGCGCAAAGCGCCGGACCATTTTGCTGCAATTCTTGATCGAGGCCGCCAGCATCTGTGCACTGGGTGGATTGATCGGACTTGCCATCGCCTGGCCATTCACGTTGTTACTGAATCAATTCATGTCCGCGACGATGTCCATCCCGATTGTCATCCTGGCCTTGAGCGTGTCGCTGGTGACTGGTGTCATCTCCGGTTTTCTTCCGGCCTGGCGGGCCGCCCGCATGAACCCGGTGGACGCCCTCCGCAGCGAATGAAACTGCAAAAGCTCATCCTGTTTCTGGTCGAAGCCCGCGAAAGCATCGCGATGGCCTTCAACGCGGTGGCCGCGCACAAGCTGCGCTCCGCGTTGACGTTGCTCGGCGTGTTGATCGGGGTGTTCTCCATCATCGTCACGATGACCGCCATGCGGGTGTTGAAGCGGAACATCGAGAATCAGATGAGCCAGCTGGGGTCACGCACCTTTGCCATCAAGAAATGGCCGGCGGTCCACTTCGGTGGCGGCAACGACTGGGAAAAATACTGGCGGCGCAAGAGCATCACCATCGCCCAGGGCAAGGCGGTGATGGAAAAATCCACCCTCGTGGACAGCGTCGGTTTTGAGGACAACATCTGGGGCGGCCAGTTGGAATCCCGTTACGCCAAGTCGCCTCCCACCGTCACGCTCTACGGCGAGTCGCCCGGCAGTTTCCCGGCGCGCAACTGGAACGTTGCTGATGGCCGGGCGCTCGTTGAATCCGACGTGGACAGCTCCCGTGATGTTTGCGTGCTGGCATCCAAGCTTGCCACCACCCTGTTTCCGCAAGGTTCGGCCGTTGGTCAGCGCCTCAAAATCAATGGCCTGAATTACACCGTCATCGGCGTGCTCGAAGCCAAGGGCGGCGCCCGCGGCGGCGAGCAGGACAACTTCGCCATCATCCCCATCAGCACGGCGATGAACCGCTACGGCCGGTGGTGGCGCAGTCTCACGCTGCTGGTGCAAGTCCGCGAAGGCGTGAACATGGATGACGCGGTGGAAGAGGTGCGCGGCATTTTGCGCGTGGCCCGAAAAGTTCCGCCCGGCGCGGAGGATGACTTTGAGTTGTTCTCCAACGATTCGCTGATCGCCCAGTTCGACAACTTCACCAAGGCCGTGCGCATCGGCGTGGCGGCGGTGAGTTCCATCGCCCTGCTCGCCGCCGGCATCGGCATCATGAACATCATGCTGGTTTCCGTCACGGAACGAACGCGGGAGATCGGCATCCGCCGCGCCATCGGCGCAAAAAAGCGGAATATCATGGCGCAGTTCATCACCGAAGCAGTTGTGCTCTGTGAAGTCGGCGGGGTGATCGGTGTGGTGCTGGGTTTGTTGGGCGGCAATGCGGTCGCATTCTTCATGAAAGTCCCGCCCGCCGTACCGGTGGATTGGACGATCATGGGCTTGGTGATCTGCTCGATCGTCGGCATCATCTTCGGCACATATCCCGCCTACAAGGCTGCAAACCTCGATCCGATCGAATCGCTTCGTTACGAGTGACTCTGGCGGCCTCGCACGATTTCCGAACGCAAAAATGGCGCACTGTACCAGTGCGCCATTCGATAATTTGATCTCGCCGTTACTTCAGCACCGAGAAACGATGAATGATGGTGCTTTTGTATTCTTCGCCCGGCCGCAGGACCGTGGAGGGGAAACTCGCCTGATTCGGTGAATCCGGGAAGTGCTGCGGCTCGAGGCAGAAGCCGCCGCGGAACGGATAGTTCCGGCTATCCTTCCCGAACAGATGCCCGTCCAGGAAATTGCCGCTGTAAAACTGCACACCCGGTTCGGTGGAAAGCACTTCCAGCACGCGTCCGGAGGTCGGTTCATAAACGCGCGCGCAGAGGCCCAGTTCGCCGGCCGGCTTGTTGACCACGTAGTTGTGATCGTAACCCTTGCCGTAATCCAGTTGTTGATCCTTCTGCGCGATACGCGCCCCGATCAGTGTTGGCGTACGGAAATCCAGCGGTGAACCATCCAACGAACGGAGTTCGCCGGTCGGGATCAGGGTATTGCTCACGGGCGTGAACTTCTCCGCGTTGATCATCATTTCATGACCCAAAATGTCACCCCGCCCAGCGCCGGCCAGGTTGAAATAAGAATGCTGGGTAAGATTCACGACCGTCGGCTTGTCCGTGGTGGCGGTGTAATCCAGGCGCAATTCATTCCGACGCGTGAGGGTGTAAACCGCCTTCACGGTCAGCGTCCCGGGATACCCTTCCTCGCCGTCAACACTGACATAGGTCAATTCCAGTGCCGGACCATTGGTGGTTACGAACGGTCTCGCCTTCCACACCACCTTGTCGAATCCTTTCACCCCGCCATGCAGCGCGTTTGGTCCGTTGTTCTTTGCCAGTTGATACGTTTTGCCATCCAGCGAGAACTGGCCGTTGGCGACGCGATTCCCGTAACGACCTACCAGACAGCCAAAGTAAGGGCTGTTGCTGACGTAGCGGTAAAGACTGTCGAAACCGAGCACCACATCGGTGGCCTCGCCGTCCCGATCCGGCGCGAAAAGATGCGTGACAGAGCCGCCATAAGTGCTGATCCGCGCCTCCAAGCCATGCTTGTTGCGGAGTGTGTAAAATTCCACCGGCGTCCCATCCTTCAATTCGCCATGCTTGTTCACATAGATCTCCCCGGCTGCATTCTTGATGCCCGGACTGTGATAGGTGTGGGAACAACCGGCTGCCAGTACCGCCAACGCGGCACAACTCAGGATCGAGGTCAATGATTTGGTCATGTGATGTTTGGGTTTTGGGTCGTCGTTCGTAGAAAAGCAGTCCCGGGAATACTGCGCCAGTCATTTTTGCCCGTAATAGGCGCCCGGCCCGTGCTTCCGGAGAAAGTGTTTGTCGAGTAATGCCCCTGACATCGGCTTCAGCTTCGGATTGATGCGTAATGTTTCAGTGTTCAATCGCGCAACGAATTCCAGCACGCCAGCGTTGTGGACCGCGGCCGACACGTCCTTGCCCCAAGTGAACGGCCCATGGCTGGCCACCAGTACTGCGGGGTGTTGCAACGGGTCGAGATTGTCAAAAGTTTCAACAATCACCTTGCCGGTGTTCGCTTCGTAGGCAGTTTTGATCTCCCTTGCGGTCATTTTACGCGTGCATGGCACGTGACCATACCAGTAATCAGCTTGTGTCGTGCCATATGCCGGCAGCGGCCGGCACGCCTGCGCCCATGCCGTGGCATAAAGACTATGCGTATGCACCACGCCACCGATCCCGGGGAACGAACGATACAATTCCAGATGCGTATCCGTGTCTGAACTCGGCTTTAGACTGCCGCCCACGACCTTCCCTGTTGCCAGCGACACCACCACCATGTGATTGGGCTTCATGCCATCATACGGCACGCCGCTGGGCTTGATGACCATCACGCCGCGCGCGCGATCCACACCGCTGGCATTGCCCCAGGTTTCGATGACCAATCCTTTGCGAACCAGATCAAGGTTCGCCTGGCAAACCTCAGCCCTAAGTGTTGCTAGCATATTTTCTAAAAACCAAGTTCAATCAACTAAACGCTGTACCATTGCAGCTAACATTCCGATAAAGAGACAAAACAAAAATCCGTGGATAGCGAAGCCCCGCCCAAACGCTAATAGCAACAAACCGTAAATAACCAAGCTCACAATCCACGAAGTCACAATCCACCAAAGGCCGATGGTGCTAATGAAACCAGGAACTACCAAGATTACTGAGAGGATTACTTCTGTCCACCAACCCTCAGACGGTTCGGTTTGATTGCCTGTACTCATTTCATGAGTCTCACTTGCCCCCGAATTTCTATCAACTTCTTCATCACACCATACAGATTGCCGCTCCACTTCTGCGTGCCGAAGGCGTCGTGGAGTTGCTTGTAAAGCGCGTAGAGTTGCTTGTAGGTCGCGTGGGCTTTGGCGTTCGGTTTGAAAACCTTCGGCTTCAAACCCGTCATTCGTTTTTGTGCCGAAGCGTAATCCTTGTGTGCGCCCGCCACCACCGCCGCCGCGATGGCGGAACCGAGCGCACAGGTTTGTGCCGAGCGACTGATCTTCATCGGCCGCCCGGTCACGTCCGCGTAAATCTGCATCACCAGCGGACTCTTCTCTGCGATGCCGCCGCAGTTCACCACCGACGAAATCTTCACGCCGTATTCCTCACAACGATTGATGATGGTCAGCGCGCCGAACGCCGTCGCTTCGATGAGCGCGCGATAAATCTCCGCCGGCGTCGTGTAAAGCGTCTGGCCAAGTAACAAGCCGGTGAGCCGCTGATCCACCAGCACCGTACGATTGCCGTTGTTCCAGTCCAGCGCCAGCAAGCCGCTCTCGCCCGGTTGAAGTTTCAGCGCGCCTTTGGTCAGTTCCTCATGTGAACCCGCCTTCGCTCCGCCGGGTTGAAGGTAATTCACCAGCCAGTTGAATAGATCGCCTACTGCCGACTGCCCGGCTTCAATCCCGAAATAGCCCGGCAGCACGCTCCCATCCACGATGCCGCAAACGCCCGGGACATCTGCGAGCTTCTTATCGTTGGCGCGCACGGCGATGTCGCACGTGCTCGTGCCGATGATCTTCACCAGCGTTCCCGGCGACACTCCCGAGCCAACTGCGCCAAGGTGTGCATCGAACGCTCCGACGGCGACGGGAATCCCAGCAGTGAGTCCCGTCTTCCTAGCCCACGCCGCTGTCAGCCCACCGACTGCGCGGTCAATCGAATGCACCCGGGTTGTCAGTCGTTTACGAAGCTGCGCCAGCTTCGGGCTGAGTTTCGACAGAAACTGGGCGTCCGGGTAACCACTCCACTTCGCGTTCCACATCGCTTTGTGACCAGCAGCACAGACTCCGGCGATGAATTTCTTCGGGTGCTCGGTGCCGGTGAGCGCGGCGGGGACGTAATCTGAGAGTTCCACCCATGAATGGGCAGCGTTGAAAACTTCTGGGGCGGCCCGCAGGCATTTCAAGATCTTGCTCCAAAACCATTCACTGGAATAAGTGCCGCCGCATTTGGCGAGATACTGCGGACGCATCTTCCTGGCCAGTGCGGTGATCTCAGCCGCCTCGTTGACACCGGTATGATCCTTCCACAACCAGGCCATGGCGGCAGGGTGATTCGCAAACTTCTTCTGAAACGCAAGCGGCTGGCCTTCCTTGTCCACAGGCAGCGGGGTGCTGCCGGTCGTATCCACACCGATGCCGATCACCTGACCAGCGCTGAATTCCTTCACAGACTTCTTTGCATTAGCGAGCGCCTGTTTGATGGTGACTTCCGCGCCTTTGACGTAATCCGCGGGATGCTGCCGCGCGAGATTGGGATCGCGCGCGAGAATCACACCCTGCGTGCCGTGCGCGTAGGTCCACACGGCAGCGGCGACTTCTACGCCATCGGCGACATTGACGATGAGAGCACGGACCGAGTTCGTTCCGTAATCCAGCCCGATGGTGTAACGTGCGCTCATAGATACTTGATTGTGGGCTGAACCGTGCAGCGGTGTCGAGCGTGGTCGGCAACCAGGCCAACACGGCCACGGGCTGGCTACTTGGGCATGCCGACGCGTAAGACGGTCAAGGAATGGGCCGGCAACGTGACCGGCTTGCCGGTTGCAAGGACGACAGTGCTTTCCCTTGGCGAAATCCTCTCGGGCGCGCTGAATGCATTTTCATCCGTGCGGCCTGCGCCGGTCAACATACTGAGACGGGCACTGCCCGAAAGATTCAATTGGACATCAGCTGGCTCGTTGTCACCGTTCACCAGTTTCACGATCGCCTCTCCCCCGGTCTCATCGCACGTGGCGGAAGCGTAGAGTTTCCTCCCCGCAACCGCTTCGAGTTTCACGGGCAACACCAGATCGCCGCGATTGTTCGCGAACAACTTTTGGACGTAATAACTCGGCGTGCCGTAGCTGCGAAGGTTATCCACCCAGATGAGGTTGGGTGTCCATTGCCAGCCATCAACGTGCGCAAACAGCGGTGCGTAACTGGCCAGGCGGACGACTGCGGCGTTCCGCTCCATGCCGGTCATGAGCGCTGCCTCGGCGATGGCGCATTCGAGATTATTGCGGTTCATCACGCTTACCACCTTGTCGCTCTGCGCGGCGTACTCGCCGAAGAAGATCTTCGGTCCTTGAGGATCGCGCTTGTCGAAGCGCTGCGCATTGTTGAAGAACCACTCGGGCCGGGCGTAGCAATGCTCGTCCACGATATCAGCCTTGAGTTCGCGCAATTTCGGCCAAGCAAAGTTGTAATGATCATTGTCCACTCCGGGGCCAGCGCTGGAGATGAGCTGGATCTCCGGATGCTTCGCCTTCAGCGCGGCGTGGAATTTCGCGTAGCGCTCGATGTAAGGTTGCTGCCAGTTCTCGTTGCCGATCCCGATCATCTTCAGGTTGAACGGCGCGGGATGGCCCATCGCCGCGCGCTTTGCGCCCCAAGTGCTCGTGACCGAGCCGTTGGCAAACTCGATCAGATCAATCGCGTCCTGGATGAACGGTTCGAGTTGATCCAGCGGACAGGCTTCGCCAGAGTTGAACTGGCACGCCAGGCCACAACTAAGGATAGGCATCGGCTCCGCGCCGATGTCTTCGCAAAGTTGAAAGAACTCGAAGAAACCCAGCCCAAACGATTGAAAGTAATCCGGTGCGGGCCGATGGAGGAATTCATAGTTCCAGCGGTTGATGAGCAGTTCACGTTCAGCCACAGACCCGATGGTTTTCTTCCACTGATAACGCTTGTCGAGCTCGCTGCCCTCGACGATACAGCCGCCCGGGAACCGCATGAAACCAGGCTTGAGATCGGCCAGCAATTGCACCATGTCGGCGCGCAAGCCGCCGGGGCGATTCTTCCACGTCTTCTCCGGAAAAAGCGAAATCATGTCGAGATCCACCGTGCCTGCACCGTCCACGAGCACGTAGAGTTTTGCCTTTGCGTCAGTCGCCTTTGGGTGCAGCACTGCCGCGTGTTGCGTCCAATCCCCCGAGAAACGTTCCAGTCGCGCCGAGTCCAGTAGCACGCCATCTGAACCGTAGAGCTCGATCCGCAGCCTAGGATTGCCAGACGTCTTGCGGATCTGCATCGAGAAATTGTATGCCTCCCCTTGCCTGACGCCGATGCCGCGGAAGCCTTCGTTGGCCACTCCGAACAATGCCGTCCCTTGTGATTCAATGCGCAGATAGTGTGGATTCTTTGCATTGAACGGATTATCGCTTTGGATCGTCACCGTACCGCGGGCTTTGCTCGGCGAGAGTTTGTGCCAGCCCATCAACGGCTCGGGGAACTCGAACCCGCGATTCTTCACCAACTCGGCATACAGCCCGCCATCCGCCCCAAGGTTGATGTCCTCAAAGAAAATGCCCCACATGGCGGGATTGATCCGCGCGCCGGGTTGATCCAAAGCAACCGTGAGCGTGACCGGCTCGATTGCGAGCGCGCTCAACGTCAACCCGACCGCGGTGATGGATGCGGCCATACCGCGACGGCAGGCGAGTCCGAGTTTCGTGTGCAAGTCAGTCATGCCATGTGGATGTAAAATGACGCCAGGGGGACAAAGCCCATCACACAACCCCAGCGCCGGGGAAGCATCAAGCAACTAACATCCGGCGGTTATACGGATTCCGCTCACGATCTGAAAACAGGTTGCGTCACTCGTGGAAATAGACGTCCCAGCCCAGGTACTTGCCCAGTGCTTCACGGGTGCCGGCAGCCACTCGCGTCGGGTTCACCGCCACGTGATGCTCAAAACCGTTCTCACAGATGTAACGAAGCAGCTTCTGGAAATCCCGGATCTTCACGACGCCATAACCACCGAACGTCTTCAGCGGGTCATTGGTGAGTTCACCTTCTCCGATGTAGGCGCGGACCTTGCCCGCGGAATCATCCGTGCTTACGCGCAGGTAGGTGAGCGGCGCTTCCGCCAGTCGGCCCACAACCGTCCCATAGGTGTTTTCCTTGCCGACCGTGCCCGCGATGATCTCTTGAAAATCCATCACCGGCGCATCTTCACCCGAAGCGACGAACAGATCCTTCGGCAAATTGGAGCAGTGGAAGATCACGCCCTTGTCAGGATCGGTGCCGTAGTTGTTGTTCCAATCCACCAACGCGCTCGGTTTGCCGCTGGCTTGCGCCATGGCATACATCGAGACCGTGCCTACCACATCCACTTCGCACGCGCTACTTAGCCCCATATTGCTCATCATGCTCATGAGCGTGCAGGGTACGACTCCGAAGAATTCCTCCATGGCTGTCCAGCATTGGATCGCCGTGGCGTTGAGCCGGGTGTCCTTCATCCATTTGTCCACCGCCACGCCAAACTTCGCCATCTTGAGCAGCGCAATCGGCGGAACCGATTTGGCTGAGACGTATTTCTGGATCTCGGCCAGCTTGTCGTTCACCGCCTTGTCGCTGTCCTTCATCTTGCCGATCCAGCCGAACAACTCGAACAGATCAAGCGTTTCGACGCTGATGCCGGATTGTTCCAGCAGTTTTTCCGAGTAACGAACGGTGTTGAAGGCTGTCGGCCGGGCGCCGAGCGCACCGATACGGAAATTCTTCAACCCACGAACCACTCGACAAGTCACGACGAAATCCTGCAGATCAGCGGCGAACGTCTTGGTATCCGGTCCGTCCGTATGCAATTGCGTCAGTGTATGAGGGATCTGGTATTGGCGGAGATTATTGCAGACGGACATCTTGCCACAGAATGAATCGCGCCGGTCCTTGATCGTCATCGTCTTCGGATCATCGTTGAAGGCGTGGATCAGCACCGGGACATTCAGCCCCGACCAGCGGATGGCATTGGCCACACCGCGCTCGTCACCAAAGTTCGGCAGCGTGACCAGAATGCCATCGATCTTCGCGGCGTTTTCCCGGAAAAGATCCGCACACTTCTGGGCGTCGCTCATGCTCTCCACCGCACCGAACTTCGTGGCACTCGTGTCGAGGATGATCGCCCCCAGGCCGAGCTTTTCGAGGGTCGCAAGGATCTGTTTGCGACCCGTATCGCAAAGGTGATCCGGAAAGAAACCGCGATTACCGACGATGACACCGAGGGTTATGGGCTTGCTCATAGTTCAATTATTCAGATTCGATTTTGCTCCGTACGTCAAGCAAGGCATTCCTCTGACTGGCAAAATCAGTCGAGGAGAATTCTCCATCATGGAGAGCTGGCGGCCAAATCTTGAGGAAATCTTGCCGCGCCATCAGGACAGCGCGCGCGGAGTTTTTCAGGAACGCCGACAACGTCAAGCCGCGAAAATCCATCGCCGCTCATCCTTCGTTGACACGCCCCTGTCGGGTTTAACCGCGCTTGCCGAAACCGGCAACTGAGTCCATGTTCAAGCTCGTTAACCCAGCCGGTTTCGTAGTGGAGCACCGGCAATCTGTAACGTTTATGAAGAGAATCACATTTACCCTCGTTCTGGCCCTGGCTTTTCTTACCACCCTGTTCGCGCCTCGCCTAGGTCAAGCGGCGCGCCCGAATCCCCCCACAATTGCTGGCACTGTGCCGGTGGTTCTCATCGTCTCTGAGCCGGGAGGAACGAACCTCGTGGCCGTACCTCCGCGAGTCCTGGTTATTGATGAACGCGGCAAGAATGTTGCCGATGTAGAAACCACGGTCGTCGGGCTGACCGGGTCGTTTCATATTCCCTTGAAAAAGGCCGGAACGTATGTGGTCGTCGGTTACTACCCCGAACCCAATCGTCTCACAACCGTGCCACTGGTGGTGGACGTTTTGCGTAAATCAACAGCCACGGTCAGTCTGAACTGGCAACCCCAGTGATTCATGGCGGACGACTCAATGTCGCTTCTCGTCGGCGTCGATGAAGTCCACGAAGTTCTTGATATCGTCACGATGGGCGATGCCCGCTTGCTCTTTGCGCATCTTCAATCGCGCCACACCATCGGCATCGTCGGCCTTGGGATAAGCCAGCATGTTGGCCAGTAACGCCGCCTTGTCGGCGGCGGATTTTTTCACGTTATGCTTCACCCAGTCGCAGACCTGACCGTCGGTGACTGAGGCCTTCACCACCGCCACCATTTGGTCGTGCCCGACGCCGGCGGCGTCGAGCCAGCTTTTGTCAAAACCCTTCGTACCGTAGTTCGGCTGATAATCAGCGTGCAGCTTGCCCGCCAGGTGCAGGCGGATCTTGTCGATGTATCGCGGCAGATGCGGCCAGTCATCCATCGTTTCGCGCGGACTTCGGGGATAAATGATGTCACTCATGCGTGCCATCATTGGCCAGCCACCCGCGCAAGTCAATCCACCGGCTTCACGGTCACAGATACGGCGAGAACAACCTCGCCACCCCATCACGCAGCTTCACCAACAACGAACGTGCATCCATTTCCTCCAGCGACACCCGGCGGGCGCCTGCAAGTTTCTGCTCCGTGATCGTTTGCATTGCCGTGGCAAAGGCGCGTCCGTAGCACTCGACATTAAGTTCAAAATTCAATCGCAGACTGCGCGGGTCCCAGTTCGCCGAGCCGAGAAACACCCAATGCTCGTCCACCACCATCAGCTTCGAGTGATCGAACGGCGGCGGTGAAAGCCAGATCCGGCAGCCCCGTTCGAGCACCTGCCACCACATGGCCCGCGACGCCCAATGCACATACGGAAGATTGTTCTTCTCCGGCAAAATGATGTCCACCCTTACGCCGCGCAACGCCGCCAGATTCAAAGCCGTGACCAGCGATTGATCGGGCAAAAAATACGGCGTCAGGATCCGCACCGAAGATTGCGCGCAGGTGAGCGCCGCCAGCAACGTCCAGCGGGCTTTCTCAAAGTCCGCATCTGGACCGTCCGAGATGACCCGCGCAATGGTGCTGCCTTCGTCGCCGAGTTCCGGAAACCAATCCAATCCGGCCAAGACCTCATTGGTGCAAAACGCCCAATCGTTGACGAACGCCTCCTGCAATTGCTCAACCACCGAACCCGTGACCTTGAAATGCAAATCCTGCACCGGGCGCGCGGGATCAGCGGCCAGCACATTGCCCTCGCGGATATTGATGCCACCCGTGAACCCGATCCGCCCGTCAATGATCAGCAGCTTGCGATGATTGTGCAGATTCATCGTCGTCAACCGCCATGGGGCCAGCGTCGGCAAAAAGCGCTCGACCGGCACGCGGGCCCGCTTCAATTCACCGATGATGGTCGGCCACGAATAGCGCGCGCCCGCATCATCCACCAGTACCCGGACCTGGACTCCCCGAGCCACTGCTTTACCCAACGCGGCGACGAACTCCTTCCCCACCGGGTCGTTGTCGAAGATGTAAGTCGCGAGGGAAATAGATTTCGTCGCCGAATCGATGGCCGACAACATCGCCGGAAATGCTGCATCGCCATTGACCAACGCCTCGATCCGGTTGCCGGCCAGCAAAGGCCGCGTCGCCACGCTGTCCACCACGTGCGACAACATCCGTAGATGCTCGGCTTCCAACTTGTGCGGTTCGCCCAGATCTTCCGGCACCGGCTTTGTCAGCGGATGACTCAAGGCACGTTCAGCACGAAGTGACAAAGCATGCCGGCGGATGCGATTCACCCCGAGCGCCAGGTAAAGCACCGGCCCGAGTAACGGCAGCAGCCACACAAATCCAAGCCAGAGCGCAGCCGCCCGCGAATCACGCTTGTTGATGACGACGTGAACCGAGGCAATGGACGCGGCAAGAAAGCTGAGCCCGGCGGCCAGATACGGCCAAAACTTGTTGAGCAGATCCAGCCAGTTCATCGTTGCCGCTCTTTATGCGCGAATCCCGAACCGAGGCAAGCTCCATTCCCTGACCAGGAAGCCGGTTGCTGCGAAAAGTAGCCTGCTTCGTTACTCTCTGTTCGTGCAAAAAGTGCCCCGCGCGTTCTACGATCGCGACACCGTGACTGTCGCGCGCGAACTCCTTGGCAAACATCTGGTTCACTTGGTTGACGGCAAGCAGCTCATCGGCCGCATCGTTGAAGTTGAAGCCTACGTCGGTCCGCACGACTTGGCTGCGCATTCTTCGAAAGGCCTTACGAATCGCACCCGCGTGATGTTTGGCCCGCCGGGATTTGCTTACGTCTATCTCATCTATGGTATGTATCATTGCATGAATGTCGTGACCGAACGCCAAGGCCACGGCGCGGCGGTGTTGTTGCGCGCGCTTGAACCGGTCAAGAATCTCGAAGGCAAGACCTCCGGGCCGGGACTGCTTTGTCGCGCCATGCACATCACCAAACGTCAGAACAACCACGACCTGTTGAGCGACAATTTCTTTATCGCCAAAGTCGACAGTTCACCCGATTTCAAGATCACCAAGAGCCCACGCATCGGAGTGGATTACGCGAAACACTGGGCGAAGCGGCATCTGCGGTTCTACATCCGTGACAACCCATTTGTTTCGAGAAAGCGCTAAGGGGCTGAGGATTACTTGCCGGGCTGACGCACTGCGACCACCCTTTGAACATGATGAAGACCAAGTTCGATTACGACGTCGCCGTCCTTGGTGGTGGCAGCGCCGGTTACGCAGCGGCGCGAACTGCCGCGAGCGCAGGTCTGAGGACGGTTGTGATCGAAGGCGGGAGGGAAGTAGGCGGACTGTGCATCCTGCGCGGCTGCATGCCGAGCAAGGCATTGCTCTACGCGGCCGAAGTCCGGCATCTCGCGCGACATGCCAGCACCTGGGGCTTAAAGATCAGCTCCGTCGGTTTCGACTTCGCCCGCGTCATGCGCCGCAAAGCCCAACGCATCGGGGAATTCGCGGATTACCGGCGGCAACAATTGGAATCCGGCAGATTCAAATTCATCCGCGCCAATGCGCGTTTCACTGACAAGCACTCGTTGGACCTTGTTCCCCTCACCCGTCCCGTCGGACACCCCCTCCCCATCGCATGCGGAGAGGGAAAGGGAGATGGGTGCAAACTTACGGCAAAACATTTCGTCATCACCACCGGCTCAGTCGGCTCGCCGCCTCCCCTGCCCCAACTGGAGCAAGTGGGCTACATCACCAGCGACGAGGCGCTTTCGCTGAAGCGATTGCCAAAGTCACTCATCATCCTCGGCGGCGGTGCGATTGCCTGCGAACTGGCGCAATTCTTCGCGCGCTTTGACGTCAAGGTCACCATGATCCAACGCAGCCCACATGTCTTGAAGGAATTCGATGCCGATGCGGCAGCGGTGGTGGAAACCGTCTTCCGCCGCGAAGGCATCAAGCTGTTCACCGGCACAAAACTGCTCGACGCCAAGCGCAGTGGGAGACAAAAAGGCATCACCTTCGAGCACAGCGGCAAACACATCCGCGTTCAGGCCGAGGAAATCCTGCTCGCGCTGGGCCGTTCGCCCAACACAGGTGGACTTGGCTTGCAGAACGCCAGCGTGAAGCTCGACAACGGACGCATCATCACCAACGCAAGAATGCAGACTGGCGCACCGCACATCTACGCCGCGGGCGATTGCACCGGACCGCATGAGATCGTCCACATCGCCGTGCAACAGGGCGAGATCGCCGCGCACAACATCGTCCATCCGCGCAAACCGCGCCGGATGGATTACCGGTTATTGACCAATGTGGTTTTCACCGACCCGCAGGTAGCGACCGTTGGCCTGACCGAAAAAGCTGCCACGGCCCAAGGCATTCCGTTCATCGCTGCGAGCTATCCGTTCAACGACCACGGCAAGTCGCTCATCATGGAAGCGCTGGATGGTTTTGTGAAACTGCTGGCCGATCCGCGCACTGGCGAAATCCTCGGCGGCTGTTGCGTCGGTCCGGTCGGCGGTGAACTCATCCACGAAATCAGCGCTGCGATGGCCAAGCGCATGACCGTCCGCGAACTCGCCACCATGCCGCACTATCATCCCACGCTGGCGGAAATCTGGACCTACCCGGCGGAAGAATTGGCGGAAGTGATGACAAAATAGCTTGGTCATAAGGTTGATAGAGTTCGGCTTTGAATGCAGCGATCACCATGCGAGAATCCACCGATGAAGAGGCGCAAGGCTTTGACC
>Ga0315910_10001081_pt1 | contig 25541 bp, 30 predicted proteins | sample EdamamesoilMG_FD_204470 | JGI IMG/M metagenome (GOLD analysis project Ga0315910, IMG submission 204470) | Garden soil microbial communities collected in Santa Monica, California, United States - Edamame soil | ecosystem: Environmental > Terrestrial > Soil > Garden | place: USA: California... | reverse complement strand
AAGGAACGCGCGCCCGCGGCGGCTGTGGCGTTGGCAAAGCGTTTAGGTTGAAGCCCTCCCCCGTTCGGGGGAGGGTTGGGAGGGGGTATCCGATGCTAGCGTGGACGCTCGGCCTGTCGGCCTCGCTCCCCCACCCCTTAATCCCCTCCCCGCCGGGGAGGGGAGATGCTTGTCGTTTTCCTACATCCCCCACCCTTGCTACTGGTGAGGGAATCATGCCTGTTGCCCGCCAAACTTTTGCCATGTGCAACACGCGCGAAGATAGTGAAGTTTGCGAAGATGGAGACGCCATGCCCCTTCGACCCACGTTTCCTTTGATCCTCGCCGTTTCGGCGCTGGCCCTTGCCGCCCCCCTCGCGGCCCAGCAGACGCCCGAGGAAACCGCCGCCGCTGCGCTGAAGGCCGCGCCGGTGTGGGACGGGCATAACGATGTGCCGCTCCAAATCCGCGGGCGGTATCGCAACATGCTCGGCACCTTCGATTTCAACGACACCAGCAAGGCACCGCCCACTCCCGGCACCGATCAGGGGCCGATGCAGACCGACATTCCGCGAATGCGGGCGGGCAGGCTCGGGGCGCAGTTCTGGTCGATCTATGTCACCACCGACATGGCCGGGCCGCGCGCGGTGCAGGCGGCGATCGAGCAGGTCGACATCACCAAGCGGCTCGTGGCGAAATACCCTAACGACATGGCGATGGCTTACACTTCCGCCGATGTCGAACGGGCGATGGCGCAAGGCAACATCGCCTCGCTGATGGGGCTCGAAGGCGGGCACATGATCGCCGACAGCCTCGCGGTGCTGCGCCAGTTCCACGCGCTCGGCATCCGCTACATGACGCTCGCCCATTCGAAGACCAGCAATTGGGCCGACAGCGCCGACGACGATCCCAAGCATGGCGGGCTCACCGATTTCGGCCGCGACGTAGTGCGCGAGATGCAGCGGATCGGGATCCTCGTCGATCTCAGCCATGTGAGCGCCGAGACGATGCGCGATGCGCTCGAAGTGGCGCGCGCGCCGGTGATCTTCAGCCATTCGAACGCCTATGCGCTGGCGCAGGAATCGCGCAACGTGCCTGACGACGTGCTGCTGAAGCTCAAGGACAATGGCGGGATCGTCATGGTCGTCGCCTATCCCGGTTTCGTCGGCCAGAAGCTGGTCGAATGGTATGCGATGCGCAACGGCGAGGAAGCGCGGCTCAAGTTCCTGTGGCAGGGCCAACCCGACGAGGTGAAGGTGCGGTTGGCCGAATGGGTCGCGGCCAATCCCCCACCCGAGGTTACGGTCGCGATGATCGCCGACCATATCGACCATATCCGCAAGCTCATCGGCATCGATCATATCGGGATCGGCGCCGATTATGACGGGATTCCCTCGGGCCCGCCGGGGATGGAGGACGTTGCCGGTTACCCGCGCCTGTTCGAGGAGCTTGCCCAGCGCGGCTACTCGCAGGCGGACCTCGAGAAAATCTCGAGCCGCAACATGATGCGGGTGCTCAAGGCGGCAGAAGCCTATGCGGCGGCGCACGCGGGCGATCCGCCGATCGAAACCCCGGTCGGGGATTAGCGGGGGTTGAGCAGGTCGCGGGTCATTTCGTCACGCTCGCCGTCGAAAAACGCCTCGAGCGCCGAGACGAACGGCGCACCGCCCCCGGCGGCTTCGAAAAGGGTCATCGAACTGGCGAATTTCATCGAATCGACCTCGCCAAGGATCGTCTCGGCATCGCGCCGGCCCGCCCAGCCCAGCATCGCCTCGGTGCACTCGGTCAGGCGCGGGCCGAGCAACGGATGGGCAAGATAGGCCTGTGCTTCGGCGAGACTGTATACGGAGTAGAACTTGCCGGTCGGGGTGGTGCTGAGGCCGACGATCTGCGGGAACACGAACCACATCCAGTGGCTGCGTTTGTCCCCGGCGACCAGTTCGGCGAGCGCCTGATCGTAAACGCCGTCCTGCGCCCTCACGAACCGGTCGAGTTTGTCAGCGGCCATGTCCCGTCCCGCATCGTGCTCCGGGAGGGAATCGCCCGGTGACATCATGCATAGCCAATCCTGCGCGATTGCGCGCGCTTAGGCTTCCTCGGGCGGGTCCGCTACTTCTTCGCCCCCAGTGACAGCTTCGGTCTGCTCCTGGGCCTGGTCGATGCCGATCACGAAGACGAGCGTGAACAGAACGATCACCAGCATCAGGCTGATCGCCAAAACCCAGCGCACGATATGCGGTGTCGAGCCGCCGCGCGCCTCTTCGGTATCGACATGAACTTCCTTGCCTTCGCGGTGCATGGTGTTGCCTCCGTTCCGACGCCCCGATGGGGCTGCCAGGAAAGAACGGATGGCCGCGGGGCTTGTTCCTTGCCGCTCAGTCGCGCAGCAGCTCGTTGATCCCGGTCTTGGAGCGGGTCTGGGCATCGACGGTCTTGACGATCACCGCGCAATAGAGGCTCGGGCCGGGCGATCCGTCCGGTAGCGGCCTGCCCGGCATCGCCCCGGGCACCACCACGCTATAGGGCGGGACCTTGCCGAAATAGACCTCGCCGGTGGCGCGGTCGACGATCTTGGTCGAGGCACCGATATAGACTCCCATCGAGAGCACCGCGCCGTCGCCGATCACCACGCCCTCGACCACTTCGCTGCGCGCGCCGATGAAGCACCCGTCGCCGATGATCACCGGCCCCGCCTGGAGCGGTTCGAGCACCCCGCCGATCCCGACCCCGCCCGAGAGGTGGACGTGCTTGCCGATCTGGGCGCAGCTGCCGACGGTGGCCCAGGTATCGACCATTGTCCCTTCGCCGACATGGGCGCCAATATTGACGAAGCTCGGCATCAGCACCACGCCCTTGCCGATATAGCTTCCGCGGCGCGCGACCGCGCCCGGCACCACACGGAAGCCGGCATCGCGAAAGCGGTTCTCGCCCCAGCCGGCGAATTTGCTGGGCACCTTGTCGAACGCCGGCGCACCCGCCGCGCCGTGTTCGACCACCTGGTTGTCATTGAGCCGGAAGCTCAGCAACACTGCCTTCTTGAGCCACTGGTTGACGCTCCACTCGCCATCGGCACCTTTCTCGGCGACCCGCGCCTTGCCGCTATCGAGCAGCTCGATCGCCGCCTCGACCGCCTCGCGTACATCGCTGCTCGCCGGGGTGACGCTGTCGCGCTTTTCCCAGGCGGCTTCGATCACGGATTCGAGGTCTGCGGACATCGGGGAGGGTTCCTTTCGGAGCAGCGCCTAACCGCTCGGTTCGGCGGGAGCAAGGTGCATTGCGCCGCAACCGCGGCCATCTCTCAACAGGGATTGCGCAAATGCACTTTGCTTCGATCTATTCCTGTCCCATTCAGGGCATCTTTACTATGTCCGTGGATGCGTAAGCGCAGGACGATCCAGGGGTTGTGCATGATCGATTCTTTCAAACCGAGCCGCGGCCTGGGTACGGGGGCCTCGCTTGCGGCACTGGTGTTGCTTGCTGCCTGCGGCGGTGGTGGGGTTTCAAGCGCTCCGCCTCCGAGGCCGACTCCGACGCCCGCACCCACGCCGACACCGACCCCCACCCCGACGCCCACACCAACGCCGACACCGACTCCGACGCCAACCCCGTCGCCAACTCCCACACCAACGCCGGTGGCAAGCTATGTCCCGCCACCGCTGCCTATGCCGGACGGGAGCTATAACGACCAGGAATTCCGCAACTCGGACGGCCCCCGCTTCCACGGCGCGCCGACCGCCTGGGTCGACGGCTCGACGGGCGCGGGAAGAGAGATCGCCATTATCGATACCGGCATATTCTCCGGCAATGCCGAGTTCGCGGGCCGTATCTCGCCCGATTCGCACGACATCTTCACCTCCCGCGACGATTTCGAAGGCGAGGACGATCACGGCACGATCGTCGCCATGATCGCTGCCGCCGCCAACAACGGCTCGGGTACGGTCGGCATTGCCCCTGGCGCCACGATCATGGCGATCAGGGCCGACGAGCCGGACAGCTGTGGTGGCACTGGCGGTTGCAATTTCGGCGATGTCGCAGACGGTATCCAATGGGCGGTCGATCATGGCGCAACGGTGATCAACATCTCGCTGGGCGGCGCCAGCGCCACCCAGGAGGAATTCGACGCGGTCCAGGAGGCCGCGGACGCCGGCATTGTGGTGGTGGTGGCTTCGGGCAATGGCGGCAGCAACCGTCCCGACCCGTTCCCGCGCTCGCTTGCTGACCTGAACCTCGGCAACGTGATCATCGTCGGCTCGGTCGATGCGGCCGGTCATGTCTCCGACTTCACCGACAAGGCCCGCGGCAACGAGGACGACTATTTGTCAGCCTACGGCGAGCGGCTGGAAGTCCATTTGCCCGACGGCATCTGGGAGGTCTCGGGAACCAGCTTCGCGGCACCGCAGGTGGCGGGCGCGGTGGCGCTGCTCAAGCAGGCTTTTCCGGCAATGTCCGGGCAGCAGATCGTCACCCTGCTGTTCGAAACCGCACAGGATGTAGGCGAACCCGGACTGGACGACGACTTCGGCTGGGGGATCATGAACATCCACCAGGCGTTCCAGCCGCAGGGCACGCTGACCATGCCGGGATCGAACCTCACCACCATGTCGCTGGGCGATACCAGCGCCTCCGGATCGCCGGCGATGGGCGATGCGCTGACCACCGCGTCGCTCAAGACCATCATTCTCGACAAATACAATCGCGCCTTCACCCACGATTTGGGCGGCTCGATGCGCGGCGCCGCCATTCCCTACCGGCTATGGGGCGCGGTCGGCGGTTCGCGGGGCTTCCTCTCGATGACGCGCGGGCCGGCAGCAATGGCCTTCACCGTCGATCGTTCGCGCCGGCTCAACGGAACCGATCTGGCGAGCGAACTATCGCTCTCCGAATTCGATGCCGAAAAGGCGCGGGTGCTTGCGGCGCGCGTCGCGATGCGGATTTCTCCCAATACCCAGGTCGGCTTTGCCTATGCCGAGGGCCCCGACGGGCTGTTTGCGCAGATGCAGGGCTTCGACCGGCCGGCCTTCCTCGTCGCGCAGTCGCCCGCCGGGGATAATGGCATAATCAGCCACACCGACGTTTCCTTCGCGCTGCGACGCCAACTCGGCCGTTGGGGGCTGACCCTGGGCGCCGAAAGCGGCAAGGCGATCAGCGGTGCGGAATTGCAGTTGGCAGACGAAGGTTATGGCTTGCGCACGCAGGACGCGGTGCGCAGCCTGTCCATGGCATTCGATCGGCGTTTCGGCGCACTCGATGCGACGATGGGCGTCACCTGGATGGACGAAGAACGCACCATCTTGGGCGCCCGCTTCCACGACAGCTTCGGCGGCGGCGGGGCGGACACCGCCTTCGTCGATGCAAGCGCCGGCTGGGGCTTTGCCAAAGGCTGGCGGCTGGGCGGATCGTTACGCAACGGCTGGACCTTTGCCGGCAACGGATCGCTGATCGGCAACGGCTCGGTGCTCTACAGCCGTGCATGGTCGCTCGACCTCGAACGGGCCGGAGTGTTCGATGCGGATGACCGGCTGGCGTTCCGCATCGCCCAACCGCTGAGGGTCGAGGGCGGGGCGCTGCGGATCGACCTGCCCATCGCCTACAGCTACTCGACGATGAGCCCGACCTTCGGCACGCGCATGCTGTCGCTTTCGCCCGAGGGGCGCGAGCTGCTCGGCGAACTCGCCTGGCGCGGTCCGCTGTGGGGCGGCTGGGGCTCGACGAGCCTGTTCTATCGCCGCGAGCCGGGGCACTATTCTTACCTGCCCGACGACAAGGGCGTAGCACTGCGCTGGTCGAGCGAGTTCTAGTTCCCAGACGTTCTCACGCTCGATAACATGGCTCTACTGAAGGAGAGGCCATGATCGACATTACCAAACTGTTCGGGCTCGAAGGGCGGATCGCTTTGGTCACCGGCGGATCGCGCGGGATCGGGCGGATGATCGTCGAAGGCCTGCTCGCGGCGGGAGCGGAGCGGGTCTACATCACCGCCCGCAAACCCGGGCAGCTGGAACAGGCCGCTGCCGAGCTGGGGCCGCGGGTGGTTGCAATACAAGGTGACGTAAGCACGCTGGAAGGGATCGAGGCGCTGGTCGCCGGGTTCTCCAGGGCGGAGGAGCGGCTCGATATCCTCGTCAACAATGCCGGGGCGGCGTGGGGCGCGCAGTTCGACAGCTTTCCCGAAAGCGGCTGGGACAAGGTGCTCGATCTCAACCTCAAGGCGCCGTTCTTCCTGACCCAGAAGCTCCATGGGTTGCTCAAGGCGGGTGCGAGTGTCGAGCGTCCGGCCAAGGTAATCAACATCGCCTCGGTCGACGGGCTCAGGATCAATCCGTGGGAGACCTATTCCTACCAGGCCTCGAAGGCCGGCCTGTTCCACCTCACCAGGCGGATGGCGGCGCGGCTGATCGCCGATCACATCGTCGTCAGCGCGATCGCGCCCGGGGCCTTCCCGAGCGAGATGAACAAGGCCGCGCGCGATGCGGAGGAACTGGTGGCGAAGGACATTCCGGCCGGGCGGGTCGGCACGGCGGAGGATATGGCCGCCGCTACGATCTACCTCGCCGGGCGGGCGGGCGATTACGTCGTCGGCTCAACCCTCACCGTCGATGGCGGGGTGGTCGACGCGAGCGTTGCGAGGGACTGGGGCGATCCGTCGGGTACGGGCTGACAGGCTCAAAACGTCCCGCTTATCCGCAACTGGAAGATCGGCTGCACGCTCAGATTGCGGTGTTCGCGGTAGATGAGCGGAAAGATATCGCGGTAGCCGCTGTAGACCGCGCGGTCGAAGATCGCGCGTCCGTCGGTCAGGTTGAACACGTTGAAGTTTACCGTCAGCCCGAACACGTCCTTGTTCTCTATGAAAGCCCAGGTGTAGATCGGCCCTTCATATTCCTTGCTCACTTCGGACAGGCGGACGAAGTCTTGGGCGTGGGTCCACTGAAAGCCGGCGCCAAAGGCCCAATCGCTCTTCGGCACGTCGTAGCGCAGGCTGATCTCGCCGTTCCAGTCGGTATGGCCGCTGAACGGGCGTCCTTCGAGCGTCAGCGGGTCCTTGAGATGCGAATCCTCGACCTGGGCATAGAGGTTGAGCTTCGCGCCCTTCCAGCCGAGCGGATCCATGTTGACCGTGCCGTTGAGGTTCGCGCCGTAGAGCGTCGCCTTGCCGGCGATGTTTCCGCGGGTCTCGAAGATGGGCGGGACCGGAATGAATTCGATATAGTCCTCGATCCACCGGCCGTAGAGCCGCAGGTTCACCGAGCCCCAGGCGTTGAGGTTCTTGCGGACTTCAAAATCCATCTCCCAGGCCTGCTGCGGGACCAGCTCGTTGTTGCCGGCGTTGCCGTTGTCCTGGGCGAGGTTCACGCTGGCGAGGAAATCGCCGAACGACAACTGCCCGACCGTTCGCGCCAGCTTGTAGGAAAGGTCGAGCCCCTGCTTCGGCGTGTAACCCAGCGTCAGCGATCCCTTGGGTCGCAGGAATGAGCGGACCTGGCCGTCCGGCCCGGTTTGCGATAAGGTCGAATATTCGCCGCCGGCGCCGAACTGGAGCGACAGGCCGGGCGCGAGCGTGCGGTTGTGGTTGAGGATCACCTCGTAGCGGTCCTCGGTCACCCCGCCCGAGCCCGACGGGAAAGGGATCTCGTCGAATTCGCCGTCTTCATCCATGATGTAAAGCTGGGCGGTCTGGTCGAGGCTGTTAAACGCGGCCTCGAAATCGAGCTGCCAGTTGCCGCCGCCCATGTCCCAGCCATATTCGGAGCGGCCGATCCGCTCGCTACTGTCCGATTGCTGCGCGAAGCGGCTGCCCTCGGTCGGGATGTCATCGACGTAGATCAGGAGGGAATCGGCCCGGAAATCGTTATTGCCGGCGCGATTGAGCCCGATCAGCTTAAGCCGCCCCGGACCCAGGCGAAACTCAACGTCGCCGCCGATCTCATAGTTTTCACCACGGCTGCGGTTGTCGAAATCGCGGAAGGCATCGGGGCCGACCAGGAGATCGCGAAATTCGTCGTTGGAGAAATCGGTGTAGTTCCGGCTGTAACTGGCGTTGAAATTGGCCACCATGGTCCCCGGACCGTCCCATTTGAGCGAGCCGGCAAGGCGCGGGAATTCGCCGATGAACTTGACGCGGACGTCGCGGTTCTCGGTGAGGTTGCCGTCGGCGTCGGTGATCGTTCCCGGCCCGCCCGCGCCGCCGCGGCCGACGCCATGGGTATAGGCCAGGTTCCATTCGAGCCGCGAAGTCGAACCGTTCACCGAAGCCTCGCCGCCGAACCAGCTCGGATCGGCGTATTTCGGCCGGGCGGAGGCGCGCCAGCTGAAGCGCCCGGTCACGCCGCCGCCCTTGGTCTTGACGTTGGCGACCTGGCCGGCGAGGCCGGGGATGCCCAAAGTCGCTCCATCGACGATCTCGATCAACTCGACCCGGTTTGCGGTGATCCGGCCCAGCTGGCTGAAAATGTCGTCGGATTTGCTCGCCAGCCGCTCGCCATTGACGATCACATTGGCATTGGCCTGGCCCAGACCGCGGCCCTGGTCCTGCACGTTGATCGAAAAGCCGGGGATCTGGTTGAGCATGTCGAGCGCGCTCTTGGGCGCGAAGCGCTCGAAATAGCCAGGAGTATAGACGATCGTGCCGTCCGCGCGTTCGAGCGAGGTTTCCTCGGGCACCGGCATGTCCCCGGTTTCCTGGGCATTCGCAGCCTGCGGCACCGTCAACGCAAAGGCGCCGGCCGAAGCCAGCAGGAGCGTATTCCGGCTTACGATGACATTTGTAATCATTGGCGCGCCATAGCCATGCGGGATTGCAAGTAATTCGTCTTTCGACCAATCGCATAGGCCACCCGACGAAAGACAAAGTCAACAAGTCGCGCATAAGCGGTTAACGCACTTGAACATCGCGGCGCGAGCGCCGAAATAGGCCGCCAATCATTCAGATGAGGATTCCATGATCGATCTGTTCGGCAATAGCGGCGAAACCTATGGTGCGCAGGGGCGCTTCACCCGCGACCCGATCACCGGCGCACTGGTCCCGACAGTGGTCGAAAGCACCAGCCGGGGTGAGCGCGCGTTCGACATTTTCAGCCGCCTGCTGCGCGAGAGGATCGTGTTCATCACCGGCGAGGTCGAGGATCACATGGCCTCGATGATCGTCGCCCAGTTGCTGTTCCTCGAAAGCGAGAATCCGTCGAAGCCGATCAGCATGTACATCAACTCGCCTGGCGGGGTGGTGACCGCCGGGATGGCGATCCACGACACCATGCAGTACATCAAACCCAAGGTTTCGACCGTGTGCGTCGGCCAGGCGGCGTCGATGGGCAGTTTCCTGCTTGCCGCGGGCGAGCCGGGCATGCGGATCGCGCTGCCCAATGCGCGGATCATGGTCCACCAGCCTTCGGGCGGCGCGCGCGGGATGGCATCGGACATCGAAATCCAGGCCAAGGAGATTCTGCGCATCCGTGCCCGGATGAACGATCTCTACGTCAAATATACCGGCAAGAGCCTGACCGACATCGAGAAGGCGCTCGATCGCGACACCTTCCTCGAAGCGGACGAAGCGAAGAAGTTCGGGATTGTCGACGAAGTGTTCGAATCGCGGCCGGATTCCGACACGATCGGCGAGCAGAGCGGTTCGGGCGGGGCGCCGGAATAAGGGGCCTGAACCAGGTTAAGTCCTTGCCGCGGGACTGTAGCATTTTGGCAACCCTTGCCATTCAGCTACCTGCAAGCGGATAAAGGCTTTAGTAGGCCGGATTGATTATGGGTAGCGTAGGGCTACATTGAACGGCGAATCCCCCCACGCGGCGCGGGGTGGGACTCGGGAAGAACGAATGACCAAACTGAGCGGTTCGGATTCAAAAAGCACCCTTTACTGCAGCTTCTGCGGGAAGTCGCAGCACGAGGTGCGCAAGCTCATTGCCGGCCCGACGGTGTTCATCTGCGATGAATGCGTCGAGCTGTGCAACGACATCATCCGCGAGGAAGCCAAGGCCGGGATCGCCGGCAAGAAGGATGGCGGCGTCCCCACTCCGCGCGAAATCTTCGCCACGCTGAACGATTATGTGATCGGGCAGGACCGCGCCAAACGCGTGCTCTCGGTCGCGGTGCACAACCACTACAAGCGGCTCAAGCACAGCGGCAAATCGGGCGATGTCGAGTTGGCGAAGTCGAACATCCTGCTGGTCGGGCCGACCGGCTCGGGCAAGACGCTGCTGGCGCAGACGCTCGCGCGGACCTTCGATGTGCCGTTCACGATGGCGGATGCCACCACGCTCACCGAAGCGGGTTACGTGGGCGAGGATGTCGAGAACATCATCCTCAAGCTGCTTCAGGCGTCGGACTACAATGTCGACAAGGCGCAACAGGGAATCGTCTACATCGACGAGATCGACAAGATCACCCGCAAGGCCGAAAATCCCTCGATCACCCGCGACGTGTCGGGCGAGGGCGTGCAGCAGGCGCTGCTCAAGCTGATGGAAGGCACCACCGCTTCGGTTCCGCCGCAGGGGGGGCGCAAGCATCCGCAGCAGGAATTCCTCCAGGTCGACACGACCAACATATTGTTCATCTGCGGCGGCGCCTTCGCCGGGCTCGAAAAGCTGATCGGCGACCGGCTGCAGAAGCGCTCGATCGGCTTCGGCGCGCATGTTGCCGATCCGGACGAACGCCGGGTGGGCGTCCTTCTGGAGAAGGCCGAGCCCGAGGATTTGCTCAAGTTCGGGCTGATCCCCGAATTCGTCGGCCGCCTGCCTGTGATCGCGACCCTGCACGATCTCGATGTCGATGCGCTGGTTCAGATCCTCAAGGAGCCGAGGAACGCGCTGGTCAAGCAGTACCACAAATTGTTCGAGCTCGAGGATGTCGAGCTGACCTTCACCGACGATGCGCTGGTGGCGATCGCCGAGCGGGCGATCAAGCGCAAGACCGGCGCGCGCGGGCTGCGCTCGATCGTCGAAGGCATCTTGCTCGATACGATGTTCGACCTGCCTTCGATGGAAGGGGTGACCGAGGTCGTGGTCGACAAGGACGTGGTCGAAGGCCGCAAGGAACCGGTCCGCGTCCACGGGCCCGAGAAGAAGGCGGAAGAGGCGGCTTAAAGGTCGCCTGTTCCCATGCGTAAGGGATGGAAGAAGAGGGCCGGCGTTTCGCTGGCCCTTTTCGTATCGGCGCTGTTGCTTGCGGGGGCACTCGGCGGTTCCGTGGCGTTCGGCGCAGTGCTCGTACCGGGCTTGCTGGTGTTAGCTTGGTGGAACGACAACGACCTCGGCACTTGCCTGCCCTTGGCTGTCTTGTTCCTGCTCGCGCTGGGCGTCGTGGTCCTGGTGTTCGCGCTGGCGGTGGGGATGCACTAGCGGCGCGCGCTCCCGGTGCCCGTTCAGCGCGGTCGGGCTTCCTCCAACGCCAGCAGTTGCGACACCGTGACCACCCGGTAGCCGCGCCGCTTCAGCCCCTTCAGCACCAGCGGGAGCGCATCGCGCTGGACCTGGTTTTCGCGGTGCATCGGGTGGATCAGTATGATCGATCCCGGCTTCACGCGATCGAGGATGTTCTGCGCGAGATCATCCGGTTGGTCGAAGCGTTCCGGCTGGTCCTCGACGTCCCATGTGAGCATCCGGTAGCCGGCCCGCTCGACTTCGAGCGGCAGCCCGATCAGCCTCTTGCCGAAGGGCGGGCGGAACAGGGTGGGCTCGGCTCCGGCGCGGCGCAGCAGCGCGTCGGTCTTCATGATTTCCTCGCGATAGAAGCTCTGGAAATGCCCGATATTGCGGACGTGCGACCAGCTGTGATTGCCGAGTTCGTGCCCGGCGGCGAGCAGCCGTTCGGCCTGTTCCGGAAAGCGTTCCATCCGATTGCCGACCAGGAAGAAGGTCGCCTTCACCCCATGGGCGTCGAGGATCGGCAGCACCGCGCTCACGCCTTCCGGGATCGGCCCGTCATCTAAGCTGAGCGCCACGATCTTCTCGGCGGTTTCGACCCGACAGGTGACTTCGCCGACCAGTTGGAAACAACGCGACTTGGAAATCAGAAGCAAGCCCAGAGCCGCCAGCGCGACGAACAGCGCCAGCGCCAACAGGATTACGCGGCGGGGCGGTCTCATTGTTCGTGTTCCCGATGATCGTGACCATGCGCGGCGTGCAGGCCGCAATCACGCTCCTCGCCCGTCTCCACCTGCACCGTCGCGTGGTGGATGCCGAAGCGGTGTTCAAGTTCGTGTGCCAGCTCGTGCAGGAAGGCATCGCCCGGATGGCCGCCGGGCATCACCAGGTGCGCGGTCAGTGCATTCTCGGTTGTGCTCATCGGCCAGATGTGGAGATCGTGCACCGCGCCGACGCCCGCCTGTGACGCCAGCCAGCTTCGCACCTCGCCTTCGTCGATCCCGTCGGGCACTGCGTGGAGCCCCAATTTGACGCTGTCCCGCAGCAGCCCCCAGGTGCCCCAGGCGATCACCAGCACGATCACCAGGCTGGTGACCGGATCGATCCAGCGCTGGCCGGTCAGCACGATCAGCACCCCCGCCGCGACCACGCCCACCGAAACCAGCGCGTCGGCCGCCATGTGGAGCCACGCGCCGCGGATGTTGAGGTCGCTCTTGCGGCCGCGGAAGAACAGCATCGCGGTGGCCCCGTTGATCGCGACGCCGATCCCGGCGACGATGATCATTGTCATCCCCTCGACCTCGGCGGGAACGACGAAGCGCCGCAACGTCTCGATCGCGATCGCGCCCACCGCCACCAGCAGCAGCCCGGCATTGGCCAATGCGGCGAGGATCGAGCCCGACTTGTAGCCATAGGTGAAGCCGGGCGCGGCAGGGCGGGCGGCCATCACGCTCGCCCCCCAGGCGATCAGCAGCGCCAGCACGTCGGAAAGATTGTGCCCGGCATCGGCAACCAGCGCCATCGATCCCGACCAGTAGCCGTAGAACGCCTCGATGATCACGAAGCCGGTGTTGAGGATCACGCCGATACAGAAGGCCCGGCCATAATTTGCCGGCGCATCGCGATCTCCATGATTATGCGAGTGATTACCGCCCATCCGGGTCAGTCATAGACGCAGGCGTCGAGCCCGTCACGCCTGACGACGCCGATGCGGGCGGTGATGGTGTTGCCATAGCGGCGGGTGAAGCCGCGCGGGCTCACCACCGAGCGCTCCTTGGGCAGCGGCAGGGCGGCAGCCATGCGCGCCGCCTCGCTTTGCGACAGCCGGGCTGCGGAGTGCTTGAAATAGCGTCGGGCCCCGGCTTCGGCGCCGTAGGTGCCGATACCGGTTTCGGCGACGTTGAGATAGACCTCCATGATCCGGCGCTTGGTCCAGAAAGTCTCGATCAGCACCGTGAACCAGGCTTCGAGCCCCTTGCGGAAGAACCCACCGCCCTGCCACAGGAACACGTTCTTGGCGGTCTGCTGGCTGATCGTCGAGCCGCCACGGATGCGCCCGCCCTTGGCATTGCGATCGATCGCCTTTTCGATCGCTTCGTAATCGAACCCGTCATGGGTGCAGAACTTGCCGTCCTCGCCCGCGATCACCGCCGAGACCAGGTTGCGGTCGATCCGGCTGAGCGGTTCCCAGTCCTTGGTGATGCCGTTGCCGTCGAGGATCATCGTCGCGGTCACCGGCACCGGCACGAACCGCCACAGCGCTACCAGCGCCAGGCTGGCGATGATGAACCACATTATGCCGAGAGCGGTGTACCGCAGGATGCGCCGGGCCATGGGGCCTGCTTAGCGGGCGTCTGGCGTTGTGGAAATCCTCCCCATGAGCTTCACTCACAAGGAGGATCAATCACTGATCAGGCCGCCTTCGGCAGCAGCCTTTCGCCGGCGATGCGCTGCATCGCCTTCTGCAGCTTCTCGAACGCGCGGACCTCGATCTGGCGGATGCGTTCGCGGCTGACATCGTAATGCTGCGAGAGCTCTTCCAGCGTCTGCGGATCGTCCTTGAGGCGGCGTTCGGTGAGGATGTGACGCTCACGCTCGTTGAGGCTGTCCATCGCCTCGGCGAGCATGGCATGGCGCATCTGCGATTCCTCGTCCTCGGCGACGAGCTCGTCCTGCAGCGGGCCGTCGTCGGCGAGGTAATCCTGCCACTGGCCGGAATCCTCCTCGCCCGCGCGCATAGAGACGTTGAGCGAGGCATCCCCGCCCAGCATCATCCGCCGGTTCATGTTGATCACTTCCTGCTCGGGCACGCCAAGGTCGTGGGCGATCTTGGCGACATCGTCAGGGTGGAGGTCGCTGTCCTCGTAGGCGTCGAGGTTCTTCTTCATCCGCCGCAGGTTGAAGAACAATTTCTTCTGCGCCGCGGTGGTGCCCATCTTGACCAGGCTCCAGCTGCGCAGGATGAACTCCTGGATCGAAGCCTTGATCCACCACATCGCATAGGTGGCGAGACGGAAGCCGCGATCAGCCTCGAATTTCTTGACCCCCTGCATCAGCCCGACATTGCCTTCGCTGATGAGGTCGGAAACGGGCAGGCCGTAGCCGCGATAGCCCATCGCGATCTTAGCCACGAGCCGCAGATGGCTGGTGACGAGCTGGGCCGCCGCTTCGGGGTCTTCGTGTTCCTGGTAGCGCTTGGCGAGCATGTATTCCTGCTCGGCCGTCAATACCGGGAATTTCTTGATTTCGGCGAGATAGCGGTTGAGGCTCTGCTCCCCGCTCAGCGCCGGCACCGACAGTGCCTTGGACTTGTTGCTCACTCTTGTACCTTTCCCTGTGTCGACCGCATCTTTGTGGAGCCCCTGATGGGCGCTCCGCGGGGCACGGCCACTTGCCCCATTCCCTCTATATATATCAGACTTAGACAGATTGTGGTGCATTTCGTCGATTTCAATGACCCAGTTCGTCGATCAGTTCCGCCATGTCAGCGGGTAGATTGCTTTCGAACCGTATAGTTTTGCTTGAAACGGGGTGTTCGAAGCCGAGAATCGCCGCGTGGAGCGCCTGGCGTTCGAAGCGTAATTGTTTGAGAATAGGGCGAATCCTGGCGTTCGACCGGCCGTAGAGCGGATCGCCAAGCAATGCATGGCCCAGACTGGCCATATGCACCCGCACCTGATGCGTCCGCCCGGTTTCGAGCCGACATTCGACCAGCGCGGCATTATCGAGCAATTCCAGAACCTTGTAATGCGTCACCGCGCGCTTTCCGCGCTTCGATTCGGGCGGCAAAGCGGCCATTTTCTTTCGATTGGCGTCGGATCGTCCGATCCGCGACACAATCGACCCTGAAACTGGCTTGGGATGGCCTGAAACCACCGCAAGATAGGCCCGCTCGATGCTGTGATCGGCGAATTGTCGCGCCAAACCTTCATGTGCGGCATCGCTTTTTGCGACCACCAGCAATCCCGACGTGTCCTTGTCGATCCGGTGCACGATTCCCGGTCGGGCGACCCCGCCGATCCCCGACAGCTGGCCCCGGCAGTGATGCAGCAGCGCGTTGACCAGCGTCCCATCAGGATTGCCCGCGGCGGGATGCACCACCAGGCCCGCGGGCTTGTCGATTACGATCAAATGCTCGTCCTCGAACACTATGCTGAGCGGGATATCTTGCGGTCTTGCCGTGGCCTCGGAAGCGGGAGGCACTTCGATTGTGAACGTTGTCCCGGCCGCCGCCTTGGCTGAAGCGCTCGCCGCGAGCTTTCCGCCCAGCGTCACCCGCCCTTCGGCGATCAGCGCCTTCACCCGCTCGCGCGACAGCCCGCTCGCCTCGGCCAGCGCCTTGTCGAGCCGACCGTCACTTTCGAGCACACCAGTGATGATTTCCCCGCTCTCCATCGTTAGGGAAATGGGCCATGCAACTCGAACTCGCAAGCGAAGCGCTGGCAGCGATGCTTTCTCACGCGGATCGAGCCGCGCCGGAGGAGGCGTGTGGGCTGTTGCTGGGCGAAGGCACGAGGATCACTCAAGCCCACCCCGCCGCCAATATCGCCCCCGATCCCGCCCGCCATTTCGAGATCGATCCGCAAGCCCTGATCGACGCCCACCGCGCCGTGCGCTCCGGCGGGCCGCAAGTGATCGGCTATTATCACTCGCATCCCAGCGGCCCCGCCGAGCCTTCCGCCACCGACCGCGCACAGGCCTCGGGCGATGGCCTTGTGTGGGCGATTATCGCCAATGGCGAGGTGCGGATTTGGCGCGATGGGGATGACGGCTTCGCGCCGCTTTCCTATGCGCTGGTAGATGGTTAAGGGTGCCTGAAACGCGCAAGGGGGCATCACCCGTTACATGACCATCACTTCCGTCGATCTTGCCAGCCTGCTTTGCTCGAGGCTGTGTCACGACCTGCTCAGTCCCGTGGGCGCGCTCACCAACGGGCTCGAGTTGCTGGCCGATGAAACCGATCCCGATATGCGCCAGCGCTGTTTCGAACTGCTCGAGCAGAGCGCCAAGACCAGCGCCGACAAGCTCAAGTTTTTCCGCCTCGCTTTCGGCGCGGCGGGTGGGTTCGGCGACGATGTCGAAAGCGCCGAGCCGCATGCGCTGATCTCCGCACTGTGCGGCGAGAAGATCCTGCTCAACTGGGGCGTCACCGCCCGGATGCTGCCCAAGCCGGCGGTGAAGGTGCTGTTGAACCTGTCGTCGATCGGGATCGACGCATTGATACGCGGCGGCACGCTCGATGTCGGGGCCGAGCTCACCAACGGCGCGTGCGAGATCGCAGTGCGCGCTTCCGGCGAGAGGATCGCTTTCGATCCGGTGATCGGCCGCGCGCTCGACGGCTCGATCGAGGAGCACGAGATCACCAGCCGCACCGCGCCCGCCTTCATGATGTGCCTGCTTGCCACCGATTGCGGCGGCGGTCTGCAATATGCGGTGACCGGCGAGGCGCTGGTTATGGGCGCGGTCCTGCCTTTGGGGTAAGCTCGCGTGGAGGTTCCAGTTGAACGAACTCGTCCACCATCAGATGCCGTCGCCCAATTTCGGCGAGCGCTTGCTGCCCATCTCGATGGTGGTGCTGCACTACACCGGCATGCCCACCGGCGCCGAGGCGCTGGCGCGGATGCTCGATCCTGAGGCCGAAGTTTCCGCGCATTACATGATCGATGAAGACGGCACCGTGTTCCAGTTGGTCGATGAGGACATGCGCGCCTGGCATGCCGGGCGCAGCTACTGGCGCGGGATCACCGATGTGAATTCGGCCAGCGTCGGGATCGAGCTGGTCAATCCCGGGCACGAATTCGGCTATCGCCCCTTCGCCGATGCGCAGATCGATGCGCTGATCCCGCTGCTGGCCGAGATCAAGGTGCGGCACGATATCCCGCGCGCCAATATCGTCGGCCATTCGGATGTAGCGCCTGGGCGCAAGGAGGATCCGGGCGAATTGTTCGACTGGGAAGCGCTTGCCTCGCTCCACCTCGCGCTCAGGACGCCCAACACGTCGCTCGGCATGCCGTTCGACAATGACGGTGCCTTCCTGCTCGCGCTCGAACGCTGGGGCTACGACATTTCCGAGCCCGAAGCGGCGGTGCTGGCGTTCCAGCGCCGCTGGCGGCCGCGCAAGCTCGACGGCTCGATCGACGGTGAGATCGGGGCGATGCTGTTCGCATTGCTCTTGGATCGCGACGCCGGGCGCACTAGGTAGGGGCCGCCAGGGGGCCGGGCAGCCGCGTTGGAGGCAACTCCACCGAGGAAAGTCCGGGCTCCACGAAGCAAGGGTGGCGGGTAACGCCCGCCGGGCGAAGGGTTTCGGCCCCCAAGCCCAGGGAAAGTGCCACAGAGAGTATACCGCCGATGGAGCCTAAAGCTCACAGGCAAGGGTGAAAGGGTGCGGTAAAAGCGCACCGGGGCGCTGGTAACAGGGTCCGCATGGCAAACCCCACCCGGAGCAAGACCGAATAGGGGCGTCGCGCTCACGCAAGTGAGCAGGTTGTTTCGACTGAGACGCCCGGGTTGGTTGCTTGAGCTGCGGAGCGATCCGTAGCCTAGATGAATGGCTGCCCCTGCGTCGCGGGTCCGAAAGGATACCACCCGCAGGACAGAACCCGGCTTACAGGCCCCCTGGCATATTTCTCAGGTCTAACACCTATCGCCATTTCCTGATGGCGGTGTAACTTCCCGCCCCGGGAAGACGTGAAATGGGGACAGGATCATGACACGAAAGCTTGCAGCGGAATTCTTCGGCACGTTCTGGCTGGTGTTCGGCGGGTGCGGATCGGCGGTGCTGGCCGCGGGTTTTCCTGAACTGGGCATCGGCTTTACCGGCGTATCGCTGGCCTTCGGCCTCACCGTGCTGACCATGGCCTATGCCGTGGGCGGCATTTCGGGCGGTCATTTCAACCCGGCGGTGACGCTGGGCGTGACGATTGCCGGGCGTGCGGCGTGGAAGGACCTGGTGCCCTATTGGGTGGCGCAGGTCGTTGGCGCGGCGGCGGCGGGCGCGGTCCTGTTCGCAATCGCTTCGGGACAGGCCGGCTGGACGCCCGGCGGGTTTGCCTCGAACGGCTTTGGTGACCTCTCGCCCGGCGGCTATGGGATGCACGCGGCCTTGATCGCGGAAATCGTCCTGACGGCGGGCTTCCTGGTGGTGATCCTCGGATCGACCGCGAAAACCGCTCCCGCTGGTTTCGCCCCCATCGCAATCGGCCTTGCGCTCACATTGATCCACCTGGTCTCGATTCCGGTGACCAACACCTCGGTCAATCCGGCGCGCTCGACCGGGGTGGCGCTGTTCGCCGAGACCGCGGCGTTGGGGCAGCTGTGGCTGTTCTGGGTCGCTCCGCTGGTCGGCGCGGCAATCGGCGCGGCGATCTGGAAGTACTTGCTTGCGTCAGGTGAAGAGACCGGGGGCGCCTAAGGCTGCCCGGAAGGGCCAATCTCTATTGCAGCGGACTCGCGATCCGCTTGATCGCCTGTTCGACGGTTCTGTAGCCCTCGTCGCTGGCGATAGCGAGGTCGATCGGGCGGGCGCCGAGGCTTGCATCCGCCGTGTTGAGGAACGCCATCGCGCCGTCCCTGCCGCCGAGCAGCAGGAACGCCAACGTCGCGATATTGCCCTGTCGCCGCGCTTCGTCCTTCGGCAATTTTGGAGCGTTCGCCCGGCGGAATCCCATCCTGGACTTGGCGGGCCGGTTCGTTTGGTCCGCCTCGTTCACCGATTCAGCCCCGAGATGCCGGTGGGTGCAAAGACCGGGGCTTCCATCTTGAGCGCGCTCCAGGCACAGGATGCCGCCGCGCCAAGGCTGGTCTGATAGCCCGCGATTTCTTCCGCGATCACGGACGCACGATCGAGATGTAGCCCGCGCATGACCAGGTCTGGCGCAACCAATGCCTTGAGCACCGCCTTCTGGTGGTCGGAGTATTTCTGGTTGAGATCCATGTCGATACTCCTTGGTGCGGGTGGGACGATCGGTCAGTCGACCATGGCCGCGACGAGGCGCCGCAATTCATGGTTCGGGATTTCGCATTGGGCGCGCTTCACTTCATGTGCGTTTGCAAGGCGCTTCCCGCCGAATTGGAGGGAGAGCTTTCGGCGCGTCTGAGCGCCGGTAATCTGGGTATTCATGTTTTCCTTGTTGGCGGCGAATGGCCGCCGGTTTCTTCAATTTCTTTTGTCAGCGCCTGAAGCCGCGTTGCCGCCGCATCGGGCCGCCCTGACTTTCGCCGCGTTCGCGGTACACGATGCGGCCCTTGGTCAGGTCGTAGGGCGTCATTTCGACGTGCACCCGGTCGCCGGCCACGGTGCGGATACGGAACCTGCGCATTTTGCCGGCGGTGTAGGCGACGACCGGATGCTGGTTGTCCAGCATCACCCTGAAGCGACCGTCGGGCAGGACTTCTTCGACCTGCCCTTCCATGGTGAGGAGTTCTTCTTTCGCCAAGGCGGTCCTTTCAGGATGCAGCGAGCGCCCGCGCTGCGGAACATCCGCATCACGGGGCCGGGGAAGCGTGAAAGGGAAGGCGATGCCGCGATTGGCGGCGATCAAATTCCGACGCAAGCGACGTCAGGCAAGGTGGAGATAGGGATGCGAGGGGCGGATTACAACCTCACCACAAGGAAAGGCCGCGGATAGGCCGTTGGATATCTCCTCCCGCATCCGGCAATCAGTAGGCGGCGTAATAGGTGCCGAGGGTAAAGCCGACGATCCGCCCGCAGAACGGGATCGCGATCCACAGTGCCAGCGACAGCAGTCCCGAGAGTTTGGCCGCCGCCGGGATCGCCGCTCCCGGCTGGCCCCAGTGCTCGACATCTTTCGAGGCGATGCGGTGGAAGATCGCCATGTTGATCCCTGCCAGCACCATCAGACCCATCTTCCAGAGGAAATAAGGGTTGGCCATGTAGGTCGCCGCCTTGCTGACGAACATCAGCAGGCCGGTGACGGTGGCCAGGGCAAAGGCCTTCCATGTGAGCGGGATGGTATCCCTTTCCAGCGCCTGGACCGTCCGGTTTGCGCCGGCGATGCCGAGCAGCCGGATGTCCATGATCGCGATGCAGCCGATCACCGTCACCAGCGCGAAGACATGCAGGGTTTCGATCGTCGGGAACATCCATTCGCTTTCGGCGATGCGCACGCCCATGCCGGAGGCTTCGATATTCTGCCAGATTGTCGTGTTAGCCATCTCTCATTCCTCAATTCGGCGAATAGGCGATCCAGCGCCCGCCAACCATCACCACCAGCCACAGCACGATAACCGCCCAGGCGCCGAAGCGGATCGAGGCATGCCCTTGCGGCGAGACTTCGAGTGCAGCCATGTTGCGCTTGACCGCGCCCTGGAACCCGATGCTGAACGCAATCGCCAACGCCAGCGCGATCATCTTCAGCCAGAACACCGAATTGACCATGTTGCGCACCGGTTCGCTGAGCAGCAGAAAGAAGCCGCTGAAGACCAAGGCCGCGACGCTCCACCAGGTCCATGCGCGATAGCGGGAGAGAGTGTCAGCCAAGCTTTGATCCATGCCCTTGAGGCCCAGTACCCGCAGGTTGAGCATCAGCACCGACCCGAACAAGGCGGCGATCGCCAGGATGTGAAAGGTCTGGAATCCGGGAATGGCGAGGAAATGTTCCTGCAGCCAGATCGCCAATGGCCAATCGGTGATCCACAGCGTGAATTCCGGCAGCAGCGTCGCTTCGCGCAGCCACTCGGTCATGCGATAGAGAAAATCGAGCACCGAACCCATCCGGCCTGCCTCCACATTGCTTTGATGACACAAGCAATGGCAGGTCGGGGCAATCGGGCATTGACCGAAGTCAATTGCCGGACAAAGTCAATTTCCTTCTGGAGCTAGTTGCCCCTTCGATCAGGCGCGCCCCACGCTGACATAGGTAAAGCCCGCGGCCCGCATTTCCCCGGGCTCGTAGATGTTCCGCAAATCGACCAGCACCGGCGAGCGGACGAGGCCCTTGATACGTTCGATATCGAGTGCGCGGAAGGCGTCCCATTCGGTGACGATGACCACCGCATCGGCGCCTTCGATCGCCTCGTAGGGGCTTTCCGCCATCGCCACCCCGGGCATCAGCGGGCGGGCCTGCTCCATCCCCTCGGGATCGTAGGCGGCCAAGGTCGCTCCGGCATCGGCCAGCGTCTGCGCGATAGCGATCGACGGGCTGTCGCGCATGTCGTCGGTATTGGGCTTGAAGGTCAGGCCGAGCAGCGCGACCTTCTTGCCGCTGGCGTCTCCGCCCAGCGCAGCGATGACCTTGCGGCCCATTGCGCGCTTGCGGCTCTCGTTGACCGCAACCACCGCTTCGACGATCCGTGTCGGGCTGTCGAACTGTTCGGAGGTCTTCAACAGGGCGAGCGTGTCCTTGGGGAAGCAGGAGCCGCCATAGCCCGGCCCGGCATGGAGGAACTTCGCGCCGATCCGTCCATCGAGCCCGATCCCGCGGCTGACATCCTGGACGTCGGCGCCGACCTTCTCGCACAGGTCGGCCATCTCGTTGATGAAGGTGATCTTGGTCGCGAGGAAGGCGTTGGCGGCATATTTGATCAGTTCCGCGCTACGGCGCCCGGTGAACATGATCGGCGCCTTGTTGAGAAACAGCGGACGGTAGACCTCGTTCATCACCTGGCGGCCGAATTCGTCCTCGGCCCCGATCACGATCCGGTCTGGGCGCTTGAAATCGCCGATCGCGGCGCCTTCGCGCAGGAATTCGGGATTGGAGACCACGGCGAATTCCACGCCCGGTTCGCACTCGCGGATGATCCGTTCGACTTCGTCTCCGGTGCCCACCGGAACCGTCGATTTGGTGACGATCGCCGCCGGGGATTTGAGGTTGGCGCCGATTTCGCGCGCGACCTCGTGGACGAAGGTCAGGTCGGCATGGCCGTCGCCGCGCCGCGAGGGGGTGCCGACCGCGATGAAGATCGCGCTGGCATCCTCGATCGCCTCGGCAAGGTCGGTCGAGAAGGACAGGCGACCGGCCTTGACGTTGCCGGAGACAAGTTCCGCGAGGCCGGGCTCGAAGATCGGCATGATCCCCTTGAGCAGGGAAGCGATTTTAGCCGGATCCTTGTCGATGCACACGACATCGTGGCCGAAATCGGCAAGGCATGCTCCCGATACAAGCCCGACATAGCCAGCGCCGACCATAGCGATCTTCATTATGCCTTCGCTTTCGCCTTCTTCACCTTGGTGGTGACCGTGCCCTTGTTGACCCTGGTCTGGATGAACCTGCGCCCGGTGCCCTCAAGCACCAGCGCGGTCAAGCGTCCCGAAGCGAAGGCACCGGTGTCGATCCCGATGCGGTTCTTCCTCAGTTCGGGCTTTTCGTAGATCGTGTGGCCGTGGACGATAACGTGCGAATGGCGTTCTTCGCTCGACAGGAACGGTTCGCGGATCCAGCGCAAATCCTCTCCCCGCTGTCGGTCGAGCCCGATACGCGGCATGATTCCGGCGTGAACGAAGGCATAATCGCCGATGGCGATCCGGTCTTCCATTTCGCGAATGAACTCGAGGTGTTCTTCAGGCACGATTTCGTGCAACTGCTCCTGCAGCGCCTCGAGGTCTCGCTTGTTCTTGGGATTGGCCTTGATCCCGTAGCTCTCCAGCGTTTCCTTGCCGCCGAACCTCAGGAAGTGGCGCAGCACGTCCTTCTTGTTGAAGCTCAGCAGGAACATTTCCTCGTGATTACCGGCAAGCACGCGGACCTTGCGCTGTTCCTTCCACCTGAGCGCGCGTGCCATGACCCCGGCGCTGTCCGGCCCGCGATCGAGCAGGTCGCCCAGCAGCACGATCGTGGTCCTCGCCTTGACCGCCGCCGCGTCGTCATCCTCGACCGCCGCGATCATCGCCTCGAAAAGGTCGAGCCGGCCGTGGATGTCGCCGATCGCATAGACCCGCTGGCCCGGCGGAATCCGGGGCGCCCGGTCGGGTTCGTCACGGCCGAAAAGTTGGCGGAATGTCTTCATCGTCTCTCAACGCAAGGCGTCGCGAATCCGGCGCGACATGGCAAGCGATCCGCAGTGGCTTATACCCCATAGCGATGGCGGGTTTGTGAAACTGATGCCGAAAATCAACAGTTATGCGAATTGTATGTCACACTGAGCAAATGGTCTTGTGCGATGCAGCATGACTGGGCAGTCTCGCGCAGCATTCTGCAAGGTCCGCACATTAAAACGAGGTGGCCGCTGGATGCGCAGGTGGGACGAGGCTTGCAACCAAAATAAGGAAGATTGCCATGCTTACGTCCGTCCGCAGCCTGCTGGCTGCTACCATTCTTGCTGGTTCCGCCCTGGCCGCCACGCCCGCGCTGGCGCAGGACGAGGAAACGCCCGACGTCACCGTCACCGGCAGCGTTACGCTGGTCACCGATTACCGTTTTCGCGGGGTTGGCCTTTCGAACGGCAATTTTGCCATTCAGGGTGGCCTGACCCTCAACACCAGTCCGGGCTTCTACGCCGGCATGTGGGGTTCTTCACTGGGCACCGGCGACCGCGCGATCGATCTCGATGACGGATCCGTGGCGGGCAACGTCGATTCCTACGATGTCGGCAGCTTTGGCGGCACCGAGGTCGATCTCTTTGCCGGCTGGACCGGGATGCTCTCCGATAGCATCGGGGCCGACGTCGGCGTCCTCTATTACTGGTATCCCGATGCCACCAACAGGACCGCGATCGTCGATCCGACCCTTGGCGTGAGCGGCTATCCGATCTTCGACGGATACGCACAATATGCCACCGACGTGTTCGAGGTATACGGCAAGATCAAGCCGACCATCGGCCCGGTCGGACTGACATTTGGCGTCGCCTATGCGCCCGATCAAAGCTCGCTGGGCGGTGGCGACAACCTTTACCTCAATGCCGACGCCGCGATCGCTATTCCGGAAACGCCGATCTCGCTCTCCGCGCATGTCGGCTACACCGATGGCTTCCTGGTCTTCACACCCGATGGCGACGCGTTCGATTATTCGCTCGGCGCTTCAGTCACCGTGCTTGGCGGCCTGTCGATCGGCGTTGCCTATGTCGGCGTCGATGGCGCCAAGATTGACGGCGTGACCGACGACACCGTGGTCGGCTCGCTCGGATTCGTTTTCTAAGCCGAACCGTTACACGCAAACGAAAAGGCCCGCTCCGGGATGCCGGGGCGGGCCTTTTCCGTTGGGCAGGGGTGAGCGCGGCTCTAGCGTAGATAGAAGTCGACCGTGGTGACCACGCGGACCTTCTTGAACGGCGAATCCGCAGCTCCCCAGTCGCCCTGTTCGCCGTCACGCGCCTCGATCGAGAAATAGCCCTGGGTGGCCGATTTGATTCCGCCGACGCTGGTGCCCGAATCCTCGGCAAACTGCTCGGCCGCGGCGCGCGCGTCCTTGGTCGCCTCGGCGACCATGGCGGGCTTTACCGCATTGAGCTTGGTGAAGGTGTAGCTCATCCCTGAGCCTTCCTCGAGCTGGACGCCGCGGCGGACGAGGTCGAATTGCTGGCGCACTGCGCGCTGCGCACGTTCGATGTCGGTGCTGCGCAGGCTCATGCGCTGGCGCACTGTGAACTGTGGGTACCCGTTGTTCGAATAGGACGAGACGTTGACCGCGGTCGGTTCCAGCGCGTCATCCGGAAAGCCAAGCTGCTTGAAAAAGGCACGGATTTGCGACGTGTTTTGATCGACGCTGGCCTGGGCCGCGCCGAGATTGTCGGCCGTCGACGAATAGGACAGGGTCCAGGTGGCGAGGTCGGCGGTCACGTCGCGCTCGGCGAGGCCGCGCACGGTCACCGAACGGTCGGCATCCTTGGCGCGGACGAGGCCATTGCCCAGCCCGTAACCGCCGACGATCAGCCCGACCGCGAGGATCGCGGCGCTGCCGAACCACAATTGCGTTTCGCTTCGCCGCCAGAAAGGGGTGGATGCGACAGGGGTATCGGGGCTAGCATCGGCAAAGTCGTCGGCCATGGTATGGGTCCTCGGGAGTCCGGTTCGCAAGGATTGGAACGGATCGGACCGAAATGCCAGTGTGTCGATGAACCGTGCTTGAATGTAGACGAATGGAGTGCTCGCAAGTGGTCAAATATCTCCACAGCATGATCCGGGTGCACGATCCCGAAGTGACGATCGGCTTCTTCAAGCTCTTGGGGCTGGAGGAAGTGCGCCGCCACGAAAGTGAGCAGGGGCGCTTCACCCTCTATTTTCTGGCCGCGCCGGGTCAG
>Ga0315910_10001080_pt1 | contig 25542 bp, 19 predicted proteins | sample EdamamesoilMG_FD_204470 | JGI IMG/M metagenome (GOLD analysis project Ga0315910, IMG submission 204470) | Garden soil microbial communities collected in Santa Monica, California, United States - Edamame soil | ecosystem: Environmental > Terrestrial > Soil > Garden | place: USA: California... | reverse complement strand
TGATTTTGTCACGGAAATCAACGGCGCGTCCGTGGCCGAATCGCGCTCGCCGGAAGACATTCCGGTCTTCAATCGCACGGTGCTGACCACGCCCGTTGGCTCGCAGCTCACGCTGAAAGGTCTGCGCAACGGCCAACCGATAAGTTGGAAGATGACGACTGTGGTGCGCGAGCCGAACGAGGCGAAGGAAGCTGAGCTATCGGAATGGGGGCTTACAGTGCGGAGCTTCACGCGCATGTCGGCTTTGGAAAAGCGCCGTGCGGACAAGCGAGGCGTGTTGGTGGATAGCGTGCGTTCTGGTGGACCATCGGCTGAGGCGAAGCCAGCGCTGCGCAACGGCGACATCATTCTGCGCGTGAACGATCAGGACATCACCGATGCAGCGGCGTTGACGAAATTCACGAAGGAGTTCACCGCTGGGGCGCCGGCACCGAAGCCAGTGACAGTGACGTTTGAACGGGATTCGCAGGAGTTGCTGACCATCGCGAAGATCGGGCCCGACTTGCAGGGCGATAAACCGGGGCGGCCGGCGAAAGCGTGGCTCGGTCTGGAGACGCAAGTGATGACCAGTCAGATCGCCGAAGTGCTCGACCTCGAAGGCAAGAAAGGTGTGCGCGTGACGAGGGTGATTCCTGATTCACCGGCGGAGAAGGCGGGTTTCAAAGTCGGTGACGTGCTGCTCAAGCTCGACGGTCAGGTGATTCAAGCCAGCACCCCATCGGATGACGAACTGTTCGGCAACTTGATCCGCGACTACAAGGTCGGCAGCGAGGCTGAACTCACGGGGCGTCGCGGCACGAACACGCTCGCGCTCACGGCGAAGCTTGGCCCACAGCCGAAACCGAATTCCGATCAGGCCGAGTTCCGCGACGACCAGTTTGAATTCAAGGCGCGCGATCTTTCGTTCAACGACCGCGTGGATGAAAAACTCGCCGCGGCGGAAAAAGGCGTGCGCATCGTCTCGGTGCAAAACTCCGGCTGGGCGGCGCTCGCCGGGCTGAGTTCCGGAGACATCCTGTTTTCCATCGGCGGCAAGACCACCGACAGTATCGCGTCGTTGAAACAGGCGCTGGCCGGACTCAAGGAAGAGAAGCCGCGCCGCGTGGCGCTGTTCATCAAGCGCGGTGTGCGCACCTATTTCCTGGAACTCGAACCCAAGTGGTGATTTCAAGTCACCCCAATCTCGATCAGTTTATGAAAACCACAGTCATCATCTCCAGCCTTTGCCTTTTGGCCTTTTCGGCCGTTGCCGATACAGCTCTTTCTGCGGCCGCTAAAAAGATTTTTGAGGAAAAACAGGACTGCGTACTCTGGGTCTCCGCTGTCGCCAAGACCACGTTTAGCGCGGAAGGTTCCAGCGATTCCGCCATGAACTTTCCCGACCAGGAAAACAAGATGGAGTCGCTGGGCACGGTCATCGATCCCGAGGGGCTGGTGGTGGCGCCGCTCAGTCAGATCGATCCTTCCCGCAATTTCAGCGGGCGGGTGGTGCGCGGAGTGAAGATGGAAGCGACCTCCACGCTCAAGGAAGTGAAGGTCACTATCGCTGACGGCACGGAGATTCCCGCCGTCGTGGTGATGAAGGACCCGGACCTGGACCTGGCATTCCTGCGCATCAAGATGGATAGCAAGGAGGCGAAAGGCGTGACGCTCAAGGCCGTGGACCTCAAGCAAAGCGGTACGGGCAACATCATGGACGATACGATCACCATCACGCGCATGGATGAGGTCCTGAACCGGGTTGCCGCGGTGAACCTGGGCGAGATCAACATGATCACCAAGAAGCCGCGGGTGTTTCTGCGCGCGGGCGGTGGCGTGGGCGGGTGCCCGACGTTTCTGGCCGATGGCAAATTGCTCGGCATCACCACGGCGCGGCTGGTGAAGAATCGGAATCCCGTCGGCGTGATCCTGCCGGCGAGCGACATTTTGGAAATCGCCGAACAAGCCAAGGCGGCAAAAGTGGAAGACACCAAACCCACCGAGACGAAAGCAGAAAAGAACTGAACTTCAAACCCGATCCCAACATGAAAATCAAACTGATCCTCGGATTCTCGACTGTGCTCTCGCTTTCACTCCCGGCTCAAACTCCTGATAATCTCGTCGCCGAAGGCATCCCGCCTGCCCCGAAAGAACTCAAGGCGGACATCGGCCGCTATCTGGAGTTCCGGGCCGCGAGCTTCAGTGGTTGGCATCCGACAAAGCGTGAGTTGCTCATCACCACGCGCTTTGCCGATGCGAATCAGTTGCACGAAGTCCGCATGCCTGGCGGCGCCCGGCGGCAGCTCACTTTCACTGCCGAGCCGGCGCGCGGGGGCCGCTGGCAGAAGCAACACGGCCGTTACATCCTCTTCGGCCAGGACACCGGCGGCGGTGAGTTCTTTCAGTTCTACCGGCTCGATCCTGATTCCGGCCGCATCACGCTGCTTACCGATGGCAAGTCGCGCAATGAAGGCGGCGCGATGTCGGACGACGGCGAACTCATCGCCTACACGACCACGCGGCGCAACGGCCGCGATTACGACATCTACGCGATGAATCCCGCCGACCCGGCGAGCAACCGGCTCGTCTCCGAAATGTCCGGCGGCGGCTGGGCGGCGGTGGATTGGTCGGAAGACAAATCCCGGCTGCTGGTGGCGGAATACATTTCTGCCAACAAGAGCCGCATCTATCTGATGGATGTGAAATCCGGCGCGAAGGAATTGCTTACGCCCGACAAGGAGACGCCCGTGGCCTACACTGGCGCGGAGTTCGCCAAGGACGGCAAGTCCATCTTCTTCAGCAGCGACGACGGCTCGGAATTTCAACGGATCTGGCAGATGGATTTGCAGACCAAGACCATGCGGGTGCTGCCGACGGACATCAACTGGGATGTGGACGAATTCGAACTCTCGCCCGATGGCAAGACCATCGCGTTCGTCACCAACGAAGACGGCGTGGGCAAGATCCACCTGATCGACGCGAAGTCCGGCAAGAAGTTGCGCGCGCCGCAATTGCCGCTGGGCGTTCCTTCCGGTGTGACGTGGCACGAGAACGGCCGGGAGATCGCCTTCAACTTCACCTCCGCGCGCTCGCCATCGGATGTGTATTCCTTCGACGTGAAGTCAGGCAAACTCGACCGCTGGACGGAGAGTGAGACCGGCGGATTGCGCACCGACAATTTTGTCGAACCCGAACTCGTCCGCGTCAAAAGCTTCGATGGCTTGACGGTTTCAGGCTTCCTCTACCGGCCCGACCCGAAGAAGTTTCCCGGCAAGCGCCCGCTCATCATCAACATCCACGGCGGGCCGGAATCGCAGTCGCGCCCGACTTTCATGAGCCGCAACAATTATTACCTCGACGAACTCGGCGTGGCGGTGCTGCTGCCGAACGTCCGCGGGTCGAGCGGTTACGGCAAGACCTTCCTAGCGCTCGACAACGGTTTCAAGCGCGAGGATTCCGTGAAGGACATCGGCGCGTTCCTCGACTGGGCCGGGGGCGACACGGGCATCGACGCCGCGCGCATCGCGGTGACGGGCGGCAGCTATGGCGGTTACATGACGCTCGCCTGCATGACGCATTACAGCGAGCGCCTCCGCTGCGGCGTGGATATCGTGGGCATCTCCAGCTTCCTGACGTTCCTCAAGAACACGCAGGACTACCGTCGCGACCTGCGCCGCGTGGAATACGGTGACGAACGCGATCCCAAGATGGCCGAGTTCATGGCGAAGATCGCGCCGCTGAACAACGTGGAGAAGATCGGCAAGCCGTTGTTCATCGTGCAGGGCTTGAACGACCCGCGCGTGCCGGTGACCGAGGCCGAACAGATGGCCAAAGCCATCCGCGACCGTGGCGGCAAGGTCTGGTATCTCATGGCGAAGGACGAAGGCCACGGCTTTCAGAAGAAGAAGAACGCGGACTTTCAATTCGTCAGCACGATCCAGTTCTTCAAGGAGACCTTGTTGAATTAGGCTGAGTTGGAGACGGCGAATTGAGAGGAACAAAGGGATGGAAATCTCCTTTCAGGTAAATGCAGAGGACTACAAAGTCTACTATGAGGAATCGTGGGCGAAGCAGAAGAGATCCCAATGTGCCGACTTTTATTATGAGGCGCTGTGGTATCTAGCTTTATTTGGCTTGGGCGCCTACTGCTCGATCAAACATGGCGAACTTTATGTAACTTGCGCTTTCGTTGTGTTTGCTACGTTCTACCTCAAGCAGAATTGGTCGTTTGAACGGCGCTGGCGAGCGCAGGTTGAGCATTTTGCAAATGCGATTCCAGAGCATCTGAGTCACTTTTCGATCGATGATAGCGGAATCAGTCAACGCACATTGGGTATCGAGTTGCGTGTCCCTTGGTCGGAAGTCCGGCATCATACTGTGCGCAAGGACAGGCTTTTGGTTCATTTTTCGTTCGACCGATTGCTTGTGGTTCCGCTCCAAGTATTATCTGCGAGTCAACGCGCTGAGCTAATCAACATGCTGGAGTCTCACAAGGTGAAGAAGCTGGAGGACCAGTGATGTGAGAAGCTCGACTGTCAGCTCTCACTCAAACCGCTTCGCTGGATTCTCGTAAAACATCTGGTGCGCTGAGGCGCTTCGCCTGAGAACGTGAATTACGCCAGCAAGAGCAGCGATCTACTGAGCTTCCTTAAAATCCGTTCGGGCACGCTGAGAAGAAAGCATTTCTTGTATTCAACCGGCGAACGGCTAAGGTTGAGACTGTGGAAAAATCTCTCTTTCAACGCTGGTTCGGTTCACCAGCCCCAGTTGCAACCCCGGATCAGGAAACCACCGAAGTGCTGGCGCAGCGCGGTTCGGCGGAGGCGCAGTTCAGTCTCGGTTTGAAATACGCGAATGGCGATGGGGTGGAGCCGGATTACGCGCAGGCCGAGGCGTGGTATCTCAAGGCGGCCGGCCAGAATCATGCGTTGGCGAATTTCAATCTCGGGATCATGTATGGCAACGGTCAGGGGCATCCATCGGATCCGGCAAAGTCGTTGGTGTGGATCCAGAAGGCCGCCGAGCTCGGCGATGCCAGCGCCCAATTCCGGCTGGGTGAATTGAATTATCGCGCGGTGCGCATCGGGGCCACGCCCGTGGGCGGGCAGGCGCGGATCGATGCCTATAAATGGTACCGGCTGGCGGCGGACCAGGGGTACCAAGGGGCGGAGATGGCCTGCGACGCCGTGAATCTCAACATGACGCGGGAGGAAGTGGTGGAGGCCATCAGTCGCGTGAGAGCGTTTAACGCAGGAAAAGACAGTCAACCGCCACCGGCATAGTTCCCAGCGCCACGAAGATCAAAAAAATCCCGGTGACGGAATCTGCAAAATCTGTGGACTTGCTGCCGGCTTTTCAACTCTCACTCAAGCGCTTCGCCGGTTGCTCATAAAACATCTGGTGCGCTTCGGCGAGGATGGCGGGGATGCGTTCGGCAAACGGACTTTTCTGAACGACCTTTTGCAGATCGAGTTCGCGGACCTTGCCCGCGTTCTCGCCCGGAAACCAATGGTCCGCCTGGCCTAGCAGGTTGTAACGCATCTTGCCCCAGCCCACGATGTCGAGTGACTTCGCGTAGGTCCAAAGCCGGAGGATCTCGGTCACGTTCACTTCGCCCGGCACGTCCACGTAATGCGGCAGGCCCTCGAACCAGCGCGCGCACCAGTCCGGTCCGAGCGCGCGTTCCATTTCGGCGCGCAGGCGTTTTTCAATCGGCGCAATCGTGGCGGCGGCGTTGTCGTAATGATTCAGCGCGGCGATGTGTTCGTCGAAATCGCCGGGCTTGGCCACGCCGCAACTGAGCGTGTGGACCTGCGGGCGCGCGAGGCAGTAGAGATCGTTGAACTGCATCGGCGGGAGTGGCGCGCAGAGTTCGACGAGCTTGGCCGGCGGGTCATAGAGTTTGCCACCCTTGTCGTTGGGGCTGATGATGAACACGCCCATGTCGCGCGCGGCGGCAGCTTCGATGCACGACCAGTTCAGGTCGTTCACGAAATACCAGTGGAGGTTAAGGTAATCGAATTCACCGCCGGCGATCGTCTCGTGAATCACATCCGTCGTGGCGTGCGTGGTGAAACCGACGAAGCGGCAGCGGCCCTCGCGTTGCAGCTGGCGCGCGGCTTCCAGACAGCCGCCCTTGCCCAGCGACCATTTCAGCAGCTCGCGATTGTTGACGCCGTGGAGCGTGAGCAGGTCCACGTAGTCGAGCTGGAGATATTTCATCGAGGTGTTGAACGTCTCGATGAATTCCTTCGCCGTGGCTTTGGGCGCGACTTTCGTTTGGACGATCAGTTTTTCGCGCGGCAGCTTGGGCAACACCCAACCGAGTTGCATCTCGCTCGTGCCGTAACCGCGCGCGGTTTCGATGTGATTGACGCCGAGTTCGACAGCGCGATGGATGCATGCCTCGAGGTTAGCCTGCCCGGCGGAGGGGATTTCCTTGGGATCAACGTCCTGCCACCTGTGCTGGTAACGCATACCGCCGCAGGAGATGACGGGCATTTGCAGTCCGGTGCGACCAAAGCGGCGGTATTTCATGCGCGCGAAAGATAGCAGCGAGTCGCGTGGGAGCAAGCGCTGGTCAGGGCGAAGGGCGTCCTAGGATTTTGCGCTTGCGCAATACCAGTCCATCGCGCGCTCCAGTCCGTCGGCGACATTCACAGTCGGAGAAAAACCGAGAAGCTGACGGGCCTTGGAAATATCTGCGAGCGAATGACGGATGTCGCCCGCGCGTTCGGGTCCGTGGATGGGTTTTGTTTCGGGCAAGGCTGGATTACGCCGGCGCAGACTGGATTGCAGATGGGCAAAGAGTTCGTTCAACGTGGTGCGCTGGCCAAGCGCGATGTTGTAAACCTGATTTACAGCTTGTGGATTCTCAGTTGTGGCGGCGAGCAGATTCGCTTGGACCACGTTGTCCACGTGGCAGAAGTCGCGACTGGTTTCACCATCACCGTTGATGTGGACAACTTCGCGGCGGAGCAGGGCATCAATCCATTTTGGGATCACGGCGGCATACGCACCGTTCGGGTCCTGTCGCGGCCCGAACACATTGAAGTAACGCAGCCCGATGCTTTCGGTCCCGTGCTGGTTCGCGAAGTCAGCGGCGATGACTTCGTTCGTTCGTTTCGTGGCTGCGTAGGGTGAAAGCGGCTTGCCAATCTTGGATTCGACTTTCGGCAAAGTTGGATCGTCGCCGTAGACGGCGCTACTGGAGGCATACACAACGCGCTTCGCTTTGGCATCGCGCGCAGCGGTCAGAATGTTGCTGAAACCGGTGACGTTGGCGGCATAAGTTTCGTCCGGGTGTTCGATGGAGTAGGGGACGGAGCCGAGCGCCGCCTGGTGCAGGACCACATCCGCGCTTTTGCACGCCCGTGCGCAGACGGCCGGGTCGGTGATCGAGCCCTCGATGAATTCAAACCGTTGCCACTGGGAGGCCGAGACGAGCTGGCAGACTTCGTCCAGATTCTGGCGATGACCGGTAGCGAGATTATCAAGCCCGCAGACGCGCTGATCCAGTTTCAGCAAAGTTTCGAGCAAGTTTGAGCCGATGAAGCCGGCGACTCCGGTGATGAGCCAATTGCGGGGTTGGAGGTGGAGTTGTTCTGTAAGCTTGGCTATGGCCCTCATGCTTTCTCAGTTCGTTTCAAATGACTGTCGATTCAGCATGCCGAAAACCCGGAGCGCGTGAAAGGGCGATTTGTTTTGTGCCGCTTTCCGGTCATCTCGTTGGCAGCAGGGCCAGCTGACTGGGATTTGAAGGAATGACCGCTGGTGCGGTGTCCGGGGGAACGTTCGTGAATTCCTTTCGCCGCAAGACCAACACCCTGCCTTCGGTGCGGTTGGCAAAATACAGCGTCAACATGTCTTTCAATCGCATGATGGTCCACGGTTCGGTCAGGCTTACGCCGTTCTTGGTGAACACGAAATCGTCGGCGAGAAACACGCTCATATGGAAGATGCGCCCTTCGCCGTCCACCAATTGAACCAGATCTCCGAACGTGGGTTGATCGTTGGCCGGGAGATAATCACGGACCAGCGTTTGCTGGATGGTCTCCGGGTTCAGGAAGTTTGTGTTGACAACTTGATTAAAAAAATTCATCGCTGTATACGCGCAGTCCTGACGGTTGGCGGTAGCGTCGTCCCATGTGGTCGGGAAGGTGTAAACCCGGTTGCGCGCAAACTCCGGCAGCAACGCGATGATGCTGATCGAACCGCCGCCCGGAACGTTGGCGAGCGATCTGAGCAGCGGAGTGATCTGTTTTTCCCGTCCCCCGCGGCCCCAATACGCGGCGAGCGTGTGAATGTCTGAATCAGGCATCACGCGCAGGCGGACGGTGTAGGCCGGGGTCGAATAAATCATCTCGAGGAATTCCTCGAACGAGTGTTCGCGGATCAATTTCTTTGCGATGCCAAGGTCCGCGAGACAGATGGCGGACGAGTTCGTGTAAGTCAGGCGTTCCAGGCGGGAGATCTCAAATCCTTCGAGCCCGATGGCTTGGAGGTGTTCCTTGAAACGTCCCGGGGCGAAGCGGTAGGGCGATTTCTGCGCGGGGTTGAACTCGCTTTTTGCCAGCACCGAATAGATACGTGCCCGGCTGGCCGGATCGAGCGTGAGCACGACCGCTTCGGGCGGTGCGATCTCGCAGCCGTTGGTGTGGATCTTCCAGTGACGCTGATCCAACAACAGTCCGCGTTCGCGCGCCCGGAGGTCGGCGGACATGAGATAGCGGACCAGTTGGTCCTGGGTGCATCCGAAGAACCACCGCGGCGGCCCCATCAACTGATTTGCGGCCAGATCAATGTCGTCGGCATTTACCAAGGGGATGCGTTGCGCCTCGAGCCGGCCCCAGGGTTCGGACACCGAAACAGGGCTGGCTGAGTTTCCGACAAGGGCGAATTGCGTGACAGTGTCCCGTCTTAGAAAAAACATAGCCAGCCACACCCCCAACGCAATGGCCGTGAGGGCGGAGGCAAAACCCAGCAGAAACGTCGTGTGCCAGGGCAAATGGCGGAATGAAAACCTGTTCATGTCTGCTCCCGTCTGAGTTCAAGCAGTGCCCGTGCCGAGGAAGCGGACGGGCTAAAACAGTAAACCAGTCGCCGCCATCAGTTTGCAGCAGCGTGTGCGCGGCTATTGGCGATCACGAACCCGATTTTGGCAATCCACTGGTTTTCGGTTGTTTTGAAGAAAAAGTTTGTTAGCCTGCGCGTCCGTTTTCGCATTCGTTTTACCGAACTTGAGAGATCAAACCTGAACTGAATTTATGGCCAAATCAAAATCCACCAAATACGTTTACACTTGGGGCAACAAGAAGGCTGACGGCGACGGCAGCATGAAAGCCCTCCTCGGCGGCAAAGGCGCGAACCTTGCCGAGATGACCCGCATCGGTCTGCCCGTGCCTCCGGGCTTCACCATCACCACCGAGGTCTGCACCTACTACTACGCCCACAAGAAGTCGTATCCAAAGGAACTCCAGAAGCAGATGGAGGCCGGCGTCGCGAACATGGAAAAGATCATGGGCACGAAGTTCGGTTCGACCAGCGGCATGCCGTTGCTCGTGGCCGTCCGTTCCGGTGCGCGTGATTCAATGCCCGGCATGATGGATACGATTTTGAATCTCGGGCTCAATGACCAATCAGTCATCGCGCTCGAGAAAGCGACGAACAATGCGCGTTTCGCGTGGGACTGCTATCGTCGCTTCATCCAGATGTATGGCGACGTGGTGCTTGGCGTGCAGAAGCGCGAGGGCGAAGACCACGAACCGTTTGAAACCGTCATCCACGAGTTCAAGCACGAGAAGTATCATAAGGACATCGTTGACTCCGAACTGACTGCTGAAGATCAGGCGGAACTCGTGAAGCGTTTCAAGGCGCTCGTCAAGGAACGCACCGGCAAAGTGTTCCCGAACGATCCGTGGGATCAATTGCGTGGCGCGGCTGGCGCTGTGTTCAGCTCCTGGATGAACGATCGTGCGATCGTGTATCGCCGCAAATACAACATCCCGACCGAGTGGGGCACGGCCGTCAACGTGCAAGCGATGGTGTTCGGTAACACCGGCGAAGATTCCGGTTCCGGCGTGGCGTTCACGCGCAATCCCGCGAACGGCGCGAATGAATTCTACGGCGAATTTCTCATCAATGCGCAGGGCGAAGATGTTGTCGCAGGCGTCCGCACTCCAGAGCCGGTTTTGAAGCTCAAAACGGAGATGCCGAAGAGCTACGCGGAACTCATGGCTGTGCGCAAGACCTTGGAAAAACATTTCAAGGATGTGCAGGACATCGAATTTACCGTGCAGAGCGGCAAGCTGTTCATGCTTCAGACCCGTAACGGCAAGCGCACGGCTGCTGCCGCGCTGAAGTTCGCCGCTGACATGGTGAAGGAAAAATTGATTGATTGGGAAACCGCCATCTTGCGTAACCCGGCTGATCAGCTCGAGCAATTGCTCGCGCCGATCTTCGATCTCGCAGAAGTCAAGAAGGCCAAGGTCATCGCCACCGGTCTCCCGGCTGGTCCTGGTGCGGCTACCGGCAAAATCTACTTCAACGCGGATCGCGCGGTTGTCGCTGCCGAGAAGGGCGAAAAAGTTCTGCTCGTTCGCGTCGAAACTTCACCCGAAGACTTGCGCGGCATGATCGCGGCGGAAGGCATTCTCACCGCGCGCGGTGGTGTGTCGTCACACGCGGCGCTCGTCGCTCGTCAAATGGGCAAGGTTTGCGTTTGCGGTGCCGCCGGTGTCGCAATTGATTACGATAAGAAGACAACTACGATTGACGGCCAGACCTTCAACGAAGGCGACTTCCTCTCCATCGACGGTACGTCCGGCCTCGTTTACGCGGGCCAGATCAAAACTGCTCCATCGGAGATCATCACCGGTCTGCTCAACGACGACAAGGAAGCGCAGAAGACCGAGAAGTATAAGAACTACGTGCAGTTGATGAACTGGTGCTCCAAAGCTACGCGCCTGTCGGTTCGCACCAACGCCGATACGCCCGAGCAGACCGCTCAAGCGATCGCATTCGGCGCCGTGGGCATCGGGCTCACCCGCACGGAACACATGTTCTTCGAAGGTGACCGCATTGACGCGATGCGCGAAATGATTCTCGCTGACAATCTCGCCGCTCGCGAAGATGCGTTGGCGAAATTGCTCCCGTATCAACGCGAAGACTTCCACGGCATCTTCAAGGCGTTGAAAGGTTATCCGGCGACGATCCGTTTCCTTGATCCGCCCTTGCACGAATTCCTGCCGCATACCAAGGAAGCGCAACTCGACCTTGCTCACAAATTGGGTGTGCCGGTCGAGAAGATCATGGGCCGTGTGCACGAACTGCACGAGTTCAACCCGATGCTTGGTTTCCGTGGCTGCCGTCTCGGCATCAAGTATCCGGAGATCACTCGCATGCAGGCGCGCGCCGTGCTCGAAGCCGCCGCCGATGCGACGAAGGAAGGCTACAAGGCCAAGCCCGAAATCATGATTCCGCTCGTCGGCTTCAAGAAGGAACTCGACCTCCAGGTCGCGATCGTTCACGAGGTCGCGGCCCAGGTGCAGAAGGAAAAGAAGGTGAAGATCGCTTACAGCGTCGGCACGATGATTGAAATTCCTCGTGGCGCGCTCACTGCGGACGAAATCGCGCAGACGGCGGAGTTCTTCAGCTTCGGCACGAACGACCTCACGCAGACCTGCCTCGGCATGTCGCGCGACGACTCCGGCTCGTTCCTCGGCGCATACACTGAGAACGAAGTCATGAAGAAAAACCCGTTCGCGTCCATCGACCAGACTGGTGTCGGTCAACTCGTGCAGATCGCGGCCGAGAAGGGCAACAAGACCCGTCCTGGCATCAAGCTCGGCATCTGCGGTGAGCACGGTGGCGATCCGGACTCCGTCAAGTTCTGCCATCGCGTAGGTCTGACCTACGTGAGCTGCTCGCCGTATCGCGTGCCCGTCGCTCGTCTGGCTGCTGCGCAAGCCGCCATCGAAGAGAAGCGCAAGGCGAAGGCGGCGAAGAAGAAGTAAGACCCGTCTCTGTCAATTGAAGCGCCGCTCCGGGAGACCGGAGCGGCTTTTGCTTTCACTATTTTCGGCAGAATTATCTTCGTGGCGGTCTGGATCATTCTGGCCGATCGCGCATGGCAGGTCAGCTTTTCCGCACTTTGATCGAGTAGGACCCAGTTCCGGTGGCTTTGTTCCAATGGCGGATCTGGACGTAGTAAAGCCCGGGGATGAGGTCAGCCACAATGCGGGCATTGGCATCAACCCCTGAGTCGTCATCCTCGGCGATGACATCGGTTTGTGAATTGGGACCGAACAGCTTCATCACCACGTCGGTCGAGCCGCGCGTGTCAATGATGTGGCGCCCGCCATTTACGACGGTGAACTTGAACAAGTCCTCCTCCATGGGTTTTCCGATGCTGGCGGACGTCCGGGTGGTGGCATTGACCTTCAATTCCACGGCGGCAGCAACGCCGGGAGAGGTTTTCGGATACATCTTGGCACTGGCGACGAAGGCCTTGTCCATGGCGGACAGGATGTCGTTCTGACTGGTGGCAACCCCGTTCAAGGTCCAATCCGCCGGGAAGAAATACAGCATGATGGAATCGGGGTCGAAGTCCGTGCCATTGATCTGGTTGGTGGTGTATTTGTTGAGGACGTTGTGGCGGGTCTGTTCTTCGCTCCAGAAATTTGGTGGACCAGCCAGGGATTGGATGACCACCGGTTCATTCCATTGGATGCCGACCCGTGGATTCTGGTGCTCATGGGCCAGCCCGATGGCGTGCCCGAATTCATGACCGGCGGTACCACCATCAAGAAAGCCAAGATTCATGGTTGCTTGATTGGCCGGGATGCTCCGGGCATCCGTGCCGATGTAACTCCAGGCGCCATCCGAAGCATCAAAGCTGATGCGAATCTCTGCATTTGACGCATTGTTGAATTCAAATTTTAGATTGGCGTGCTGGATCCACCAGTCAGCTTGCTGGCGGGCGGTTGCCTGCTGGCTCGCGGTACCGCCGAGGAACCGCACGCGTAGCGTCGAACCGTTCATCCAGAGTTTGCCGATGGGTGACAGGGCCCGGACGATTCCGCGCCGGGGTTGCATGACATTTTGATGGCGCATCAGTTCGTGCGGCAGAAGCCGGTCAAAACAGACGCGCGGGACTTTGGGTTTTGGCATAATATCCACTCCTTTCGATCTTGTTGGTTTGGTTTGTGCCACGATCAGCACAAAGGGAATAGAGGCGACTTCAGGGCTTTTGTTTCAGCGTGAAGTTGAAGTCTCCGTAATGGATGTAATCCGCCCAATCCACCGTGGCGGGTTTGAGCGTGCGCACTTCGTTGCGCGCTTTCAGCAAGGCCATGCCGATGCTTTCGCCCCGGATCAGGCTTTCGTAGAAAATGGCGGCAAACCGTTCCGCCGCCGCGTCGCCGACCGGCCAGTACGTGCCAACGTAGTTGGCGATACCTCCGCGCAGAAAAGCCTCGGCCAGCCCCACGGCCCGCTCCATCCGTCGAGGAATATCCAGGCCTCGCTGCTTCCGTTGCTTGATTCCGCGGATGCGGCCTGCCTCGCAGGCGTTGAATACCACCAGATTGGGGAGGCTGCCGATGCCGGCCAGTTCCGCTCCGCTCAACACCTCTTTGCCGGCACAGTAGATGCCGCTGCGCGAAGGCTCAGCCTCGTCGAACGAGGCATGGCCGGCGTAGTGCAACAGGTCGTAATTGCCGGACCGAAAATCTTTGAGCAGCGTGGTTTTTGTGGCTTCCGCGCCGCGTCGGATCGTCAGCCGGGCGTTCAATTCTTCAGCGAACAATTTCTTGATCCGCTCGCCTTCGGCTTCAGCTCCGGGAAGGTCTTCGGTCGGGTTGACGACGAGCAGGACCTCGAGCTTGGGTTGTTGGCGGCGGCTTTCGAGCCATTTGGCCACCGAAAGATTGTCGGCAAGGTATCGTCGGCTGATCCCAGCCTGGACGGCGGGGAACTGGCCCTTGAGGTTCAGCGTTTCCCACGGTATGCGCGAGGCGGGTGCGTCGTGAACAATCACAAGCTGCCGGTCCAATTGCGTGGGCAGAACTGCGAGCACCTCCTCCGGTAGCAGCAGCCGGGCCAGCCGGTCGCCGTATTGCAGGAGATTGGCAGGTGAGAACTTCTCCGTTTCAATCTCAGCCAAGATCTCGCTCAGGATCGTCGCGGAGACCGTTTTCTCGGCAGTGATCACGGTGGCTTTGGCCCCGGCGGTGAGCACAGACGAACGGAACATCTGATTGTCGCCTTTGGCGGCTTCCTGCCGGACGATCAAGTAATTCGCCGCCGGTGCGGCGATGGAGGTGGCGCCGCGCGGGACCGCTTCGACGGGTTCAGGCGGCGACAATGTCTTTTCATCAAATGTCACTTCAACTTCCGCCAGCAGCGGAGTGCCGGAGAGCCGGTATAGTTCCTGGCGCAGCGCTTCAAACCGGGTCGGGTCGGCCTCGCAAATGGTGATGCGTCGGAAGCGATGATCCCGGTCAGCCTCCAACAAGCCATCGAGAAAACCACGCAGGAGATGTTCCAGGGCGCTGGCGACGCTCTGGCCCGAGTTTCCGCCCAGCAACACGGTGGCGAAATCCTCCACGTCTGTGCGGATGAGGGTACGGATGGTGTTCTCAGCAACGAGTTGCAGTGTTTCAACCTGGAAATTGTCGAAGGTACCTAATCCGGCGAACAGGACCAGGTCGGCCCGCACCGGATGCCGCCCCGTCGGCAGGACAAAGACTTCTCCCACGTTTCCGGCAAACATCCGGCGGGCGATCATTTCGCTGATGGCGCCATCCATTCGGGCGTCCACGGCGCGAGCAGCGCCGGCCGGGGTGACCTCGCGGAATACCCCCAGCACCAAGGCACGGGCATTGGCCTGGGTGATGTCACCCTGGGCGAGGCAGATGTCGAGACGATGCTGGCAGCGGCGCCCGACCACCAAGCTTTCGAAGCGCAACTGCAGGGGTGATTCGCCAGGAGCACCGGGCGGCGGAAGTTGTGATGTACCCCGGGTAGTGGCGGAACAGAAGCGGGAGAGCAACTCGCGCGCTTCCGCCGGCGGGGGAGTTTGTTTGCGCTTTTCGGCCGGGACGGCGGACCGTAGTTGCCGGTCGTCCAGTTTGCGGACTGCGCCTGCCCGCGAGGGAGTCCAGGTTGTCGGCAACTCACTGGTCTGGCCGGTTCGCAGCAGATCGGCAACCGCCCGGGCCACGACGGGGTGATTCGGCAGGCTGCCGTGGGACTCATCCACAAAATGCGTACTGGCGCCATCCAATTGTGCGAATGCCAACGGCACGGTGCCATCGCCTGCGCGGCTTTCAGTGTAGATAAACCGGCCATTCTTCAGTTCCAATTCGGTCACCGTATTCTGATTGATGCCCGCGACCAGGTGATAACGGTCGTTGGCGGGTGCCAGATGGTTTGGCAAATCGTGCGCCGCCTGGAGCAACGCTGGAACCGGCAGGGGTGCATCTTTTGGCCAGGTCGCGGGGTCATAGATGTCAAAGGCCGAGAACTTGGCCGGCGAAGGTAGCAGCGAATAAAGCCCGGGAAAGGTGTTGAAGACTTTTTCACACAACTCTTCCGCGCTGTGGAACGGATCACAGGCCGCCACCGTGCGGATGGTGTCCAGCGTGGCGCGAATGGCTTGTGTTGCCAGGAAAGAACCGTGATTCGGTGTGCCGAGCATCACGAGGCGGTTGACCTTGGCACCTTGCTTGATTGCTGCCCGGCTGACCAGCCCACCCATGCTATGGGCGACGAGGTGAACCTTGTCCGGCAGATTGGCCAGATGATCCGCGAGCTGGGTGCCGAGGTCCTTGACGCTGCGCCGCCAGTCATAGCCCCAGAAATCAGCCTCGAATCCGGCCGCCCGCAGCCGCAGCTTCAGCTTTGCATAGAACAGGAGCATGGCACCGAGTGGAGCGACTTTCTTTGATCCGCCCGGTCCGAGGGACAAGTCCACCAGTGTGCCCAGGGCAATCTCCTTGGGATCGAGCCAGATGACGTCGTCCAAGCCGAACCAGCCACCATCGGGGATGCCCAGCTTCGTGCCCATGATGCCGGGCAGGATCAACACACGTTCGGCCCCGCGCTTGGGACCGCGTTGCTCTATCTGGCGGGCGAGCGCTGTCAACTCGGCGTAATCCGCCTCCCCAAAATAGGTGGTCAATTCATCTGCGAATTGCCCGCTGAGCAAGGCCTCCTCGACCTCCGCGTTGCTCCGCAGGATCGCAGAGGGGGTTGCGTGTGACAGTTTCTTCTTCCGGGTGACAGATTTCCTTGTATGTCGGGGCGTGCTTTTCATGGGCAATGTTTACGCATTGTTGGCGATCAGGGTACAACCTTGGGAACTTGAACATCCGCCGGAAGAGCAGCACAACCGACAAGGCCAGATAACAGAACGCTGCGCTGCGTCAAGCCCTAACCCGATGAATTTTCAGCGAGGGCAGATCTGAGGTTATGAATGTGAGCTGGTGGAATCCTCTGTCATGCGCGATCAAATCCTGTGTTCCGAAACAAATTGCCGGATCTGGGATTCGTCGGTCGAGCCGCGCAAACAATCTTTTTTGAGTGCCGCCCAATAGAAGAGCCGCTCCGGCGAACCGGAGCGGCTTCGTTGTTTAGGGTCTGAACCAGTAACCTTTGCGTCCAGTACGGTTACTATGGGACCTGGGTGTCAGCCTTGGCAGTTTCAGAACCAACCGCCGCAGCCGGGGGAGATTCGTGGCCGATGCGATTGGCAATCAGCACGCCAGCCTTTTCCTCATACACAAATTCCACCCGATCACCGATGCGCAAATCGCGCAACGCCGCTTTCGGGTTCTCCGTCGTGACAATCCGGCAGCCATCCGCCAGCCGGAACTGTTTTTCCTCGAAGAAATTCTTCGCCTTCACCGTGCGCGTGGTGGCATCCATCGAGCGGATGGTGCCGACAAAGGTGGGATTCTTCTGCTCGATGCGGCGGGCCACATAGCGCGGCTCACCCGGAGTTTCGTAAATCACATCCACCGCCTGGCCGACTTTGAGTTCATCGAAGGTGCCCGTTTTGCCGTCCTTCACCAACACGGTGAAATGCTCTGGCAACCTGAACTTGCGGGTGACCATGCCGCGCTCGACGCCGATGGTCTTGTTGGCGACGTCAATGAACTCGATGCGTCCGTGATGGACCAGATTCCGCTGTTCGATCTCGTGTGCAATCCTGACCCCGTGCGCCTCGGCGTAACGAATGCGGATCTTCTGTCCCGGTTGGAGGTCTGCCAGGGCCGCCGCAGATTTGTCTTCCAAGGAAACCTTGCAAGTCTCACTTATGCTGAAAGTCCGCTTGGACCAGCCGGAGTCCACGATCAGCACTTTATCGCTGGGGCTTACTTGGGTAACAGTGCCCGTGAGGAGTTTGACCGTTGGCGGTTTCGAGCTGGCGGCTGAATCGTCAGCCAGTGCCGGCGTGATGCCGGCGAGGCTCAGTGCCAGACCGAGGAATGTCGTCATACCCAGGGACAATGCGTTCGATGTCTTTGTTTTCATATCAATCGCTTCCGGTTTTGGGTTTGGTTCACCGGCCCGGCTTCGGCAATAAACGTCGTTGCTTCGTTCGGTGCGCGAATGCGGGTCGGTGAATTTGGACGATTACGTCCGCAGGAACTAAGGCAGGACTCGTGCCGCAGGCGGAACCGGGTGGAAACCGGCAAATTCTGACGAATAATTCATTCCTGGTGATTTCGGTCAGGCACGTTCGCGACCACCTGTGGAATAAATCCGACCAGTCGTCGATAAGTGTCAGGGCTTGTTACTGCCGTCGCGCAACGGATGAAGCCCGAGCTGCGTCAATTTCTCGCGCATCTTCAAACGGGTGACCCCGAGCCACCGTGCGGCGCGGGCTTGGTTGCCCTGAGCCAGTTGGATCGCTTGTTTGAACAACTCCGGTTCAAGGTCTGCGATCATCCGCGAGTAGGCGTCCTGCACCTCGCCGCTTTGCACGCGGGCGAGCAGATCAGCGACATAAGCCCCGTGGGTTTGGGTCGGTGCAGCTGCGGGCTTGCGGGTTTTGGCGAGTACCTGCTGCACATGTTCCTGGCTGACGGCGAACGGTCGGGCCAGCAACAACACCTGCCGGATGACATTTTCCAGCTCGCGAACATTGCCCGGCCATTGCTGGCTCTGGAGAAAGGAGATCGCCGCCGATTGCACCGCGGGCGCCTCCACGCCGAGCTGTTTGGCATAGCGCTGGATGAAATACTTGGCGAGCGAGGGGATATCCTCAGTGCGTTCGCCCAACGGTGGCACGGTGATGCTCACCACGCCCAACCGATAGAACAGATCCTCGCGGAAATCCTTTTCGAGGATGGCGTGCTCCAGATCACGGTGGGTGGCCGCCAGTACGCGCACGTCCACGGGAATGTTGGCTTCACTGCCCAACCGCTGGATGCAGCGTTCCTGCAACACGCGCAGCAGCTTGCCCTGTGTATTGGCGTTGAGATCACCGATCTCGTCGAGGAACAACGTACCGCCGTGGGCTTGCTCGAAACGCCCGATACGCCGGGCCTGTGCGCCAGTGAACGCGCCACGCTCGTGTCCGAACAATTCGCTTTCCAGCAGGGTATCAGGAATAGCCGCACAGTTGACGGCAATGAACGGTTTGTCAGCGCGGTCGCTGTGCTGATAGATCGCCCGGGCGATCAATTCCTTGCCTGTGCCGGTCGCGCCGCGGATCAACACCGTTGCCGGCGTAGCGGCCACGCGCCCGATTTCCTTGTAGATCGCCTGCATGGCGCGGCTGGTGCCGATGATGGCTGATCGATCAGCCCGTTCACCGCCCATCTCCACTGGTTCGGACATCAACCGGCTGCTGGCCACAGCGGAGGCGACCAGGTCCAGCAGTTCATCCGCCTCGAAAGGTTTGAGCAGGTAATCGCACGCGCCTTTCTTAGTCGCCTCGATGGCGGTTTCGGTCGTGCCATGCGCCGTCATCAGAATGATCGGCTGCTTGGGTTTCTCGGCGTGCAGTTGTTCGACCAGTTCCAACCCGCCCATGCCCGGCAATCGCAGGTCGGTGATCACAACGTCGAACTGTTCCTGGCGCGCCTGGGCCAGGCCGGTGTCGCCGCGTTCTGCGGTTTCCACGCCGTAGCCTTCGTCGCACAACACCTTTTTGAGGGAGGCCGACGTCCCGATATCATCTTCAATGAGCAGAATTCTGGGCTTCATGTTCTTCGACTTGCGGCAAAACCATGGTGAAAACCGTGCCGTGATTCAACCGCGTTTCGTAACGCAGTTCGCCGCCGTGCTTTTCCACGATGCGTGCGGCGATCGCCAGGCCAAGGCCGGTGCCGCCATCCTTCGTGGTGAAAAACGGATCAAACAACCGCTTCTGCACCTCCGCCGGGATGCCCTTGCCGCTGTCCACCACTTCCAGCGCCGCGGAACTGCTTTGCCCGGGTAACGGCGACTCCGTTTCTGTCTGGGCGCGCAGCGTGATCGTGCCGTTGCGCCCGATGCTGTCCGCTGCGTTTTGCACGAGATTGATGAGTACCTGCTTGATCTGCTGCGTATCCGCCCGCACCCACACGGGTTCGTTCGCTTCGACTTTGATGGCGATGTGTAATTTCTCCAGCTGCGGCCTTAGCAGCGCGCTAACCTCGTTGATCAACCGCTCGCCGGGAATGACGACAAGTTCTGGATCGGATGGGCGGGCAAATTGGAGGAAGTCCTTCACGATACGTTCCAGCCGGCTGATCTCGCTGGCGATCATGTTGGCGTCCTCGTTGTCCACGCCCGCACCGGGCAGCGTTTTGCGCAGGCTGAACAGGCGGAATTTGATAGCCGTGAGCGGATTCCGGATTTCGTGGGCGACACCTGCGCCCAGCACGCCCAGCGAGGCAAGTTTCTCCTGCCGCGCGATGATCGCCTGACTTTCAGTCAACTGATGTCGCAGCGGCGCGATCATGTTGCGATACACCTGGATCATCAGCGATACCGCCAGCAGCAACAGCACTCCCAGCGAGAGTTTGAGCAGAAGCTCAAACTTCCTTAATGTGCGCAGCGATTCTTTGAGGAAGCCATCGAATGCGGCTCGCTGTTCCTCGATGAACGAGTCGCACACCCGGAGCAATTCCTGCGATTGGTCCTGGACCTTCTGGTAACTATCCTTGAATTCACCGGCTTGGGCGGTGGCCTTACGGGCGCGATTGGCCTCCAACACCGCGAGGCTGTCGAAAACGTAGCTGGAGTATGCCACGCCGACCTTGTGGAAGAAATCACGTTCGAGTCGCGTGCTGGCGAGCGGTTTGTTGGCGTCGAACCATTTGCCCAGTTCCACAAGTTCGTTCGTGAACCGGCCATAATCCGCGACGTCGCCCCGCAACCGGTAGCTCAGCAATGTGTCGTTCAAACCCTGCACCCGCCCGCGCATCCGCACGCCGTAGTAAAAGCTGTCAGCTTTCAGGCTGGCGAACTCGGTCTGCAGATGTTCCAGCCGTTCCCAGGTGGTGAGGCTCATCCAGATGACGATCAGCGAGCCGATGAGGGCGGTGGCCGCGAGACTCGCCAGCCTGAATCGCGCAGTGGGGCGGGCGCTGGTGATACGCCGCAAACCGCGCATGGAATAAATTGTGCCACGATCAGGCTTCATGCGTGAGCATTGCCGGCGGAAACTCGCGAAAACACGGGTGAACTTCTCATCGTCCAGAATGGCATAGCAGTCGCTAAACCAAATCCGACCAACACAGTGGCGACGGAACAAATCATAAACCGAATCAGCTGACGAATGAAATCTCGAATCATATTACACTCCTTTGAATCGTTGTCCTTCGAATTGATTGTCGAATCACGTGACGAGGAAACCGGTGGAACCGATCAAAGACCGAGAGTAGACCTTGCCGCCGCAACTCCGGTGATGCCGCTCCCGTCATCAAGCCCGATGCCAAAGTGGATCGTTTCCAGCGGCATGATTCAATTGCCCGGCGGCCCGCGCAGGACATCCATCCGCGTGAACGGCCGTTGATTGTTCAATGGTTGAGCCAACCAGTCACGCTTTCGGCGTCGATTGACATGTAGTGCCCGGTAAACCCATCCGATTGAAAGGCGAACATTTCATGAAACCAACACTCATCGTTCTCGCTTTGGCGAGCTTTGCATTATCGGCCAGTGCCGATGATACGACAGTTACAAGCACAGGTGCGAGCAACAGTGGCCCGCCGGCGGCAAGCAGTACACCGGTGGACGATGGAACGAGATTCGGCGTCGGTGTCATGTTGGGTGAACCCACCGGAGCCTCATTGAAGTATTTCTTCACGGACACCTTCGCCATCGATGGCGGCATCGGCTGGTCGTTCCACCATGAGGACGACCTCCATCTGCATAGCGACGCGCTGTGGCACGTCCATGACTTGTTCGATACCAGCGGAGGCCAGCTATCGCTCTATTTCGGTGTCGGTGGTCGTGTAAAATTCCGTGATAACGCCGAGGACCGCCTGGGGCTCCGTATCCCGGTGGGCGTCTCGTACAAGTTTGATCGCGCGCCGGTGGATCTGTTTGTGGAAGTCGCTCCGATCATCGATTTCACGCCTGACACCGAGGGCTCATTCAGCGCCGCGATCGGCGCCCGATATTGGTTTTGAGATTATGAGTGGCATTGCTGCACGACCCGAACGGGCACCGCAAATCCTCGTCGTCGATGACGACGAAGCGGTGCGTGAATCCATCGCCATGGTCCTCCGCGCGGCGGGCTATGGGATCCTGACCGCGACCGACGGCGAACAGGCCCTGGCGCGGTTTCAGGAAGATCGCATTGATCTTCTGTTGCTTGATCTGGGGCTGCCGGTCAAGACCGGGTGGGAGGTTTTTGAACGCATTGCGACCGAGTACCCGGTCGTGCCGATCATCATCATGACCGGGCTTTCAAACCAGCAGTTCACCGCGCTGGCTGCCGGTGCGAGTGTCCTGATGGAAAAGCCGTTGGACGTGGTGAGTTTGTTACGGTGCATCAAGGAACTCCTCGCTGAGCCGATCGAGAAGCGGGCGAGCCGGGCGCGCGGTCACGGGCGGGATTTCCGACGGGTGCCGCCGGCCTCGTGGTACTCCAGTAGTGATTCACCTGGCGTGGCCGCGTGATGGCAGATGTACCCCGGATTTCATCGCCCCGGTGACCGCAGGGCGCTGGTCGCGATGAAGCAAAGAGAAAGGCAAAGTTATGAAAACGAAATTGATCGCCGCGTTGACGATCGGCGTCATGATGCTCACCCTGGTCATCGGGGTGGCATCGAGCGGCGGGCCGGTGACGATCACCGGCGACGGCGCCTGCGCCAAATGCCAGCTCAAGGAAGGCAAGACCTGTCAGGTGGCGTTGACTGCTGTGGAAGATGGCAAGAAGGTCACGTATTACCTGCGCGACAACGCGCACACCAAGGAGATCAGCAAACAGCTCTGCACCGAGCACAAGCAACTGCGGGTCACCGGCACCGTTCAGTCCCTGGACGGCCGGTTTGAACTGACTCCCTCCAAGATTGAAGTGGTGAAACCGTCACTTTGAGGCGAAATCAGGTCAACTCGCTTTGACCTCGTCTCACAAGCTCTCGTGCCACGGTGGTGCGAGGCTGGGCAGGGCCGTCCGAAACTGTTTTCGGACGGTCTTTTCTTATCGGCTTCGCACAGGCGTGCGAGTCGTGCCAAAAGCGATCCAGAATACGATCGCGATCGCACCATAGATCAATGCAGCGACCGGGGCGTCACGCAAAAGCCAGAACGAGTAATTGCGGGTGTGGATGAAGGAAAACGGCGCCAACGAACAAAAGATGGCCAACCCCATGAACCACGAACGTCGGCGGGCAAATTGTTGGGCGCGCCGCAGCGATTCCATTTCGTCCGTCCGTCCGGCGGTCAGGCCAGCGCCGGGCAGGGCTGAGTTCATGATGCGACGGAATTCCTCTGCCTCCTTAGGATGCTGCCGGAGATAATCCTCGACCAGCACGCGAGTGTCGGCGCTGCACTCGTTAGCGGCGTAAAGCGGAAAAAGGTCGGTGATGATTTCTTTCGTGATGTTCATGGTGTTTCTCCAACGGTTGATTTCAGAAGATTCATGAGCACAGCTCGGGCACGAAAAACCCGTACCCGAGCTGTTGCTGAAGTTAAGCCGGTAGCTGTAGCAATGTCGTCGTAGGATAGATCATCCTCAGCGCGGAGAAGTAAGATGGTGCGATCCAATTCCGGTAACTTTTGCATCGCAGCAAATGTTCTTTGCAACTCATCCTGGCGGGCAGCGGTGTCGTCTGGCGGCGCTGTGGAGTCGGGCATTGCTGCATCCAATTCGTCCTGCCGTGAGGTGCGCCGCCATTGTTTGCGGTGCAGGTTGCGCGCGATGGTGAACAGGTAAGCTTTTACCGACTCGGTGCGTGGCTCGGCGGCGGCAGTCCAGACCCGGGCGAAAGTTTCCGATGTTATGTCGTTCGCGTCGTGATGATTTCCCGAAAGCCAGTAAGCGAAGCGATACACGTCATCGGCGTACCGCTCGTAGAGTTCGTGGAAGTTCGTCGCGCGAACGCTCACGGAAACATTATCCGGAGCCGGCGGAAATGTTACAGCCAAGTTTTCACCAGCCGCGATTCCAAGGCTATTGCCCCTTGTTGTTTGCGGGTTGGCTGTAATCTGTTTCACACCGACAAGAGTCGCCGGAGCGTGAATTGTTACAGGAAACCTTTGACTAATTGTCAGCCCTGCCGTCAGCCGTGCGTAACCGGGCTTTAAAGGCTTTCAAAGTTTCCGGGCTGACATGATGCTCGATGCCTTCGGCGTCACGTTCGGCGATGTGTTGGGGAATCCCGAGCGAGCGGAGGAAGGCGACGACGATTTCATGCCGGCTCTTGCAGGACGCAGCCAGATCGCGCCCGTCGCCCGTCAGAAAAATCGCCCGGTATGGTTGGGATGTCACATAGCCCGCCTTCTGCAATCGCGCGATGGTGCGATTCACGGTGACATGCGTCACGCCCAGGCGCTTTGCCAGGTCCACGACGCGCGCCTCGCCGGTTTCAGCCATCAAATCAGCGATGGCCTCCACGTAATCCTCGGCGATCTCATTGGCGTGCTCGCGGCGGGTCTGCGATAGATTCTCCGCCTGTCGCGCTTTGGGTTGTCGGGATTTCGCCATGCGCGCTTAGAAAAGCAGAATCAACTGTTGACGTCGAGTCCGAGTTAATGTAGTCATGGCTACATTGTGAATTGTAGCCAACATTTATGGGCGGTCATCAGCCTTGGGCTGGCATCGGCGGCGGCGGTGTTTGCGACGGAACCGCCGGACAAGTCGAGCTACACGCTTTTCAAGCCGACTCCCCGTGAGTTCATGCGGGAGATGAGCACGGATCGGCCGGATCAGACGGAATCGGCCTACACGGTGGACGCGGGGCATTTTCAAGTGGAGGCCGATCTGGTGAACCACATCCATGATCACGAAGGTTCGGTCACCTTCGATGCCTGGGCGGCGCCCGTTTTGAATCTCAAGGTCGGTTTGTGGAACAACGTTGACCTGCAGTTTGTATTCGATCCGTACGTTCACGCCCGTGTGAAAAGTGGCGGCGTCACCGATACGGTCGAGGGTTTTGGCGACCTGCAAACGCGCGTGAAGATAAATCTCTGGGGCAATGACGGTGGGAAAACCGCGCTGGCCATCATGCCGTTCGTCAAATGGCCGTTGCCGGAGTCCGGACTGCGGAATGGCGAGACGGAAGGCGGCGTGATCATTCCGTTCGCAATGGAGCTGCCGGCCGGCTGGGGGCTCGGCCTGATGACCGAGTGGGATATCGTGCGCAACAGCGCGAACACGGATTACGAGCATGAATTCTTCAACACCGCGACTCTGAGCCACGCGATCTGGGGCCGGCTGAGCGGTTACATCGAGTTCGCCGCCACCGTCAATACCGAGTCGGGCAGCGAATGGATCGGGCAGGTGGACGGCGGCATCACTTTCGCCTGGACGGATGATCTGCAACTCGACGCCGGCTGCAATTTCGGCATCACGGATTCTGCGCCGGACTATCAACCTTTCATCGGTATTTCTTGGCGCTATTGAGCTGGATATCAAAAGTTATGAGCAAACAGTTGAATCGTTTTTTTCATCGGATGGTCGCCATCGCTTTCGTGGTGATGACGACTTGGACATTGACGGCGGCGGCCCAGTCGGGTGCCGCGCCCAAGAAGTATCCTTACACCGTGGTCACGACCGTGGGAATGGTGGGCGATATCGTTCGCCAGGTGGCGGGCGATCGTGGGCAGGTGACCAGTCTGATGGGTGAAGGAGTGGATCCGCACCTGTATAAACCGACGCGTGATGACGTTGCCAGGCTGCTCTCAGCCGACATCGTGTTCTATTCCGGCTTGTTGCTGGAAGGGCGGATGACGGATACGTTCATGAAAGTCTCGCAACGTGGCACGCGGGTGCACGCGGTGACCGGGGCGCTGGATGAAAAATACCTGCTCGAACCGCCCGGCTTTGGCGGGCATTGGGATCCGCACGTCTGGATGGACGTCAACGCGTGGAGCAAGGCCGTGAGCATCGTTGCCAAA
>Ga0315910_10001079_pt1 | contig 25555 bp, 22 predicted proteins | sample EdamamesoilMG_FD_204470 | JGI IMG/M metagenome (GOLD analysis project Ga0315910, IMG submission 204470) | Garden soil microbial communities collected in Santa Monica, California, United States - Edamame soil | ecosystem: Environmental > Terrestrial > Soil > Garden | place: USA: California... | reverse complement strand
TGCCCGCCCAGGTGATCAAGTCCGAACCGTATAAACCTGGCCTCGTTCCCGTGGTGTTCGTGCATGGCACCTTTTCCAGCCCGGTTCGGTGGGCCGAAATGATAAACACTTTGAACGCCGACCCCGTGTTGCGGCAGCGCTGCCAGATCTGGACCTACCTTTACAGCAGCAGCCAGCCGCTCGTGATTTCCGCGGCAGAGTTTCGCGACAAGTTATCCGCGACAATCCAACAACTCGATCCTGAAGGCAAGGACCCCGCGTTGCAGCAAATGGTGATTATTGGGCACAGCCAGGGTGGGTTACTGGCCAAGATGACGGTGACAGACTCGGGCGACCAGATGTTGCGGGTGTTCAGTGATAAACGGCTGGAGGATCTGCCGTTCAGTGAAGAGCAGGACGCGGTGATTCGCCGCCTGTTGTTTCTTGAACCACTCCCATTCGTCCGGAGAACAGTATTTATCAGCACGCCGCATCGGGGCAGTTACCAGAACAGAAGCATAGTCCAGGACCTGGGCCGGCGGCTGGTGACACTGCCCGCCACCGTGGTGCAAAAGTCCACGGACTTTCTGAGGCAAACCGAGGCGCTCAAGCTGCCAGAGAAGTTTAGGGGCAAGAAAATCACCAGCCTCGACGGCATGTCCGTTCACAATCCACTCATGCTCAAGCTCGCGGATATTCCACTCGCGCCAGGCGTAACCGGTCACTCGATCATTTCGGTAAAAAGCGATGGTGATTATCACGATGGGAAAGACGGCGTGGTGGCCTACTCCAGCGCACACGTGAACTACGTGGAATCTGAATTCATAGTGCGCAGTGGTCATAGTTGCCAAAGCAATCCTGCCACGATCGAAGAGGTGCGCCGGATCCTGTTGGCCCACCTGAGGGCCGTTGGCGGTGACGCTCGTCCTTAATGAAAGGCGATGTATGACTATGCGTTGAAGCCCAGCATTTCAGACTTTTGCCTGCACGCTCGAACGGTTTTGCGCTTGCGGTTCGTGGGCGGTTGTTGGTGTCATCCTTCCGCGATGAGCAGCAGACAGCGAAATTCCCGGAAAAAATCCTACCAGCTTGCCAGCGAGCGTTATGCCGGACTTGGTGTTAATACCGACGCAGCGTTGCAGCAACTGGCTAGTGTGGCGATTTCCATTCACTGTTGGCAGGGCGATGACGTGGGCGGTTTTGAGAACGCCGGCAGCGCACCAGGCGGCGGCTTGGCTGTCACCGGAAATTATCCCGGCAAGGCCCGAACTCCGGCAGAACTCCGCGCGGATTTCGAGAAGGCCCTTTCGCTCATCCCCGGCTCGCATCGGCTCAATCTGCACGCGTGCTACGCTGAGATGGCCGGGCGCAAGGTGGACCGCGACGCATTGAGTGTGGATCAGTTCAAGAACTGGATCGCGTGGGCCAAGTCCGCGCGCGTGCCGCTGGATTTCAACCAGACTTTCTTCGCGCACCCGAAGGCAGTTGACGGTTTCACGCTGTCTCATCGCGATGCCGGCACACGGAGATTCTGGATCGAACACGGCATCCGTTGCCGCGAGATTGGCGCGGCCATCGGTAAAGCGCAGAATGACGCCTGCCTCGTAAATCTGTGGATTCCGGATGGCATGAAGGACACGCCAGCCGACCGCAAAGCGCCGCGTGAGCGGTTGGCCGCGGCGCTGGATGCCGTGTTTAAGAGGAAATTTGACCGGAAACAACTTGTAGATTCGGTTGAGCCGAAACTGTTCGGCATCGGTTCGGAAAGTTATGTCGTTGGCTCGCACGAGTTTTATCTCGGCTACGCGATTTCCCGGAAAGTGCTGCTCACGCTCGATGCGGGCCATTATCACCCGACCGAGGGCATTGCGGACAAAATCTCCAGCGTGTTGCTTTACCTGCCGGAAATCGCGTTGCACGTCAGCCGGGGTGTGCGTTGGGACAGTGATCATGTCGTTACGCTCACGGATGATCTCCAAGCCACGGCGCAGGAAATTGCCTGGGGCGGGCATCTCGGTCGCGTGCGGATCGGATTGGACTATTTCGACGCCAGCATCAATCGCGTGGCCGCATGGGTCATTGGCACGCGGAATATGCTCAAGGCGCTGCTGCTCGCGCTCGTCGCACCGATTGAAAAGCTGAAACAGGCCGAAGCAGAAGGTGATTACACCTCTCGGTTGGCGTTAATGGAGGAGGCCAAGTCACTGCCATTCGGAGCGGTATGGGAACAGTTCTGCGAAACACAGAGTGTTCCTGGTGATGGAGGCTGGCTGGCCGAGGTGAAACGTTACGAGCGCGACGTGTTGTCGCAACGCGGTTGAGCGTTCGCTCCGGCCCTGAACCTTCATGACCATCTCGCTTTTTATTCCCTGTTTCGTGGACCTGATGCATCCGCAGGTGGGGATCAGCATGGTGCGAATCTTTGAGAGGCTCGGGCATAAGGTCGTCGTACCGGAAGGCCCGGCGTGTTGTGGACAGCCGGCATTCAACACCGGCTACTGGGATGAGAGCCGCACGATTGCGATCAAAATGCTTGAAGCATTGCAGGACGCAGAAGTCGTCGTAATCGCCAGCGGTTCGTGCGGGGCGATGCTAAAGGTGTTTTACCCTGAACTCTTTGCCGGAACGAAATACGAGGCGATGGCCCGTGCGCTCGCGCCCAAGTGTTACGAGTTCTCCGGCTTTCTCGTGAACAAACTTGGGGTCACCAACCTCGGGGCGAAGTTTCCGCACAAGGTGACATTTCACGATGGCTGCCACGGGTTGCGCGAGTTGAACAACAAACGCCCACCCCGCGAACTGCTCGCCAAGGTGCAGGGATTGGAATTGGTCGAAATGGGCGCGGCGGAAACGTGCTGCGGCTTCGGCGGGACGTTCTCGGCAAAGTTCCCCGCTATCTCGACCGCGATGGGTGAGGTGAAATGCGCCAGTGCGCTGGAGACGCAGGCGGATTACATCGTCTCGTGTGATTCGAGCTGCTTGATGCAGATTCAAGGTTTGGCGGACAAACAACAGAAGGGAATCAAGACGATTCACCTCGCTGAAGTGCTGGCGAACCAATGACTTTCAACCACGAACAAAGACAAAGTGACCACCCCACTCTTCATAGCTACTGAACGCTTTGACCCAACCGATGGGGAAAAGTGGAAAAAGTATTTTGAGTGGGCAAAAATTCCCAACCTGACTGAAATTGTAGGTTTGGACTCCATACTTTGTCCCCACTTGCCTCAAGAGATGTTTGACGATGATTGGAAACATGTAGTTAACGAAAATTTCAGAACCGACTATTTTCTCCACCTGGACTATTTAGCAAAAAGAATCCAACTCCAAACCCGGCGAAACATTCTGGGCTTGTACCGAAACCCGTCTGTTCATGTTTCCGCAGCACCTGCCGAGGGTGATTTCATTTTCATGGGCTATGATTTGATTGAGGAGCAAACGCAAATTAGTGCTCTAACAAACTGCGGCGGATTCCCTGATGTATTTAGTAACGGCGAGTTAAATAGCTGCGGATTGATCTTGGATTTTGATCGAGCGGTTAAAGTGAAGCAGCTACTCGCTGAAAAACACCCAGAAGAACCTCACGCGCAATGTGAGATGTATTCAATTTGGTTGTTAGACGAGGGATATTCGAATCCGCGTCCATCCGTGGTTAATTCCTTCCTCACATGAGCGCCCACGCTACCCATTTCAACGAAGACGCCCGGCGGGTCGCGCCGGACCTGCGGCATCGCAGCATCATCCAGACGGCGATGGGCAAGTACGAGACCGTTCGCGACATACGCAAGTTGTGGTTTCAGGACTGGCAGGGTGCGCGGACTCTCGCGGCGCAGACCAAGTTCGAGTCCATCAACAATCTCGACAAATACCTCGAACAGTTCGCGCGGCTGTTGGAATCGCGCGGCACGAAAGTCTATTGGGCCAGCAACGCCGAGCAGGCGCGTAACATCATCCTCGGCATTCTGAAGGAAAAAGGCGCCAAGGTCATCGTGAAGTCCAAGGCGATGACTTCGGAGGAAATCCATCTCAACGACGCAATGGAGCAGGCGGGTTACGAAGTCGTGGAATCCGACCTCGGCGAGTTCATAGTGCAGTTGCGCGAAGAAACGCCATATCATCTGGTGTTCCCCGCGATGCATCTCACGCGTGGCGAGATCAAGGACACCTTTCAGAAGAAGCTCAACGATGCTCCCTCTGATGATCCCGAAGCGCTCACGATGGTTGCGCGGCGCGCGTTGCGGAAGAAATACCTGGAAGCCGATGTCGGCATCACGGGCGCGAATTTTGCCATTGCCGAAACCGGCACGATCTCGATCACGGAAAACGAAGGCAACGCGCGGCTCACGGCAGCGCTGCCCAAGACAATGATCACGTTGGTCGGCATTGAAAAGGTTTTGCCGCGACTGGACGATCTTGCGCTATTCCTACCGATGCTCGCGGTAATGGGCACGGGCCAGCCGTTGACTTGTTACAACACGATGTATGGCGGACCACGTCAGCCGGGCGAAACGGATGGGCCGGAAGAATATCACGTCGTGCTGCTCGACAATCAGCGAACTACTTTGCTTGCCGACGCCGAACAGCGCGATTCCCTCGGCTGCATCCGTTGCGGTGCGTGCCTGAATGTTTGCCCGATCTTCCGCAACGTCGGAGGTCACACCTACGGCACGGTTTACGGCGGACCGATTGGCTCGGTCATCACACCGCATCTTCGTGATTTGCAGGATTGGAAACATCTCAGCTACGCGTCGTCGCTTTGCGGCGCCTGCACGGAGACGTGTCCGGTGAAAATTAATCTGCATCATCATCTGCTGCAAAACCGGCGCAATGCCTCGCAAGGCCGGCACGGCGAACCGAGTTGGATTCAGAAGGTGGCGTTCAAGTTGTTCGCGCCACTTGTGAACAATGCTGCAATATGGTCGCTGACGACCAGGCTGAGTCGGATCGGGATGAAACTGCGCGGTCTGGTGAACGGTAGCGTCCTGGATCCGGCACGATCGTGGACGAAGACGCGCGATTTGCCGCCGATTGCCAAGCAGAGTTTCCGCGAATGGCTGAAGGAGAGGGAAAGCTCCAAACCTCAAGCTCCAAGCACCAGTGAAACTTCAAGCCCCAAGCTCCAATGAGCGCTTCATCCACATCCATCTACTGGTCGGGTGACAGTACCTTTGCGCGCAGAGCCGAACGGCGATTTGGTGTTTGGCAATTTGGTGCTTCTCTGGAGCTTGGAGTTTGGTCCTTGGAGCTTTTTCAATCATGAGCGAGCGCGATAACATCTTTGAACGCATCCGCGAGGCGTTGAACGTAAAGGCGCATGCGCATGGTGTAACGGGTTTGCCTACGACAGCAGATCATCGACGCGTGCTGCCCGCGGTGGGCAGATCGGTAGATGAACAGCTTGCGCTGTTCGCAAAAAATGCGGGCGATCTCAAGGCGACGTTCAAGTTGGTGAAAGACGTGAACGCACTCAACGGGGAACTGAGGGCGCTGCGCGACGTGGAGAGTTGGAAACGCGTCGCCACTCACAGAGCAGCGGCGGCGAGTCACGTGGCTGAAGCGTTGGGTTTGCCGGTTTTGTTCACCGATGACGGCTACGAGAAATCCGAATTAGAGCAGTGCGACGTGGGCATTTCCGAGTGCGATGCGCTGGTGGCGCAGACCGGGACGGTGGTGGTTACGAGCCGGACAGCGGGCGGGCGGGCGTTATCCTGTCTGCCGCCGCATCACGTCGTCATCGCGCGGCGCGAGCAACTTGTGCCGGACCTGCCGGCGGCGTTTGCGCTAATCAAAACGAAATACGGTGAGAATTTTCCAAGCATGATCTCGTTCATCACCGGGCCGAGCCGGACGGGCGACATTGAGCGCATTCTTGTGCTGGGCGCGCATGGACCAAAGAAACTGACGATCTTATGCGTCTGACTTTCACATGAACGAAAAGAAGCGGCTCATGAGAGCATTGTTGGTCCTGGGATTCATGTCACTCCCGGCCTTGGCAGCGACGATGGATACGAACGAATGGGCCTTTCTCGACAATGGGCAAATCCGCATCGGGGTGAAGAAAACCTCCGGCGCGTGCATAGGCTGGTTTTCCCAAAGTGGATCAAACCGCAATCTCCTGAACCATCACGACCAAGGTCGTTTCGTGCAGCAATCCTTCTATGGCGACGAGGACGGTACGCTGTGGAACAAGCAACCGTGGCGATGGAATCCGGTGCAGGGCGGCGATTGGAAGGGAAATGCCGCCAAACTGCTGACTTTTCAGCAGGGAACAAACTCCATTTACGCCCGCAGCGTGGGACGGCATTGGTCAGGTTGTGAGGATTTGGCGGACGTAATCTTTGAGCAATGGCTCTCGCTGACCGGTCGGGTGGCGCAGATTCGGTACCGGATGACTTACACGGGTAAGCAGAGCCATGCCTCGCGGGATCACGAGATTCCGGCGGTGTTTGTCGAACCTGACCTGGACACGCTGGTGTTGTACGATGGTGACCAACCTTGGGCGGACGGCGCGTTGAGCCGCTCACAGCCGGGCTGGCCAAACGAGCATCGGCGCATGACCGAACACTGGGCGGCTTACGTGGACAAATCTGATTTTGGCGTGGGCGCGTTTGTGACGATCGCAACCAATCTCACTTGTTATCGCTACGGCGCGGGGCGCAGCAGCGCGCAAGGCGCGTGTTCCTACTTCGCACCGTTAATCCAGTTTCCAGTCACGCCGGGCAAGCAGTTCGATTACGAGGTCCATCTGGCCATTGGCAAGGTGACGGAGATTCGGGAGGCATTTCGTTTGTCACGATTGGAGCCGGCGGGCGCGACGACACAGAAATCGTCCAAGCCCGGCGCGGACTGATAGCGATGGATCGCGGCCCCATGTCACTAATTTTTGTGGTTGAATCTCGCCCACAATCCCCCGCATTGTCGTCGCTATGAAACGGCTCGCTTTCATTATTCTACTGTCTGTTGCCTGCTTCGCTTCGCTTCCGGTCGCCGCGCAGGAGAACAAGCTCGTCATCCGCGCAGACCAGGGGAAGCACACCATCAGCAAACACATTTACGGCCATTTCTCCGAGCATCTCGGGCGTTGTATTTACGAGGGCCTCTGGGTGGGCGAAGACAGTCCCATTCCGAACACGCGCGGCATTCGCAATGATGTCGTGGCGGCGCTGAAGATGATCAAAGTTCCGAACCTGCGCTGGCCGGGCGGATGTTTCGCGGATGAATATCATTGGAAGGACGGCATTGGACCGCGCGAACAACGCCCCAAGATCATCAACACGCATTGGGGCGGCGTGGTGGAGAACAATCATTTCGGCACGCACGAGTTCTTGGATCTATGCGAACAACTCGGCACGGATCCCGTGGTGTGCGGCAACGTAGGCAGCGGTACCGTGCAGGAGATGATGGAGTGGGTGGAATACATGACGAGCGCCGCCGACTCCCCGATGGCGAACCTGCGGCGCAAGAACGGCCGGGAGAAGCCGTGGAAGCTGCCGTTCTTCGCCGTGGGCAACGAGAACTGGGGTTGCGGTGGCAACATGCGGCCGGAGTATTACGCGGACGTTTACCGCCGCTACAACACGTTCATCAAGAATTATTCCGGCAATCGCGTTTACCGCGTCGCGTGCGGGGCGAGCGACGGTGATGTCAATTGGACCGAGGTCCTGATGGCCAATGCCGCGCGGCACATGAACGGGCTTTCCCTTCACCATTACAGTTTGCCGACGGGAAGCTGGAGCGGCAGCAAGGGATCTTCTACGAAGTTTGAAGAGAAGGAATGGTTCGCCGTCGTGAAGCACGGGCAGATCATGGATGAACTGGTCCGAAAGCATCTCGCGGTTATGGACAAGCACGACGAACGCAAGCGCGTGGACCTGGTGGTGGACGAATGGGGCGCGTGGTACGACGTCGAGCCGGGCACGAATCCCGGCTTCCTTTACCAGCAAAGCACGATGCGCGACGCTGTGCTTGCAGCCGCCACGCTGAACGTGTTTAACAACCATGCCGAACGGGTGAAGATGGCGAACATCGCGCAGATCATCAACGTGCTGCAATCCGTGATTCTCACGGACAAGGAGAAGATGCTGCTCACGCCGACGTTTCACGTTTTCGAGATGTTCACGGCGCATCACGACACCACGTTGCTGCCGAGTGAATTGACCTGCGCGGACTATACTTTCGGCACTGGAAAGATACCGTCGCTTAGCGTATCGGCGTCGAAGGACCAAGCCGGTAAGATGAGCGTGACGCTCTGCAATTTGAACCCGAACGCCGCCGCTGAACTGACGTGCGATCTGCAAGGCGCGAAGGCATCAAAGATTTCGGGACGCGTGCTGACGGCGGAAACCATGCAGGTGCATAACACGTTTGACAAGCCAGACGTGGTGAAGCCGGCGGAATTTTCGGACTTCAAACTTACAGCGAGTGGTTTCACCTTGAAGCTGCCGGCAAAGTCGGTTGTGGCATTGGCGCTGGAGTGAGAGCACCCACCAACGGACTTGAATGAATCATGCGGTGAGCGTAGGTTCGCGCCATGAGCAAATCTGAAATTCTTGCGGAACTGCCGAAGTTGCAGCGTGACGAACGCTCGGAGATTTTCGAGCGCCTGTGCGATCTTCAGGAGGCGGACTTCTCCCGAGAACATCAGCAATTGGTGGATGAGGCGCTCCGCAGTGGGCCGGCGCGTCCCGCCACCTCGACGGATTGGGAAGATGCGTTGCGACGCGGCTTGGAACGCGCCCGGAAGCCGGCGTGAAAGTTATCTTTCGCCCGCAATTCTGGCGCGATCTCGAAGAGGGCGTCGCTTATCTCGCAGTGAAAGCTTCGCCAAATATCGCACAACGCTGGCACGCAGAAGTCATGGAGACGGCAGCCCGCGTGAAAGGCCAGCCCGGCGTGGGGCGGGTTTGCCATGATTTGACGCCGCCCGGGATTCGCAGCCTGATACTTCATCGCTTTCCACGTTACCTGCTGTTTTATCGTTGGGATGCTGACGCGGTGGAAATATTGCGGGTCAAGCACGGCCGGATGTATCTGCCCGCGCTTTTTGATCCATCGAAGAAGCCGCCGCCCGGTTAGCATGATTACATTTCGCGCCGAACTGGCGTTCGGCGCTTCTACGAACTGGCGCTCTTGTATCGCCGCAGCGAAATTCGCCACCACCATTCGCTCACCAGCGCGCAGGCCAAGCTCATACCCAGAAGCAACAGGATCGGTCCCGGTGCATGTAGATCCATTTTTTCGGTGAGCAGGCGCACGGGAACATTCGTGACCAGCAGCATGGGCAGAGCAAAGGTGAACACAGCCTTGAACAGTCCACGAAAAGCTTCATCCGGCATCCGGGCAATTTGAAACAGGTTGTAGTAGCCATAGACAATCCCCTGCGCGCGTACCGTCCAGAAGCTGATGCTCGCGAGCATGAACATGAGCGAGTAGTGGATGAGAATGCCGACAAAGCATAACGCACCAAAGCCGAGCAATTGACCGAGGGTGGGCGTGATGGGAATCTGGCGCGCGGCGTAGATCATCACCACGACGGAGAAGGCGGCATTGACGAATCCGCCGAGGTCCACTTGGCGCAGTGAGACGACGAAGCGGGTGTTGACGGGTTGGACGAGGAGGAAGTCGAGTTTGCCGTTGCGGACAAGCTCGGAGAGGTTGGCGCAGTTGATGAGGAAGAAATACTGGAAGATTTGCTGGATGAAATGGTTCGCACCGACCAGCATCACGACCTGCCATTTTGTCCACGAGCCGATGGTTTCCGTGTGCCGGTAGAGCACGCCGATGAAGCTAAGTTGCAGCGCAAACCACAGGATTTCGACAAAGATCCAGAGGAGGAAGTTGCCCTTAAACATTGTTTCGCGAGTAACGGAGTTTTTCCAGAGCGCGGCGTAGATGCCGAGGTAGCGCGTGAGGTGTGATGCGTGATGCGTGACCAGCGGCTCGGGCGGCTGGATTTTTTGGACTTTGGGTTCAAGACTCATTCGTCATCCTCCGTCGGCGAAATGGTTTCGATTCCGCGACTCTTGGTAAAGCGGGTGAATTTGTCGAAAGAACCCTCACCCCGGCCCTCTCCCTTTCCGAAAAGGAGAGGGAGAATCGCCGTCCGCTTGCCAGCGAATCGGAGGCGATGCGCGGTGCGGAGGACTTTAGACTTTGGGCTTTAGACTTCAGACGCATTCATCATCCTCCGACCGCTGAATACATTTTGACGCCGCGACTCCATGCAAAGCGTGCCAGTGCGTAGGCCGCTATGACCCAGCCGAACTGAATCATCAAACCTTGCGCCAGTTCCGCGTCCGAGACTTTGCCCATGTAGATGCCCACGGGGAAATAGAGCTGATACGGGAACGGTGTGCAGTAGAGCGCCCGTTCCAATGCTGGCGGCAGCAGGTCGAGCGGAAAGAGATGTCCGCTGGCGATGTATTCAAACGCAAACAGGATGAAGATGAAGGTCGAAACCTCCAGCACCCAGAATGCGAGCATGGCCATCGTATAACTGATAAAGAATTGCAGCAGCGCGGTGAGCACAAGTGATACCGCGAACCAACCAAGTGTGGCCAGGTCGGTAGGAAGCACGAAGTAAGCGCGCAGCCAGAAGAAAAACACCGCGAGCGGAATCACCGCCACGGCCAGGTAAGTCAGCCGGCCCGAGAGGAACAGACAAAACCGGAAGGTCAGGTAATCCACTGGCTTGAGCAGGAATTGGCTGATGTTTCCGTCCTTGATGTCGGCGGCGATCTGCCAGTCGTCCTCGTTCACCGCCGTGAGCGCGTCCACGATGGTCACCATGAGGTAATAGGAAATCATTTGCGCCAGCGTGTAGGTGGCGACGGTGGCGTCCGCGGCTTTGTCCGAGTAGATCGTGCGCCACATCATGATCACCGCTGTCAGGGGGATGAGACCGAACAACGCCCGCGTCAAAAAATTGAAGCGATAGGTCAGGTTGTTCTGAATGCCGACGTTGATGACGTGCCAGTATTTGCTCACAACGATTAATTTTCAGCAGAGTAGGGGACCAGGTTTGTGCGGGAAATGGGATTTTTGTTTGCGAGGCACGTATCCCGCTACTACCGTGGACGGGCCGATGGATCAGAAATCAACCGCGTAACAATCTATGTCGAAGCAATCATTGTCTCCTGCCGAGGTAACGCATTTGGTAACGGGGCTGAACAAGCTGGCCCGCAATCTGTGGTGGACCTGGGACCAGGAGGCGCAAGAGCTATTTCACGACCTCTCCCCGCGTTGCTGGCAGAATCTTTATCACAACGCCGTCGCCATTCTGCACGAAGTTTCGGAATACGAACTGCGGGTACGGCTGCAGGAACCAAACTTCGCCGCGCACGTGCGGCACGTGCTCAAGGAATTTGACAACTACCTGACAGATCCAAAAACTTGGGGACGAGAACACGCGGCGCGGCTTCGAGAGAACCCCGTCGCATACTTCTCCGCGGAATTTGGTTTCCACGAAACGCTGCCCATTGCCGCCGGCGGCTTGGGGATTCTGGCCGGAGATCACGCGAAATCCGCCAGCGATCTGGACCTGGGCTTCGTCGGCATCAGCCTGTTCTATCGCGAGGGTTATTTCCAGCAGGCCGTTGACGCTAACAATTGGCAGACCGAGTACTACACGCTGCTCAACCCCAAGAACCTGCCCGTGGAGCCAGTGTTGAATGCGCAGGGCGAACCACTAGTGTGTTCGGTGGAGATCGGGATGAACGAGGTCTTTTTCCAAGCCTGGCGGGTGAACGTCGGGCGCGTGCCGGTTTATCTGTTGGATGCCAATCGGCCCGAGAACGAGCAGCATTTTCGCGACCTTACGCTGCGCGTTTACGGCGGCGACAGCACCACGCGCATCATGCAGGAGATTCTGCTGGGAATGGGTGGGGTGCGCCTGATGCGGTCTCTGGGTATCGCGCCTTCCGTGTTTCACATGAATGAGGGGCACGCCGCATTTCTCGTGTTCGAGTTGATCCGGGAAAAAATGGCAGAAGGAAAAACCTTCGCCGAGGCTTTGGCGGCCACGAAGCCGGAGTGCGTTTTCACCACCCACACACCGGTGGAAGCCGGTCACGACCGCTTCAGCGGACAACTGATGGATTACGCGCTGCAACGATTTCGCACCCACTCGCGCGTGCCGTTCGACGAATTGCTGAAACTCGGCCGCGTCCACCCCGCCAATCCGAATGAACTCTTTTGCATGACCGTGCTCGCACTCAAGGCATCGCGCGCCGCCAATGGCGTCAGCGAGTTGCACGGTCAGGTGAGCCGCGAGATGTGGCATTGCCTTTATCCCGAGCTGCCATTGAACAAGGTGCCCATTGGCCATATCACCAACGGCGTCCACATGCTGGGGTGGATGAAAGGCACAGTGCGCCGGCACTGGCGGCGCAAGCTCAACGGCGCAAAAGCCGGCGGGGTGGCGGGCGCGGACACGCGTTTCTGGCAGGTCCAGCCCGGCGTTAACTGGGACAAGGAAGTCAACTCGCCGGAATTCTGGCAGCGGTTGGCCGATCCCACTTTTGTCAGCGACGAGGAACTCTGGGCCTTGCGATATCGGCTGCGGCGCGAATTGATCGAATTCTCCCGGCGCCGCCTGCTGCTTCAGCATCAGCGCCTGCGGCAGGGCGACTTCATTGCCTTCGATCACCTGCTGAGCAACGACGCGCTGACCATTGGTTTTGCGCGCCGCTTCGCGACCTACAAGCGCGCGCCGCTGATCTTCCAGCAGTTTGAGAGCATCGTGAAACTGGCGCGCGACAAGCAGCGGCCTGTTCAGTTCATTTTCTCCGGCAAAGCCCATCCGCGCGACGATGACGGCAAACGCTTCATCCAGCACATCATCCATCTCAGCGAATTCAGCGACCTGAAAGAGCACCTGGTGTTCCTGGAGAACTACGACATTCACGTCGCGCGGCAGATGGTTTCCGGTTGTGATGTGTGGCTGAACAATCCGCGCCGTCCCCTTGAGGCCTCCGGCACCAGCGGCATGAAGGCCGGTCCCCACGGCTGTCTGAACCTGAGCATCCTCGACGGTTGGTGGCGGGAAGGCTACGACGGCACCAATGGCTTCGCCATCGGCGAGGATTCACATCCACATTCGATCGAAGAACAGGATCGGCTGGACAGCGCGAATCTTTATCAGGCTCTAACCGAGCAGGTGATTCCGTGCTTCTTCGACCGCGACGCCAACGGAATACCGCGCGAATGGATCAAGAAGATCCGGCGCGCGATGGTGACCCTGGTGCCGCAGTTCAACACCTGGCGCATGGTGCAGGAATATACGCAGAAGTATTACCTGACGAAATAGCCCGCATCTTCTACTCTTGCTCCTGCTGCTTAATCGTAATCTCAGGGAACGAGATTCTGATTAGGCGGAAGATCAAGAGTGGAAAAGAAGCCTGACATCAAGTCGCTCACGCGCGAAGAACTGTCCGTCCGCTTTGCGGAATTGGGGCAGTCATCATTTCGCGTGAATCAGGTGTTGTCCTGGTTGCACAAGCGCCGCGCCACCAGTTGGGACCAGATGACAGACCTGGCAAAGCCGTTCCGCGCGGAATTGGCCAGCCATTTCGCGCTGCAATCCCTTGAACTCGTTCGCAAGCAGGGTTCGCTTGACACCACGCAAAAATTCCTTTGGCGATTGCATGACCATTCCTTGATCGAAAGTGTGCTCATTCCGGCAAATCCTTCATTGTATGGCGAAGCCAGCGACCGGCACACCCTGTGCGTTTCCACCCAGGTTGGTTGTGCTTACGGCTGCAAATTCTGCGCGAGCGGATTGGATGGCTGGAAACGGAATCTGTTGCCCCATGAGATTGTGGAGCAGGTGATGGCGGTCGAACGTTGGCACGCAGAACAGTCCGGAGTTCAAAGTCCAAAACCCACGGTTCCGGGCGAACCGCAGACTGCGAACCACGAGCAACGGCTTATTGATAATCTGGTCATCATGGGCATGGGCGAGCCGTTGGCCAACTACGACAACCTGCTCAAATCCCTGCGCATTCTCAATGCTCCGTGGGGCAGGGGAATCGGCGCGCGAAAGATAACCGTTTCCACCAGCGGTCTGGCGCCGCAGATCCGCCGGCTCGCAGCCGAACCTGAGCAGTTCCGCCTCGCCATTTCACTACACGGCGCCACGGACGAAGTCCGCGAAAAGATCATGCCCGTGAATCGGAAGTATCCGCTGAAGGAACTGGTGGCCGCCTTGGACGAGTATCAGGCAAGAAAGAACAAGATGTTGACCTTCGAGTTCATCCTGATCGCCGGGGTCAACGACTCGCTCGAACAGACCAAACCACTTGGGGCGCTGGCCAAACGCCTTCACGCCAAGGTGAATCTGATCCCTTACAACAAAGTGGAAGGGCTGCCTTGGGAGCGTCCCGACGAGCGTACCTGCGAAGCGTTTGCGGCGGCGCTGATGAAGCAGAGGATCTTCGTCACTCTGCGTCGTGAGAAAGGTCACGATATAGACGCCGCGTGCGGCCAGTTGCGACTTAAGACCGAGCAGGAATTCATTGCCGCCGCTCCCCAAGGTTGAAATCACCCAACCAAATTCCTATCTTTACCAGGTGATCGCTCTCCTTGATTACGGCTCGGGAAATCTCCGCAGCGCCCATCGTGCCTTGTTGAAGGTCGGTGCGGAAGTGCGCGTCGCGCAGCGTCCCGAGGAGATTGGCGATGCGCACGGCATGGTGCTGCCGGGCGTGGGCGCGTTTGATGATTGCGTGAATGCGCTGCGCAAGCAGTACCTGCTGGATGCGGCGCAGAAGTTCATCAAGTCTGGCCGGCCGTTTCTAGGCATCTGCGTGGGATATCAAGCGCTCTTTGAGCGGAGCGAGGAGTTCAACAGTTGCGCAGCGGGCTTGAGTCTGTTTGGTGGCAGCGTGGTTCGTTTCACCGAACAGCCCGGGTTGAAGATTCCGCAGATCGGCTGGAATCAGATTCGCATCGCGAAAACCGATTGCCCGATCTATCGCGGCATTGCGGACGGCAGCTATGTCTATTTCGTCCACAGCTTTTTCCCCAAGCCGACCGATCCGGGAATCGTCGCCACGCAAACGGACTACGGCGACACGTTCGCCTCCTCTGTCTGGCGCGACAACGTGTTCGCGACGCAGTTTCATCCGGAAAAGAGTCAGAAAGTGGGTTTACAGTTGTTGCGGAACTTCGCGGACCTTTGCCGTTGAGACGTCGCGTTGCTTGCGCGCCGGGGTTTCATTGATTATGGTGCGGGCGTCACAATCAAGAACACCGACGCAACGGCTTTTTTGCACCGGACTGAATACTGAACATTGAACACTGAAAATTATGGCACACGAACTACCTGCATTACCTTACGACAAGGCCTCCCTTGAACCGCACATTGATGCGGCCACGATGGAAATCCACCACGGCCGCCATCACAAGGCGTACGTGGACAACCTGAACAAGGCCATCGCCGGCAACGCCGCCCTCGAAGCCAAGTCACTTGAACAGGTCATCAAAGACCTCAGCGTCGTGCCCGACGCCATTCGCGGCCCGGTCCGCAACAACGGCGGCGGGCATTGGAATCATTCGTTCTTCTGGAAGATCATGGCACCGAACGCAGGTGGCGCTCCGACGGGCAAGCTGGCGGATGACATCAAGGCCGCTTTCGGCAGTTTCGATGACTTCAAGGCGAAGTTTGAAGCCGCTGGCTTGGGCCGCTTTGGTAGCGGCTGGGTCTGGCTGGTTGCCAACAGCGGCAAACTCGAAATCGCTTCCACGGGCAATCAGGACAATCCGCTAATGGGCAAAGCCGTGGCCGGTTGCGAAGGCACACCGCTGCTCGGCGTGGACGTTTGGGAACACGCTTATTACCTGAAGTACCAGAACAAGCGCGCGGACTATCTCAAAGCGTTGTGGAACGTCGTGAACTGGAACGAAGTGGCGAAGAATTACTGAGCGATCCGTTGGCTGAATTCTATACGGCGCATTAGCGAAGACTGGTGCGCCGTTTTCTTTTTGCTTTCCGGAGGAGCGCGTATTAACCCGCTGTCAGCCGCGTGGATTCACATCCTTGAGGTAAAACTTCACGTTCACTACTCCATCCTTGGTGTGGACTTCAATGGGCACCGCGACCTTGCGAAAACTGTTGAGCATTGCGCTGTTCTCCGGCAGCACGTCCGCCGTAAAGCCGATGATGCCTTGTTCCTCGGCAATCTTGGCCAGTTTGCGCAGGAGATGCGTGGCGATACCGTGCTTGCGATAATCTTCCTGCACGACCACGGCCACTTCCGCCCAGTTCGTGGCCGGGTCGCGGTAATACCGGCCTACGGCCATCAGTCTCTTGCGCCCACGGACCGGCACTTCGCCCACAATCGCCATCGCGTCGCGATAATCCAGCGTGACCATGCGTTGCACGGTTTCGCCGGGCAGATGTTTCAGTTCAGTGAAGTATCGTTGGTAGATCGTTGAAGGTGTGTGCGAATAGAAAAGTTCCTTCAACGCGCGTTCATCGGTCGGCTGGATGGGTCGGAAGGCCAATTTCAATGAGTCGGAGAAAAGGTGCTCACTTTCGTACTTCTTCGGATAGGGTTGCAGGCCCGCTGGCAAAGCAATCTGATTGGGCGGTAACAATTTCACCTCGCGCGCCTCACGCATCAGGTCATCGCGAAATTTGGGGTGAGCGATATGGATCAGCGCGAGGGCGCGTTCGCGAACTGTTTTACCGTGGAGATAAGCCACGCCGTATTCAGTCACCACATAGTGTACGTCCGCCCGCGAGGTCACCACGCCAGCACCGGTCTTCAGCCACGGTGAAATGCGGGAAATCTGTCCGTCTCTCGTTGTGGAGGGCAGGGCGATGATTGGTTTGCCGCCCTCGGATCGGGCAGCGCCGCGAACAAAATCCACCTGTCCTCCAAAGCCGCTGTAGAATTTGCCGCCGATGGAATCCGCGCAAACCTGACCGGTCAAATCCACCTCAATGGCGGAACTGATTGCCACCATGTTCTTGTTTCGGGCGATTTGGAAAGGATCGTTGGTAAACTCGGTCGGGCGGAATTCAAACGCCGGGTTGTCGTGGATGTAATCGTAGAATTTGCGATTTCCAAAACAGAAGCTGGTAACGATCTTTCCTGGTAGAAATGTCTTCTTGCGGCAGTTCAGCACGCCGCTTTCAATCAACGGAATCACCCCCTCGGTCAGCATTTCTGTATGCATGCCAAGGTCTTTCTTGTGGATCAGCGCTTCCAACACGGCGCTGGGAATCGAGCCAATGCCCGTTTGCAGCGTGGCCCCGTCCGGGACAAGCGATTCAATAAATTCTGCCATCCGGCGCGCCTCCGGCGTGATTGCTTCCATGGGGGCTTCCAGCACCGGCCGATCACTCTTTACCATCGCATCCAGGGCGCTGACATGGACAAAGCTGTCGCCCAGCGTGCGCGGCATTCCCGGGTTTACCTCCGCCACGACATGATCCGCCGATTCCACCGCGGCTTTCACGACGTCCACCGAAACGCCAAAACTACAGAAGCCGTGCGCGTCTGGTGGGCTGACCTGGACCAACGCCACATTGAGATGCATCCGGCCTTCGCGGAACAGGCGCGGAATCTCCGAGAGAAACAAGGGCGTGTAATCCGCTACGCCCTGGTGAACGGCGGGGCGCACGTTGCCACCGATGAAGAATGAGTTCTGGCGAAAGTGTTCAATCAGTTCCGGTTTCGCATACGGGGCCGGCCCGTGCGTGAGGATGTGCAGGACCTCGATGTCATAAACTTCCGGCGCGCGCGCTGCCAGGGCTTCGATCAGCACTTGCGGAGCGGCGCAGCCGGAACCGATAAACACACGCATACCGCTTCGGACACAACTCAAGGCCTCGGCGGCGGACCTCCATGGAAGATTGGTTGTGCTCACATGTCGTAGGGATGCTTGCGTTACCGGTCGAGTGCGCTCTCGCCAGCACTGCCTAACCATGCCTGAAGGCCGTGCCGCCGCCAACCGTCCATTGCGGATTTCACTGCGTTGCTTGCCTGCGAATCAACTGGCGAAACACTACCACCAGCACGCCCAATCCAATCAGCGCCACGCTACCCGGCTCCGGCACCAGCGTAAAACCAATCACATCGAAAGCCCTAAGATCCGCATAGGAGATCTCCAGTCGCTCACCAAAGTCGGCCGTAGGATCCATGATACCGATGCCTTGAAAATCCTTCCAATGACTCGCCTGCCTGCCGTCGCCGAACACCAATCCGTTCGAAAGGTCCCCCATAAGGGAATTGCCACCGTCCGCAGAAAAGTATTTCAACCGGCTATCCGCCGTGTAATCCGTATAACCCGGCCCGGCAGTGAGGCTTTCCTGCGAGTACCGGAACAGATCAATCAGATTGGAACTAAATTCCCCTCCCGGAAATTGCCCGTCCAGCGTGTCAATGTCATCCACGCCGCTGACAAACCCGAGCACATGGCCAATTTCATGCGCTGCGGCGCCGACGAAATCCAACTGCCCGGGCGCAATGGTCGAGCCATGATTGAAGTCAAAGTTGAAATCAGAACTGAACCGGATGGTCGCATCCAGTTCGGCGCCCGAGTCGAGCAGACCCAGCGCCTTCGCATTCGCCGTGGTAACACCGACGCGGTCCATGCTGTCCACATACGGCACCGCGCTGTTTGGTCCATTGGGATTGTTGCTGGTGTGATTGATGAGCCGGTTGAAGGTCGAGCCCGGTTGGAGCGAAGCATGGGCGGAATAATCTACCGGCGACGTCCGTTGTGCTAGGAGCGCCGCCGTCACCTCGGGATAGCTCCACTCGTCGAATTCACTGCCGGCTTCGGCGATGATGCTCGGTCCCAACGAGGTGAACCCAATCTGGATGTTGACTGTGATGTCGTTCGCCAGCACCGCCGACCAGAGACTTCCTGCCCTCATGAAACCATCAATCGCAAACTGAGGTGTGCCCGGTTCGGGGATGAAATTAAAAGTGACCTTCGCGCGGGCCGGCGCAGCCGTGAGGCTATACACAACGCCAAGCGAAAAAGCGATTCGTTTGAGGCTCATGATGCGTGCAATGGCTGATGGCGATCTTGCCCAGTCTATCGACTCATAACATGACCGCGTTTTGCCTTCAACCAGATGGGCCGGGAAAATTTCAGCCCCCCATCCTGCTCAATCAAAGGCGGCCAGTTGGGAGGACGCGGTCTCCCATTCCTGGGTGGCGGCTGGCAGCCGGTCATGAACCTCCAGCAACTCGCGATTGACCTGCATCGCGCGTCCACCGGTAGCGTAGGTTTCCGGTTTCTCCAACTCGGCCGTCAGTTCCTTTTCCTTCGCTTCGAGTGCAGCGATTTCCTTTTCCAAGGTGCTGATCCGTTTCTGGATTTCTTGCCGCTTCCGGGAGCGCGCCTGACGTTGCTCTGCTTCCAGGCGCTTTTGGTCCTTGCGGTCAACGGCTGGCACCGCTGGTCGGGCGGCTGGGGCAGCGGTGGAATTGGCCATGCTTGAACTCGTCAACGCCTCGCGCGCGGATTGTGAAGTCTTATCGAGGTAATACTGATAGCCGCCGGTAAAGTGCCGCAGCCGTCCGTCTTCAACGCGCACCACATGGTTCGCCAACGCACGGATGAAATGCACGTCGTGGCTGATGAATATCAACGTGCCTTCGTATTGCTTCAACGCTTCGATCAGTGCATCCACGCTTGCGAGGTCTAGGTGGGTCGTCGGCTCATCCATCAACAGGAGATTCGGTGGATCGAGCAGCAGCTTCACCAGCGCAAGCCGGCTTTTTTCACCACCGCTCAAGACACTGACCGGTTTGAAGACGTCGTCGCCGCGAAACAGAAAACTGCCGAGGACATTACGAATGGCCTGCTCCGTAACCCGCTGGGGCGTGTCCATCGCTTCCTGTAACACGGTATGCTGTGGGTTGAGCATGGCCGAACGATGCTGGGCGAAGTAACCGGACTTAGCATTGTGGCCAAGCCGGCGTTCGCCTGCCTGCGGTTGCAGCACGTCCGCCAGGAGCTTGAGCAAGGTGGACTTGCCTGCTCCATTCGGCCCGACCAGCACGATGCGTTGCCCGCGTTCGGCGAGGAAGTTGAGATCCTCGTAAATCAATTTGGTGGTTGGACTGACCACTACGACTTGCTGCTCTCCCGCTTCCGTCGGATGGGCGAGGGCGAGAGTGAGAGCCTGTTCGCCATAACCAAACTTGACCCGCTCCAGGGTAATCACCTTCTGCCCGCTGCGCTGCGGTTGAGGAAAGCGGAATCCAACCGTCGCGTCCGGTCCGCCCGGCGTCGTCACCATGTCCTCTTTGAGCCGCTCGATCTGCTTCATCTTGCTCTGCGCCTGGGCGGCCTTCGTATTTTTGGCGCGGAAACGATCCACGAACAATTGCAACCGCTCGATCTCGCGCTGTTGCGCCTTTGCTGTGGCGATCATGGTAACTTCGGTTGCGGCGCGCTGCTCCAGGTACTCATCGTAGTTGCCCGTGTAGCGAAGGAGGCGCGCCTGATGCAGCTCCACAACGTGCGTACAAAGGCAGTTGAGAAACTCGCGGTCGTGAGAGATGAGCAGGATCGCGCCGGGATAGTGGCGCAGATAATCCTGAAACCACAGCAGCGTCTCCAGATCGAGATGATTCGTCGGTTCGTCGAGCATCAGCAGGTCCGGCTCCTGCACCAACAGGCGCGCAAGGTGCGCACGCATCATCCAACCGCCCGACATCTCGCGGGCCTGACGCGCGAAATCCGTCTGTTTGAAACCGAGGCTCGCGAGGATCTGCTTCGCCTTGGCGACAAATTGGCCGTCGTGTTCGTGATCGTGCGGCACGGCGATGTCCAGGACGGATTCGTTGCCTGCCGGCTCGCTTTCCTGCGGCAGATAGCCAACGCGCGTGCCGCGCATGAACGAAACATCGCCCGCATCCGGCTGCTCGTGGCCGAGGATGATCTTGAGCAAGGTGGACTTGCCCGCGCCATTCGGCCCAACAAGGCCGATGCGCTCACCGTTCAGAAGCGTGAGGGACACATCATCGAACAACTCGCGACCACCAAAGCGTTTCTGGAGTCCGGCTACAGTTAACATGCTGGCATGATGGGTTGGTTGGAAATGACGGCGTCAGGATTCATAGGTCAAACTTTAGGGCAAAGCGGTCAGGGCTGCGCAAGGCGTTCGGTGCAGTGGGTGGATCCGGGTTTGGGGCGAATGGAAATGCGGCGGGAGTAAACCGCCGCATTCCAGTTTGAATGTGCGAATTGTTCCGGGTCGGGAATCACTTTATCGGTGAATAATCCGTTGCTCCAAGGAAAACAGATTCAATCTTTTCGACCAGCTTGCCGTTGGCTTCTGACTCGGCGCGGGCCTTCTGCCATTCCGGGTCCTTGCCGAAATCCGCAAAGGATTGCTTGGCGGCCTCGCGGCTTTTGTGCGCGAGCAGGTAAACCAGCGTGTTCTCCGCGCCCTTTTCTTTATCGGATGGAATCCAGAAGCCGATGATCTCGATGCCATATTTCTTGAACAACCGGCACGTGTGGTCGCGGAAGCGGGCGTTCAGCGCCTCCAGCTTGCCGGGCGCGGCGTAGTAGGTGCGCATTTCAAACGCGCGCGTGTCCTTGGCGATGGACGGACTCACGGGCGTGGCATTGGGTTCGGCGGCGGGACTCGAAAGGACCATGGCGGCGAACATCAAGGTGGTAAGGAGTGTTTTCATGATTGTATTATTGGACACAAGTTTCTGTATGGGACGGTCACGGATGAATTAATGCCGATTCCGGTACGTTTCAAAAGCCTAAATGTTTCCTTCCGGCCGCGAATCCATTTGAATTCCCCCGGCTCGACCGTGAGAATCCGGGCCGGCGAATTACCGTCGCCGCATCCCATGAAGAACCGCATTCATTTCTGGTCCCTCACCTCAGCGTTGTCGGGATTTCTGTTTGGCTTCGATACCGTGGTCATCTCGGGAGCGGAACAAACCATCCAGTCCCTCTGGCAGTTGAGCGCCGGTCTGCACGGTATCGCAATGGCCGCCGCGCTTTATGGCACGGTCGCTGGTTCACTGCTCGGCGGCTGGCCGACGGATCGGTTTGGCCGCCGCGCCACATTGCTGTGGATCGGAGCGCTGTACTTCGTCTCAGCCGTGTGGTCAGGGCTCGCGACCGATGTTTATTCGTTCATCGTCGCGCGGTTCATTGGCGGACTGGGCGTGGGCATCTCCACCGTGGCGGCCCCGCTTTACATCTCGGAGATTTCGCCTCCAGCCCAACGCGGGCGACTCGCCGGGATGTTTCAGTTCAACATCGTGTTCGGCATTCTGATCGCCTTCCTCTCCAACGCGCTTCTGGCCGGCGTCGGTGAACACGCCTGGCGTTGGATGCTGGGAGTCGAAGCGTTTCCCGCGCTGCTGTACACCGTGCTCTGTTTTGGTCTGCCGGAGAGTCCGAGGTGGTTGCTGGCCAGGAAAAGTGACCGTCAGAAGGGCATTGAGGTGCTGCGCCTGATTGATCCCCAGGCCTCCGCAGCCGAAATTCAAACCAAAGCCGACGAAATCATCGCGGCTTCAACCACTTCAACCGGGCGTGCTTCCTCAGGACGTTTTTGGACGCAACAACTTCGCCGCCCGATCTGCCTCGCATTTTTGATCGCCTTTTTCAACCAGCTCTCCGGCATCAATGCCATCCTGTACTTTGCGCCGCGCATCTTTGAATTGACCGGATTGGAATCCAAAGCGGCGCTGCTGCAATCCGTCGGCATTGGCATCACCAATCTTGTGTTCACTTTCGTGGGACTTTGGCTGATTGACCGGCTGGGCCGTCGCACACTGTTGTTCATCGGTTCGTTTGGTTACATCATTTCTCTCGGGTTGGTGGCGTGGGCATTCTTCACGGAACATTTCAGCATCGTGCCAGTTTGCATCTTCGCCTTCATCGCGGCGCACGCCATCGGACAAGGCGCGGTCATCTGGGTGTTCATCGCAGAAATTTTTCCGAATCGCCACCGTGCGGAAGGTCAGGCGCTGGGCAGTTTCACTCACTGGATTTTCGCCGCGTTACTGACCACCTTCTTCCCCAAAATGGTCACGGCTTTTGCACCCGGTTACGTCTTTCTCTTTTTTTGCGGCATGATGGCGCTGCAACTCCTCTGGGTGAAGCTGATGGTGCCCGAAACCAAAGGCGTACCGCTTGAGCAAATGCAAAAACGGCTCGGCTTTGAATGATTAGGTGGTCTGCGCTTTTACGGAATACTACAGTAGTTTCGCCAGGCTTGGCGATCCGCTAAAGTCCACAGCTTTTGTTGCTGTTCTGTTGTGTTCCGCTCACACCGCCCTACGTGGAAACCGTCTAGCGCGCGAGCCGTTTTTCGCAGGCTTCCCGCCGGAAAGCCAGCCGGAGTCGTGCGATTGGTGGTTGCTATCCGCCTGCTGTGCGAGGATGCTGAATCATGAACAGCCTCGAAGCCCACGGATTCCGCGAAGTCAGAAAACAACTCACCCACCGCGTCAAGCGGGATGGATTGGACACCATCAACGTCGAAGTCACCCGCGTCTGTGGGAAACACAAGGTCAATTTCACCGGCTCGCCCGAGCAAGTGATCCAGGCCAAAAAGATCCTCGCTGCCTGGACCTAAATCCCGCCTGCAAAAGTCAGCCGATGCGCGCTTCGCACTGCGAGAACTCCACCCGAGCAGCAGCAGGCGGAACGGGCCGGGCCCGGGGTAATCACCCGATTGGCAAAGCGTTGAGCCGGGCTGAACCTGGCGGCGCTCCGTATTACGCGAGAATCTACTTTGATCGCGCCTTACTGCTTGCGGGCACGACCTCGGCGCTGGTTCTGCGGTTCAGCGTGTAGCTGAAGTCAGCATGTCCCACAAGCGGCCTCCGCTTCTGATTCAGGAGAAAGAGAGCGTTGTCGTCTCCTTGAAGGCGGATCGCCCGGGACGTGGCGTAAGATTGTTTGGCGAATATAAAAGAATTGTAGCGGGAAACCTACGTTCCGCTCCGGGCACGGAAAAAGAGAAACTGATTGGTGGTCGCCTGCGGCGCGACTGCCCGGAATCGGTTTGCTGGACTGTTTGTGGTCAGCAAGGTTTGCCACAACGCAGTCGCCAGATTGGGTCGGTACTCGACTGTTACCGTCTGGCCGGTGGAACAGAGCACATCGAAACTGAAACTGCCGGGCGCATAAGCCGCATTGGTCAGGATCAACGGGCCGGTTGCCGTACCACCGGTGGTGATCACGTTGAACTCCGTATACGTCGCACGATAAGCTGCAGTGGCGTAATTCGCGTTGGTGGCACCCACGTGACGGAAGAAACCGACCCTCGAAAGGTAGGTGGCGTTTGGTTCCAAGGTGCCGGCGGGGATCGTGAACGTCTGGCCCGTGCCGGTCAATGCTCCGGGCAACCCGGGGTCGGGGGAGCGGTAGTTACCAACGTCCACGTCAATATAGTCGGCCCCCGTTCCGCCTGGGAACGCATCCCAGCCGAGCACGAAGGGCTGACTTGGGTCCACCGTTTGCGCCGCCGGGTAATTGGTCAGGTGTGGGGTGCCGGGTTGCGCCATGCTGGCCGTGGTCGGCAGATTAACCACGATCGTTTGATTCGAGGAAGCCGCCTGGACGAAGAAACTGTAGTCGCCGTCCGGGAAGGTCGCGTCATAGCTGCTCAGGCTCGTGGTAAACGGAGACATGATAAAAATCTCGGCCTGCGGTTGAGGAAGGTGCGTCAAGTTGGACACACTCCCGGTCGGTAATGTCAGCGCCACGCTCGTCGCCGTACGATTGGAGGACAGCGACGTCACCCCGCTGAAACCGTAGGGCGAGAGCGGATCCAGAGTTGCGGCGCCGGCGGATGTTTGATTGTAGTGATGAACCTTTCCCACGGAAAAAGTTGTGATGGCATTTGTCCCGCTCCCGCCTCCGCCTCCACCTCCGGTGCCTGTGTTGAATGAGCCAATGGGAATTCCTCCGAGCAGATCGCCACCCGGGTTCTGGCCGCTGACCGCCCACGAGATGTTCGTGTTCGCGGCGAAAGGGGAATCCGGTGTGCAAGTAAGGACGGTATTCCCGGCGTTCCAGGAATCTGTGGTGGTGTAGATATTAAAAGCCGCGTCGTAGAAAAAAGCCGCCGTTGCGTTCGTGTCCATCGTCTCGCTGAAAGTGAACACGATGGTGGTCGTCGTCGAGACGCCGGTTGCGCCGTTGGCGGGCACGGTGGACAGGATGGTGGGTGCGGCTTGCACCTGCCCCAGGCAGCCTAACGACCCGGCCAAAGCCAGCAACGCGGCCAGACGATTGAAGCGGGAAAACTTTTCTGAGTTCATGACTTCGATTCAAGTCCTGCACGCGGATAATGTCACGCGGAAAATATCCAGCGTCAGGAACCGCAGCCCGTAACAAAGGAAACCTGCCTGGCAGCCGCTCTGCGTCCCCGTGTCTCGGTGGTAGATACCGCTATCTGGCTTACGCCACGCTCAGGACTTCCATCTTGTCCCACATCGAAATCTCGGGCTTGCTGGTGACACCGGCTTCCTTCATCCGCTTGCGCAGTTCGGCGGACTTGATGAACTTCTTCGCCCGCGCGGCAGTGTCCCACTCGCACCACACCAACAGGTCGTTCGGATTT
>Ga0315910_10001078_pt1 | contig 25562 bp, 17 predicted proteins | sample EdamamesoilMG_FD_204470 | JGI IMG/M metagenome (GOLD analysis project Ga0315910, IMG submission 204470) | Garden soil microbial communities collected in Santa Monica, California, United States - Edamame soil | ecosystem: Environmental > Terrestrial > Soil > Garden | place: USA: California... | reverse complement strand
GCTCTGTGACGGGGATCAAATTTGTCTGTTGGATGAACTGGTCCGTTTCGCGGAGTTGCAAGCCACCGCCCCAGGAGCCCGCCCACACGCGCAGCTGGCTGTCTTCCATCAACGTCCAGACGAACGGATTGAAAACGTCGTGCTTTGTCCAATCACCGTTGAGCAGGCGATAAATTCCCGCACCTTCAGTGGCCGCCCACACGGCGCCGTCGTGGCCCCGGGCAATGGCCAGCACGGGGCGACCCAACCAGTCGTCCGGCGGACTGTGCATCGTGACTTTCCGTTGTCGTAACAATGCGAGCCCGCCACCGGTGCCTACCCACAGATTTTTTTCGCGATCTTCGGTGAAGCCGCAGATCCAATCCTGGGGCAACCCTTTTCCGCGGTTGAGGGAGTACCAGCCGCTGGCGGGATCAAAGACGAGCATCCCATGCAGCAAGGTGCCGACCAGCAGACGTTCGGACGAGGTTTCGAGCATGGTGGTCACGGAGACGTACGGCCACCTGAATTCCCCGAAGTCGGCGACCCAGTTGGTGCCGTTCCATTTGCGCAGCCGGTTCTGGCCGATCACCCAAAGCGTGCCGTCATGAGCCGCCGCAAGACCCGCATAATAAGGATTCGGTTCCGGATCACCGAAATCGACCGCGACATAACCGTCCGACGTGAAGCGTGCGACCACGCCGTTGCGCACCACATAGGTGTGGCTTGCGCCGATCGACACCACGCGCGGGTTGACGAACGGTTGCTCAGCCATCTGGCCGGTGGGCTTGATGATCCGGCCGTCGGTCAGGCGGGTGGCTTCGCCGAGCTGATTTAATGCCCACACCGCGAGTTGTTCGTCTTGCGTGAAATCCTTGATCGGGGCGCGCCCCCAATTTGTGCTCAGCGGCACCGTAGTGAATACGCCATCAGCAAACCGGGTGATCTCGCCAGTGTCGTGGCCGATCCAGACATCGCCCCGGGAATCCTGATGCAAACTAGTGACCCGGCTGTTCGCGAGGCCCTTGGCATTGGAAGAATCAAAAACCCGAAAACGCACCCCGTCGAACTGGACGATTCCGTTATACGTGCCGGCCCAAAGGTAACCACGTTGGGTCTGCAATACCGCAGTGACAGTGTTCTGGGGCAAGCCAGTGTCTGCGCGCCAGGTTTCGATGGCAAAATCAGTGAAAGGTTTGAGACCGGTGATTTCGTTGTCGGCCGGCTGACCCGGAGACGTCGCAGGGATGGTGATGACAACGAGCGCAACCATGCGCAGGCAATTGCGACGGAATCTTGCCGATGACAGGAGGCGGGTCATTGCTTTCCCGCTTTGTTAACCGAAGCTGATGGAGCAGGCAAGCGGGCAGCACCGCGAATTCTTTTCCGGCTTGGTAACTAGCGTCGCAAATTTTGACGACACAGTTGTGGTGACTCCTCATTTGCGTGGTTGCCTTGGCGTGGGCAACCTGTCATCACTTGATTATGAACCCCATGAAATCAATCTCCGCAGTTTCGATCGCGATACTCTCATTGGTCATCGGCACTCTGGGCGGCCGGGCCGCAGATACAGGCGGCACAAATGCAACGCCCTTGCGCGTTCAGGCTGGACTGCAGCTTTACAGTTTGCGCGCCCAGTTCGCCAAGGACGTGCCGGGAACGCTGGACAAGGTGCGTGCCTTCGGGTTCAAGCAGGTGGAAACCGCCGGCACCTATGGACTGACACCCGAGAAGTTCAAAGCCGAACTTGATGCGCGGAACCTTAAGCCCGTCGCCGGCCATTTTCCCTTCAAGCGATTCCGTGAGGATGTGGACGGAGTGGTGAAGGAGGCGAAGGCGCTGGGTTTGGAATACGTGGGTTGTGCGTGGATTGATCATCAAGGTGCGTTCGATGAGAAGACCTGCCGCGACGCGATCGCAGCGTTCAATAAGGCCGGCGAAGCAGTGGCGAAACACGGGTTCAAGTTTTTTTATCACATCCATGGCTACGAGTTCGCGCCGCACGGCAAGGGGACGTTATTCGATCTGATCATGACGGAGACGAATCCCAAGTTCGTGAACTTCGAGATGGATGTCTTCTGGGCCGTCCACGGCGGACAGGACCCGGTAAAATTGTTGGAAGCCAATCCTTCCCGTTGGCCGTTGACACATTTGAAGGACATGAAAGCCGGCACGCCAACGGGTCTGTTCACCGGGCACTCTGATGTGGCTAACAACGTGCCGGTTGGCACAGGCAAGATTGATTACGGAGCGTTTCTCCGCGCAGCTGCAAAAGCGGGCGTGAAGCACCACTTCATCGAGGATGAATCGCCGACTGTGGAGCAGCAAATCCCTCAATCGCTGCGATATCTGGAAGCGGTAAAATAGGCGTTCCCAGCCATTTGTCCCCAGTTTACATGACATGCCCGTCGTGTGATGCGGGAATAGATTCTCAGCAAGAGCCGATGAAAGCAACGGGACGCCATGCCTTTACCCTCATTGAACTGTTGGTGGTCATCGCGATCATCGCCATCCTCGCGGCGATGCTGCTCCCGGCGTTGAGCAAAGCCAAAGCCCGGGCGCAACGCACCCAGTGTATGTCCAACCTGAAGCAGTTGGGCTTGGGCATCGGCATGTTCGTGAATGACAATAGCGACATGTATCCACCAGCAGCTTATGCCACTGGAGATTACCAGTACCAATTGACTTGGGATGATTACATCCACAAGCACATCGGCGGAACCGCCACGGAGGAAGATCTGTTGGTGGGAGCGACAGGCTTTGCCACCGGGCAACCGGAACGCACCCCAAAAATCCTGCGGTGCCCGGCAGACAAGATCGAGTTTCCCAAAGCCGATGCATGGTTGAATAACTATGCGGCGCGCCGTTCCTATTCCATGAACTGGGCAGGCGGCAGTTGGATTTTGACCTCGGCAACGGCGCCATTGCCAGTGCTGGGTGTGAAGGGCGTTGGTCTGTATTACAATTTGCGTGGTTCAGCTGCGGGTACATTCAACTGGGAGCCGCGGGGATACAAAGTGTCACAGGTGGCTGATCAGAGCGGAACCATCATCTTGGTGGAATTGGCGAATGGCCGGAACATGGCCGGGAATGATTGGCCTTCGTTCTGTGCTGGACCCGGGCCGGGCGTTCCAGGTGGCGTGAGTGAAGATTGCGTTCAGACCACCACCACCGCCAACGTCAGCTCCTCGGGGCATACCTACGGAACTCTTTCCTATGGTCTGCATAACCGCCGGTTCAATTATCTCTTCCACGATGGCCATGTCGGGCTTCATCGCACTAGTGAGACGATCGGCAAAGGCACTGACATAAATCCATTCGGCATGTGGACCATGGCGCGGGGGGACTAGGCCACGGTTTTGTGGCCAGGCCTGATGGATGCCCAATTTGGAGAATCGTCCATTCCATTGGAGTAAAGGCAAAGCTAGCTTCTGGCAAATCAGCCTTTGAGCGCACGCAATGTACGACTTTAGTGCCCTCCATGCTAAATCCACTGGCTTAATGACGCCTTCTGAATGGCGTGCCGCTGCCTCTTGGTGGCTGACTTGGACTGCCCGATACCAGCAGCTCGGTTCGTTTTGGAGGTTTCGTGTCGTTGATACTGATGACATGACGGGCTGGCATCGTGATTGTAGCGTTCAATCAAAGCCAATGCCAATGCCGACGACGCATGCAACACTCTCATCTGTGAGCGCCATCAATGTGCAGACTGATCTGGCGGCGGACTAAACAAAGCTTTCAGCCCCGAACTACCACAACCAACCAACAGAGCATGAAACCAAAACCCCTAGTCACAAAAATCATCCGCAACCTGCTGTGCGGCGCGGCGGTCGCCGTGTCGGTCAGTACCGCCCCCGCCCAGAACGTAATCGTGTCGTTTGACACAAATTCCATTTTTGCGATCAACGCCACCAACGATTTTAATGGCGATACTATCAGCAACGAACTGCATACCGCTGTCTGGCATTGGTGGGGTGGTGCAGCGACGGTCCATACTTATGATCCGACCCAGGATGCTGATGGTAATCCCGCTTCCGGCTCCATCAAGATCACGGCTACATGGCCGGCTTCCGGTGGCGATCAATACTCAGTCGGCCTGTCTTTGGCCGGCGCGGAGCAATATGGCATCGGGATCAACCTGCCATCCTTGAACTACACAAACATGGAGATTGATATCAAGTGGGACCCAAGTTCCACGATCAACATCACCAATCACATGACCGGTGGTGATCCGAATGGTTTTGGAATCGGCTTCGTCGCCACACAGTACGGTCAATCTTGGGCGCCAAATGCCAACCAGCCGGTCCTGGTCAATGACGGCCAATGGCATCGCTACACTATTCCGATCGATTCTGCCTGGCCGAGCATTCCCGGTGTCATCTTCAAAAAGTACAAAGGCGACAATGCGGCGGACGCAAACGCAACTTCCGCGTTTTGGGTGGATAACATCAAGTTCAACTACAATACGAACATCGTCATTCCCAAGCCCACGCTGGCGCTGGCCAAGGCCACCAAAGGGATGAGCATCACGGCCGCGCAAGCGGGTCAACAGTACCAACGCCAGACCATCCGCTCCGTGCCGGCAGATGCCATTGATTGGGTTGGCAACGCGAACCCGGTCACATATTCATGGACGATTGGTGAATTCCCCAGTCGCTCGGTCGCGCCTGGTTACTTTGCGGTGATGTTCTTGGCGCCCGGCGGCGGTGGGTCAACTGACCCCGATTGGAATGACGCCAATGTCATCGGCGTTGAGACGTCATTGAACGGCGCCAACCAAGGTATCTGCACGTTCCGTTTCAAGACCAACGCGCCTAATTCCAATGGCGTGCTGTATGGCGCGGGCCAGCTCGGAGTATTGACCGATCCCAGCGGTGTGCTTGGGACTTGGAGCGTCACGTTCAGCAACAACAGCATTGCCACGCTGGTCGGCCCGAGTGGTGCCAGCCTGACAGTGGACATGGGTGCGGACGCAGCTGCGCTGTTTGATTCACCGGGCAGCCTGCCGACGTATTTCGGCTTCCAGCCTGGCGGCCCGAACAACATCGGCTATCGCGGAACTTACACTCGCATCAAGGTTCAGGATGGCGCCACCACGGTCGTGGACGACACCTTCCCGTTGGCCTTTAGCGAAATGCCTGACCCGAGCTTATGGATCACGAGGTTCAGCGGTGGTGACATCGCGGGCAAGGTCGTGGACGAAGATGGTTATTGGGTCGATTGGAACAAGCCGGATGGATTGCTGTCCGCGGTCCAAAATTCCGGGACTGTGAACACGGGATGGGCTGATGCCGGGTTGGCCGTCCGCAATCACGGTGCGCGCGGTGCGGTGTTCGCCGGGACGAACGTGTTGAATGCGTTTCCCGGTGGAACCTATTTCCGGCTCTACAGCACCAATGCGCCGTAACCGGGAACTGAATCACTGGACTCCAACTCATGTATAGCGTGACAACGGATCATTCGAGAGTTGATAGGAAGGTTGGGACCTGTGCCGCCCGCAAGGGCGGCACAGGGTTCACCCTGATTGAGCTGCTGGTGGTGATCGCGATCATCGCCATATTGGCGGCCATGCTCCTTCCGGCCTTGAGCAAAGCCAAGTCCAAGGCGTGCGGGATTCACTGCATGAACAACTCGCATCAGATCATGATTGCGTGGCAGTTGTACGCAGGGGATGCCAACGACTATCTGCCCGGGAATGATTTTCCATGGACCACTCCCGTTTCGGCCATGGTCCTGCCGGCCAACGAACCTCAAGGACGCAATTGGGCACCCGGATCCATGATCGTGGCCGTTGACCGCACGAACACTGCGCATCTGCGGAATCCTAACATTGCGCAGCTTTCGCCTTATCTGAAGAGCCTCGAAGTGTTCAAGGACTGCGGCGACAAGTCAGACATGGTGCGCAGCATGTCCATGAACTCTGCGGTCGGCACCAGGTGGTGCAATCCACCGGCCGGCGTGCGACGGGGACAACGTCCCTTGCACGGCGCATGGCTGCCAGGGAACGCGTATGATGAGAACCAGAATACGTGGTTAACGTACGGTAAACTGACGGATATCACGCGGCCATCGCCGGCCAATCTTTGGGTGATCATGGATGAGCACACGGACAGCATCAACGATTCCATGATGGCCACACCAGCGGTCGCGGGATACTTGGTGGATTACCCGGCCAGCTATCACAACGGCGCTGGCGGCATCGCCTTCGCCGATGGGCATTCAGAAATCCACAAGTGGAAAGACAACCGGACAAAGCCGCCGGTAACCAACACGCCGGATCTATTGAAAGCGGGCGCTTCGCCGGGCAATGTGGACACGGCATGGCTCGCGGAAAGATCATCTGCGCCCAAATAAGCAAGCATTTCAATCATCACAGCGGCAGCCGAAAGGCTGCCGTTTTGCTTTTCACTTCCCATGAATTGATTGCAAGAATCGAAGTGCCAACGCATTTGTTGGGCTTCTTTGTAGCACCTCTTGAAGTTGCTGCCGCGCTTCTTCGGTGCGGCCTTGCGAAATCAGGCTGATGCCCAAATTCAACTTTCCCTCAAGGTGGTCTGGCGCCAGTTGCAGGACTTTGCGGAATTGTTGCTCGGCTTCGGCGGCTCTGCCGGTCTGGCCGAGCGCGGTACCGAAGAGTTGCCGGGCGCGGATGTTGTCTGGTGACAACTGCACCGCCTCTTCAAAGTGTTGCCCGGCCTCCACAAAGCGTTTCTGGGTTGCCAGATATTCGCCTGTCTCGATGCGCAATTGCGCATCCCCGGGACTCAATCCTATCGCAGCGTTGTAGTTGGAGATTGCGCCGGAGTCCCAAGCGCGGCTGCGACAGAACCGGGCCAGCGTGGTCAGATCTGCCGCGCGGAAAGTCCGGCAGCTGAGGGCGCGATGATAACAGTCATTGGCCTCGGTTGCCTTTCCGCCTTGCTCAAGAACTTGTCCGAGACCCAACCAGCCGAGCGCGAAGTTTGGCTGCAATTTTAACGCCCGTCGGTATTCCGCAACGGCCGCGTCGGATCGTCCGACTTGCCAGAGGGCCTGCGCCAGGTTGTGGCGGGGTAATACTTCAGCGGGCGATAGTTCAACAGCGCGTGCAAAGGCTTGTGCCGCTTCCAGCAACTGAGACTGACCGGCCAGAAGCAATCCCAGGCGTTGGTGAGCCTGCGAATCGCCGGGTAGCAAATCGGCGATCCTCTGGGCAAGTTTTGTGGCCCCGGCAAGGTCACCCGACGATTGCCTTATGACCGATAGCAATCCCATGACGTCTGGATCATCGGGTGATGCTGCCAACGCGGATTCACAGGCCGCTTGCGCGGCAACCAGCCCGGCGGGTTGTTGGGCTGCTGCCAATTGCTCCATCTGCACCTTCAGCGAATGCAATTGCTGATTGTGATTCACCTGGCCGATGAACGGCGGTTCGGCCAGGCGCGCGCGTAGATCCGGAAGCACTCCCGCGAGCGCCCAATCCGTCCACGCCAGTCGCTGCGCGCAATCTTCGATTGTCGGCCATGCCAGAGTGGTCACATGATTGCTGACGCGTGTCGGCAGGAGTTTTTCCACCTGTTCCGCCAGTGTCCGGGCGAGGCGATAGTTGCCTTGGAAATTCAGGTGAACATGCTCGTAAAAGGAATCAGCCCCGGGAAGCCCAGCCAGACTGGCTTCTGCAAATACCCGTTCCGTATCGGCGAAACGCAGGCGGTCGGAGGCGTGATTTGTTGCTGCCTGACGGATCAATTCATTCAGTCGGTTATCACAACGAAAGCGCAACGTGTCGAGATTGCGGGCTGCAACAAAGTGCTTGGCGGCTTGTTCAGTCTGGCCGGAGGCCAACGCGCATTGACCCTGCCGAAAGCGAAGTTCTGCGAAAGTGTCGTCCAGTTGGGCTGCACGATCATAGACCGCCCCCGCCTCGGTCGAGTCGCCGGCCTCCTGGGCTTTGCTGCCGCGAGCATAGAGTGATTCCCAAGTCGAACGATCTGCCGCCGACAAGTCGTTGCGATGCGCTGACGCAAACGGCGCACAATCACGCAAGTTGACCGCCACGGTACTCAAGACGATTCCAGCGCCGGCGCGGCGACCGGTTCGAAGTATGTCAGCCAGATTCGCTTCAAAGTTCCGATAAACCGAATTCAACCGGGCGTCGCCAGCCGGGACTTGTTGTTCGAGGAACATCTTCATCCCGGTCCACTCGCCAGGTCGGGCTGAAGCTGATGACAAAAGATTGTCCAGCAACTGTCCCAAGCGACTCGCCTTCGCTGTGACAGTAGCTCGGATGACTGGAAGCGGCGGGGTTTGCTGGCTGAACACTGTGCCGGCGCCGAACGGCCCGACCACCTCATTGTTGCCCATGTAAATCACCCAGATGTCAGCGTCAGCCCGGGCACAGTCGTGGGCAATTTCGCGGATCGCATGCGAATTGATGGCGGTCATCGCACAGTTGACTACCTCAAACTTTTGGCCGGGATGCCGCAACGTCAGCATGGCCTGCAACATGCGGGGCATTCCGAACGCCGGCTGGGGTTCGCCTTTTGCGGCGGATTCACCCAGCACGAGGATTCGGACGGACTCAGGCGGCTTCTTACGATCGATCGCAAATGCCTCGGGCATCCGGGACATCTGCGGACCGAAGAATCGCCAGCCAAACTGGTTGTTCGGCACCCAGAGTTGCCGGCCTTGGTGGTCGAGTGCCCGTATGAAGGCCGTGTCATGACCATAGTGAAAGGTTCGCAGCGATAATTCGATCAGAAGAACGAAGGCAAGTGGGATGCCCAACGCTGCCACGAACCGAAAGGTCCAGAGCTTGTGTCGCGAGAGTGGCCTGATATCGCGAGCTTCGGCTTTGCTGGTGCGTGATGCTTTGGTCTTACGGTGTTTGGGCATGGAGCAGGCGATGTGTAACCGAATTGCGGCTAGGCAGCGAGTCAGGAATTTACATCCAGCTTGGGAGCGCTGTCGTCAATTTACTTGGCTTAACACGCTACATCTTTTGCCGTAAGATATGGCGTCATGGCTTCGATCCGTATCTCATGTGCCGCGGTAGCTTTGTTGATGGCGAGCGTCTTGGGCGTGTCTGCGCAATCCTCGCTATCGGTTTATTCTGATGGCTTGGATAACGGCTTTCAGGACTGGAGTTGGGCGACCCACAATCTGAACAATTCCTCACCCGTCCATTCGGGCACGCTTTCCATCAGTGCCAGTGCGGCGTACTGGCAGGCCATCTCGTTCCACCATTCGGAATTTGATTCTGCGCCATACAGTAGTTTTACTTTTTGGGCGCATGGCGGCGCTTTGGGTGGCCAGCGACTTCAGATTTATGCCGAATACGGCCCCACTACGGCACCGGCTTACACGCTGCCCGGCACATTGCCTGCCAATACCTGGCAGCAATACACGATACCACTCAGCACTCTTGGGATTGCCAACCGCACCGATGTCCATCGCATCACGTTGCAATTGCGCAACGATGGCACCAGCGGGACGTTTTATCTTGATGACATAGAATTCACTGCGCTGCCGGCGCCTTCGTTGGTGAACATCAGCGTCAATGCGACCCAAGCCGTGCGCAGTGTGGATGTGCGGCACTTCGGCGTGAATCTCGCCATCTGGGATGGAAATTACGAACCCGCCAGCTACGCGACGACCGCAGCGCTAATCAGCGAGATGGGTTGTCTTGCAGTGCGGGTCCCGGGCGGTTCGCTTTCGGACGAATATCATTTCAGTTCGAACACCACGTGGACGAATACCTGGCAGTGGCAGACTTCCTTCCCCGAGTTCATGCGGGTGGTGACCAATGTGAGTGCACAAGTTTTTGTGGTGGTGAATTACGGCAGCGGTTCGCCGGAGGAAGCAGCGGCCTGGGTGGCTTATGCCAATGGTGATGCTTCGATCTACGGGACGCCCAACGACATCACGCTGGGCGTGGACGCCAGCGGACGGAACTGGTTGACGGCGGGTTACTGGGCGCGGTTGCGCACGCTGACGGCGGCGGCGAATCCCGATAACCAGTACGACTTTCTTGCCATCAATCGCAATGCACCGTTTGGCATCAAGTATTGGGAGATTGGCAACGAATGTTATGGCACGTGGGAACGTGATACCAACACGTTGCCGAATCATGCCTACACATATGCCGTCCGGGCGACAAATTATCTGACGCGCATGAAGGCGATCGATCCCACCATCGAAGTCGGGGTTGTGTCTGTGCCGGGTGAAAGCGCTTACAACAATGGTTACACGACGCATCCCGCGTGGAATCCGCGCACCGGCCAGACCAATTACGGCTGGACCCCGGTGCTGCTGACTACGCTCAAGAATTTCGGGATCACCCCGGATTTCCTGGTGCATCACCACTACCCGCAATGGACCGATCCAAACAACGTTGCCGGCTCGCCCGTGAACGACGTTTCGCTGCTGGCTTCAACGGGCAATTGGGCCACGGATGCAGCGACGTTGCGCCAGCATATCAGCGACTACTTCGGCGCGGGCGGAACGAATATCGAGCTCGTCGTGACCGAGAACAACAGCGATGCCGGACAACAAGGTCGCCAATCCACCAGCTTGGTGAATGGGCTTTATTACGCGGACAGTCTGGGCCAGTTGCTCAAGACGGAGTTCAATGGTTTCGTTTGGTGGGACCTGCGCAATAGCACGGATACACAGGGCTTCTTCGGCCCCGCGCTCTATGGCTGGCAGGCCTACGGCGACCTTGGCATGGTCAACGGCGCCAACACCCGTCATCCCACGTTCTATGCCGCTAAATTGATGCAGGCCTTTGCCCGGCCGGGCGAAAGGATTCTCGCCGCAACGAGCGATTACAGCCTGCTTTCTGCTTTTGCCGCGCGTCGGGCCAATGGCAGCGTAGCTGTGCTGGTGTTGAACAAATCCATCACCACGAGCCTGACTGGGGTAGTTTCATTAAGTGGGTTCGCACCGGTCGCCACGTCGGCGGTCCGGTCTTTCGGCATTCCGAACGACGAAGCCGCGCGTACCAACGGCCCGGCGGCGGCAAAAGATATCACCACGAACAATGTGGTTTACGCTGGCAGCCAGTTCACCAACACCTTCGCGCCGCTTTCAATGACGCTCTACACACTCACGCCCACTGCGCCGAGTCTGACCGCAAATTCGCCGCCGCAGGCTGGGCAGTTCATCTTCCAACTTCAGGGTCAGCCGGATGTGCGCTATGTGATCCAGAGCTCCACCAACCTCGTGAACTGGGCGCCGCAGTCCACCAACATTTTGGTTGACCAAACTCTCAACGTGACGAATACGATCACAGCCAGCCAGCCGCGGAAGTACTGGCGCGCGGTCTGGCAGCCGTAGGTGGAGTTCGCACTTGTCACGCGCGGCAGTCTGATTATACCAAGCCCATGAAATCCACCCCCGGGTTATGCTCCCAAGTCGCAGCTCTGATCGTCCTGACTTCATTCACTGCCCTTGGCCAGGATGTGGCTGCGACAGCTCCGAAGCGGGCGGATGTGGTCTTCCAACTTCCAGAGAATGATGACGGGTTGCCAGGGCAAGGGCCTATCCGGCGCTACGATTGGTTCCGCAAACTATGGGTTGAAAAGCGCAGCGCTTGGGCGAAAAGAGCGGAGCAGGATCGGCACGCCGTCGTCTTTCTAGGCGATTCAATCACGCAAGGCTGGGGTGATGATTTCAGCCGGCATTTCCCGGGTATGAAGATCGCCAATCGTGGGATCAGCGGTGACACGACCCGCGGGGTCTTGATTCGGCTGAACGAAGATGTGCTTGCATTATCGCCGCGGGCCATTGTGCTGTTGATCGGTACCAATGATCTGGAAGAGCAGGCCGATCCTGAGATAGTCGCCGCGAATCTTAAACTGATCCTTGCCGGTCTGAAACAGGCCGATGCCCGGCTGCCGATCGTGTTATGTCGAGTGTTTCCGAGTTCCGAATCCAAGAAGCGTCCCGCGGACAAGATCAAGAAGCTGAATCAACTATACGCCACTGCGGTGAAGGGTGATGAACGCGTCATTCTGCTTGATACTTGGACGCTGTTCGCCAACGACAAAGGTGACGCCAAGCCGGAAGAATTTCCTGATCTGTTGCATCTGAACGAAGCCGGTTACAAGAAGTGGGCGGCGGCGTTGCGCCCGATTCTCGCTACACTCGGCTTTCTGGAAACCGCGCTGGATGATTTCACGCCGGAGGAAGGTTTTGTGAGCCTGTTCAATGGTCGCGACTTGACTGGCTGGGGCGTCCGGCCGACATCAACCGCTGATGTGCAATCGGCGAAACGTTGGCAAGCCAGTGATCCGAACGCCGCGGCCTGGCCGATTTTGACCGGCGCAACGAATTACGACGGACTGGCGCAAAGCCCCGAGGGACGTTATCGGGCGAAGAATGACCGGCTGATCGTCGCCACGCCACCAGAAGGGCGGAAGATTCAGCAACTCTGGACGGCGCGGGAATTTCCCAAGGACTTCGTGTTGCGGCTGGAGTTCCGGGCGACACCGAATGCTGACAGCGGTGTGTATCTACGTGGCCCGCAGTTGCAGTGCCGCGATTACCTGCTAGCCGGGCCATACAAATGGTTGCAGCAATATCGCCCGCAGGAATGGAATCAACTCGAAGCCATCGTGACCAACAACGTGGCGTTCTGCACCTGCAATGGCGAAATCATCGAACCTGCCATGAAGCTTCCGGTCAGTGGACCAATCGGCCTGGAGGGTGACCGGGGACAGATGGAATATCGGCGTATCAGGGTGAAGGAATTGCCCTGAGCTGTGCGCATCACTTCGGCTTTTCACTGGCAGTAGGTTGCAGGAAATTATTGTCTGCCAGCCAATCAGCCATCCGCTGCGGCCAACCTTTGACGGAAGCCAGCTTGGAGCGGTTGCCCATGTTGAATCCGTGCCCACCGCGAGCGTAGAGATGAACTTCCACGGGACGCTTGGCTTGCCGATACTTCGACAATTGAGAAATCACCGGCTCAACGTGGCCGCGGTCGTCGTTGGCCACGAGGAAAAAAGCCGGCGGCGCATCGGCGGGGATTTCATCGCGCGGCACACCAAGCGGCCCGGGGTAGATTGATATCTGGAAATCCGCCCGACAGCTTTCGCGTTCGATTGCGTCCACAGCGTTCGTCTCGCCTGCTGTCGGACTGTAAACCAGCATCGCCACCACTTCGCCGCCTGCGGAGAATCCCAATGCACCGATGCGATTGGTATCGAGACTCCACTCCGCCGCCCGGCTGCGGATGACCCGCATGGCGCGTTGTGCATCCTGTTTTGGGTGGACTTGCAATGAGTACGGCGAGTTCGTTTCGCGGGCGAGCCGGTGCTTGAGGACGAAGCAGGTCACCCCAAGTTCGTTCAAGTATGTCGCCGGCTCGACGCCTTCCGCTTTGAACACCAGCTCGCGATGGCCTCCTCCCGGGACAATGAGTATGGCCGCACCGTTGGCTTTTTCCTTTGGGGCAGGGAAGACCGTGATGGACGGATTGTGGATGTTGCGCACCCAATAATCCCTCGCCTGTTCTGGTTCAATGCGCCGCTCCTCGAATCCGGGCGCGCCTTTATCCCAGAGGGAAATGACCTGCGGTTCGGCAGCGCATAGCCCGACGGTGGTGAGAATCAGGAAGACAAGACTGTGGGTTTTCATTTCACCTGTTCTTTCCAAAGCCAGCGAAGGATGTCCGGCAGGATCGCGCCGCCATGATTATCCGAGTGTGCGCCGTCACCCCATTCATGTTTGATCCGATAACGCGGTCCAGAGGATTTCTCACGGTCTGCCTTGGCGTTCGCGTATTCAAGTGCCGAGAGCATCTGGAGGTTGGCCAGATACCAGTTGCCGTGATCGTTGTTCAGATCGTTGCTGCCATCTTGAAGAAAGATCCTGATAGGCTTGATCGGATTCTTACGGATTAATGTGGGATAGAGATCACCACCGGGGATCATCGGCTGGTCACCGCGCGCGGGTCGGTAAGCGATGGACGTGTAGCTACCGATCATGCTGATGACGTTGCGGAATTCATCCGGTCGTTGCCAGGCGACAGTGAACGCGCAGATCGCACCGCTGCTCGTGCCGCCAATGGCGCGACGTTCCGAGTCCTTGGTCAGATTGTATCTCTTGCCGACCTCGGGAAGCATTTCCTCGCAAATAAAGCGCGCGTACCGGTCCGTCAGCGAATCATACTCGAACGCGCGGTTGTTTGGATTGCCCGTGCCCACGTCGGGATAGGTGTCGTCTCTATGCCCGGGGGTGATAAAGATTCCGATGGTGGTTGGGATATCCTTCCTGGCAATGAGGTTTTCAAGCACCTGCGGGACCCGTAACGCACCGTTGGTGCGAGTCGCGCGCTGACCATCCTGAAACACCAGCACGTTGGCTGGATTCTCCGCACTGTATTGGGCAGGGACGTAAACCCAGTATTGGCGGACGGTGTTGGTGAAAATCTGACTGCGGAAGAGCAGGGGGCCTTCAAGCCGGCCTTTGGGCACTCCTTCCTGCGGGAGTGAATCCGGGCCCAGCGGATATTCACCCGGCTTGCGGGTTGCTTCTTGGGCCAGGGTCGGCAGTGCACACAACCACAGTGCGCACGAAAGGCGTGCGATGAGTTTCATTCGATAGCTTTGGGAAAATCAGATGTTCGCCAGCCGGCCCGTGGAATCGCCGAAGCGTTCCAGTCCATTTGCGCCCATACGGTCTGCCAGGCTGAGGAATAGATTGCTCGCCGGTTTCGCCCCATGTTTGATGAACCGGCCAGGCGTCAAGGTGCCCCCGCCGTTGCCCGCGAGAACGATCGGTAGATTGACATGAGTGTGACGGTTGCCATCCGCGTTACCACTGCCATAAAGGATCATTGAATTGTGCAACAGCGAATTGCCATCCACATCCGGTGTGTCGCGCAGACGTTCGATGAATCGGGCGAACTGCTTGGCGTACCAGAGGTCGATGTCCGAAATCTTCTGAATTTTATCCGCATTATTGAAATGGTGCGACAGATCGTGGTGGCCTTCCGGAATACCGATTTCCGCGAAGGAACGGTTGCTACCGTCATGCGCCAGCAGCAGGGTGGCGACGCGCGTGGAATCGGTCTGGAAAGCCAGCAAAAGAGTATCGAACATCAATTGAATGTGTTCGGCGTAAGTGGGCGGAACACCCGGTGGCGTCTCTTGCACGGGGTTCTTGGGGTCGCCAAGTTTCTCCGCGCGTTGGATGCGAGATTCCAGATCGCGCACGCCGGTGAGATACTGGTCCAGCTTGTCACGGTCCTGCGCATTAAGCCGGCGTTGCAGGTCGCGGGCGTCTTCGACGATGAAATCGAGGATGGAGCGCTGTTCAGCGCGGCGGCGCTTCAATTCGGCTGCCCGTTCGCTAGCCGGTCCGGCGCCAAAAAGACGTTCGAACACCTGGCGTGGATTCGCCTCGGGCGTCATGGGCGTGGTCGGTGAACTCCAGGAAACGTTGTATTGATAGGCGCAAGAATAGCCAGAGTCACATGCACCCGTATTCCGGCCGGCGTCGCAAGTGAGTTCCAACGAAGGCAGCCGGGTGAGGTGTCCCACTTGCTTGGCAATCACCTGATCGATCGAAATGCCGGCGCGGATGTCGGTCGCACTTTTCTTCATGCGCACGCCGGTCAGGAACGTGCCGTTGGCGCGCGCGTGATCCCCCGCACCATCCGGGCCCGGAGCAGCGTTCACGTGGTCCAAGCCGCCGAGAATCTGGAGATGCTGTTTCAACCCTGCCAATGGTTGCAGGGTGCGGCTGAGTTCAAAATTTGTGGTATCACCGGTCGGCCACCAGGTGGATTGGATGGCGCCATTCGGAAAATAAAGAAACGCCGTGCGCAGGGGAGCGCCCGAAGCAGTCGTTGCTAGTCCGGCGGCAGGCTTGGCTGACCCTGCCATAAGTCGTCCCGGCGAGAACGAAGCAAACGCGGGTAGGGCGATGGATGCGCCAAGGCCACGCAGGAAATGCCGGCGGGAAAGGCCGGCCTGACGCTGGGCCGCGCGTTCAGTTTGTGTGGGCGATTTCAGGTTCATGATTTGATCCGGCATCCGCCCGTTGTTGGGCAGGTTTGGCCGGTTTACCTTCAATTTGGTTTGCCGTCCGCATTTTCTGAAACGGTGCCGATTCCACCACACCCGCGATCAGCGCCGACGGCCGTCCGTTGGCCGATTCGATCCGGGCCACGATCTGGTCGCAGGTCTCCACGTCGTAATACTCCAGTCCCCGACCCAGTGCGTAGGTTAGCAGCTTTTCCGTCACCGTGCGGTAGAAATCTTTGTAGTGATTTTTGACGATGGTCCGCTTGAGATCGCGTACATCGCTGAAGGTTTCACCCGTGATTAAGTTGCCTGTGGCATCGATTGGTTCGCCGAACTCCGAATCGCGCCACATGCCGAGGGCATTGAAGTTCTCGAGAGCCAGCCCAAGCGGATCCATGCGATTGTGACAGGAACTGCAGAGGGCGTCCTCGCGATGTGCGGCCAGGGTCTCGCGTAACGACGGGGCACGATTGGTCACGCCTTTGGTCGCATCTTCCAGCGGCGGAATGTCCGGCGGGGGCGGGGGCGGGGGAGTGCCGAGAATGTTGTCGAGGATGAACACGCCGCGCTTGACGGGCGAGGTCCGGGTGGGATTTGAAGTGACACTCAGCACCGTGCCTTGAGTGAGAATGCCGCCGCGCGGACTGCCGGCTGGGAGCTTCACCAATCGGATTTCGTTGCCGGTGACATTGGTGATGCCGTAGTGAGCCGCCAGTTTCTCATTGAGGAACGCGTAATCAGCATCCAGCAACTCCAGCAGACTACGATCTTCGCGCAGCACGTAATCGAAAGATTTCTCAGTCTCCATCCGCATGGCATAGCGGAGTTCACCGGTCACCTCGGCGCGCGGAGGCTGGCGGAAGTTGCGTCGGAAAGAGCCGCGCAACCGCTCGAACTCTTCGCGCTCAGCGGAGGTGAACTGTTCCTCGGGCTTTTCACGCAGCTCATTGAACCGTTTGCGATTACGCGCCGTCTCGGCATCGAATTTTTCCTCCCGCGCCAGTATGAAGCGCGCTTCGAGTGGAATGTTTTCGATGTCCCGGGCGCGCAGCCATTGGCCCACGAAATTTCGAACAAACGCTTCCGACTTATCGCTTTTCAGCATGCGCCCCACCTGCGTATGCAAATTCTTTCGCAGCGCGCCCGTTTCTGCCAGGTGGAGCAGTTCCTCGTCCGGCATGGAGGACCAAAGAAAATAGGACAGCCGCGAAGCAAGGGAGTATTCATCCACCAACGGATACGCACTGCCGCTCGATGCGACTGTGCGCTCCTCACGGAAAAGAAACCGGGAAGAAGATAATACTGCCACAATGGCTTGGGAGACACCCGCCTCGAAGGTCTTGCCCGGTTGCTTGTAAACGCTCTCCGCGAGGTTCACCAGCCGATCGATGGTCTTTTCATCGGCCGGGCGTCGGAACGCGCGGCGAGTGAATCCGGTGAGCAATTCCCGCGAATAAGCCCGCCGGCCTTTGGCGTCATCAGGCACGGGTCGTGGAAAGAACTTCGTGTAGTCTCGGGGCTGGACCCAACGTTCCTTTGCCATCGGTCCGCGGACTTTTACGGAAGTGACTTGCATCGACAACGAACGGGTTTGAGGCTGGTCCGGGGTGAGCGGTTGTAGTTCAAAGGAAAGTTCGTGATCACCTGCCGGCCAGTCCACCTCGTAGGTGTAATTAAAAGGCTTGCCGCCTTCCCAACTGTATTCCTCCCGCAACAGCTCCTTGCCGTTTGCCCTGAAGGTTACGCGGCACTTGTTGTAGTCGAAAACGTTGTCCACGTACTTTTCGTTGACCATCAACGCGACCGTCAATTGATAGCGGCCGGCGATGTCGGCGCGGAACGTGTTCGAGACGGCGGCAGGTTTGTAGTAAGACAACTGCAATCCGCCCCGTCGCCGTTGCCGTTCGTTTCGTTCCTCCGCTGTTTCGTCGCCGGTCCGGAACTGGCGACCGGCAATCACCCGCTCACGCACGACCTTCGGGACCGTCGGCACAGCTTCGCCAACGATCTGGTTTGCTGCGATCACGTACTTTTCCAACAACATGGGCGGCAGGGTGAGCACGTCGCCAATGTTGTCGAAGCCATGGCCCGTATCATCCGGCGGAAAAGCCGTGGCGGTGTCAAACTCCACTCCGAGCAGATCGCGGATGGTGTTCCGATACTCCACGCGGTTGAGCCGGCGGAGGGTGACATGACCTGGATCAGGATTCTGCGGGTCGGCTTGAAAGACCGCCGCTTTGATCCATTTCTCGATGCGGGCTTTTTCCTCGCTGGTCGGTTGGCTTTTCTTTTTGGGTGGCATCAAGCCCGCCCGGAGATTGTTGAGGGCGCGAAGCCACAATTCATGGTCGTCTAGTGCTGCCGCGTCGGATTTGAATTGGTCAAAGGCGACGCTGCCCTTATTGGCGCCATCGGCATGACAATCGAAGCAGTAAGTTTCGAGCAACGGTCGGATCTCCTTGCGAAACTCCGCTGCGCCCGGGCGTTCAGCGGCGCACAATCGCACTTCCGCCGTCAGACAAGCGGTCAGCACAAGTGCGCATACGGTTCGGACGAGAGTCATCTGGTTCGATCTTAACATGCCATGTCATCGCAGGGCCATCCGGTTCAATGACGAAAATCAAGAGGCAGATAATGGGACGCGCCCAAGGCCGGTCCATTCACTTCCTGCACGTAAACTGCATCGACCTACAGCATAGTAGTTCACCCACGCTTGGACGTCCGGTTCTTAATGTACAATAGCCTACTGGCTTCCTTGCGGGTTTCCTAGGTCGTCAATTCTAATGACACTGCGGCCAGACCCCTTCCGCAAAAAAGGCCTCCAGTCGCTACTTGGATGCCAACGCCGTTTCCACGGCTTTGGTCATCTCTTCAGATTCAGGCGTTACCTTGGAGTCGAAGCGATTCAGGATCTTGCCATCCTTGCCGATGAGGAACTTGTTGAAGTTCCATTTGATGTTGCCTGGGAACGGGGAGTCGTTGCCGGCCAGTTTGACGTAGAGCGGGTGGCGCTTCTCGCCGTTCACATCAATTTTGTCGAATAGCGGGAACGTGACGTTGTATTTGCTGGAGCAGTTGGCCTTGATCTCTTCATTCGTGCCTGGTTCCTGCCCGCCGAATTGATTGCAGGGGAAGCCCAGCACCACCAGGCCCTTGTCCTTGTATTTTTCGTAGAGTGCCTGGAGTCCGGTGTATTGTTTGGTGTAACCGCAATTTGACGCGACGTTGACGATCAACACCGCCTTGCCCTTGTAGGCGGCGAGCGTGGTGTCCTTGCCGTCGATGTCCTTGAGTTTGATGTCGTAAATGGATTCGGCGTGGCTGGTGAACGCAAGCATGGTGCAAAGTGAAGCTATCAGGGCGATGGTTTTCATGGGCAGAGTATTAGTGTGGGCTTGTTTGGGTGTCAACGGCTGGGATGAGACGGGCGGGAAGGGAACGTCATTCAATTTCCGAATCAGCGTTGCTCCAGTTTCCCCGGGCAGGCTACGCTTTGTGCGTGGTCGATTTGGTCCAAAGCATAGAAAAATCCATCCGCGAGCGGAACACCTGCAAGCGCGGGGAAACCATCCTCTTGGCCGTTTCCGGAGGCGTGGATTCCGTGGTCTTGCTGCACGTGCTTAGCGGCTTGGCCGAGGCGAACAAGTGGAAGCTGGCCGTCGCTCACTTCAATCATCGTCTCCGAGGGCGCAGTAGCGGCGCCGATGAGCGGTTAGTGCGGCGCGCTGCCAAAGCGCTGGGGCTCAAGATTGTCGTCGGACGGGGCAATGTACGTGCGTTCGCGATCCGGCATGGACTTTCGATTGAAATGGCCGCGCGCCAGTTGCGCCACGAGTTTCTAGCGCTGGCAGCCAGACGACTGAAGATCCGGAAGATTGCCTTTGCGCACCATGCCGATGATCAGGTCGAACTATTCTTCCTCCGGCTGTTGCGGGGTGCTGGCAGCGAAGGCTTGAGCGGGATGAGGTTTCTTTCGCCCTCACCAGTGGATCCGCACATTCAGCTCGTCCGCCCGTTGCTTGACTTTCCCAAGACTGTGCTGGAGCGGTTCGCACGCGTGAATCGGCTGCCATTCCGTGAAGATGCCTCCAATGCTGCACACGATGTCTTGCGCAACCGGATCCGACAAGAGCTGTTGCCGCTGCTTAAGCGAAGCTACCAGCCCGCCATCGGTCCGACCGTGTTGCGAGCGATGAATATCCTTGCTGCCGAAGCTGAGTTCATCGCCGCTGAAACTGGACATTGGTTGCATACAAGCAAGCCCGCACCGTTCCGCAAACTACCCGTTGCTGTGCAGCGCCGCATCCTGCTTCATGAATTGCAGCGCTTGGAACTGCCGGCGGATTTTGAAACGGTGGATGCTTTGCGACTGCGCCCGGATGAACCGGTCAACCTTGGCCCGGCTGTGAGCGTGAGCTGTACGCCTGAAGGTTTACTACGCGTGAACTGGCGGCGGCCCCTGGAGTTTCTTTCCGAGCGAAGAAGCATCAAGTTACGGAGTACCAGCGGGCGCGTCCGATTTGGGGGAGTGGATTTTCACTGGAAGCGGGAATCCAACAGGCGGCGCCCAGTTGGCAAATCAGTCCTAGGCCGGGAATTTTTTGACGCCAGCGCGATCGGGGGGGAGATTACCTTGCGTACATGGCGGGCCGGCGATCGCTTTCAACCGATTGGCATGAAGTCGGCGGTCAAGTTGCAGGACTTGTTTACAAACCAAAAGATTCCCGCGGAGTGCCGCCGGCAATTGGTCGTGGCAGAGAATCCGGCGCGCGAAATATTCTGGGTCGAGGGTTTACGCATCGGCGAAGCAGCGAAAATCCGTGCCAATACGCAGCGTTGGCTCGTTTGGCGCTGGTCTCGGCGCGGGTCAAAACGCACGTTGCAGGCTTCCGGACACCGTGCTAGTGTGGCGCACCTAAAGAATCATGGCAGACGACAATCGAAATAGTAGCGAAGAAAAAAGCCCAAAACGTGGCGGTGATTTTCGTGTACCGCCCCGCACGTGGGTGGTGTGGATTGCCATCATCGGCGGCATTCTTGTGCTGATGATGATGAAGGACAAGATGGACCCGCCGGCCGCCCCGATTTCACAATACGAGTTCTTTCGTAAGTTGGACTCTAATCAGATTGCGTCGGCCACGATCAACTACAGTGCGCAGTCGGCGTTTCTGACGGAGATCACCGGCAAGTATTACAAGACCGACTCTGAGGGTACGATCATCAAATCTGAGGAAGTGCCTTTCCGCGTCAAGGCGCGCCTGACCGAGAAGATGGAGGACAAACTGCTCGCGCTGGCGACGGTGTCACCCAAGGAGACCAGCGTCGTGTGGCTGGGAATCCTTTACACCGTGCTTCCCTTGCTCATCGTCGGAGCGTTCATCTGGTTCGTATTCATCCGCCAGATCAAGATGGCTGGCAAAGGCGCATTGAGCTTCGGCAAGAGCAAGGCACGGTTGCTGGCGAAAGAGCGGAACAAGACCACGTTCAAAGATGTCGCCGGTATCGAGGAAGCGATCGACGAGGTTTCCGAGCTTGTCGAGTTCTTGAAGGACCCGAAGAAGTTCCAACGGCTCGGTGGTCGCATCCCGAAGGGCATCCTGATGGTCGGCCCACCCGGTACTGGCAAAACGTTGCTTGCAAAGGCCATTGCTGGCGAAGCCGATGCCGCGTTCTTCAGCATCAGCGGTTCAGATTTTGTCGAGATGTTTGTCGGCGTCGGCGCGAGCCGCGTGCGCGACATGTTCGAACAGGCGCGTAAGAACACGCCTTGCTTGATCTTCATCGATGAAATTGACGCAGTGGGGCGCAGCCGCGGCCACGGCCTGGGCGGCGGCAACGACGAGCGCGAGCAGACGTTGAACGCGTTGCTCGTCGAAATGGACGGCTTTGACACGCAGGAAGGCATCATCATCATCGCCGCGACGAATCGGCCGGATGTGCTTGATCCTGCTTTGTTGCGCCCTGGTCGTTTTGATCGACAGGTCACGGTCAATTTGCCGGATGTTCGCGGCCGCGAAGCTATCCTCAAAGTGCATGCTAAGAATGTAAAGCTTTTGCCCGAGGTGGATCTGTCAATCATCGCGCGTGGCACACCCGGTTACTCCGGCGCGGAACTCGCCAATCTCCTGAACGAAGCTGCCTTGCTGGCTGCCCGCATGAACAAGAAGGGCATTGGCATGAAGGAACTCGAGGAAGCCCGCGACAAAGTGCGCTGGGGCCGCGAGCGCCGTAGCATGGCGATGAGTGACGAGGAAAAGAAGGCAACAGCCTGGCACGAAGCCGGCCATGCGCTGGTCAACGTCCTGCTCAAGCACACGCATCCGTTACACAAAGTCACGATCATCCCGCGTGGTCGCGCACTGGGCGTGACGATGTCGCTGCCGAAGGAAGACGTGTTGAACATGCGCAAGAAGCAGGCGATCGACACCATCATCATGACGATGGCGGGCCGTATCGCCGAGCAATACGTGATCGACGACATCTCCAGTGGCGCAGCCATGGACATCCAGCAGGCCACGCAACTTGCCAAGGCCATGGTGATGAACTGGGGCATGAGCGAAAGGCTCGGCAATGTGCTTTACGGCGAGAGCCAGGAATATGTTTTTCTCGGCCGCGATATGATTCGCGGCAAGGAGTACAGCGAGAGCACGGCCCAAGAGATTGACGCTGAGGTGAGGCGCATCATCGATGAAGCAAATCAAACGGCCAAGAACCTGATCGAAACCCACCGCGATAAGCTCGAGCTGATCGCGAGCAGTTTGCTCGAATACGAAACGCTCGACGGGGCGCAGGTCGAAGAGATAGTGCGCACTGGCAAATTCACGCCACCGCCCAAGCCGCCAACGGATGTCGGCCCGACGCTCGGCGCACCGGCCGGCACACCGTTGCCGGAAACGCCGCCCAAGCCGGCGCCACCCTCTTTGCCGGGGCTCGGTACGCCTTCGCCGGCGCCCGCCGGGTGATCCGTCTGGCATCTTCTCCTTCCCTGTGCGCGATAGTTTTGATTAGCTGTCGCGCATGATTATTGCGCCCTCGCTGCTGGCGGCGAATTTCGCCCAACTGGCCAAGGACGTTCGTCGGGCTGATGACTCCGGCGCGGAATGGCTGCACCTCGATATCATGGACGGCCACTTTGTGCCGAACATCTCATTCGGCCCTGCGGTGGTGCAGACGCTTCGCCCGTTTTCCAGGAAGATGTTCTTCGATGTGCATCTCATGTGCTCGAAGCCGGAGATTCTGCTGGAGCCCTTCGCCAAGGCCGGCGCGGACCAGATTATCGTTCACGTCGAACTTGGTGAGCGGATCACCCAGTTATTCTGGGCGATTCGTAAACTTGGCAAGAAAGTCGGACTTTCGCTCAATCCGCCAACGGCCATCGCCCAAGTTCAACCTTACCTTGATCAGATCGATCACCTGCTCGTAATGACGGTGAATCCCGGATTTGGCGGGCAGGAATTCATCTATGAAACCCTGCCAAAAATTCAGCAGGCGGCAGCCTGGCGTAAAGAGCGTGGGTTGAACTTTCATATTGGCGTGGATGGCGGGGTGAATTTTAAGACGGCCAAGGATTGTGCCCAGGCGGGCGCGGATGTGTTTGTCAGTGGCACTTCGCTGTTCAAAACGCATAGTTTGAAAGCGGCGGTCAGGAAGATGCGCCAGCTCGTGACACCGACCTGATCTTCATCGGCATGGGTACGATCAAATTTGGCACAGACGGTTGGCGCGCAGTCATCGGCGAAGATTTCACCTTTGCCAACGTTGCCCGCGTAGCGCAGGCCACGGCGGATTATTGGACGGCGAATCCCGTTGCTGACACGACTCGGAAGGTCATCATTGGTTATGACCGGCGATTTCTTTCGCCTGAGTTTGCCCAATGCACCGCTGAGGTTTTCGCGGCGAATGATTTCTCCGTTGTCCTGACGCCCACCCCCACACCTACGCCCTCGGTTTCGTACGCAGTCAAGAAACTGCGGGCGATCGGTGGCGTGATGATCACCGCCAGTCACAATCCGCCCAAGTTCAACGGCTTCAAGCTCAAGTCGCACTATGGCGGTCCGAGCGATTCGGCGACGTGCGCCGCGGTGGAAAGCTGCCTGGACCGTTCGTTGGTGCAGACCATTCCACTGGTTGAGGCCATGAAGACGAACCGAATCAAGTTGCAGGACGTGCGGACGAATCACTATGCCGCGCTGAAACGATTGGTGGATTTCAAGCTCGTCGCGCGTTCCAAGCTCAGCTTCGCCCACGAAGCGTTGTTCGGGGTCGGGGCAGGTTGCTTTGAGCAGTTGCTGGCGGGGACAAGCTGTCGCGTCACGACGCTGAACGACCGCCACGACCCGCTTTTTGGTGGCATCAATCCTGAGCCGATTGAAAAGAACTACCGTCACAGCCAGACTTACCTGCGGCAGCATCCGCACGATTTCTGTCTGGTGACAGACGGTGATGCTGATCGTGTGGGCGGCATGGATGGACGGGGCGGTTATTTGTCCACGCACCAGATCATCTGCTTGCTCCTGCACCACTGCATTGCAAATCGTCAGGGCAGGGGGCGGGTGGTCAAGGCGCTGACGACGACTTCGATGCTGGATAAAATGTGTGCCGCGTATGGGTTGGAACTCACAGAAACAAGCGTCGGCTTTAAGCACATCTGCGCGGAAATTCTCAAGGGCGATGTGTTGCTGGGGGGCGAGGAAAGCGGCGGCATCGGCTTCCCCGAATTGATGCCGGAGCGCGATGGCATCGCTGCCGGCATGATGATGTTGGAACTACTCGCCACAGAACGTTCAAGCATCACCAGGCTGGTCTCCCGCTTGGTGCGCGAATATGGTCCGCACTGTTACGATCGCGTGGATCTGCATTATCCTTTGGATCGGCGGGCTTTGTTGATGGAAGCGCTCCAAAGTAGCCCGCCAGACAGACTGCTGCGCTCACCCGTTGCCAGCATCAAGACTTTCGACGGTGTGAAAGTCATTGCCACAGACGGAAGTTGGTTGATGTGGCGCGGTTCAGGGACAGAGCCAGTATTGCGAGTTTACGCCGAAGCTTCTTCTTCGGCCGCTGTGAAGCGATTGCTGCGACTGGGAGTTCGCTTGACGGAAATCGCAAGATAGCGCATTGTCACCTTGCTGGATTTCAAGCTTCGGCGCGGCCTTCTCGCTCGTCACGGAAAAGTCACCGGACCGAAATGGAACGTCGATTGCTTTTCCGTCCAGCGACTTGAACCTGTGCAGCCACAGGGCAAAGGGGTGATGCGAGCTGCCCAGTTTGAGCATTTAACTACTGAACCTGGAACTGAAATGAAGACCGTGAAAACTCCGAAGAAATCATCGACACCAAAAACTGCCGCGCGCAAGACGACCGTCCGGGCTGTCGCGCCAGTGACCAATTCCGTACCGGCCGTCGTGAAAGTCGCCGCGCCGGAAACCAAAGCCGCCAAACCCACGCGGACTGTGCCAACCACCATCGAAGCTCATATTGATGTCGGTTTTGGCAATCAACTCTTTGTTCGCGGCGAAGGCGCGGGCCTAAGCTGGGAACACGGCGTACCGCTGAAGAACCTGGATGCCGCCA
>Ga0315910_10001077_pt1 | contig 25569 bp, 6 predicted proteins | sample EdamamesoilMG_FD_204470 | JGI IMG/M metagenome (GOLD analysis project Ga0315910, IMG submission 204470) | Garden soil microbial communities collected in Santa Monica, California, United States - Edamame soil | ecosystem: Environmental > Terrestrial > Soil > Garden | place: USA: California... | reverse complement strand
GCGCGCCTGCCGCTGCCCTGGAGGGCCGCGCTCCCGCGCGGCCGCGCCCGCCCCTGCGCCCACGCCCGCCCCTCGACATCCACCTCGATCGTCTACGGTCCACCGCTCACCGCCCACCGTCCACTGCCGCCCGCAGCCCGCCCACCGCTCATCGACCTCGAAAAGCAAAGTCGCCGGCGGTCTCGCGACACGCCGGCGACTCGGAACATCAACCGTAGAAACCAAAATTAAGGTCCGGTCCGCGCGTCAGGAAGCGGCGCGCGGCGGAAAGACGATCTGCCCGGCGGTGCGGAACAGGATCTCGAGGTCGAGGAGGATCGACCAGTTGTTGATATAGAAGATGTCGTAGCGCACGCGGCGCTCGAGCAGGGTCACGTCGGAGATCTCGCCGCGCAGGCCCTTGCACTGGGCCAGGCCGGTGATGCCCGGCTTCACGAAGGCGCGCGTGTAATAGGACTTGAGCAGCGGGCTGAACTGGTCGTCGTGCTTGATCAGGTGCGGACACGGACCGGCCACGCTCATGTCGCCGAGCAGCACGTTGATGAACTGCGGGAGCGCGTCCAGGCCGGTGCGGCGGAGGAATCGACCGAATGGATACAGCTGCGTCGCGGACCCGGCCCCCTCGGCCGTGCGCACCGCCATGGTCCGGTACTTGATCGCGCTGAACGGCCGGCGCGTCATGCCGCTGCGCGGCTGCGTGTAGAAGAGCGGCCCCGGCGACTGCCGGCGCTGGAAGAACCAGACGAGCAGCGTGACCGGCGGCAGGACGAAGGCCACGACCGGCACCGCCAGCGCGAGGTCGAGGGTGCGCTTGAGCACGCGGTTGAGCGGGTTCTCCAGCGGCTCGTCGTCGAGGGTGAAGAAGGTGTAGTCGCCCTCGTGGTCGACCACGATCGGGTGGCTGAACTCCTCGGCCCAGTTGTTGAAGACGTGCAGCCGGCAGCCCACCTTTTGCGCCAGCGCGAGGACGTGCTCGGTCTGCGCGCGGTCGAGATAACCCTGCTGGAGGATGATCTGCCCGACGAACTGGCGCCGCATGACGCGGTCGAGCTGCGAGACCGTGCCGACGAAACGCACCGGGCAGTTGCCGGCCGTCGCCATGGCGTCGTCGTCGCTGAGATAGCCGAGGATGTCGACCCCGAGGTTCGACTTTGACTCGATCCAGGTGTGCAGCCGGGTGACGGACCCGCGGCTGCCGATGAGCAGCGTGGGCATGGTCTTGGTCTTGAAGACCACGCCGCAGATCGCCTCCGGCAGGAAGCGGTTGCACAGCAGCAGCGCGACTGCGGCGATGCCGAGGAAGACCCCGAGGTAGAGGCGCGTGATCCCCTGCGTCTCGGTGTCGTAGGCGAAGACAAAGGCCAGCAGCACGAGCGCGAGGCGGACCATCTGCTGCTTGGTCAGGTTGATCGCCTGCGCCCAGGTGAGCGACGCGAGCTTCGAGGCCCAGCGCTGGTAGACGCGCAGGCTCAGCAAGGTGCCGCCGACGATGGCGAGAAAGTAGATCTTGAGGTCCGTCTGCTTCAGCCGCGGCAGCCACTCATGCGCCTGCACGGCGCGGGAGTAGCCGACGAACAGACTCGCGATGATGATCGTCACCCAGATCGACTGGAGCGTGGTGAGACCTTCCTGGCGGTTTTTGAGCATCGAGGGTGGGTTGGATCGGGCCGGGCGCCGGAAAGCGCGGAACTTACACTAGCAGAGAGCGATCGATCGTCCTATCAGGCCACCCGGGTCTCGTCTTCTAGGTGAAAACACTAGCGCGATCTGGGGTGTCGGCCGCCGAATGCTGGTTGCCGTCAGGTGATCGCTAAATAACTCAAAAACAACGACCTGTGCCGCGAGGTGCCTGCGTTCTCCGCATCCGGCCTCCCGGATTTCTGACCTCCGACCGCTGACCGCTGATCTCGGACTTCCGCCCTACGCGCCTCCCGCACCCTGACTCCGGCTTCCGGATGCCCGTCCGCCCACGCCGATTCCGGCCTTTTGGCTTCCGGCACGCCGCCGGATGACGCCTGATCGTCGCGATGATTCCCGACGCCGTCGGCCAACGTTGCATGAGCGAGCGCGAGCCCGAACTCGGGCTCGGGGTGGTGACGAGTCTGGACCGCTCGCGTCTCGGCATCCGTTTTCCGGCGACAGGCGACGAACGGATCTACGCGGCCGGTTCCTCGGCCGTCCGGCGCGTGACCTTTCGCGTCGGCGAGACGATCGCCGGCCGTGACGGCCGCCCCTTCGCCATCGAGGCGGTCGAGACCGAAGGAAAACTCCTCGTCTACGCGGGCGACGGCCGGCGGGTGCGCGAGGACGAGGTTTCCGACGTCACCAGCGTGGCTCAGCCGCACGAGCGGCTCATGGCCGGGCAGGTCGACGAGGGCGAGACCTTCGACCTGCGCCTGCGCGCGCTCGAGCTCCAGGCGCGTATTCGCCAATCGGAGGTGCGCGGTTTCCTTGGCGGACGCCTCGAGCTGCTCCCGCACCAGTTCTACATCCTCCACGAGGTCGCCTCGCGCCAGATCCCGCGCGTGCTCCTCGCCGACGAGGTCGGTCTGGGGAAAACCATCGAGGCCTGCCTCATCGTGCAGCGCCTTCTCGCCACCGGCCGCGCCGCGCGCGTGCTCGTGCTCGTGCCCGAGACGCTCGTGCACCAGTGGTTCGTCGAGCTCCTCCGGCGCTTCAACCTCTGGTTCTCCATCTACGACGAGAGTCGCTGCCTCGCCGCCGAGGCCGGCGATCCGGGCGGCAACCCCTTCCTCGGCGAGCAGCTCGCGCTCGCCAGCGTCGACTTCCTCGCCGGCAGCGAGACCCGCGCCGCCCAGGCCGTGGCCGCCGGCTGGGACATGGTCGTGGTCGACGAGGCCCATCACCTCGAGTGGTCCCCGCAGGCGTCGAGCGCCGGGTACAGGCTCGTCGAGGCCCTCGCGCGCCGCGCGCCCGGTCTGCTCCTGCTCACCGCCACGCCGACCCAGCTCGGACTCGAGGGCCACTTCGCCCGGCTGCGCCTGCTCGACCCGGATCGGTATCCGGATTTTGGAGCGTTTTCGCGCGAGGCGGAGGGGTTTGCCGCCGTGGCCGAGATCGCCGGCCGCATCCTCGAGGAAAAGCCGCTCAAGCCGCGCGACCACGCCGCACTCAAGCGCCTCTTCACCCGCGACCCCGAGGGCCTCGACCGCCACCTCGCCGCGCTCGAGGCCGGCGAGACCGGCGCGCGCGACCGCCTCATCCGCACGCTCCTCGACCAGCACGGCACCGGCCGCGTCATCTTCCGCAACACCCGCGCCGCCATGAGCGGTTTTCCGAAGCGCAAGTACTGCCCCGCGCGCGTCGAGGCCCCGGCCGAACAGCCCGCGCTCCTCGCCCGCGTGGCCCGCGAGCTCGAGGCCGAGGAGACGGGCAACGAGTCGGCCATCCGGTATTCGTTCCGCGACGACCCGCGTCTCGACTGGCTCGCGACCTTTCTCAAGGGCCACAAGGCCGCGAAGGTGCTGCTCATCTGCCGCAGTCAGCGCAAGGTCGCGGCCATCGAGGCCGCGCTCCAGGACCGCGTGAAGCTCAAGGTCGGCCTCTTCCACGAGGGCCTGCCCCTCGTGCAGCGCGACCGCCAGGCCGCGTGGTTCGCCGAGGCCGACGGCGCGCAGCTGCTCCTTTGCTCGGAGATCGGCAGCGAGGGGCGCAACTTCCAGTTCGCCCACCACCTCGTGCTCTTCGACCTGCCGCTCAATCCCGGGCTCGTCGAGCAGCGCATCGGCCGGCTCGATCGTATCGGCCAGACGGAGACGATCCGCGTGCACGTGCCCTTCGTCGCCGGCGGCGCCGACGAGGTCGTGGCCCGCTGGTACGACGAGGGGCTCGACGCCTTCGAGACGCCCCTGCACGGCGGTACGGAGTTCGTCGCGCCCTTCCGCGAGCGCCTGCTCGTCGCGGCCACCGCCACGGGCGCGGGCGGCGCCCGCGCCGCCGAGGCGGCCCGGGAGGTCGACGCCCTGGTCGGCGAGACGGCGGAGTTCCGCAAGGATCTGCTGAAGAAACTCGCGAAGGGCCGCGACCGCCTGCTCGAGCTCAACTCCTTCCGCCGCGACGTGGCGGAGGATGTGATCGCGAAGATCCGCGCCGCGGATACAGATCGCTCGGTGCGCGGCTTCATGACCGACCTGCTCGACCACTTTGGCGTGCGCCAGCACGAGCACGAGGGTGGGGACGTCTTCCTCGATCCGGGCCACGCCTACATCGAGGGTTTCCCCTCGATCCCGCGCGAGGGCATGCTTGCCACCTGGGATCGCCGCCGCGCCATCGCGCGCGAGGACATCCGTTTCCTCTCGCAAGATCACCCGCTCGTGCGCGACGCGCTCGACCTCCTGCTCGATTCGCCGCGCGGCTCCACCGCCTTCGGCGTGATCGAGGCGAAGAAGCCGGATCTCCTGCTTGAGGCCGTCTTCGTGCTCGAGACCGTGGCCGAGGCGCGCTGGCACGTGGACGAGTTTCTCGCGCCCACGCCGGTGCGTGTGCTGGTGAATGTGCGCGGCGCGGATCTCACGGAAAGCCGCCCGGCCGCCGACCTCGCCGACGAGGTCGAGGACGGCAACCTCCTGCGTTTCCTCGAGAGCCCGGGCTTCAACGCCGCGATCCTCAAGGCCATGCTCGACGGCGCCCAGGGGATCGCGACGATACGCAGCCGCGTCGTGCTCGAGGCCGCCCGCGCGCGCGCCGACGACGCTCTCGGTGCCGACCTGCGCCGCCTCACCGACCTGCGCAAGCTCAACGACCACGTCCGCCCCGAGGAGATCACGCTCGCGGCGGAGCGCCTCGAGCGTACCCGCGCCGCCATCACCGCCGCCCGCCTCCGCCTCGACTCCCTCCGCCTCGTGGTCGAAGGCCCGGTCAGCACCCTGCGCAAGGACTGAGCCAGAAGCCTCGTGCAGCCCGCGGTGGCATGCAGCCCGAGATTGCATACAGCCCGAGGTGGCACGCAGTCTGAGGTAGCATGCCGTCCGAGGTGGCCGGCCGTGTCCCACGGCCGTTCTGGTGCGGAGGTCTTGTGCGTCCGTCGTGCAACGCGGCGCCCACACCACGCGCCTGGGGACAGGCGCGTCCACCTTTCCGTGCCGATCGATCCACTCTGGGGCCAAGCTCCGCGTGCATGAGCCATGCGGAGAGTCGCACAGAAAGTGACGCAATTCTCCGTGGCCTCCGTGTTCGCTCGGCACCCTCGGTGGTACGATTGCTTTATCTCGCTTCATGAGGTGGGGCGGTTTCTCCGAAACCGCCGCCGCCACGCATCGAGTCTCGGGCTGCGCACTCGTCGACGGCGGGCTTGCGGCTGGACCGCAGAGCGCGCGGCCGGCATGACCGCTGCCGTGCGTTACTCGCTCGAAATCAGCGACGAAGCCTTGGCGCAACTGCACGCGCTGCCCCGGGAGACGCGTCGTCGCATCGGTCAGCGCCTGGACGCGCTGCAAAACGACCTGGATGGGGACGTCAAGAAGCTGGCTGGCCAGGAGGGAAAATACCGATTGCGCGTCGGCTCCTTTCGTGTCCTCTTCACTCTCGAAAAGGGCCTGATCCGCGTGCATCAGGTGAAGGACAGAAAAGATGCCTACCGCGACTAAGAAGAAGTCGGTCCGACGCTCCCGGCCCACCCTGCTCGGCCTCCAAAACGAGGTCGCTCGGTTGCGTGAGCGCGTGGAGGAACTTGAGGATCTGCGCGACCTCAATGCCGCCGTTGCCCGTAACAAGGGCAAACCCGGCATGCCTTGGAACAAGGCGAAGGCCGCGCTAGGTCTGGACTAATACGGACTCGTGCAGCCCGCGGTGGCGCGCAGCCCGAGATTGCACGCAGTCTGAGGTAGCATGCCGTCCGAGGTGGCCGGCCGTGTCCCACGGCCGTTCCGTATCGGACGTCCCGCGCGTCCGTCGTGTAGCGCGGCCTCCACTCCACGCGCCTGAGGACAGGCGCGTCCACCTTTCCGTGCCGATCGATCCACTCTGGGGCCAAGCTCCGCGTGCATGAGCCATGCGGAGAGTCGCACGAAAGTGACTCAACTCTCCGTGGACTCGCCGTTCACACAGTGCCCTCGGTGGTCCGACGAATCTGTTTCGCTTCATGAGGTAGGGCGGTTTCCCCGAAACCGCCGCCGCGACGCATCGAGTCGCGCGCTGCGCGCTCGTCGACCGCCGCCCGTAGCGCGCACGCAGCCGTGAGATATCGCTCGTCGCGTCCGCGAAAGACGCGCGCACGATCGTGAAGCTGATCACCGTGCGCAGGAATCGCATTCGCGCCGCTGCGCCAGCGGTTGCCGCGACCGTGAAGCCCATCGGCGTCCGTGTGAAGCGCGTTGACTCGGATGGGAAGCCCGGTGACGCGCCCGGGATGACGCCTGACGGACCTGCGCGGTCGCGTGGCGAAGGTGCGCGCGTCCTTGTCGGCGCCGCGCCTCGCGCTCCGGATCTGGCACGGTCGATCGGCGAGCCTGCGGCACTCGCTTGCCGCCGCGCGGGGTCGCTGCGCGTCGCCGCGCCTTAAGTTCGGCGTGGCGCGCCGTCCGCTGACCGCTGTGCGCGGTCGCTTGCGCTCCCCGCGCGGTGTGTTGGCGATCCTGCGGCGTCGGTTTGCGGCGCCGCGCGGTGCATTGCGGCCGATGCGATTTTCGGTGGCGGACGCGCCTACCCGTTGAGGTTCAGCGGGCTGCCGTGCTCCGGCGGACTTTTTCGAGAAATTTCCGCGGAGTGACACCGGATGTCACCCCCTGCCTGCTACCCTGCTTCCCGAAATGTATCGCGGATCGAGTGGGGCGCCTCGGGCGCCCTCGTCCGATCCACGATGCGGATCAAACACACAACAAAAACACAAAACACACAGAAAGGTCAGGATAGTAACATGAACATGCGACAGAACAACAAGCTGGTCTCCTACCACGCCACGCTGGCGGCGTTGGAGGCCATTCCCGAAGTCGACAGCATCCCGGGTCTCTCCGGGGAGTTGGACGTCTTCCGGACGAAGATGGGCGAGGTGCTGCGCCTCGCGCAAACCCAGGAGGAGGCCGTGGCGGGCAAGCGTGCGCGCCGCGACCAGTTGCTCGACGAGATGGCCGAGGCGGCTGTGGAGATCGCCACCGTGGTGGCGGCCTACGCGGACAAGCACAGGCTCACGGAGCTGGCGCCGCGGGTCCGCGTGCGGCCGGGCGACTTCGCCCGGGCGCGCACGGTGTCCCGCCCGGTGCTCGCCCGCACCGTGCTCGATGCGGCCCGGGAGGTCCTGCCGGACCTGGGACCGTACGGGGTCACGGCGGAGAGGCTCGACGAGCTCGAGCGCCGGATCGCCGCCGCCGTCGACGGTATCCACCAACCGCGTACGGGGATGGTGGAGCGCAAGGCCGCCACGGCGCGCCTGCTCGCGCTGCTCGACGAGATCGACGAGCTGCTGGGCAGCCAGGTCGACCGGCTGCTCTACGCGGTGCGCAGGAAGCACCCGCAGGCCTACGCCGGCTACCGCGCGGCGCGGGCGATCGTCGATCGCCCCGCCACGCGCAAGCCGTCGGAGCCGGTCCTCCCGCCGGCCCCGACGCAGAGTGAAGCCGAAAGGCCTGCCGCGTGAGCGCGCGGGGTGATCCGCCCCCGACCTCCGCTGCCTGAGCGCCACGCCCGAAACGGCGTGGCGCTTTTTTGTGTACATCCGTCGAGCCGTGAGCCCAGCCCTGGACTGCCAGTCACAGGCCTGACCTGGTTTTTCCTCCGCCGACCGATCCCGATCATCCTCCGATGGGTGCGGCCTGCTCCGGCCTGACAGGGCTGAGCCCGGATGCCTGTGGGGTTTTCCCTGATTTCGCATCTCCTCCGGTCATGACGCACCTTCGAGTCAAATTCAGCGTTGACGCTGGGGCATCACTCGACGACCTCTGCGGTCGAACTCCACATCCGGACATCAGCCGAAGCTGCGGGCTGCCGGAAAATCCCCCCTGCTGACATGACCACCCGATTCGCGCGGGCTGCGCTCGGCCCCTGTACCTGGATTGTAGTCGTTTTCACCGCTCTCGGCGCCCTCTCGACCCCGCTCCTCCGCGCCAACACGCTTTCGGGGACGGCCCTTGTGCGGCACGGTCCGAGCCTCAACGGAACCGTCGACGGCTCGATCCAGCAAATGCTGCCGGAGTCGGTCACGCTCAATGGCGGCGCGATCGTGACCGGCGATCTCCTCGTCCCCGGATTGCCGACCGTGCGTATCAACGGAAAACCGACCTACCTCGGGACGCACGACCTGGACGGCGCCGCCACCCCGTCGAACCACCAGATCACGCTCAACGGCGGAGCGTCGCTCCGGCACGTCGTTCGCCGTGTCGATGCGATCCCGTTGACGACGGTCGCCGCGCCGGCACTTCCGCCAGGCACACGTGCCGTCACGGTCAACACTCCCGGGCAGTCCGTGGGCGCCTGGTCGACGCTGCGCCACCTCACGCTCAATGGCGGGGTGGGCGATGTCGCGGTCCCTCCCGGCACCTACGGCGATTTCACGGCCAACGGCGGCACCTCGTTCACGCTTGGTGTGTCCGGGGCAACGCAGCCGTCCGCCTACAATTTCCAGCGAATCAACCTCAACGGCCAGGCGCAGATCCGCGTCGTCGGGCCCGTGGTGCTCACCGTGGCCTACGGGTTTTCCGGGAACGGGACGATCGGAGCCGGTGCGCGGCCCGAGTGGCTGACGCTCAATGTTTACTCCGGCGGGTTCACGCTCAACGGCGGCTGTAAGGTCTATGGTTTCGTCAACGCGCCGACGGGAACGGTCATCGTCAACGGCAACAGCCAGCTCGTGGGCGGCGTGTCGTGTGATCGCCTCACCGTCAACGGCGGTGGCCTGCTTCGGCTGCTTGCACCGATCTCGGACAATCAGCCTCCTGTTGCCCGGCCGGATGCGTTGTCGCTGGACGAGGACACATCGGTCGTCGCGACGCTCGTCGGGTCCGATCCCGAGGGAGCACCGCTCACCTTTGTCATCGCGTCGCGCCCGGACCACGGCTCGCTCCACACGAGCTCGGGTCCGATCACGGTGTTTCCGACCGCTCCGTTGACAGAGTCGGCCGTGCGCTATGTGCCGCTGCCTGATTTTTCCGGCAGCGACTCGTTCACCTACCTTGCCAGCGATGGGCAACTGGAGTCGCCGCCCGCGACCATCTCGCTCCTCGTGCGCCCGATCAACGACGCCCCCGTGGCTTCCGCCGATCCTGTCACGCTCGCCGAGGACGCCCCGGATGGTGCCGTGGTCTCGTTTCGCGCCGAGGACGTCGATTCCCCGGTCATCACCTTCACGGTCGTCTCCGGTCCGCAGTCCGGGCAGTTGCTTCCGGGCGCGGGAGATGCCAGCCGGGTGTATCGACCCGATCCTGACTTCTTCGGTACCGACTCGTTTTCCTTTCTCGTCCACGACGGTTCGCTCAACTCGGAGCTCGTGACGGTCGCGATCACGGTGACGCCCGTGAACGATCCACCGGTCGCCTTCGCGCAGTCGCTGGTCACGCGGGAGGAAGTCGGTCTCGATCTCGTGCTCACTGGGTTCGATGTCGACGGCGATGCACTCGCGTTCGTCCGTGTGAATGAACCCTTCGGTGGGTTCCTGTCCGGGTCGGACGAAAGTCTGCGCTATCAGCCTCTGCTGAACTTCGCCGGACTCGACTGGTTCGAGTTCAGGGTCAGCGACGGCCAGAGCGAGTCGGCGCCGGCCACGATCTGGATCGAAGTCACCAACGAAAATGACGCCCCCCGCGCGGACTCGTTGGCCGTGACCCTGGACGAAGATGCGACCGCCGCGATCACACTTGTGGGCGCCGATGCCGACGGTGATCCCGTCTGGTTCTCGATCGTGCGCCAGCCGGAACATGCCCAGGGCGAACTCGTCGTCAGCGGATCGACGGTCACGTATCGACCGAGTGGTGACTACATTGGGTCCGACAGTTTCACCTACAAGGCGACCGATATCCTGGGGGCTGACTCCCTTGAGGCGACGGTCACGATTTCGATCGAGCCGATCAACGATGCACCGGTGGCGCATGGCCATGTCGTGTCGACGGAGGAGGACCGTCCGGTGGATATCACACTGACGGGCGCCGACACCGAGGACTCGTCGGTTGGTTTCGAAATCGTCGAGCAACCGGCCAAGGGCGAACTGACCAGCGAGGCGGGCCCGGGGCTCTATCGCCTTATCCCGCATGCCAATCAAAACGGCTCCGATCAGTTCACCTTCGTGGTGCGTGATTCCGAGGGACTGGCATCGGCCCCGGTCGTCGTTCCGATCACGATCCAACCGGTGAACGACGCGCCGGTCGCGCTTCCGCTGGCACTCGAGGTCGCCGAGGATGGAGAGCTGCCGTTCGAATTCACCGCGACGGATGTGGAGGGCGATCCGGTCGTCTACGAAATCGCCACGCCTCCGCAGCACGGCACGATCTCCCCGGAGGCTACCACGGATGCGGCGCGCCTCTACGCGCCGGCGGCCAATTATCACGGGCCGGATTCACTCACGTTCGTCGCTCGCGATGCCGATGCCTCGGAGTCGGCGACGGTCTCGATCATCGTCCTCCCGGTCAACGATGCCCCCGAGGCCAGCGCTCCCGAGGTCATCACCGATCGGGACGTCGCCGTCTCGTTCACGCTTGTCGCCAGCGACGTCGATGTCGACGCATTGGTCTACGACCTGGTCTCCGGCCCGGGCCACGGTACGCTCACGGCCGACGGGGGACCGCTGGCGGCGTATCCATATAGTGGACTTTCGACGCCGAACCTCGTCTATCAGCCTGCACCGGGCCATGCGGGGACGGATGTGTTCACGTTCCAGGCTCGCGATCCGTTTGGCGCGACCTCGACGGTCATCTCCGTGCCGATCACGATCCGCGCGACCAATCGTGCGCCCGAGGCGCAGTCGGCCTCGCTCGAAACCCTCGAAGACGAGCCGCTCGCGCTCGTGCTCGGCGCCAGCGACCCCGATGGCGACGCGCTCACCTACCTCCTCGTTACGCTGCCCGCCCACGGCACGCTGATGGGCGAGGGCGCCTCGCGCACCTACACGCCTTCGGCCGAGTATTCGGGTGCGGATACCTTCTCCTTCAAGGTCAGCGACGGCACGGTGGAATCGGCCGTTGCCACTGTATCCATCCAAGTGATCGCCCACGACGATCCGCCGGTTGCCGAACCCATTTCGGTCGAGACCGATGAGGATACGGCGGTCGATATCACCCTGGGTGGATTCGACCCCGAAAGCGCCGCGCTGACCTTCGCCATCATCACCCCGCCGACGCACGGCACGTTGCATCCTGGACCGGATGCGTCGACGTTCAGATTCACCCCGGACGCGGACTTTCACGGGTCGACCATCTTCACGTATTCGGTCACCGCCGACGGCGTCGCGTCCGATCCGGCCACGGTCTCGATCGAGGTGCGCCCGGTCAATGACGCGCCGGTGGCACAGGGACAATCGCTCGCCATCAGTGAGGACTCATCGGTGACGATCACGCTCGTCGCGACCGATGCCGATCCCGCCGATGTCGCGGTCCTGACGTTCGAAATCACGACACCGCCCGCGCACGGTCAGGTCGTGCCCTCCGGACTACCGAACGTATTCGTCTACACGCCGGCGAGTGACGCGATCGATCCGGTCGAGTTTTCGTTCGTCGCGCGAGACGGGCTCGTGTCGTCGTTGCCGGCGGTGGTCTCGATCACGATCGAGCCGGTCAATGACGCTCCAATTGCGCAACCGGTCTCGGCGGTCGTTCCGGCCAACGGCGTGGTCTCAATCGCGCTCGTCGCGGCGGATCCGGAAGGACACGGCGTGACCTTCGCCATTGGAAACCCGCCGGTGCACGGTGAGGCGACGATCGTGGGAAGTTCCGTCACCTACGTTCCGGACTACGGTTACTTCGGATCGGAAACCTTTACCTACACAGCGAGCGACGGAATGCTGACATCGACACCGGCGCTTGCCTCGGTCACAGTGTCGCCTCCGGAGGGCAATCAGCGTCCGTTCGCGATGCTCGCCGACGTCGCGCCGTCGCCGCTGCCGCTCACGGCCTTCTCGCTCCGCGCCGTCGCCTTCGATGCGGATGGGACGATTGCGCGCGTGTCGTTCTACCGCGGCACCGAGCTGCTTGGTTCGACGGTCCGCCCGGCGGCGGGCTCGACGGATCAGTTCGAGTTCCTGGTCACGGCCGGCCTGCCGGCGGGAACCTACACGTTTTCCGCGCGCGCGTTCGATGACGAAGGCGCTACCTATGACACCAACTCGATCGATCTCGTCATCGCCCACGATCCACGTTCGCGGGTCTTTACGACCACGGCCGACTTCGAGGCAGGATCGATCACGACACTCCGCACCGACGGCGACGAACTGACGACCAGCTTCTTCCCGGCCGCGTATGATTTTGTCTGGGTCGCCAACTCGACGAAAGGTACCGTCGTGCGCATCGATTCGGAGACGGCGCGAGTCGTCGGCGAATACCGCACGGCGCCGTCCGGTGTCGCGAACTTCCCGTCAAGCATCTCGGTCGATTCGCGCGGCAACGTCTGGGTCGCCAATCGCCAGAACAACTCCATCGCGAAAATCGGCCTCGGACTCGAGAACGGCTTCTGGGTCGATCGCGACCACGACGACCAGGTCCGGACCTCGGGCGGCCAGAACGACGTGCTCCCGTGGCTCGTCGGTGACCAGCCGATGGACGAGCACATCCTCCTCTACGTCCAGACAGCCGTGCAGGGCCTCGACCACATCGCCGTGGATGCTGACGACAATATCTGGGTCGGCGGCTATGGAGGAATGTGGCAGCTGATCGACGGAACGACGGGTGAGATCTTGCGCGAGGAGCCGTCACCCGGTCTAGGAGGTCGCGGCGGCTTCATCGACGAGGACGGTCTGATGGTGTCGACCGGCATGAAGTTCCTGCACTGGGACACGACCAGGCCGATCGGCGAGTTCGATGCGACCTTCGCGGCCACCGTGCGCGAGCGAGGATGGGGCGTCGCGCGCGACATCGAGGGCAACTACTGGGTCACGCAGGATTGGAGCACCATCGTCGAAAAATACTCCTCCACAGGTGAAAAGCTCGGCGCCTTCTATCACGGCTCTCAATGGGGGCAGGGTATCACCATCGGTCCGGACGGGCACATCTGGATCGCGCATTCACATTGTGGCGACACGGTCGGCCATCTCCTTCCGGATGGCACCTGGCTCGGCAACGTGAAGGTCGCGAACCACGGACCGACCGAAGTTTCCGTGGACCGCAAGGGCCGTGTCTGGGTCGTGAGCACGACCGGTATCGTCCAACGCATCAACCCGCTCGGCGGCGACCTCGGTCGCGATGGGGAGACGCCGATCGGTGAGGTCGATATCAGCTCGCCCAATCTGGGAGGCACGCTCTGGACCTACGGAAACTTCGTCGGAGCCCGCCAGCTCACCTACCTGCATGACGGCATCTGGCGGTTCGACTACGACTCGCAGCTGGCGAATGCCTCGTGGGGATCGGTTCTGTGGAATGCGATCCTGTGCAACGATGCGACCGTCGAGGTCGATGTCGCGACAAGCGAAAACGGGACGACCTTCGGCCCCTGGCAGCGATTGACCCTGGAGAGTCCCGTGCCGACCGCGACAGGCCGCCATCTCCGCGGACGCGTCGTGCTCACTCCGGCCAGTTCCGGGGAATCGCCCACACTCTACGACCTGACCGTCGGCACCGCGGGCTACAACGAGCCCGGGATTCCCCGTCGCTGGTACGTTTCCGCTGGGCAGGATCTCGCCGCCAACTGGCCCGATGAGATTCAGCTCAAGGGTGCGTTCTGCCGGTCGGCCCACGCCTGGCCGCAGACGCCGCTCTACCAGTGGTCGCTGGTGAGTTTCGCGCCGCTCACGGCCGGTGGAGGCACGGCTCCAGTGGGTGGCAGCGTGACGTTCACTGATCCGACCGATGCACGCAGCAAGGCGACCTTCAGCGGAGTCGGCGACTACGTGCTGCGCCTTGCCGCGACGCTCGATGGCGTGGTGTCGACGGATGATGTCTTCATCCGCGTCACGCCCTACAACAAGACCCCGTATGCGTCGGCGGGCGAGCATCTCTTCCTTCGCAACTCGACCGATACCGCGTTGCTCGAGGGCATCGTCCGCGACGATGGACTGCCGCTCCCGTCGAACCTCACGATCAAGTGGATCAAGGCCTTCGGCCCGGGTGAAGTGTCGTTTGGCGACGACAGCTCGGCGGTCACGACGGCAACCTTCAGTGCTCCCGGCACCTACCTGCTTCGGATCACCGCGACCGATGGCGAGCTGCAAACCTTCAGCCACATTTCCGTCTATGCCGGGCTTGAATGCACCGAACCGCCGCCCGAGGGACTGATTTCGTGGTGGCAGGGCAACGGCGGCGGCGCCGATCACATCTCAGGCAACCAGGCCTTCCTCGAGAACGGAGCGAACTTTGCCGAAGGACTGGCCGGACCGGCCTTCAACTTCGACGGCATCAACGATCGATTCCTTGTCTTCGGCAACGATACGACCGACGTCGGGCTGCGCGGCGGCATCGGACTTGAGTTCTGGGTCAACCCCGCGGACGCCCGCGAAGCCACGCTGATCGAGTATGGCCGCGACGCCACGACGGTCGGCGTCTCCGTGCGCCAGAGCGGTACGACCCTCTCGGTGAACTTCCGCGACCGAAGCGGATTCTCGCACGAGATGTCGGTGGGCAGCGCCCTTCCGGCCAATGTCTGGACGCACGTCAGCCTGAACTACAACCGCCAGTCGGGCGTGGGTGAGATCCACCTCAACGGTGCCCTGCGTCAGACGAACCAGTTCGGAAGCTTCGATTTGCAGACGTCGTACGACCTGCGCGTGGGCGCGAGTTGGGCTGGAGATCGTGCCTTCCGCGGACGACTCGATGAAATCTCGCTCTACGACCGGCCGCTCAACGTCGGCGAGTCGTGGACGGTGTATGCCAGCGGCGGGGCCGGCAAGCGGCGTCCGGTCACCAATGCACCACCGGTGGTGGATGCCGGAGGCGAGCTGTTCTCCGCGACCGCGGGCGTGCCCGTGCGTATGCGCGGTTCGGTGACGGATGACGGACTGCCTTCCTACCTGGACGTGGTCCAGCGATGGGTCGTCGTCGGCGCCCCGGCGGGCGCCGTGCCGGAGATCATGGAGCCGACCAACCCCGCGACCGATGTCTTCTTCCCGGCACCCGGAATCTACTCCCTGCGGCTCGATGCCGACGACGGCGCGTTTTGTTCATCTGACGTGGTGACGGTCAGGATCGCGGTCCCATGCGAGGCCGAGGTGCCGTCGTCGCTCGTCGCCTGGTGGCAGGGCAACTTTTCGACGAAGGATCGCGTGACTGGACGGGCGGCGGATTCGATCAATGTCGCCTATGGGCAGGGTCGGGTTTCTGGGGCATTTCAGTTTGACGGTGCGAGCCGTCATATCGTCGAGTCCGCACGCCCGGAACTGAACGTGAACGGGTTTGCCGATGGCTTCACCATCGAGCTGTGGCTTGATCCGACCGATGTGAGCGGCCAGGACCGCCGCGTGCTGGCCTGGGCGAACGGGACGACCGAGCAGATGACGGTGCGCAACGAGGCCAACAATGGCTACCTGAGGCTCTATCGCGGAGACGGCAGCGGAGCTTTCCAGATGCAGACGTTCCGCCACGACAGCGGCTGGGTGCACGGCGCCTTCGTCTACGACCGCGCGGCCGGGCGGATGCGCATGTATCGCAACGGCGTGTTGCAGGCCGACGTGGCCGCGACCGGTCCATTCCTGAGTGCAGGCGATCTCTATCTCGGCGGCCTGCCGTGGGCCAGCGACAGTCATCGGTTCACCGGCGGAGTGGATGAGGTGAGCATCTACAACCGTCCGCTGACCGCCTCGGAGGTGGTCGGTGTCTACAACGCCGGCACTGCGGGCAAGTGTCCGCCGTCGGGGAACCTGGCGCCGGTGGTCGACGCCGGGCCGGACCGCTCCGTATTTGGCTCGAGCGGTGCGACGCAGTTGCTGGGCGAGGTTGTCGACGACGGGTTGCCTTCGGGGATACTTCAAACGACCTGGACTCAGGTGTCCGGCCCGGCTGCGGCGATCGAGGATGTAGCGCAGCCGCGGACGCTGGTGAGTTTCACGCAGGCGGGTGTTTATGTCTTCCGACTGTCGGTGACCGACGGATACGCGACGCGTTCGGATGTGGTCGAAGTGCGCGTGGCCGACTCATGTGCGGTGGAGCCGGCGCCGGGGTTGGTGGCCTGGTGGAACGGCAACCACACGACGGAGGATGTGGCGAGTGGAGAGCCGGCCGCCGAAGTGAACGTCACCTACACGACCGGTCGCGTGGCCGGGGCGTTTGAGTTCAACGGCGGTAACCGACACGTGCATGTTGCTGCGACCAGCGCGACGAACGTGAACGACTTTGTCGACGGCTTCACCATCGAGCTGTGGCTTGATCCGACCGATGTGAGCGGCCAGGACCGCCGCGTGCTGGCGTGGGCGAGCGGGACGACCGAGCAGATGACGGTGCGCAACGAGGCCAACAACGGTTACCTGCGACTCTATACCGGAGGCGGCAGTGGAGCTTTCCAGATGCAGACGTTCCGCCACGACAGCGGCTGGGTGCACGGCGCATTCGTCTACGACCGCGCAGCCGGGCGGATGCGTATGTATCGTAACGGCGTGTTGCAGGCCGACCAGGCGGTTAGCACAGCGTTCCAGAGCACCGGCGATCTCTATCTCGGCGGCCTGCCGTGGGCTGTTGGCGAGCATCGGTTCATGGGTGGAGTCGACGAAGTGAGCATCTACAACCGTCCGCTGACCGCTTCGGAAGTGGTGGATGTCTACAACGCCGGCGCTGCGGGCAAGTGTCCGCCATCGGCGAATCTGGCGCCGGTTGTCGACGCCGGTCCGGACCGCTCCGTATTTGGCTCGAGCGGTGCGACGCAGTTGCTGGGCGCGGTCGTCGATGACGGTCTGCCGTCAGGCATCCTGCAGACGACATGGACGCAGGTGTCCGGCCCGGCTGCGACGATCGCCGACGCGACTCAGCCGCAGACGCTGGTCGGTTTCACGCAGACGGGTGTTCATGTTTTCCGACTGTCGGTGACCGACGGATACGCGACCCGTTCGGATGTGGTCGAAGTGCGCGTGGCCGAATCGTGTGCGGTGGAGCCGGCGCCGGGGTTGGTGGCCTGGTGGAGCGGCAACCACACGACGGAGGATGTGGCGAGCGGAGAGCCGGCCGCCGAGGTGAACGTCGCCTACACGACCGGTCGCGTGGCAGACGCGTTCGAGTTCAACGGCGGCAACCGTCATGTCCACGTAACTGGAGGCCCCGCGACGAACGTAAACGGGTTTGCCGACGGCTTCACCATCGAGCTGTGGCTGGATCCGACCGATGTGACCGGCCAGGACCGCCGCGTCCTGGCTTGGGCGAGCGGGACGACCGAGCAGATGACGGTGCGCAACGAGGCCAACAACGGCTACCTGAGGCTTTATCGCGGAGACGGCAGCGCCGGCAGTTTCCAGATGCAGACGTTCCGCCACGACAGCGGCTGGGTGCACGGCGCCTTCGTCTACGACCGCGCGGCCGGGCGGATGCGTATGTATCGCAACGGCGTGTTGCAGGCCGATGTGGCCGCGAGCGGTCCATTCCTGAGCGCCGGTGATCTCTATCTCGGCGGCCTGCCGTGGGCTGTTGGCGAGCATCGCTTCATGGGTGGAGTGGACGAAGTGAGCATCTACAACCGTCCGTTGACCGCCTCGGAAGTGGTGGATGTCTACAACGCCGGCGCTGCGGGCAAGTGTCCGCCATCGACGAATCTGGCGCCGGTGGTCGACGCCGGGCCGGATCGCTCCGTATTTGGCTCGAGCGGTGCGACGCAGTTGCTGGGCGAGGTTGTCGATGACGGGTTGCCGTCGGGCAACCTACAGACGACCTGGACGCAGGTGTCCGGACCAGCTGCGACAATCGCCGACGCGACTCAGTCGCAGACGCCGGTGAGTTTCACGCAGGCGGGCGTGCATGTTTTCCGACTGTCAGTAACTGACGGATACGCGACGCGTTCGGATGTGGTCGAAGTGCGCGTGGCCGACTCATGTGCGGTGGAGCCGGCGCAGGGGTTGGTGGCCTGGTGGAGCGGCAACCACACGACGGAAGATGTGGCGAGCGGAGAGCCGGCCGCCGAAGTGAACGTCACCTACACGACCGGTCGTGTGGCCGGAGCGTTTGAGTTCAACGGCGGCAACCGACACGTGCATGTTGCCGCGACCAGCGCGACGAACGTGGACGGGTTTGCCGACGGCTTCACCATCGAGCTGTGGCTTGATCCGGCCGATGTGAGCGGCCAGGACCGCCGCGTCCTTGCCTGGGCGAGCGGGACGACCGAGCAGATGACGGTGCGCAACGAGGCCACCAATGGCTACCTGAGGCTTTATCGCGGAGACGGCAGCGGAGCTTTCCAGATGCAGACGTTCCGCCACGACAGCGGCTGGGTGCACGGCGCATTCGTCTACGATCGCGCAGCCGGGCGGATGCGCATGTATCGCAACGGCGTGTTGCAGGCCGACGTGGCCGCGAGCGGTCCATTCCAGAGCGCCGGTGATCTCTATCTCGGCGGCCTGCCGTGGACTGTTGGCGAACATCGGTTCATCGGTGGAGTGGATGAGGTGAGCATCTACAACCGGCCGCTGACCGCCTCGGAAGTGGTGGGTGTCTACATCGCCGGCGCTGCGGGCAAGTGTCCGCCGTCGGCGAACCAGGCACCCGTGGTCAGCGCCGGCCCGGACCGCACGATCTCCGAATCTGTCGGCACCGTGCAGCTGTTGGGTCAAGTCAGCGACGACGGTCAGCCTACCGGCGTGTTGCAGACAGAATGGACCCAGGTCTTCGGACCGGCGGCTACAATTGTGGACGCAACCCATGCGCAATCGCTGGTGAACTTCACGCAGGCGGGCGTGTACAGCTTCAGGCTGTCGGCCACCGATGGCTATGCGGAGCGCTCGGATATCGTCGAGTTCCGGGTCGGATCGACGTGCATCCTGGAGCCGTCGTCGGGCCTTGTCGCCTGGTGGAGCGGCAACCACACGACGGAAGATGTGGCGAGCGGAGAGCCGGCAGCTGAGGTGAATGTCGCCTATGCGACCGGTCGTGTGGCCGGGGCGTTTGAGTTCAACGGTGGCAACCGTCACGTGCATGTTGCCGCAACCAGCGCGACGAACGTGAACGAGTTTGCCGACGGCTTCACGATCGAGCTGTGGCTGGATCCGACTGACGTGACCGGCCAGGACCGCCGCGTCCTGGCGTGGGCGAGCGGGACGACCGAGCAGATGACGGTGCGCAACGAGGCCAACAATGGCTACCTGAGGCTTTATCCCGGAGGCGGCAGTGGAGCTTTCCAGATGCAGACGTTCCGCCACGACAGCGGCTGGGTGCACGGCGCATTCGTCTACGACCGCGCAGCCGGGCGGATGCGCATGTATCGCAACGGCGTGTTGCAGTCGGATGTCGCCGCGACAGGTCCGTTCCTAAGCGCGGGCGACCTCTTCCTCGGCGGGCTACCGATGGCACCAAGCGAGCAGCGCTTCACGGGCGCCCTCGACGAAGTGACTTTCTACGACCGGCCGCTGTCCGTCTCCGAACTCGTGGCGATCTACGACGCCGGCGCCGTCGGGAAATGCCCGCCGCTGCGGAACGCAGCTCCGGTGGTCTCCGTTCCCGCAAACGTCACCGTGCCGATCGGCGCGTCGCTCAACCTCGTCGGCACCGCCGTCGACGACGGCCTGCCGAATCCTCCGGGCGCGCTTACTTTCCAGTGGGATCAGGTCTCGGGCCCGGCGCAGGCCGTGTTCTCCACGGTCGACGCCGCGTCGACGTCCGCGACCTTCCCGGTCGCCGGCAGCTACGTGCTCCGGCTGTCGTCGAACGATTCTGAACTCACTGGGTCGGATGAGACCACGGTCGTGGTCACCTATCCGCCGCCATCGGTGAGCATTATTTCGCCCGCGAACGGCGCGAGCGTCGGTATCGGACTCTCGGTGACATTGCGTGCCGAGGCGACCGCTGAATACGGGTCCATCGCCAAGGTCGAGTTTTTCCGTGGCGCGGCTCTCCTCGGCGAAGCGACTGCTCCGATCAGCGGCTCCACCTCGAGCTATGAACTCGTCGTGCCCGCCGGCTTCACGGCCGGAAGTCACGAACTCACGGCGGTGGCCACCGATACCTTGGGGGGCACGCGTACGTCCGGTCCGGTGACGATCAACGCGGTGGCCATCCCGCCGGTTGTCTCGATCGCCATGCCGGCAAACGGAGCTACGCTCGTTGCCAACGCTCCGTTCATCATCAAGGCCGTGGCGACCGGCGCGATGGGGCCGATCACCCGGGTCGAGTTCTTCCGCGGCGCCACAAAGATCGGCGAGACGAATGGACACCTCATCGGTGAGCCGGACACATTCGGCCTCGCGGTGAACTCGGGTTTCCCGGTTGGTTCGTTCGTCCTCACGGCCAGGGCCACCGACTCCACCGGCCTGGCGACGACATCGGAGGCCTCCGCGGTGACGGTGATTGCCGATCCAGGTATCCCGCCGGTCGTCGAGCTGATCTCACCGCACGATGCCTCCGTATTGACGGAGCCGGTCCGGTTCACCGGCGTGGTCCGCAGCCAGATCCTCGCCTCCTGGCGAGTGGAGATCCGACCGAAATCGACCGCCGGCACATCGACCGCACCATGGACGGCATTCGGAACGGGTACGGCAAATGTCGGCACGCCCGCGATGGGTGGGACACCCGCCATTCCAGGCGACCTCGCCACCCTCGACACGACCCGGTTCCGGAACGGCACGTACGAATTTCGCCTGGCGGCGACGGACTTCGCAGGCCGCACGATGGCGACCGAGCCGACAGCCGTGATCCTGGAGGGTCGTCTCAAGTTCGGGGCGCTGAACGAGTCCTACGTGGATGTGTCCATCCCCGCGCCCGGGTTCCCGCTCCAGATTGTCCGGCACTATGACAGTCGCGACAAAACGCTCGGCGATTTCGGCGTCGGAAGTTCGTTGGTGTCGTCGGCCTATCGCGTGCAGGCATCGATGCGACTGGGCGAGCGGTGGTTTGCCTGGAGCGACGACACGGGACCGGCCGGATTCCCTCGCTATTATCTCGAACCCGCTCCGCCGGAATCCGCGACCGGCGCGCCGCCTTCGCCGCGGGTCGTCACGATCACGCTTCCCAACGACCAGGTGTACCGATTCCACGCCCGCATGGTGCCGGGTGATCAGGTGGGCGCGCCGATCGACGCCGGGCAGGTCGTGTTCGACGCCCAGCCGGGCACGGTCGGAACCCTGACTCCGCTCGATGAATACCTGGTGACAAACGACCTGGTCCTTGTCGCTGGATCGCTCGGCGAGGTGGATCTGATGGACTACGCCACGGCCGACACCTGGCACCCGACACTCTTCCGCCTGCGACTCCTCGACGGAACCGAGCATATCATCGACGAGACGCTGGGTCTGATTCGCACGACCGATGCGGCCGGAAACTGGATCGAGTACCGCAGCGGCAGCATCGCTCATTCGAACGGGTTGCAGCTGACACTCGTGCGCGATGGGTCGGGCTGCATCACGCAGGTGGTGGACCCGGCCGGGAACACGGTCGACTACGCCTACGATGCCTCGAAGCGCTTGATCACCGTCACCGACCGGAGCGGGGCGACCACGACTCTCGGCTACGCGGGCACATCGTCGCTGGTCACCACGGTGACACCGCCTGCCGCAGTCGCGCCGACGTTCAATGTCTGGGACGGCTTCGATCGCTTCGTGGCTCGGCTCGATGCCATGCTGAGCGGAATCGAGTATGGCTACGAGCCCTCGACCTATACCGAGACGAGGAAAGACGCGCTCGGTTTTGTCACCTCCTTCAAGAAGGATGGCTACGGCCGTGTTCTCGAGGTCACGGATCCGCTGGGCGGAAAGACCGTCAACACCTACTCCGATCCGCGACACCCGTTCCTGCAGACCACGGTCACCGATCCGCTCGGTCGCACGACGATGTACGCCTACAGCACGGAAGGCCTGCCCACCCGGGTGCGTGATCCGCTGGGGAACGAGACACGCTACGAGTACAACGCCCTGGGGCAGGTCACCCGCGAGTCCGACGCGCTCGGCCGGGATGCGTTCAAGACATACGACTCGCATGGGAATCTGCTCACCGAGACCGCCCGCGACGGCGGCGTCACGTCCTACACCTACGATGCCCAGGGCAATCTCACCTCGGCTACCGACGCGCTCGGCGAGGTGACCACGTTTACCCACAACGCACAGGGCCTGGTGATCCGGGAGGAGACGAGGGCGTCCGACAACCGGCTCTTGGCCGCGCGTGAGTTCAGCTATGACGTCTACGGAAATGTCACCAGCGAGGCGATACACACTGTCGACGCGGACGGGGGGACCATCCTGGTCACGACGACCACGATCTACGACACAGCGGGTCGTCCGTTGGTCACCACCCATCCGGACGGATTGACCGAGACGAACACCTACGACGCCTCGGGTCGGCTGGCCACATCGACCGATCGCCTCGGATTGCAGGCGAGCTACACCTACAATGCGGCGGGCCGTCGCACGTCGGTGAGCTATCCCGACGGCACCAGCGAGATCACGATCTATGATGCCAAGGCGCGGGTCGTCCAGACGATCGACCGTGCGGGAAATTCCGTTTCCACGACCTTTGACGCCCTCGACCGGCCGACACGCATCGTGGCACCCGACGGAGGGGTCTCCACGCTGGCTTACGACCTCGCCGGCCAACTGACCAGCGAGACCGATCCTGACGGATGGACCACGGGCTACACCTACGACGCTGGTGGACGCCCGATCGAAGTGGCACACGCCGACGGCACGACCTCGATCGTCGCATACGACCCGGTCGGCGACATTGTCGAGGTCTCGCCGCGTTACTTCGCGGAACCGGAATCCGGAGGGGCGTCGCCGCTCAGCGCCTTTTCCTCGCTCTCCCGGAGCACGGTTGCGGCCGGAATTGCGCCGGCTGCCGAAGGCGGATTCACGATGCTCTCCGACAGCGAGTCGCGCCTGTTCCGCCTGCAGTACGACGCCATGCATCGCGTCACGCGCATCGAATCCCCTGATGGTTCGTCCGCGTCGATCGAGTATGACCCTCTCGGCCGCCCTGTGCGGACCACGAACGAGCAAGCACACGTGTGGACCTACAGCTATGCCGATAGCAGGGCTGTTTCGCGCGACGTAGTCACCGGTCCGCTCGGATACAGCGAACGTTATGCCGTGGACGCGCTCGCGAATCTCACCGTTCGAGTCGATGCGCTGAACCGGGCGACGACCTCGGTTTTTGATGTCTACGATCCGGTTTCTACGAGCTATCCGGACGGTACCACCGAGCACTTCGAGTACACCGACGGCCGCCTGACGCGGGTGGTGGATCGACAGGGGGCCGAGACGCGCATCAGTTACTCAGGGACGTCGGGCACCCACGGGAGCACACGCACCACTTCCCGCGACATCACAGTGGTGCAGGAATCGTCGGTGCACACCTCCACCTACGTCCTCACGACAGTCGAGACCTTCGACGCGCGTGGCAATGTCATCGAGATTAAGGAGACGGATGTCTCCGGGACGCGCACCACCACGCATGCGTACGACTTCGCCAACCGTCGCATAGCCACGACACTGCCCGGTGGCGTCCTCGTCCAGACCAACTATGGTCCGGGCGGGCGCGTCATGTCCATTGTCGAGACGGACCGCTTCCTTGAGCGCACCACGAGCTATGCGTATGATGCGAATGGTTACGTGTCTGCGATCACGCATCCGGATGGCACGAGCAGCCACTTCACCCACACGCCTGACGGCCGGGTGTTGACCGCGACCGATGCGCGCGGCGGGACGACCCGCTACGCCTACGACGACGTGGCGCGGTCGGTCGCGATCACCGATCCGACCGGCGCGGTCGTTCGCCGTCAGTTCGATTTGTTCGGAAACCTGGTGAGCGAGACCGATCCCAGGGGCGGGACCACGTCCTATGCCTATGATGCGCTCGGTCGGCTCACCACGACGACCGATGCGCTGGGCCAGGTGACGAGCCGCACCTACGACGGCGTCGGCAACCTGTTGACGGTTACCGACCCGCTCGGACGTGTCACGACCCTTGCCGGGTATGACGCCAACGACAAACCCGCGACGGTCTCCTTGAGCGGTTCGGGGGATTCCGTCACGCACAGCTTCAGCTACGACGCCGTCGGAAACCTGATCCGTGCCATCGGTCCGCTCGGCCGCACGAGCGACTATGTGTTTGATGAGCTCTCGCGGCAGATCCGGGCGACGACACCCACCGGGTTGGTGCGCGCCGCGCGTCTTGATGCACGCGGCAATGCTCTCGCGATGCATGCGCAGGCTGGCGACACAGCGGCGACACGTCGCACGACCCGGCAGGACTTCGACCTGGCCGGCCATCTCGTCTCGCGCGTGCTGCCCAACGGCGGGTCAGAGTCGTTCACGCTCGGTGGATTCGGCCGTGTCGTCAGCCACAGCGACCCGCGTGGAGCCGTCACGACCTATTCATACGATGGTGTCACGGACCGCATTGCGGAGATGGCCCTGCCCGAGGGCGGCACGCGCCGTTTCAACTACGATCCGATGGGCAATCTCGTCCGGGCTGTCGACGCGCGCGGCGTCGCGACCGAGCAGGATTTTGATGCGGCGCAGCGCATCGTCGAGCGCCGGAGCGCGGCCGGAACTCCAGCGGAGCGCAGGGCGCGGTATGCCTACGATGCCGCCGGCAATGTGGTCGCGATCGAGCAGCCCACCGGACAGGAAATCGCACTCACTTACGACGCGTTGCATCGGCTCGTATCCGAGACCGCGCAGGTCGACGAGACGGCCACCTACACCCGGTCGTTCACGCATGATGGCGGGGGACGAATCACGGAGATTGCCGATCTCTATGGAACCACGCGCTTCGCCTACGACCTGCAGGACCGTGAGATCGAACTCGTCGATGCGCTCGGCGGTCGGACCCGGCGGAGGTTCAACGCCGCCGGCGACCTGCTGACGCTCACCGATCCGCGTGGCAACACGACGACCTTCTTCTACACGAGTGCGGGCCAGCTGACGGAGAGCATCGATGCCGAAGCGCAGGTCCGGCACTACGAATTCAACGCTTTTGATGAACTGCTGAGCGAGGCGATCGTCGGTTCGGGCGGCGAACTGTTTGTCAACCGCATCGAGTACGACGCCCTCGGAAACGTCGTGGCCCTGATCCGCGAGGGTGCGGCGGGCGATGTCGTCACCCGCCGTGAGTTCGACGCGGGCGGCCTGCTCGTGCGCGAGATCGACGAGGCCGGCGCTGTCACGGAGATCGTCCGCGACCTGCGCGGCCGCGCGTCGAGCGTCGCCGAGCCCGGAGCGCCCGCTCGCGAGACCATCTATGATGCCGAGGACAACCCGGTCGAGACCGTCGATGAACTCGGGCGGCGCCGCTACGCGGAGTTCAACGAGCATGGCGAAGCGGTCGCCCTGACCGATGCCCTCGGGAGTCGGATCACCTACGTTCGCGACGC
>Ga0315910_10001076_pt1 | contig 25598 bp, 20 predicted proteins | sample EdamamesoilMG_FD_204470 | JGI IMG/M metagenome (GOLD analysis project Ga0315910, IMG submission 204470) | Garden soil microbial communities collected in Santa Monica, California, United States - Edamame soil | ecosystem: Environmental > Terrestrial > Soil > Garden | place: USA: California... | reverse complement strand
TCGCGCGCGAATGCGCCAACCGCCCGGGCAACCACTGCACGCCGACCTGGCTCGGCGAGCAGGCGAAGAAGCTCGGCAAGGAACACGGTCTGAAGGTCGAGGTGCTCGACCGCAAGGCGATCGACACGCTCGGCATGGGTTCCTTCCTCGCCGTCGCGCTGGGCTCGGCCGAGCCGCCGCGCTTCATCGTCGCGCAGTACCACGGTGCACCGAAGACGCAGGCGCCGGTCGTGCTGGTCGGCAAGGGCATCACCTTCGACACCGGCGGCATCTCGATCAAGCCCGCGGGCGAGATGGACGAGATGAAGTTCGACATGGGCGGCGCGGCAAGCGTGCTGGGCACGCTGCGCGCCGTCGCGGAGCTGAAGCCGAAGCTGAACCTCGTCGTCATCGTGCCGACCTGCGAGAACATGCCGGGCGGGCGCGCCGTCAAGCCGGGCGACGTGGTCAAGAGCATGTCGGGCCAGACGATCGAGATCCTCAACACCGACGCCGAGGGCCGGCTGATCCTGTGCGACGCGCTGACCTACGCGGAACGTTTCAAGCCCGCCGTGGTCGTCGACGTCGCGACGCTGACCGGCGCCTGCGTGGTCGCGCTCGGCCACCACCACTCGGGCCTGTTCACCGCCGACGACCGCACGGCCGAGCAGATGCTCGCCGCCAGCCGCAGCGCGCTCGACCCGTGCTGGCGCATGCCGCTCGACGAGGAGTACGACGACGCGCTGAAGAGCAACTTCGCCGACATGGGCAACATCGGCGGCGGACGTGCCGGCGGCGCGATCACCGCGGCGATGTTCCTCAAGCGCTTCACGTCGAAGTACACCTGGGCGCACCTGGACATCGCCGGCACCGCCTGGAAGTCGGGCGCCGCGAAGGGCGCGACCGGCCGGCCGGTGCCGCTGCTGACGCACTTCGTGCTCGCGCAGGCGGACTGAATCGACACCGCCGGCGGACCCGCGATGACCGAGGTCAGCTTCCACTTCAACGTGCCCGACGCGCTCGGCTACACCTGCCGGCTGCTGCGCAAGGCGACCCGCCAGGGGGCACGCATCACGGTGACGGGCGAGGGCGCGGCGCTGGCGGGACTGGACCGGGCGCTCTGGTCGTTCGACCCGATCGAGTTCATTCCGCACCTCCTGCTGCGGCGCGGCGAGCCGGTCGCCGAGCGGCTGCGCACCACGCCGGTGTGCCTGGCCGAGGACCTGTCGGGCGCGTTGCACCACGACGTGCTCGTCAACCTCGGTGCGCAGGCGCCACCCGGCTTCGAAAGCTACGCCCGCGTGATCGAGATCGTCTCGACGGACGAGCGCGAACGCATCGCCGCGCGCGCACGCTGGAAGCACTACGCCTCGCGCGGCTACCCGATCGAGCGGCACGAGGTCGGCGCATGACGACGGGCCGCACCCTCCCGCCGGCGCGCGTGCCGACCCTGACCGAGGTCGTCAAGCTGCCCGAGGCGGCGCCGGCCGCAGTGGTCGAGCCGCCGGCGCCGGTGCCCGAACCGCCGACGGTGCCGCCGTTCCTGGAGCGGCGGGCCAACTGGCCGCCGATCCAGGAGGACCAGATCGTGCAGCGCGTGCTGGCCGACCTGCAGCGCCAGATCGACCTCATGCTGGAAACCCGCATGAGAGAAACCCTGACGCCGGCGCTGAACCGCGCTGGCGACGCGCTCGTGCGCGACCTGCGCCACGAGCTGGCATCGACCTTGCGGGACGTGATCGCCCAGGCCGTCGCCCAGGAACTCGCGCGTCATCGCAAGACCTGACCGATGCGTTGAGGCCTGACCGCGATCTCGGCGGGAGTGCCGCGGCGTCTTGCCGACCCGAGGATTCCCGATGGAGACGCGGTGTGCGTTGGTGTATGGTGTCGCCCGTCGAGATGCACCCATCTCAACAAAATATCGTTTCCAAACATTCCCATCCGGAGGTTCTGCATGCAAGTCAAGCTGAATGTCGTCGTGGCTGCGGCCGCGGTCCTGTTCGCAGGGGCGGCGTCCGCGCAAGACGTGGTCAAGATCGGCCATGTCGGCCCCACCAGCGGCGCGATCGCGCACCTGGGCAAGGACAATGAAAACGGCGCCCGCATGGCGATCGAGGAACTGAACGCCAAGGGCGTGACGATCGGCGGCAAGAAGGTCAAGCTCGAGCTGCTCGCCGAAGACGACGCGGCCGACCCGAAGCAGGGCACCGCGGTCGCGCAGAAGCTGGTCGACAGCAAGGTCAACGGCGTCGTCGGCCACCTGAACTCCGGCACCTCGATCCCGGCCTCCAAGGTCTACAGCGACGCCGGCATCCCGCAGATCTCGCCGTCGGCGACGAACCCGAAGTTCACCCGCAACGGCTACAAGACGACCTTCCGCGTCGTTGCCGACGACGTGCACCTCGGCGGCACGCTCGGCCGCTACGCCGTCAAGGAACTGAAGGGCAAGTCGATCGCCGTGATCGACGACCGCACCGCCTACGGGCAGGGCGTCGCCGAGGAATTCAGCAAGGCCGTCAAGGCCGCCGGCGGCACCATCGTCGAGACCCAGTTCACCAACGACAAGGCGACCGACTTCACCGCCATCCTGACCGCGATCAAGGCCAAGAAGCCCGACGTGGTCTTCTTCGGCGGCATGGACGCGGTGGCCGGGCCGATGCTGCGCCAGATGAAGCAGCTCGGCATCGAAGCCAAGTACATGGGCGGCGACGGCATCTGCTCGAGCGGCCTGCCCGACCTGTCGGCCGGCTCGATGGCCGACGGCCAGGTGATCTGCGCCGAGGCCGGTGGCGTCGACGCGGGCGGCAAGCCCGGCATGGACAAGTTCTACGCCGACTACAAGAAGAAGTTCGGCAGCGACGTCCAGGTCTACGCCCCGTACGTCTACGACGCCGTCAACGTGATGGTCGCCGCGATGGTCAAGGCCGGCTCGGCCGACCCCGCGAAGTACCTGCCGGTGCTGGCCAAGACCGAAGGCTACAAGGGCGTGACCGGCGTGATCTCGTTCGACAACAAGGGCGACATCAAGAACGGTGCGCTGACCCTGTACACCTACAAGGCGAAGAAGCGCGAGCAGATCGCCGTGGTGCGCTGATCGACGCACGCTCGTCCCGCATCGAAGGGCGTCCCGCGAGGGACGCCCTTTCTGCTTTTCAGGCTTGCAGCGCCAGCGTGTGGCCGGCCGCCGCGAGCAGGACCACGCAGCGCGCGGGCAGCGCATACAGGCTGCCGCCCTGGCCGTGCCAGTGGCCCGCGCCGCGTGCATGGCTGCTGTCGAACACCACCTCCCAGACACCGTCCGGCAGCAGGAACGATGCCGCTTCGACGCTGCCGTTGATCAGCAGCAGCAGCGGCGTGCGCGCCCGTCCCGGCTTGCCGATCAGGCAGCCGAACACGCGGTCGCCGGGCGCACGCCACTCGTCGCCGAGCAGTTCGCTGCCGTCGGCGCGCAGCCAGGCGAGGTCGTGCAGCCCGAGCCGGTCGGTCAGGCCGTCGTACCAGCCCGGGCCGAACGGCAGGGCCTGGGCACGCAGCGCGAGCAGCCGCGTCGTGCAGGCGGTGAGGTCGGCGTCGGCACGCGACCAGTCGAGCCAGGTGGTCGGGTTGTCCTGGCAGTAGGGGTTGTTGTTGCCCTGCTGGGTGTGACCGAACTCGTCGCCGGCGGCGAGCATCGGCGTGCCCTGCGACAGCAGCGTGCTCGCCAGCAGTGCGCGCACGACGCGGCCGCGCTGCGCCAGGACGACGGGGTCGTCGCTCGGCCCCTCGACGCCGAAGTTCGCGCTGTGGTTGTGGCCGTGGCCGTCGCGGTTGCCTTCGCCGTTCGCCTCGTTGTGCTTGTGCGCATGGCTGACCAGGTCGCGCAGCGTGTAGCCGTCGTGGGAGACGACGTAGTTGACCGACTCCGCCGGCATGCGCCCGCGCGGCTGGAAGCGATCCGACGAGCCGCACAGCCGCAACGCGAACTCTCCGCGCGTGCCCTGGCCCTCGACCCAGAACGCGCGCATCGAGTCGCGGAAGCGGTCGTTCCACTCCAGCCAGCCGCGCGGGAAGTGGCCGAGCTGGTAGCCGCCCGGGCCGATGTCCCAGGGCTCGGCGATCATCTTCAGGCGCGCCAGCAGCGGGTCCTGGGCGAGTGCGGTGAAGAAGGCGGCGTGCGGCGTGAAGTCGTGGTCGCCGCGTCCGAGCACCGGCGCGAGGTCGAAGCGGAAGCCGTCCACGTGCATCTCGCCGGCCCAGTAGCGCAGCGAGTCCAGCACCATCTGCAGCACGCGCGGCTGGCGCAGGTCGAAGGTGTTGCCGGTGCCGGTGTGGTTCTCGTAGTGCCCGCGCGCATGCGGCGGCAGGCGGTAGTAGCTCGCGTTGTCGAGGCCGCGGAACGAGATCGTCGGTCCGCGCTCGTCGCTCTCGGCGCTGTGGTTGTAGACGACGTCGAGGATGACCTCGATGCCCGCCGCGTGCAGGCGCTTGACCATCGCCCGGAACTCGTCGCGCGGCGCCAGACCGCCGACGCCGGAGGCGAGCGTCGGCTCCGGGCAGAAGAAGCCGATCGTGTTGTAGCCCCAGTAGTTGCGCAGGCCGAGTTCGACGAGGCGCTGTTCGTCGATGTGCTGGTGCACCGGCAGCAGGCTCACCGCGGTCACGCCGAGCGCGCGCAGGTGGGCGATCGACGCATCCGAGGCGAGCCCGGCATAGGTGCCGCGCTGCGCCTCGGGCACGGCCGGGTGGAGCGCCGTGTAGCCCTTGACGTGCAGTTCGTACAGCACGGTTTCGGCGAGCGGCCGGTGCAGGTGGCGGTCGTCGCCCCAGTCGTAGTGCGGATCGACCACGCGGGCCTTGAGCGCAAATGCGCCGTTGTCGCTCGGGTCCATGTGGGCGGGATGGCGGCGGTCGGCGCCGAAGTGTTCGTCGCGCCACTCGAAGCGGCCGACGATCTCGCGCGCGTACGGGTCGAGCAGCAGCTTGTGCGGGTTGTGGCGCTGGCCGCGTTCGGGCCGCCAGGGCCCATGCACGCGCAGCCCGTAGACCAGTCCGGGCGCGGCACCCGGAAGGTGACCGTGCCAGACGTCCTGGCTGTGGCCGGGCAGCGTGAGGCGCTCGAGTTCGGTCCGGCCGGCAGCGTCGTAGAGGCAGACCTCGACCCGCTGCGCATGCGCCGCGAAGACGGCGATGTTGACGCCCTGGCCGTCCCAGTGGGCGCCCAGCGGCCAGGGATGGCCGGTGCCGATTGCGCTCACGCGCTCCATTCGTAGAACACCGTCGCCAGCGGCGGAAGGGTGAGCGACAGCGAATGCGGCCGGCCGTGCCAGGGCAGGTCCTGCGCGGTGACCTGGCCGTGGCGGCTGCCGACGTTGCTGCCGCCGTAGTGCTCGGAATCGGTGTTGAGGCGTTCGCGGTAGATCCCCGGCCGCGGCACGCCGATGCGATAGTCGTGGTGAACCGTCGGCGTGAAGTTGGCGACGACGACGACGAAGTGGCGCTCGTCGTGGCCGCGCCGGATGAAGCTCAGCACCGAGCGCAACGCGTCGTCGTGGTCGATCCACTCGAAGCCGCCGGCGTCGAAGTCACGTTCCCAGAGCGCCGGCAGGGCGCGGTAGGTGCGGTTCAGGTCGTGCACGAGGCGGTGCACGCCGGCGTGCGCGCGGTCGCCGAGCAGATGCCAGTCGAGGCTGCGCTCGTGGCTCCACTCGCGCTCCTGCGCGAACTCGCCGCCCATGAAGAGCAGCTTCTTGCCGGGGTGGCCGTACATGTAGCCGTAGTAGGCACGCAGGTTGGCGAACTTCCGCCAGCGGTCGCCCGGCATCTTGCCGAGCAGCGAGCCCTTGCCGTGCACGACCTCGTCGTGCGAGAGCGGCAGCACGAAGTTCTCGTGGTGGGCGTAGACCATCGAGAAGGTCAGCTCGCCGTGGTGATAGCGGCGATGGACCGGGTCGCGTGCCATGTACTGGAGCGTGTCGTGCATCCAGCCCATGTTCCACTTGCAGTGGAAGCCCAGGCCGCCCAGGTAGGTCGGCCGCGAGACCGCCGGGAAGGAGGTCGACTCCTCGGCGATCGTGAGCGCCTGCGGCCGTTCGCTGCCGACCACCTCGTTCATGCGCTTGAGGAACGCGATCGCCTCGAGGTTCTCGCGCCCGCCGTGCACGTTCGGCAGCCACTCGCCGGGCTTGCGGCTGTAGTCGCGGTACAGCATCGAGGCGACCGCGTCGACGCGCAGGCCGTCGACGCCGTAGCGCTCGAGCCAGTACAGCGCGTTGCCGACGAGGAAGTTGCGCACCTCGGTGCGGCCGAGGTTGTAGACCAGCGTGTTCCAGTCGGGATGGAAGCCTTCGCGCGGGTCGGCGTACTCGTAGAGCGCGCTGCCGTCGAAGCGCGCGAGTCCGTGAGGGTCGTCCGGGAAGTGCGCCGGCACCCAGTCGAGCAGCAGCCCCAGGCCTTCGGCGTGGCAGCGGTCGACGAAGCGGCGCATCCCGGCCGGATCGCCGAAGCGGGCCGTCGGTGCGTACATGCCGATCGGCTGGTAGCCCCACGAGCCGTCGAACGGATGTTCGCTGACGGGCATCAGCTCGATGTGGGTGTAGCCCATCTCGCGCGCGTACGGCACGAGCGTCGCGGCGAGCTCGTCCCAGTCCAGCCAGCGGTCGCCCTCCTCGGGCTTGCGCCGCCAGGAGCCGAGGTGGACCTCGTAGATGCTGATCGGCGCGTCGAGCGCGTTGGCGCGGCGGCGTTCGTCCGAGCGCGGGACGGCTGGCGGCATCGTCGCGACCACGCTCGCGGTCGCCGGGCGCAGTTCGCAGCGCAGCGCGTACGGATCCGACTTCTGCGGCAGCGTCTCGCCGTGGCGGCCACGCAGGTCGTACTTGTACTTCGCGCCGGCCGCGACGCCGGGGATGAAGAGCTCCCACACGCCGCACTCGCGCCGCAGCCGCATCGGGTGGCGGCGCGCGTCCCAGACGTTGAAGTCGCCGACGACGCTGACGCGCGACGCGTTCGGCGCCCAGACCGCGAAGGCCGTGCCGCCGGCCCCGTCGATGGCCCGTGCGTTCGCACCCAGCACCTCGTACGGGCGCAGGTGCGTGCCCTCCGCCATCCACCAGACGTCGAGTTCGCCCAGCAACGGCGCGTAGCGATAGGGGTCGTCGAGCAGCGACGCATTGCCGTCCGCCCAGCGCACCTGCAGCCGGTAGTGCGGGCGGTCCGGGCCGGGCAGCTGCCCCTCGAAGAGACCGTCGACGTGGCGCAGCAGCAGCGGGGCGAGGACCTCGGCGTCTGCGGCACGCACCGCGACGACGTGGGTCGCGCCGGGCAGCATCACGCGCAGCCACCAGCCGCCGGTGCCGTCGGCATGCGGCCCGAGCACGGCGAACGGATCGCCGTGACACGCGGTGCGGATCAGCTCGACGTCGTGCTCGGACAGCATCTCGGCCATGTTAGCGCCGCCGCCGGCGCACCCGGTCACGGGTTGGGTGTCATGCCCCAGATCTGCGTCGCGTAGTCGCGGATCGTGCGGTCGGAGGAAAATGCGCCCATGCCGGCGACGTTGGCGATCGCGCGCGTCGCCCACTCGGCCGGCTGCCGGTAGAGCGCGTCAACGCGGGCCTGGGTCTCGACGTACGAGGCGTAGTCGGCGAGCAGCAGGTAGTGATCCCCCCCCCAGAGCAGCGAGTCGACCAGGCCGCGGTGGCGCCCGGGCTCGTCGGGCGAGAACGCGCCGCCGGCGATCGCGTCGAGCACCGCCTTCAGCACGGCGTTGCTCTCGTACAGGCGCATCGGCTGGTAGCCGCTGGCGCGCTGGGCCTGGACCTCGGGCGTGCGCAGCCCGAAGATGAAGATGTTGTCGTCGCCGACGTGCTCGCGGATCTCGATGTTGGCGCCGTCGTCGGTGCCGATCGTCAGCGCGCCGTTCAGCGCCAGCTTCATGTTGCCGGTTCCCGAGGCCTCGGTGCCGGCGGTCGAGATCTGCTCGGAGAGGTCGGCGCCCGGCATGATCACCTCGGCCGCCGAGACGCTGTAGTTCGGCAAGAACACGACCTTGAGGCGGCCGGCGACGCGCGGGTCGGCGTTGACGACGCTGCCGATGTCGTGGATCAGGCGGATGATGTTCTTCGCCGTCGCGTACGACGACGCCGCCTTGCCGGCGAAGATCACCGTGCGCGCCTGCCAGTCGGCGCCCGGATCCGCGACGATCGCCTGGTAGCGCGTCACGACGTGCAGCACGTTCAGCAGCTGCCGCTTGTACTCGTGGATGCGCTTGACCTGCACGTCGAACAGGCTGGTCGGGTCGACCACGATGCCGGTGCGGCGCCGGATCAGTTCGGCCAGGCGGACCTTGTTGGCCCGTTTCGCGGCGCTGAACTCGTCGCGGAACGCGGCCTTGCCCTTGAGGTCCCGCAGCGCCTGCAACTGGTCGAGGTCGAGCCGCCAGCGTGGCCCGAGCGTGCGGTCGAGCAGTCCGGCCAGCCCCGGGTTGGCCTGCGCGAGCCACCGGCGCGGCGTCACACCGTTCGTCATGTTCGTGAAGCGCTCCGGCCAGAGCGCCGCGAAGTCGGCGAAGATCGTCTTGACGAGCAGGTCGGAGTGCAGTGCCGAGACGCCATTGACCTTGTGGCTGCCGACGACCGACAGGTTGGCCATGCGCACGCGCCGCTCGCCGCTCTCGTCGATCAGCGACAGGCGCGCCAGGAAGCCGAGGTCGCCGGGGCGAAGCTTCGCGGCGTGGTCGAGCAGCTCCTGGTTGATGCGGAAGATGATCTCGAGGTGGCGCGGGAGCACGTGCTGCATCAGCCCGACCGGCCAGGTCTCGAGCGCTTCCGGCATCAGCGTGTGGTTGGTGTACGAAAAGGTCCTGCCGGTGATCGCCCAGGCATGCTTCCAGGCCATGCCGTGTTCGTCGCACAGCACGCGCATCAGTTCGGCGACGCCGATCGCGGGGTGGGTGTCGTTCAGGTGGATCGCGACCTTGTCGGCGAGGTTCTCGAGCGTGCCGTGTTCATCGAGGTGGCGGGCGAGGATGTCCTGCACCGACGCGGCGACGAAGAAGTATTCCTGGCGCAGCCGCAGCTCGCGACCGGCGGGCGTGCTGTCGTTCGGGTAGAGCACCCAGGAGATGTTCTCGTATTCGTTCTTGACGCCGGCGGCGCGGGCGTAGTCGCCGGTGTTGAAGGCGTGCAGGTCGATGTGCGCGGGCGCGACCGCCTTCCACAGCCGCAGCGTGCTGACCTTCATCGTGCCGTGCCCGGGAACGACCATGTCGTGCGCCTTGGCCGCGACCTCAGCCGCCGGGCGCCAGTGGGCCTTGACGTGCTCGCCGGAGCCGACGTGTTCGACCCAGCCGCCGAAGCGCACCGGATAGCTCAGGCCCGAGCGAGGGAACTCCCAGGGCGTGCCGTCGGCCAGCCAGGGATCGGGGTACTCGACCTGGCAGCCCGTGTCGATCTCCTGCGCGAACATGCCGTACTCGTAGCGGATGCCGTAGCCGAACGACGGCAGACCGAGCGTCGCCATCGAGTCGAGGAAGCAGGCCGCGAGGCGCCCGAGGCCGCCGTTGCCGAGCCCGGCGTCGGGCTCGCGGTCGGCGACGTCCTCCATGCGCTGGGCGTGCAGCGCGAGGCCGGCGGCGACGCCCTGCTGGAGCTCGAGCGCCGCGACGGCGTTGCCGAGCGTGCGGCCGATCAGGAACTCCATCGACAGGTAGTAGACGCGCCGGGCCTTGTCGGTCCGCTCGCGCGCCTGCGTCTCGACCCAGCGGCGCGACAGCTGCTCGCGCGCGACCCGCGCGACGGCCTGCATCAGGTCGGTCGGGGTCGCCAGCGCCGGCGCCACGCCGACGCTCTTGAGCAGGTGCTCCTCGATGCCACGCGGGATGTCGGCGAGCGTGGTGGCGACGGTGGCGTTCATTCGGTCTCCCGGGTCGAATTCAGCGTGGGGCTGCACGCAATTTTCGCGCCGATCCCCGTCCGGCACGGACCTTGCCATCGGTTACGCTATACCCGGTTCCGACAAGAACGCACATGCGGAGACAGTCATGGCATCGATCGACCTGGCGCTGAGTCTGGACTTGCCCAAGCGCGCCGTGGCGCTCGTGCTTGCGGGCGGCCGCGGCAGCCGGCTGAAGAACCTGACCGATCGACGCGCCAAGCCCGCGGTCTACTTCGGCGGCAAGTTCCGCATCATCGACTTCGCGCTGTCCAACTGCCTGAACTCGGGCATCCGCCGCATCGGCGTGATCACCCAGTACAAGAGCCACAGCCTGATGCGCCACCTGCAGCGCGGCTGGGCGTTCCTGAAGAGCGAGATGCACGAGTTCGTCGACCTGATGCCGGCGCAGCAGCGCGTCGACGAAGAAAGCTGGTACCGCGGCACCGCCGACGCCGTCTACCAGAACCAGGACATCCTCGCGAGTTACCGGGCCGACTACATCGTCGTGCTCGCCGGCGACCACATCTACAAGATGAACTACGCGCTGATGCTCGCCGACCATGTCGCCAAGGGCCGCGAGTGCACGGTCGGCTGCATCGCGGTGCCGCGTGCCGAGGCCACCGCCTTCGGCGTCATGGCGGTCGACGACAAGTACAACATCACCGACTTCGTCGAGAAGCCGGCCGATCCGCCCGCGATGCCGGGCCATCCGGACAAGGCGCTTGCGAGCATGGGGATCTACATCTTCAACGCCCGCTACCTCTACAAGGAACTCGAGCGCGACATCGCCGACCCGAACTCGAACCACGACTTCGGCAAGGACATCATTCCGCGCGCGGTCGCTCTCGGCAAGGCGGCCGCACATCCGTTCGAGCTCAGCGCGGTCGGCACGCGGATGAACGAGGAGCCCTACTGGCGCGACGTCGGCACGATCGACGCCTACTGGGACGCCAACATCGACCTGACCGCCACCGACCCGCTGCTCAACCTCTACGACACGCGCTGGCCGATCTGGACCTACCAGCCCCAGCTGCCGCCGGCGAAGTTCGTGCACAACCAGGAAGATCGGCGCGGCATGGCGATCGAGTCGCTGGTCTCCGGCGGCTGCATCGTCTCGGGGGCGGTGTTCCGCTCGGTGCTGTTCTCGAGCGTGCGGGTGCATTCGCACGCGAGCGTCAACTGGGCCGTGCTGCTGCCCGGCGTGCAGGTCGGACGCAGGGTGCGGCTGAACCGCGTGGTGGTCGACCGCGGCTGCGAGATCCCCGACGGCATGGTCATCGGCGAGGATCCCGCCGAGGACGCAGAACGCTTCTACCGGACCGACAACGGCATCACGCTGGTGACGCGCGAGATGCTCGCGAAGCTGGCGGCGCATTGAAGGTCCTGCACGTCGCCGCCGAGATCTTCCCGCTCGTCAAGACCGGCGGCCTGGCGGACGTCGTCGGCGCGCTCCCGCAGGCGCTGATCGGTGCCGGTGCCGACGTGCGGCTGCTCCTGCCCGGGCTGCCGGCCATCGTCGACGCCGTGGTGCACCAGAAGACCGTGTACGAGTTCGGGCCGCTGTTCGGGGCCGGCCGCATCACGCTGCGGCTCGGCCGCATGCCGTACAGCCACGTCCCCGCCTATGTGATCGACGCGCCCTACCTGTACCGGCGCTCCGGCAGCCCGTACCAGGCGAGCGACGGCAGCGAGTGGAGCGACAACCTGCAGCGCTTCGCGCTGCTGGGCTGGGTCGGTGCCCATCTGGCGGCGGGCGAACTCGATCCGGAGTGGGCACCGCGGATCCTGCATGCACACGACTGGCACGCGGCGATGGCCTGCGCCTGGATGGAGGCCCACCCGGCGATGCCGGCCGCCTCGGTCTACACGGTGCACAACCTCGCGTACCAGGGCCTGTTCCCGCACCAGGACTTCGCCGCGCTCGGCCTGCCGGCCCGGCTGATGCACTCGCACGGCCTCGAGTTCCACGGCCAGCTCTCGTTCATGAAGGCCGGCCTCAAGTACGCGCGCCGCATCACCACGGTCAGCCCGACGTACGCGCGCGAGATCGCGACGCACGAATTCGGCTGCGGGCTCGACGGCGTGATCCGTGGGCGCGGCGCGGACGTGTCGGGCATCCTGAACGGCGTCGACGGCGCCGTCTGGGATCCGGCCCGCGATCCGGGCCTGGCGGCGCGCTACTCGGCGAGCGAACCGGCCGGCAAGGCCCGCTGCAAGGAGGCATTGCAGGCGGAGCTCGGCCTCGCGATCCGGCCGGATGCGCCGCTGTTCGCGGTCGTCAGCCGTCTCACCGCGCAGAAGGGTCTCGACCTCGTGCTCGGCGCGCTGCCCGCGCTGCTGCGTCAGGGGGCCCAGCTCGCCGTCCAGGGCAGCGGCGATCCGGTCCTCGAGGCGGCGTTCAGCGCCGCCGCCCATGCCCACCCGGGTCAGGTCGCGGTGCGCATCGCCTACGACGAGGTGCTCGCGCATCGTGTCATCGGCGGTGCCGACGTGATCGTCGTGCCGTCGCGCTTCGAGCCGTGCGGTCTGACCCAGCTCTACGGCCTGCGCTACGGCACCTTGCCGCTCGTGCGCCGCGTCGGCGGCCTGGCCGATACCGTGGTCGACGCCACCGACGAGGCGGTCCGGCACCAGCGGGCCACCGGCTTCAGCTTCGATGCGGCCACGCCTGCGGCCCTCGAGGCGGCGTTCGGCCGGGTCATCGAGGCGCGCCGTCAGCCGCGGATGTGGCGGCAGCTGATGCTCACCGCGATGGCGCAGGACTATTCCTGGCGGGGTGCGGCCGACCAGTACATGGCGTTGTACCGGAGCATCGAAGGCACCACGTCGGTGCGGCAATAGTTCACGACGGCGGGGCCGGTGCGCGCCTGTCCCCGCGGGCGCGGGCTGGGCGGGTGGCGGCTCGCTCCGGAAGAATGGCCGCATGAGCCGATCGAATCGTTCCTTCAAGGACACACAGGTCTTCGGTTGGGAGACCGAGCCTCGGGACGAGCGTCCCAGCGAGTTCGTGCCGTCGACGGGCTACTCGGCCCTGTCCGGCTACTACGCGATGCCCGACGCACGCGGTCGCAGGCCGCCGCCCCGCCGGGGCCATGGCCCGCTGCTGGTGCTGCTCGCGAGCGCCGCCGTGGTCGGCCTGGGCGCGGCGGCCTTGCTCGGGTTCCTGCACCTGCTCCGCGGCTAGGAGCCGGCAGGGGCTCGCTCAGATCCAGAGGGCCGACCCGGCCGCCTCGAGCCGGCGCTGCAAGCGCGCGGTCGGCATGGGCGCACCGAAGTAACCCCGGTCCAGGTCGCCGACGATCGTGGCGAACCACGCGGATCCCGGGCCGGACGCGTAGACGCGAATCTCGCCGGTCGAGCGCCGGCGCATCGTCACGATGCCACCGGACAGGCCGAGCAACTGGCTGATGCCGGAGCGGTCGTCCTCCTCGATCTCGAAGTCGCGAGGGTCGAGGCCCCGGGTGCGCAGCATCTGGCGCAGGGTGACGATCTTGTCGCTGCTCTGCGTCCGGCTCATCCTGATCATGCGAACTCCCGTGGTGGCGGAGGAAGTCTCGGCGTGGCGTGGCGTGGCAGCCATCCCCAGGCGATCGTGTCGACCTAGGGGGAAGCTGCTCAGCAGGTCAGCAGCGCGGGGCGCCGCCGCACGATCTCCTGGCCGCGCTGCACGGCGTAGCGCAAGGCCTCCTCGGCGGACGGCCAGCGGTACCCGGCGGCCAGCTGTGTGTCGCGGAACGCCTCCTTCGGGGCCGTCCCGGTGCGGTTGACCACCAGTGCGGCGAAGTAGCCGCTGCGCGCGGGGGCTTCGATCGCACCGGCGAAGATGCGGTAGGGGCCTTCGGTCGTCTCGTGGAATTGCATCGTCGTTCCTTGCCGGCCCAACGCCGAGCCTGACGATCTTCGGCGGCGCATGCACGTGGCGCATCCTCCTGGAGAGGGAGCACACCCCGATGGGGGAGGATCTCCGGGACAGGCACACTGCGCAGACCGTTGCTCACCCCGCACCCGCCCATGAAGCACCTGGCCGCGACGCTCGCCCTCCTGCTCGGATCGCCCGTGGCTGCACTCGACCTGCAAGGCCACCGCGGCGCGCGCGGTCTTGCACCCGAGAACACCCTGGCCGGCTTCGCGACGGCGCTGGGGACCGGCGTGACGACGCTCGAACTCGACGTCGCGGTCACGCAGGACGACGTGGTCGTGGTCTCGCACGACCCGGCGCTGAACCCCCTCATCACCCGCGATCCGGACGGTCGCTTCCTGACGGCCCGCGGACCGCTGATCCGCGAACTGCGCTATGCCGAACTGGCGCGCTACGACGTCGGCCGGGTCCAACCCGGGACGGCTTATGCGCGCAACCACCCGGATCAGGTGCCGGTCGACGGGGCCAGGATTCCCCGCCTCGCGGACCTGTTCGCGCTGGTGCGCAAGTCGGGCAACGACACCGTGCGCTTCTCGGTCGAGACAAAGCTCACGCCGCAGGCGCCGCACGAGACGCTCGCGCCGGAACCGTTCGCCCGCGCACTCGTCGCGGCCGTTCGCACGGCGGGCGTCGCGGGGCGCACGACGATCCAGTCGTTCGACTGGCGCACGCTGGCGGTCGTGCAGAAGGAAGCGCCCGAGATCGGCACGGTCTACCTGACCGCCCGCCAGCGCTGGCTCGACAACGTCGGCGCGGCGGAGGGATCGGCCTGGACGAACGGCGTCCAGTTCAAGGACCACGGCTCGGTGCCGAAGATGGTCCGCGCCGCCGGCGGGCGCATCTGGTCGTCCTACTTCGGCGACCTCGATGCGGTGCAACTGCAGGAAGCCCGCGGTCTCGGCCTGACGGTGCTCGCCTGGACGGTGAACCAGCCGGCGGACATCGCCCGCATGCTCGACCTCGGCGTCGACGGCATCATCAGCGACCGGCCCGATCTGGTGCGTGCGGAGATGGCACGACGGGGCATGCCGCTGCCACGTCAGACGCCGGTGGTGCCCTGATCGGGACGGCGCCGCTGGGACTGTGGCGGAGAGGGCGGGATTCGAACCCGCGGAGGGCTGTTAACCCTCACACGCTTTCCAGGCGTGCGACTTAAACCGCTCATCCACCTCTCCGGGACCCGCGAGTTTAGCCGAGTGCCCCGGGCGGCTTCGCCTTCATCAGCGTCATCGCCGTGCCGATCAGCGTCGCGACCTCGCTCATGTTGCCCGGCACGATCATCGTGTTGTTCTTCTGGGCGAGCTGCGCGTACGCCTCGACCGCCCGTTCGGCGACCTTGAGCTGCACGGCCTGCTCGCCGCCGGGCGACTGGATCGCGCTGGCGATCTTGCGGATCGCGTCGGCCGTGGCGTCGGCCACCGCGATGATCGCGGCGGCCTCGCCCTGGGCGTTGTTGATCTCGGCCTGACGCTGACCCTCGGAGCGCGCGATGAAGGCCTCGCGCTCGCCGGTGGCGATGTTGATCTGTTCCTGCTTGCGGCCCTCGGAGGCCGCGATCAGCGCACGCTTCTCGCGTTCGGCGGTGATCTGCGCCTGCATCGAGCGCAGGATCTCGGCCGGCGGCGTGAGGTCCTTGATCTCGTAGCGCAGCACCTTGACGCCCCAGTTCGCCGCCGCCTCGTCGAGTGCGTTGACGACCGAGGCGTTGATCGAGTCACGCTCCTCGAAGGTCTTGTCGAGCTCCATCTTGCCGATCACCGAGCGCAGCAGCGTCTGCGCGAGCTGGGTGATCGCGAACACGTAGTTGCTCGAGCCGTAGCTCGCCCGCATCGGGTCGGTGACCTGGAAGTAGATGATGCCGTCGACCTGCAGCTGGGTGTTGTCGCGGGTGATGCAGACCTGGCTGGGCACGTCCAGCGGTACTTCCTTGAGCGAGTGCTTGTAGGCGACCCGCTCGACGAAGGGGATCACGAACTTGAGGCCCGGCGTGAGCGTTCGGTCGTACTTGCCGAGCCGCTCGACCACCCAGGCATGCTGCTGCGGCACGATCTTGAAGGTGCGGAAGACGAAGATGACGGCGATGACGGCCAGGACGAGGGCGATTTCCATGTCGGCGGCTTTCGGTTCGTTGGGGGAGTGTTTCAGCCGGGGTCCGCAGGGGCGAGCACGATCCAGTTGCCCTCGACCGCGACGACGCGATGCATGCCCGGGGCGGCAGTCGCGCCCGGCAGCAGTCGCGCAGTCCACGCCGACCCGCGGTAGGGCACGCGCGCCGTGCGGTCGGCATTCCAGCCCTCGACGAAGACACGTTCGCCGATGTCGAGGTTGACGTCGCGGTTCTGCGCCGCAGGCGCGGACCGCGGCGCGCGGGCGCGCCGCCAGTGCCAGAGCGCGGTGGCGGCGGCGGCGACGAGCGCAGCGGTGGCGATCTGTCCGCTGCTGCCCAGGCCGAGGTGCGCGGCGACTGCCGCAGCGGCCAGCCCGAGCGCGATCATCAGCAGGTAGAAGGTGCCGGTCGCGAGTTCGGCCGCCACCGCGACGCCTGCGGCGACCCACCAGAACGTGGCGGCGGAAAGGTCCATCGGGACTCCTTGGCGTGAGGGGCTGGCACGAGTGTACGGGCGGCCGCCGGCGTCGCGGGCTGGGCCTACACTTCGCGCTTTCCGCACCCGCCGACCGAGGCTCGCCCATGCTCCGCTTCCGCTTCCCGATCGTCATCATCGACGAGGACTACCGCTCCGAGAACACCTCGGGCCTGGGCATCCGCGCGCTCGCCGAAGCGATCGAGAAGGAAGGCTTCGAGGTGCTCGGCGCGACCAGCTACGGCGACCTGAGCCAGTTCGCCCAGCAGCAGAGCCGCGCCAGCGCGTTCATCCTGTCGATCGACGACGAGGAGTTCTCGGCCGGCCCCGAACTGGCACCGGCGGTGCTGAACCTGCGCCGCTTCATCCAGGAGATCCGCTTCAAGAACGCCGAGATCCCGATCTACCTCTACGGCGAGACGCGTACCTCGCAGCACCTGCCGAACGACGTGCTGCGCGAGCTGCACGGCTTCATCCACATGTTCGAGGACACGCCGGAGTTCGTCGCCCGCCACATCATCCGCGAGGCGAAGAGCTACATGGACGGGCTGGCGCCGCCGTTCTTCCGGGCGCTGGTCGACTACGCGCAGGACGGCTCGTACTCGTGGCACTGCCCGGGGCACTCGGGCGGCGTCGCGTTCCTGAAGAGTCCGGTCGGCCGCATGTTCCACCAGTTCTTCGGCGAGAACATGCTGCGCGCCGACGTCTGCAACTCGGTCGACGAACTCGGACAGCTGCTCGACCACACCGGCCCGGTGGCGCAGAGCGAGCGCAATGCGGCGCGCATCTTCAACGCCGACCACTGCTTCTTCGTCACCAACGGCACGAGCACCAGCAACAAGATGGTCTGGCACCACACCGTCGCGCCCGGCGACGTCGTCGTGGTCGACCGCAACTGCCACAAGTCGATCCTGCACTCGATCATCATGACCGGCGCGGTGCCGGTGTTCCTGCCGCCGACGCGCAACCACTACGGCATCATCGGGCCGATCCCCGAGCGCGAGTTCAAGCCCGAGGCGATCCGCAAGCGCATCGCGGCGAACCCGCTGCTCGCCGGTGTCGATGCACAGAAGGTGCAGCCGCGCATCCTGACGCTCACGCAGAGCACCTACGACGGCGTGCTCTACAACACCGAGACGATCAAGCAGTCGCTCGATGGCTACATCGACACGCTGCACTTCGACGAGGCCTGGCTGCCGCACGCCGCCTTCCACGAGTTCTACGGCACCTACCACGCGATGGGGCGCAAGCGCGCGCGGCCGAAGAACCAGCTCGTCTTCGCGACCCAGTCGACCCACAAGCTGCTCGCCGGCCTGAGCCAGGCCTCGCAGGTGCTGGTGCAGGACTCCCCCGGCCGCAAGCTCGACCGCCACCTCTTCAACGAGGCCTACCTGATGCACACCTCGACGAGCCCGCAGTACGCGATCATCGCGAGCTGCGACGTCGCCGCGGCGATGATGGAGGCGCCCGGCGGCAAGGCGCTCGTCGAGGAGAGCATCGCCGAGTCGCTCGACTTTCGCCGCGCGATGCGCAAGGTCGACAAGGAGTACGGCAAGGACTGGTGGTTCAAGGTCTGGGGCCCCGACAAGCTCGCCACCGAAGGCATCGGGACGAGCGCCGACTGGGTGCTGAAGGCTGGCGAGAAGTGGCACGGCTTCGGCGACCTGGCCGAGGGCTTCAACCTGCTCGACCCGATCAAGTGCACGATCATCACGCCGGGCCTGGATGTCTCGGGCAAGTTCGCCAAGACCGGCATCCCGGCGTCGATCGTCACGAAGTTCCTCGCCGAACACGGCGTCGTCGTCGAGAAGACGGGTCTGTACTCGTTCTTCATCATGTTCACGATCGGCATCACCAAGGGCCGCTGGAACACGCTGCTGACCGCGCTGCAGCAGTTCAAGGACGACTACGACAAGAACGCGCCGCTGTGGCGCATCCTGCCGGAGTTCTGCGCGCTGCAGCCGCGCTACGAGCGCATGGGCCTGAAGGACCTCTGCCAGGCGATCCACGAGATGTACGCGAAGGGGGACATCGCGCGGCTCACGACCGAGATGTACCTGTCCGACCTGCAGCCGGCGATGAAGCCGAGCGATGCGTATGCCCGCATCGCGCACCGCGAGACCGAGCGCGTCGAGATCGACGCGCTCGAGGGCCGCATCACGACGTCGCTGCTGACGCCGTACCCGCCGGGCATCCCGCTGCTGATCCCGGGCGAGCGCTTCAACCGCAAGATCGTCGACTACCTGCGCTTCACGCGCGAGTTCAACGCCGCCTTCCCGGGCTTCGACACCGACGTGCACGGCCTCGTCGAAGACGAAGTCGACGGACGCTACTACGTCGACTGCGTCCGCCTGGACTGACGCGGGGCAGCACGTGGCGGGCCCCGGCTCCGAGCGCAGGTTCCACCTCGCGGTGCTCGGGCCGTTCGTGCTGGCGATCGCCGCGCTGGCGGCCGTCGTCGTGGTCGGCTTCTCGGTGCTCTCGTCCGCGCGCGCGTACGTGGCCGGCGAGAGCCTGTGGTCCAAGGGGCGCAGCGCAGCGGTCGCGGCGCTGCGGTCCTATGCGATGCACGGCGTCGATGCCGACTACCACCGCTTCGAGGCGGCACTGGCGGTGCCGCTCGGCGACCGGCAGGCGCGCCTGGCGCTCGACCGCGACGACCCCGATCTCGCGGCGGCGCGCGCCGGCTTCATCGGCGGGGACAACGCGGCCGAGGACATCCCCGGCATGATCCGGCTGTTCCGCTACGGACGCCATGTCGACTTCATGCGCGACGCGATCACCGCCTGGGCCCAGGGCGACACGCTGATCGACGAACTGCGCGACCTCGGCGCGTCGCTGCGCGAGCGCCGGCTCCGCGGGGGCGGCGCGGGCGCGGCGGAGTCGGCCGCGGTGCAGGAGCGCATCGACACGATCGAACGTGCCCTCGTCAGCGCCGAGCGTCACTTCACCGCGTCCCTCGGCCGGGCCTCGGTGATGACCGAACGCTGGCTGGTGGCGCTGACGCTGGTGCTGGCGTCCGTGCTCGGGGCGCTGAGTGCGCTGTTCGTGCGGCGCGCGTTGCGTGCCCAGTTCGAGGACCGCCGCCTCCTCGGCGAAGCGAACCGGCGCTGGGACCTCGCGGCGGATGCGGCCGGCATCGGCCTGTTCGAGTGGCGCCGCGCGGACGATCGTTACGCGCTCGACGCCCGCGCCCGGGCGATCTTCCGGCTCGACGGCGCGACGGGCGGGCCGGTCACCGGCACCGACCTGAGCCGGCGCATCCATCCCGACGATCTCGCGTCGCTCGGGCGCTCCTGGGCCGCGGCGCTCGCCGGCGGCGACCTGTTCCACCAGCGCTATCGCCTGAGCCTGCCCGGCGGCGACGAGCGCTGGGTCGAGTCCACCGGCATGGTGCGCGACCGGGATGCACCGGACGGGCCGAACGTGATCGGCATCCTGCGCGACGTCACCGACGAGGCGGCGCTGGCACGGATGACACTCGAGAAGCAGGCGGCCGAGCGGGTGTCGCAGGCGCGAGTCGCCTTCCTCTCGCGCCTGAGCCACGAGCTGCGCACGCCGCTGAACGCCGTGCTCGGCCTGGCCCAGCTGCTGCGCATCGACGCCGGCGAGCGCCTCACGCCGGCGCAGGACCGGCGCGTCGCGATCATCATCGACAGCGGCCAGCAGTTGCTGCGCCTGGTCGAGGACGTGCTGGACATCACCCGCATCGACAGCGGCACCGTCGCGCTGGACCTGCAGCCCACCGACGTGCAGGCAACGATGCGCGCGAGCCTGCACCTCGTCGAACCCGAGCGGGCGGCGTTCGGCATCGAGATCGTGGACCGGATCGACGCGCAGGCCGGGCGCGTGCGCGCCGATCCGCGGCGCCTGCAGCAGGTCTTCGTCAACCTGCTGAGCAACGGCTGCAAGTACAACCGCCGCGGCGGGCGGCTGCGCGTCGAAGCCCACGACGAAGGCCCCTGGCTGAAGGTCGACTTCGCCGACGAAGGGCCGGGACTCGACGATGCGCAGCGCGGCGAGCTGTTCCAGCCGTTCAAGCGCCTCGCGCCGACCGCGGAGGTCGGCGGCACCGGGCTCGGCCTGGTGGTCGTCAAGCTGCTCGTCGAACAGATGCACGGGCGCATCGATGTACGCTCGCAGACCGGGCAGGGCGCCTGCTTCACCGTCAGCCTGCCGAAGGCCTGATGCCACGAGGACGATCATTTGGAAGCGTCGAACAGCCATCCCCGCCTGCTCGGCGACGTCGGCGGAACCAACGCACGCTTCGCCTGGCTGACCGCGCCCGACGTCGCGCCGACCCATGCCGCGACCTATGCCTGCGCCGATCACGCGTCGCTGCAGGAGGTGCTCGTGCACTACCTGCAGGAACAGGCCCTTCCGGCGCCGCGCTGGGCCGCGATCGGCATCGCCAACCCGGTCACCGGCGACCGGGTGCAGATGACCAACCACCACTGGACGTTCTCGATCGAGCAGGTGCGTCGCCAGTTCGGCCTGGAGCGGCTGCTCGTCGTCAACGACTTCACCGCGCTGGCGCTGGCGCTGCCGGCGCTGGCGCCCGGCGAACTGCGGCAGGTCGGTCCGGGGGTCGCCGTGCCCGGCGCGCCGATCGCGCTGATCGGCCCGGGCACCGGCCTGGGCGTGTCGGGCCTGCTGCCGCGTGCCGACGGGCGCGGCGAGGTGCCGGTGAACGGCGAGGGCGGCCACGTGACGCTGCCGGCGCACGACGCCATCGAGCGTGCGGTCGTCGAGATCCTGCAGCGCCGCTATGGCCACGCCTCGGCCGAACGCGCGCTGTCCGGGCCGGGGCTGGCCAACCTGCACGCCGCGCTGTGCGAGATCGACGGTGTCGCCGTGGCCGGCCTGGACGCCGCCGCCGTGACCGCGGCGGCACTCGCCGGCAGCGACGCGCGCTGCGTGCGCACGATCGACCTGTTTCTCGCGCTGCTCGGCACGGTCGCCGGCAACCTCGCGCTGACGCTGGGTGCGCGCGGCGGCGTCTACATCGGCGGCGGCATCGTGCCGCGCCTGGGCGGGCGCATCGACGCCTCGGCATTCCGCCGCCGCTTCGAGGACAAGGGGCGCTTCGCCGGCTACCTGCGCGACATCCCGACCGTGGTGGTGCAGGCCCGCACCTCGCCGGCACTGCTCGGTGCCGCGCGCGCGCTCGACGTGCTCTGAACGGCGCGCGCCGCCGGCCGCGTCAGCCGGCCGGATTGCCGCCCATCACCTGGCTGAAGCCGCCGTCGACGTAGGTGATCTCGGCACTGACGCCGGCGGCGAGGTCGGACAGCAGGAAGGCGGCGACGTTGCCGACGTCCTCGATCGTCACGGTGCGGCGGATCGGCGCCGTCGCCGCAAACTCGCCGAGCAGCTTGCCGAAGTCCTTGATGCCCGACGCCGCGAGCGTCTTGATCGGCCCGGCCGAGATGCCGTTCACGCGCACGCCCTTCGCGCCCAGGCTCTGCGCCAGGTAGCGCACGCTGGCCTCCAGCGAGGCCTTGGCCAGCCCCATCGTGTTGTAGTTCGGCACGTAGCGCACTGCGCCGAGGTAGGTCAGCGTCAGCAACGCGGCGCCGGCGCGCAGCCGCGGCGCGGCGGCCTTCGCCATGGCCGGGAAGCTGTAGGCCGAGATGTCGTGGGCAATCCGGAAGCTCTCGCGGGAGAGGCCGTCGAGGAAGTCGCCCGCGATCGCCTCGCGCGGCGCGTAGCCGATCGAGTGCACGAAGCCGTCGAACTCGGGCCAGGCCTCGCCGAGGCCGGCGAACAGCGCGGCGATCTGGGCGTCGTCGGCGACGTCGCAGTCGAACGTCAGGTTCGAGCCGAACTCGGCGGCGATCTCGCGGATGCGGTCCTTGAAACGCTCGCCCTGGTAGCTGAAGGCCAGTTCCGCACCCTCGCGGTGGCAGGCCCGGGCGATGCCGTAGGCGATCGAGCGGTTGTTGAGCACCCCGGTGACCAGGAGGCGCTTGCCGGCGAGAAAGCCCATGGGAACTCCGAGACGGGGAAAGGCCAGGATTCTGGCACGCCGGAGTTCTTGACAGCCGCCTGTGTTGCCTGTACCCGGCGCTCGGGGTACAATCCCATCCTTTCCTAGATAGCTGCAGTCTGCGAAAGCATGGGCGGAGTCTTCCAGCCCATTTTTTTTGCCGGAACGCTTTTCCTTTGGATTTTCAAGAAGGTCGGACCGTCGAAGGATGAACTTGGGGACCTGGCAGAGCGCCGTCGATCGCACCGTCAGCGGGCTGGGCTACGAACTCGTGGACACCGAGCGTAGCGCAGGAGGCCTGCTGCGCGTGACCATCGACCGGGTCGCCGGCGATCCCCTGGGCGAGTCCATCACCGTCGACGACTGCGAGAAGGTCACGCGCCAGCTGCAGCACGTGCTCGAGGTCGAGAACTGCGACTACGCCCGGCTCGAGGTGTCGTCGCCGGGACTGGACCGGCCGTTGAAGAAGGCGGCCGACTACGCCCGCTTCGCCGGCGCCCAGATCGAGCTGACGCTCAAGCTGCCTTTCCAAGGTCGCAAGAAGTACCGCGGCGAACTGCAGGCGCACGGCGCCGGCTGGCGCCTCGTGCTGGCCGACGAGGCGGCGCCGGCCAGGAAGGGCGCGAAGGCGACCCCGCCGGCCGACGCGGTGGCCGGGACGCAGAAGGCATTGGATTTTTCTCTCGAGGAAGTGCGCGAGGCCCGGCTGGTGCCGGTGCTCGACTTCAAGGGCCGCCGTGCGAGCGCCTCGGGATCGGAAGTTGATGGAGGTCGGGAGCGATGAACCGCGAATTGTTGATGCTGGTGGATGCCATCTCGCGCGAGAAGAGCGTGGACCGCGAGGTCGTCTTCGGCGCCGTCGAGGCGGCGCTCGCGTCGGCGTCGAAGAAGCTGCATGGCGGCGAGGTCGACATGCGCGTCTCGGTCGACCGTGAGAGCGGCGAGTACGAGACCTTCCGCCGCTGGCATGTCGTGCCCAACGAGGCGGGCCTGCAGTTGCCTGACTCCGAGATCCTGCACTTCGAGGCACTCGAGCAGATCCCGGACATCGAGGTGGACGACTACATCGAGGAGCCGGTCGAGTCGGTCTCGATCGGCCGCATCGGCGCGCAGGCCGCCAAGCAGGTGATCCTGCAGAAGATCCGCGACGCCGAGCGCGAGCAGCTGCTCAACGACTTCCTGTCGCGTGGCGACAAGATCTTCGTCGGCACCGTCAAGCGCCTCGACAAGGGCGACGTGATCGTCGAGTCGGGCCGTGTCGAGGGGCGCCTGCGCCGCAGCGAGATGATCCCGAAGGAGAACCTGCGCTCGGGCGACCGCGTGCGGGCCTACATCCTCGAGGTCGATCCGACGCTGCGAGGGCCGCAGATCATCCTGTCGCGCTCGGCGCCGGGCTTCATGATGGAGCTGTTCGCGCAGGAGGTGCCCGAGATCGAGCAGGGCCTGCTCGAGATCAAGAGCTGCGCCCGCGACCCGGGCAGCCGCGCGAAGATCGCGGTCGTCTCGCACGACAAGCGGGTCGATCCGATCGGCACCTGCGTCGGCGTGCGCGGCTCGCGCGTCACCGCGGTGACCAACGAACTCGCCGGCGAGCGCGTCGACATCGTGCTGTGGTCGGAGGATCCGGCGCAGTTCGTCATCGGCGCGCTCGCGCCGGCGAACGTGCAGTCGATCGTCGTCGACGAGGAACGCCACGCGATGGACGTCGTCGTCGACGAGGAGAACCTCGCGATCGCGATCGGCCGCGGCGGCCAGAACGTGCGCCTCGCGTCCGAGCTGACCGGCTGGCGCATCAACATCATGACGGCCGAGGAGTCGAGCGCGAAGCAGGCCGAGGAGAGCGACTCGGTGCGCAAGCTCTTCGTCGAGAAGCTCGACGTCGACGAGGAAGTCGCCGACATCCTGATCGCCGAGGGCTTCACGAGCCTCGAGGAGGTCGCCTACGTGCCGATGCAGGAGATGCTCGAGATCGAGAGCTTCGACGAGGACACCGTCAACGAGCTGCGCACCCGTGCGAAGGACGCGCTCCTGACGATGGAGATCGCCAAGGAGGAGCGTGTCGAGGAAGTGTCGCAGGACCTGCGCGACCTGGAGTTCGAAGGCAAGGGCCTCACGCCGGTGCTGATCGGCAAGCTCGCCGAAGGCGGCATCCACACGCGCGACGACCTGGCCGATCTGGCGGTCGACGAGCTGACCGAGATGACCGGTGTCGACGAGGCGCAGGCCAAGGCGTTGATCATGAAGGCCCGCGAACACTGGTTCACGGCCTGACCGGCCACTCGACCCGCACGGCACGCTCTCCCAGCAAGACCACCCAAGGATTCCACAATGGCTTCGACCACCGTCGCCCAACTGGCCGCCGAGCTGAACCGCCCGGCCACTGCGCTGCTCGAGCAGCTCCAGTCGGCCGGCGTCAAGAAGGCGTCGACCGACGACACGCTGAGCGAATCCGACAAGGAACGTCTGCTCGACTTCCTGCGCTCGGCGCACGGCACCGCCGCCAGCGGCGAACGCAAGAAGATCACGCTGACGCGCAAGTCGACGAGCGAGATCAAGCAGGCGGACGCGAGCGGCAAGGCGCGCACGATCCAGGTCGAGGTGCGCAAGAAGCGCACTTTCGTCAAGCGCGACGACACACCGGGAAGTGCCGAAGAGCCGGCGGCGCCGGTGATCGACGAGGCCGAACTGCAGCGCCGCGAGGAAGAGGCGCGGGCCCAGGCCGAGCTGCTGCGCCGCCAGGAGGAAGACCTGGCCGAGAAGCGCCGCCAACGCGAAGAGCAGGAGCAGCGCGAGCGCGAGGCCGCCGAGACGCGTGCGCGCGAGGCCGCCGAACGCGCCGCCGCCGAAGCGGCTGCCGCGCTGGCCGCTGCGGCAGCGAAGGGCACGAGCAAGGCCGACGCGAAGGCCGAGGCCGCCAAGGCCCCGGCCGCCGTGCCCGCACCGGCGCCGGTCGAGCCGCCCAAGCCGGCACTGCGTGTCATCAAGGCCGCCGACGTCGTCAACGAGGAGGCGCAGAAGGCGGCCGACCTCGCCAAGCGCCGCAAGGCCGCCGAGGACGAGGCGCGTGCGATCCGCGAGATGATGAACGCGCCGAAGAAGGTGCTGGTCGCGAAGAAGCCCGAGGAGCCGCCGAAGCCGGCGACCGAGATCAAGGGCACGATCCACAAGAAGGCGGGCGCACCCGGCGCGCCGGGCACGACCGCGGCGACCGCGGCCA
>Ga0315910_10001075_pt1 | contig 25631 bp, 15 predicted proteins | sample EdamamesoilMG_FD_204470 | JGI IMG/M metagenome (GOLD analysis project Ga0315910, IMG submission 204470) | Garden soil microbial communities collected in Santa Monica, California, United States - Edamame soil | ecosystem: Environmental > Terrestrial > Soil > Garden | place: USA: California... | reverse complement strand
GAAGTTCGACGACCTGCTGCCGAACCTCGGTCTGGTCTGGCGAGCCACCGACGCACAGCAACTGTATCTCTCGTACGCGGAAGGCCTGTCGGCGCCCCGCACCGACAACCTGTATTCGGTGGGACGTCAGCCCGATGGCAGCGTCGTGAGCCCGACGCCGGAATCCGAAACCACCAAGGCCTACGATCTCGGCTGGCGTTACAACGGGTCGAGCACCATCGCTTCGCTCGCGGTGTACCACATCGACTACACCAACCGCATCGTGTCCTCGTTCGACCAGACCGCGGGATTCAGCCTCGATCGCAACGTGGGTGACGTCAGGGTCAATGGCTTCGACGCGCAGGTGGGCCAGAATCTCGGCGACCGCTTCTCGCTGACCGCCTCGGCCTCCTACAACGACAGCGAGCTGCTGGAAAACATCCCGACCGCCGGCCAGCCCATTCCCACCAAGGGCAAGACGCTGGTCGAGACACCGGAGTGGATGTTCACCGTCCGCGCCGACGTCGACATCACCGACAACGTGAGCGCCGGCCTGCAGGGCAAGAAAGTCGGTGATCGCTTCGCCACCGACCTCAACGACGAGGTCGCGCCCGGCTACACGGTGTTCGATCTCGACTTGACGTGGAAATTCCATGTCCCGGGCATCGAGAGCGGGCAGGTCCAGTTCAATGTCACGAACCTGCTCGACGAGGAGTACTTCGGCAACATCAGCAGCGCCACCGGCAACGGGTCATTCGCGACCTATTCGATCGGCGCGCCGCGCACCTTCATGGCCTCGTTGCAGTTCGACTTCTGACGCATGCCGCGGTTGCGCGGCACTCTTGCGCTGTTGATGGTGGCGGCGGGCGTGTTGCCCGCCGCCCTGCCCTCCGCGGCGGACGCCGCACCCCAGCGGATCCGCATCGCGACCTTCAATGCCAGCCTGAACCGCGCCACTGCGGGCACGCTGCAACGCGATCTCGCCACTCCGGACAATGGCCAGGCGCGCGCCGTGGCCGAGATCATCCAGCGCGTGCGGCCCGACATCCTGCTGCTGCAGGAATTCGACCACGACGCCGCGGGCGCCTCGCTCGCCGCCTTCCAGGCTAACTACCTTGGGGCGCCGCAGGGCGGCGCCCGGCCCATCCATTATCGGCATTCATTTTTCGCCGAGTCGAATACCGGCACTCCATCCGGCTTCGACCTCGACCACGACGGACGCGTGGGTGGTGGCGGCGATGCGCTCGGCTTCGGCGAGTTCCCGGGCCAGTACGGGATGGCGTTGCTGTCGCGTTTCCCGATCCGGCGCGACGAGGTGCGCACCTTCCGCAGGTTCCTGTGGCGCGACATGCCGGGCGCGCTGCTGCCGGTCGATCCAGCGGCGACCTCGCCGACCGGCTGGTACTCGGCGGAGCAGCTCGGCGTGTTGCCACTGTCGTCCAAGTCGCACTGGGACGTGCCGGTGGACATGGGCCATCGCACGCTGCACCTGCTGATCAGCCATCCCACGCCACCGGCTTTCGACGGGGCCGAGGATCGCAACGGCCGGCGCAACCACGACGAGATCCGGTTGTGGAGTGATTACCTGTCGGGGGCGGCGTACCTGCGTGACGACGCCGGCCGCGGCGGCGGGTTCTCCGGCCGGGAGTTCGTGGTGATGGGTGACCAGAATTCGGATCCCGTCGACGGCGGGAGCCTGCATGACGCCATCGAGGCGCTCATCGGACACCCGCGCGTGGACGCGGCGTTCGTGCCGCAGAGCGCCGGCGCCGCGGAAGCCGGCGCCGCGCAGGGCGGCGCGAACCTGGCCCAGCGGGCCGACCCGCGCTTCGACACCGCGGACTTCAACGACCGCGTGGCCGGAAACCTGCGCGTCGACTATCTACTGCCGTCGAAGGGCCTGCAGGTATGCGGTGGCGGCGTCTTCTGGCCGCCGAAGTCCAGCCCGCTGTCGCGGCTGGTGGACGCCGGCCCGGACACGCCCCCGCCGAGTTCGGATCACCGCCTGGTGTGGATCGACATCAGCGCAGGCGCAGCTCGATGCCCACCGGGCAATGATCCGACAGCCAGTGCTGCTTCGCGTCCTGGTCGTTGAAGGTCACGCGCACGAAGCTCTTGCGGATCACCGCGCCGTTCAGCTCGCGCCCCAGCAGGATGTTGTCGATGAACTCGCGGTATTCGCTGTCCCTGGTGCAGGGCGTGAAGCGCTCGCGGCCCGTGATGTCGGTGAGCTTCGCGGCGGGCAGGTCCACCGAGTTGATCTCGGCGAACACGTTGACCAGCCGGCCCTGCGGGTCGCGCGCCGCACCCTTCTCCAGGGTGAAGCGCCGGTTGAAATCGCCGAGCACGCCGAAGCGATGACCGGCCCGTGCCTCCGCTTCGATCCATTGCTTCAGCGGTTCGACCTGGCGTGACAGCAGTTCGCAGTTGCGCCCCTCGGCCGTCAGCGGGCCAGCCGGGCAGCCGGACTTCAGGTGCACCGACATCAGCCGGAACTCGTTCGCAGTCCCCGGGAAGAACGTGGCGACCACGCCGCGGCGCACCGCGTTGTCGAGCCCCAGCGGCACGTATTCCGGTTCGCAGCGGAACGGCAGGCCGCGACGGATCGCGAAGCCGTTCTTCTGCGTATGCGCGCGCGAGGTGAAGCAGAAGTCGTAGCCGGGAAAAACCAGCGCCGCGGCCTCCGGCCCGTCGACTTCCTGCAGCGCCACGATGTCGGCCGCCAGAGTCGCGGCGTAACCGCGCAACGACGCGTAGTCCTCCGGGCCCCTGGGTTCGCGCCGGGTGATCGCGCAGGGCAGCGTGCGATCGTCGCCGCCCACCATGCCACCGTTCTGGGCGCAGTTGTCGCGCAGCGCGAGGTGCGTGGCGGGAGTCATGAGGTATTCGACATTCCAGCTGGCCACGCGCACCCGGCTCGCGCCGGCCTGCCAGACATCGCCGCCCGGCAACTCCAGCAGCGGCTCGTCGGTGCGCAGCGCCGCGTACTTCTTTTCGATCGTGTCGAACGCGTTGGTCCAGGAGCCGTAGATCGGATTCGGCAGCAGGAACCAGCTCACGCCGAAACGCTTCTCGAGCCGCTCGCGGTCGCCGGCAAACACCTTCGGGTCGACGAAATCGCCGAGGTCGTCGCCCACCAGCGCCACGATACGGTAGTTAGCCGCGATGAACGCCCGGCGCCGGCTCTTGAGGCTGCCGACCCACTCCGGCCGCTCGGCGCGCAGCAGCAGTCGCTCCGGGTCCGGCCGCGGGTCGATGCCGAGCTGCACCAGGTTGCGCATGGTCGCAGTCTTCGCGGGGCACGGGTCCGTGGCGGTGGGCGCCGGGGTCTTGCAGTCGCGGTTGGTGATATAGAAGACGGTGTGCCCGAGGCGGCGCGCCTCGGCGATGTACTCGCGCGCTCCCGGGATGGCCTCGGCCACGCCGGCCAACACCCACTCACCCCAGCTGGGCGACCCGTATTCCGCCCGGTCGCGCAGCAGGCGCGCCTGGTAGGCCGTGTTGTCCAGCACCGTCTCGTCGAGATCGAGCACCACCGCGGTGGCCATGCGCGCGAGGACATCGGGTGCGACATCCTGTTGCTCGAGCGCGGCGCTGCCGGGCTCCGGCGTCGCCAGCTTCTCGGTGGCGAGTCGATAGACCTGCGAAGCGATCACGCGGTACTCGGGCGCGCGTTGCATCCACAGCGTGGCCTGAAGCAGGTCGCGACCGGTGAGTTCGTCGGCACCCGCGAGAGTGGCCATCGTCGCGATCGCGGCGACAGCAACGCGGCGCATCCATCCCTGGAACATGAAACCTCCTGACGAGATCGGCATGCCCAAAGTATGGGGACATTCCCAGTTTCCTAGCAAACGGGGACAGTCCTCAGGTCGCGGTAGCGCCTGCGAGCGGCCACGGTTTGCGCGCTGGCCCCGCTTGCCTGGAACCCGGGTGGCCGTGCGAAGACCCCTTCGTTCGAGCGCAGCGGGCTTCCGATCCCTCGCTACTTGCACTCTGGGCACAGCCGGGGACCAGTCATCGCTTCCTGATGAGCGGCTACAGCGTGTGACGGTGGGGGCGACGGTGTGCGCCGCAGACTCCTGGAATGCGAATTCGAGCGCCGCGGCGCGAGGCGATAAGCGCGCAGGTACACTTTGGTGGTTCACGTCCTCAGGTGCGTTAGCCATTCCATCTATCGAAGCGCTGACAGCGCTGGCGCGCACCGTCGCCCGCATCACCTCAGACTGTCCCCGTTTGCCAGGAAACGAGGAATGTCCCCATTAACCCGTCAACCGGTTTCGGCGAGGGTGCTTTGCCAGTCGTTGTCGAGGAGGTCCAGCGGTTCGACTTTCAGGTAGCGCAGCGCGTCGGCGGCGCTGCAGGGCTTGGCGAACAGGAACCCCTGCGCGAGGGTGCAGCCCATGTTGCGCAGGATCTCGAGCTGCTGCCAGGACTCGATGCCCTCGGCCACCACCTGGATGTGCAGGCTGCGCGCCATGGCCACGATGGCGCTGACGATGGCATGGTCCGACGGGTCCGAGGCGATGTCGCGCACGAAACTGCGGTCGATCTTGAGCGAGTCGACGCGCCAGCGCTTGAGGTACGACAACGACGAATAGCCGGTGCCGAAATCGTCGATGGCGATCTTGACGCCCAGGTCGCGCAGCGTCGCCAGCGCGTCCTCGCGAAATTCATTGGTGCGCGATTCGAACAGCGAGCCCTCGGTGAGCTCGAGCGCGATGAGCTGCGGCCCGATGCGATAACGCTCCATGGCCTGCTGAATCAGCTCACGCAGCTTGGTGCGCTCCAGCTGCACGGCCGAGACGTTCATGCTGACCGGCACCAGGTGCGCGCCCTGTTCGCGCCAGGCGTTCAGGTCGTGTCCGAGCCGGTCCAGCACGAACTGGCCGATGGGAATGATGAGGCCGGTTTCCTCGGCGACGCCGATGAACCGCTCCGGCGACAGGTAACCCTGTGCCGGGTGTTTCCAGCGCAGCAGCGCTTCCAGTCCGGCGACGCGGCGCGACTCGATGTCGATGATGGGCTGATAGTGCACGTCGAACTGCTGCAGCTTGAGCCCTGCGCGCAACGACGATTCGATGGCGACGCGTTCCTTGAGGCTGCGGTCCATCTGCGGCGAGAACACCTGGAAATTGTTCCTTCCGAGGTCCTTGGCCTGGTACATGGCGGTGTCGGCGTGCTTGAGCAGTTCGCCCATGGTGGCGCCGTCGCGCGGGAACATGCTCACGCCGATGGACACCGTGGCGACCAGCGCGCGGCTGTCGATCATCACCGGCGCCGACAACACTTCGTTGATGCGCGTGGCCGCGCCGGCGACTTCTTCCGACGAATGCACGCGATGCAGGACCACGACGAACTCGTCGCCGCCCATTCGCACGACGATGTCGGCAGGACGCACCGCCGCGCGCACGCGCTTGGCGATCTCCTGCAACAACTTGTCGCCGACCTCGTGGCCGCGCGAATCGTTGATGTGCTTGAACCGGTCGAGGTCCAGGAACAGCACCGCGAGCATCTGCGACGAGGCCTGGCAGCGCGCGATGGCCTCGGGCAGATGCGCCTGCAGGAACATGCGGTTCGGCATGCCGGTGAGATGATCGTGGTTGGCGAGCTTGTCGAGGCGCTGCTGGTTGGCCAGCAGCTGGCTCTGCGCCTTCTTGCGCTCCGACAGATCGCGCATCAGGTACGACACCAGGCGGCGGTCGCTCGACTCGATGGGCACGCAGCTCACTTCGACGTCGATCTGCCGGCCATCCTTGAGCCATTGCACCAGCTCGATGCCACGGCTGGGCTCGACCCGCGCCAGCGTCGCGATCACCGGGTCCTGCGAATCATTGGGTCCGCGCAGCACCGACAACACCGAGCGGCCGCGCAGTTCGTCCAGCGTGAACCCGAGTTGCTCCTGCACCGCCGGGTTGGCGTCGACGATCTCGCCGGTGCGCGCGTCCGCCACCAGCAGTCCGTCCTGCGCCTGTTCGATGATGGCGCGGTAGCGCGATTCGAGCGCCAGGCGATCGGCGTTGAGCCGGCGCGAGCGCGCCACCAGCAGCATGGCGACGATGGTGAATCCGCCCACCAGCAGCCCGAGCAGGATGGTCTGGTACAGCGTGGTGCGGGTGGCCTGCGCGAACGCGCTGCGCGGAATCTCCAGCTGCACCAGCCACACCGGCGTACCCACCTGGTCGCGCAGGATCAGGTAGCCGTTGATGTGATTGCGTCCCGCGACGCGGGTCAGCAGGCTCGCGGTCAGCGGCGAACGCCGCACCCATTCGCTCACTTCGTCCGGCAGGCCGGCACGATCCAGGTTCGCGACCGGGTAGCCGGTGACCGGCCACGGCGAGAAGCGGCCCATGCGATCCACCACCGCCGGCGTGAAGGCGCGCGCGAAGGCGATCCAGCCCTGCGGCTGACCCGTGGCGGAGCTGTCGAAGATCGGGCGGACCGCGAACAGTGCCGGCCCGCGCGCCCGCTGCACGATGCCGCGCACACTGTCGCTCAGGCCGGAGAGCTGGCCGGAGGTCACGCCCTGCTTGAGTGCCGCCAGCAGGTCCTGGTCCGGTGGAATGTCGTATTCCTGCATGGCGGTCGCATCGATGGCCAGCGAGGCGCGGGTCTCGAGATTGCGATCGACGATCAGGATGGTGTCGACGTCCAGCCGCACCAGCGAACCGGCGGTCAGCGACTGCGAGAAGTAGTTGGGGCGCGTGCCGCGCGCGAACTCGGCGGTGTCGGAGGAAATCGCGTAGTCGCCGAGCGCCGTATGGAGATCCATGAGCTCGGTTTCGAAGCCGCGTTCGAGCTGGCGGCTCTGCATGTCGACGTCGCGCGATTCGATGTCGGTGACGTTGATGAGCCAGCCGCGCTGCGACCAGCCGTAAAAGACGACCAGAATGATGGCGACCACCGCACCGATAACGGGCAGTGGCGATTGCCGGATCCTGGTTTTTGCTTCCGGGTTGATCGCTCGGGTCATGACGTGAACTGCGTCACGGGTGGTCTGGTCCGCCCGAAAGTGTGCACCGCACCCCCCGTCAACCCCAGCGAGCCGCGCACAGTTTCCCGTAAATGTCCCCCCGATTGACCGCCGGGACACGGGTCCGGGGCACCCGGCGGCGCAAGTCCGCCGGTGTCCACGGGAACGGGCTTCCCAGCCGTTATGACACCGGTTACCTTATTTCCCGTTTTGCCGTTGCGGAGGCCCATGCGGCTCGCGAGAATGCCGCTCCCGCCGGCGCCCCGGTTTGCGCGAATTCTCCGGAGAAATAGATGAACAAGGATCGAATGAGTGTGCTTGCCGCGATGATGGACCAGGCCGTGATCCCGGTCTTCTATCACCCCGATGTCGAGGTCTGTAAGAAGGTCATCCAGGCCTGCGCCAACGGGGGCGCGAAATGCATCGAGTTCACCAACCGCGGCGACTTCGCCTCGCACGTGTTCTTCGAAGTGACGAAGCATTTCGACAAGGCCGATCCCAGCGTCATCATGGGCGTGGGGTCGATCGTCGACGCACCCACGGCCGGCATCTACATCGCCAACGGCGCGAAGTTCGTCGTCGGTCCCATCCTGAACGCCGATGTCGCCAAGGTCTGCAACCGCCGCTGCATTCCCTACTCGCCCGGTTGCGGCTCGGCCAGCGAAATCTCGTACGCGCACGAGCTCGGCTGCGAAATCGTGAAGGTGTTCCCGGGTAGTTCGGTCGGCGGACCCGAGTTCGTGAAGAACGTGCTCGGTCCCATGCCGTGGACCCGCATCATGCCCACCGGCGGCGTCGAGCCGACCGAGGAGTCGCTGCGCAAGTGGTTCGGCGCGGGCATCGTGGCCTGCGGCATCGGCAGCAACCTCATCACCAAGGAGCTGCTCGCAAAGTCCGACTTCGCGGGCATCGAAGCGCGCGTGCGCGACACGGTGAAGCTCATCAAGACCATTCGCGGGAAATAAGAAAGAACCATGACTGAAAACGTACTCAAGATCCGCTCCGCCGCCGAAACCCGCTGGGACTGCGCCTCGTTCGGCGAAGTGATGCTGCGTTTCGACCCGGGGTTCGGCCGCGTGCGCAACGCGCGCAGCTTCCAGGTCTGGGAAGGCGGCGGCGAATACAACGTGGCGCGCGCCATGCGCAAGTGCTGGGGCAAACGCGCCACGGCCATCACTGCCCTGCCCGTCAACGACCTCGGCTGGCTGGTCGAGGACCTCATGATGCAGGGCGGCGTCGACACCTCGAAGATCATCTGGCGCGAGTTCGACGGCCTCGGGCGCAACACGCGCGTCGGCCTCAACTTCACGGAGAAGGGCTTCGGCATTCGCGCCGCTCTTGGCTGCAGCGATCGTGGGCATTCCGCCGCCTCACAGATCAAGCCGGGTGAAGTGAACTGGGAGAAGCTGTTTGGCGAGGAAGGCGTACGCTGGTTCCACACCGGCGGCATCTTTGCCGCGCTGGCGCCCAACACGTCGGAAGCCGTCATCGAGGCGGTCGAGATCGCGCGCAAGTACGGCACGATCGTGTCCTATGACCTGAATTACCGCGCCTCGCTCTGGAAGAGCCAGGGCGGCAAGGAAGGCGCGCAGAAGATCAACCGCAACATCGCAAAGTACGTCGATGTGATGATCGGCAACGAAGAAGACTTCACGGCCTGCCTGGGCTTCGAAGTGGAAGGCCTGGATGAGCACATCTCGGCCATCGACCCGGCAAACTTCAAGAAGATGATCCAGACGGCGGTGAAGCAGTTCCCCAACTTCAAGGTCGCGGCCACCACGCTGCGGAATGCGAAGACCGCGAGCTTCAACGACTGGTCGGCGATCCTCTATGCCGGTGGCAACTTCTACCAGTCGATGATGCGCGAGGATCTCGAGATCTACGACCGCGTCGGCGGCGGTGACGGCTTCGCGTCCGGCCTCGCGTATGGCTTCCTAGAGGGCAAGGGCCCGCAGGCCGCAGTCGAATACGGCGCGGCGCACGGCGCGCTGGCCATGACCACCCCGGGCGACACCTCGATGGTCAACGTCAAGGAAGTCGAGGCGGTCATGAAGGGCAAGGGCGCGCGCGTCATCCGCTGACGAACGTTTCAAAACCGGTGCAAAGAAAAAGGGGAGGCAACCTGCGTTGCCTCCCCTTCTTTTTCGACCGACGTTCGCGGCTTAGAACTTGCCGACCACGCCGAACAGCAACTGACGGCCGGGCGCGAATGAGGCGCGCGGAGTCAGCGGATCATCGCGGAAGTACGTCAGCAGCTGCTCGTTGAGGAGGTTCTGCAGCTCGAGCGTGAGCGACAGGTCCATCTCCATCGGCAGCTTGTAGCTGAACGAGGCATCCAGGTACTCGCGCTTCTGCGCGTAGTTGTCACCCTGGATGTTGTTCTCGTTATTGCCCACGAAGTCGATGAACGAGTCGCGCACCGAGTACACCAGGCGGCCCGAGAACCCGAAGTTCTCGTAGAAGGCGGTGATGTTGTAGGTGTACGGCGAGAGGCCCGCCACCGCGCTCGACGCCGCACCCGGCAGACCGCCCTCCGACTTCTGGTCGATGTGGGTGTAGTTGAGCGAGAAGCCCGCACCCTTGAGGAACTTGTCCAGCGGCTGCACGTAGGTCACTTCGTAACCCTTCAGCGTGATCAGCTCGTCGGTGTTCTGACGCTGCGTGACGCGCACGATGGCATCGTTCGGATCACCGGTGGTGCATCCGCAGGCCGCGTTGGCGGCGGTCTGCAGGCCCTGCTGGGTGGCGATCGGCAGCGTCGAATAGTCGATGCCGAGTTCGCCGAAGGGGGTCGGGGTGGTCACGTTGGTGGTGTAACCCTCGATCTCCTTCATCCAGCCGTTGATGGCCAGCACGCCCAGGCCCGAATCACCGAAGTACCACTCGACGCCGAGGTCGTAGTTGTCGGCGAAGTACGGCGAGAGGTTCGGGTTGCCGCGGGTGAGCGCGTCACCCGTGACGCTCAGCGACTCGTTCGGGGCGATGTCGCCGGGCGCCGGACGCGTCATGGTCTTCGAGGCCGCGACGCGCAGCACCACGCCATGACCGAGGTCGCTGGCGATGTTGAAGCTCGGCAGGTCCTTGTCGTAGCTCGCGGTGTTGGTCTGCAGCTGGCGCTGCGAACCGGTCGGCGTGTTGACGTTCACGTAGCCCGACACGAACTGGTCGGTCTCGATGTGACGCACACCCACGTTGTAACGCAGGTTGCCGAGTACTTCGAACTGGCCATTGAGCTCGAGGTACATGCCATCGGTCTGCTCGTCGAGCACGCGCGGCGTGTAGCCGTTGACGTAGATGCCGCCGGCGTTCGCGACGCCGAGCTGCTGCTCGAAGTAGTCGATGTTCACGACCGGGTCGAGCAGGCGGTAGCTGGGCAGCGCCCAGCCGCCGTTGAGGCCGACGTCGAAGTCCGAGGTGTTGTACAGCTCGTCGTGGCGCCACGGCGTCATGAAGTTGCCGAGCAGGTTGTTAGGCACCGCCAGCTTGGCGTTGCGGATCTGCGCGGCGTTGAGCGCGTTGGTGCACTCGATGCCGGCCGTGCTGCTGGTGTTGCCGCCGTCGGTCGCGCAGCTGGTCACGTCCCAGTTGGTGATTTCGCGGTGGAACTTGTCGCGGTTCCAGCCCGCGCCCAGCTTGAACATCTCGTTGAAGGCGTATTCACCGCCGATGCGGCCGCCCTTCTGCCACACCTCGCGCTGCACCGGCTGGATACGCAGCGCGTTCCAGGTCCAGAAGTTGGTGTTGTTGAGGTCCTCGCTCGGCGTCACCTTGATGACGCCGTCCCCCGTTGCATCGATGTCCACGGTGATGCCGCTGTTGAGCACCGAGTTGAACAGGTAGGTGTTGGTCGAGCGGAACCAGTTGCTGTGGTTGTAGTTGAACGACGTGTCGACCTTGAACTTGTCGGTGACCTGCCAGTCCATGCCCGTGTTCAGGTTGATGAAATCCGTGTCCTCGTGGTACGGACGGTTTTCATTCAGCCACTGCGGGTTGGCGAGCGTCGCGTGCGTGACGACGTTGTTCTCGTCGAGCTCCACGTCGATCGGCACGTTGGTGGTGGTGCTGCGCACCGCCAGGTTCAGGTCGTTGCGCTCGTACGGATGATCGGCCTCCGAATACAGGCCGTCGAAGTAGAACGACAGCGTGTCCGAGGGCGCGAACTGCACCGCGAGGATCGCCGAGGTGGTCTCGCGCTCGCCGATCAGCATGTCGGGACGCGCGAGGCGCGGCCAGATCGAGTAGCTGAGGTCCTGGCAGGAGAGTCCCGAGGTGCCGCCCGGCGCGCCGTTGCCGCACACCGTCAGCGCGTCGCCGGGGTTCAGGCCATTGGTGCCGAAGCTGTAGCCATTCGGAACCGTGTTCGGCCACGCCTGGTTGGTGTTGCCGTAGCCGCCGGTCGACTGGTTGAAGGTATTGCAACCCTCGGTCGTGGTCGGGCAGCGCGACGGCGAACCGCCGGTGTTCACGGTGGTGAAGCCGATGGTGTTGAAGCCGTCGGAGCGGTACTTGCGCTTGGAATACGCGCCGCCGACCAGCACGCCGAATTCGCCGTTGTCCGTGTCCCAGGTGTTGCTGACGTACACACCGAAGCGCGGGCTGATCTCCTCGGACGCCTCCTGGTAGTTGGCCTTGGCCTGGTAGTTGACGTGGAAGCCCTTGTTGTCGAACGGCCGCGCGATGCGCAGGTCGATGTTCGCGGCCACCGCGCCCTCGACCTGCCTGGCGGTCGGGGTCTTGGTGACGGTCAGCTGTGAGAACAGTTCCGTCGGGAACAGCACGAGGTCGAGGCCGCGACCCTGGCTGACGTTGTCGATGTTGCTGTCGGATGCGGTTTCGACCGGCGCACCGTTCAAGGTGATCTGCGTGAAGTCGCGGCCCAGGCCGCGCACCGCGACCGAGGTGCCTTCACCGGTGAAGTCGCGCGCGATCTGCACGCCGGGAATGCGCTGCAGCGACTCGGCGAGGTTGAGGTCCGGGAACTTGCCGATGTCCTCGGCGAAGATCGAATCCGAGAAGCTGATGTTGTCGCGCTTGGCGCCAACCGAGCTCTGCAGCGATGCGCGGAAGCCGGTGACGATGACTTCGTCGATGTTCTCGGCCGGCGCTTCGGACGCGGCCGGCGCCGGCGCGTTCTGCGCGATGGCACCCGTGGAGATGAGCCCGGCGGCGCCGACGCATCCCATCAGTGAGAGTTGGAATAACGGTGATTTCTTTTGCATTGTGTCGCCCCTCCAGGCCATTGCTGGCTCCGCACTGCTTGCGGAAGACCCCGACTAGTTAGACTTCGCTGGCGCCCTTCCCTCTGCGACGCCAACAGCTGACGGGATGTTAGCGAGCGCGCTGTGGCGGCACAACACGAGTTTTCGCATCAATCGCCCGCGAAAAGCGTCATGCGTGGCGCTCGGGCAACAGGCGCGCGATGACACCGATGGCAATGCCGGCGGCGCGACTAACTACTCAACCGGGAGTGAAATGGGCAGGATGAAAAGGCATGCGGAAGGCTGTTCCGGATCCGCCGGTGAAGGCGGGAATCGGAATCCTTCCGTCTGGATTCTTCTGGCGTCGCGAAGGGGGAGATACACGTCCGGTCCCCCAACCGGCGCGTGGCCACACCGTAACAAACTGGTCAGGCCAAATGCAACAAGCACCCTGACCAGTCGGTAATCCCGGCCAGACCGGAAACTGGGGGCGGAAGCCCGCCAATTCCCTTGTTGGCGGGCGGGGCTACACGGATACTGCGCGCCATGTCCGAAACCCGACGCCTGTACGAACAGATTTCCCAGAAGCTCGCCAAGGCGATCGCGGATGGCAAGTACGACCTGGGGCAGCGCCTGCCCTCCGAGCGCGAGCTGGCCCAGGCCTTCGGTGTGTCGCGACCCACGGTGCGCGAAGCCATCATCGCGCTGGAACTGGACGGCCTGGTCGAAGTACGGCTGGGTTCAGGGGTCTACGTGACCAACCGGCACCCACCGAGCGGCTCCGAGGGCGCCAAGGACATCGGCCCGTTCGAACTGCTCGAGGCGCGGCGGGTCATCGAGGGCGAGGCCGCGGCGCTCGCCGCGGTACGCATCGACGATGCGCAGCTGCGCGAGTTGTCCGATCTCATCGCCGAAATGCGCGATGACAACAAGCACAACCAGATCCTGATGAGCGAGGAGGCCGACCGGCGCTTCCACGAGCTGATCGCGTCGTCGACCCAGAACAGCGGCATCATCGCCGCCGTGCAGATGTTGTGGGACGCGCGCGCCCGCTCGCCGCAAAGCCATTCGATGGACGACAAGGGCCGCGCGCGCGGCCTCAAGCCGCCCATCGACGAACACGCCGCGATCCTGCGCGCATTGAAGCGCCGCGACCCGGAGGCCGCGCGCACGGCTATGCACGTGCACATCACGCGCGTGATCGACGAGATGCTCAAGGTCACCGAGGTCGAGGAAATCGAGCGCGCCCGCGCCGTGGCCGCGGAAAAGCGCCGGCGTTACTCCTCGGTTCCGCGCAAGGCCAACGCGCGCTGAGCGATCAGGCCGGCAGCCGACTGCGACGCGGCATGGCCGCGTAGATCAACGCCAGGCCGATCAGGCCGAAACCGCAGGCGGCGATGGCGGCCTGCAGCGCGCCACTGAACTTCACGATGCCGACGATGTATTCCCATCGCTGGCTCACGAGGTACAGCAGCCACGCGGCAACGCCCAGGATGGCGATGCCGCCCCCGACGAGACCGCGGTGCACGGCGCTCGTGTCGAATGGCGCATCGACGTCGACCTGCACGAAGCGCCCCTTGAACCAGAACCAGAACAGCGCCAGCGCGCTGACGTGCATGACGCCCGCGAGGATGAAGGCGATCTGCTGGTTGCCGGTCCATTGCACGGCGAGTCCGACCAGGAGCGTCATGAACATGCCGCCGAAACCGCCCGCGGTCGCGCCCAGGCCTACCACCGATCCGGAAACCTTCTGCGGAAACAGGTCGGTCGCGTTGGTGAACAGGTTCGCCGACCACGCCTGGTGACAGGCGGTGGCCAGCGAGATGAACGCCACGCAGGCGACGAAGCTATCGGCGTAGTACGCGAGGATGGAACTCGGCATGAACACCGCGGCGAGCGCCATGGTGAGCATGCGCGCCTTGCCGACGGTCCAGCCGCGCTTGATGAGGTGCCCCGACAACCAGCCGCCGAGGATGGAGCCGATCGAGGAACCGATGTAGATCACGCCCACCCAGAATCCCGCCTTGAGCGCGTCGAGATGGCGCTCGCGGGCCAGGTAGTCAGGCAGCCAGAACAGGTAGAACCACCACACCGGGTCGGTGATGAATTTTCCGATCAGGAAGGGCCAGATCTCGCGCCGGCGCAGCAGCACCGGCCAGGGCACCTTGACCGATTCTGTCGCGGGCGGAATCCCCGCCTTGATGTACGCGAGCTCCGCCGCGCCTAGGCGCGCATTCTTTTCGGGTGCGTCGAAATACTTCTGCCAGAAGAACAGCCAGAACAGGCCGAGGATGCCGATCGCGAGGAACGCGAATTGCCAGCTGCTCTGCGTCGCGATCCACACCACCACGCCCGAGACGATGACGCCGACGCTGGTGCCCGAATTGAAAAGTCCCGTGGCCAGCGCCCGCTCCTTCTGCGGGAACCACATCGCCACCGCCTTGATCGATGCGGGGAAGTTGGCCGCCTCGGCGAGACCCAGCACGAAACGCACGATCATGAAGCCCACGACCGTGGCCACCAGGCCATGCGCCGCGGCCGCGACCGACCACAGGACCAGCGCGCCGGCCAGCGCTTTCTTGACGCCGAAGCGGTCGACGAAGAAGCCAATGAGCGAAGGGAACATCGCGTAGGCGCAGGTGAACGCGGTAGTGATCCAGCCATAGTCCACGTCGGTCCAGTGCAGCTCCGCCTGCAGCGTGGTCTTGAGCACCGAGAGCGAGTTGCGGTCGATGTAGTTGATCGTGGTGCAGATGAACAGCAGCGCGCAGATCACCCAGCGGTAACTGCCGATTTTGCTACCGGTGTCATTCGAGACGTTCGAGGCGCTCATTCAGCAGGTCCCCCCAAGGATTCTTCGATCAAAGTTTGTACGCTTTCTTCGGGAATTCGTAAGCGAGCTGCGGCGCGAGTTCGGCCGCTTCGTCTTCGTTCAGGCGATGTTCCGCGACCAGGCGCGCGAGGAACGAGCAATCGATGCGGCGCGCCACGTCGTGGCGCGACGGGATCGAGAGGAAGGCGCGGGTGTCGTCATTGAAGCCCACGGTGTTGTAGAACCCCGCCGTCTCGGTGGTTTGTTCGCGGAACCGCATCATGCCTTCGGGGCTGTCGTGGAACCACCAGGCCGGCCCGAGCTTGAGCGCGGGATAGTGCCCGGCGAGCGGCGCGAGCTCGCGCGCGTAGCTGCTCTCGTCGAGCGTGAACACGATGATGGACAGGTTCGGATCGTTGCCGTAGCGATTGAGCAGCGGCCGCAACGCGCCGACGTAGTCGGTGCGCGTCGGGATGTCGGCGCCCACGTTCGGCCCGAAGCGGTCGAACAGCGGCGCATTGTGGTTGCGCCACGCGCCCGGATGGATCTGCAGAACCAGGCCGTCATCGAGGCTCATGCGCGCCATCTCGGTGAGCATCTGGCCGCGGAACAGGTCGGCGTCACCGGCATTCATCTTGCCGCCCGCGACGCGGTTGAACAGCGCCTCGGCATCGGCGGGAGAAAGATCCGCGGTGCGCGCGGTGGGATGACCATGGTCGGTGGAGGTCGCGCCCATCACCGCGAAGAAGGCACGGCGCTTGCGATGCGCAGCCAGGTAACCGCGCCAGGTGGACGCGTCCTCGCCGGTGAGCGCGCTGAACTTCTTCAGGTTGTCGAGGAAGCCGACGGCATCCGGGTCGACCACGTTGTCGGGTCGATAGGCGGTGATCACGCGGCCGTGCCAGCCGCTCTTGCGGATGGTCACGTGGTGAAGCAGGTCGTCGAGCGGCGATTCGGTGGTGGCCAGCGCCTCGATGTTGAAACGCTCGAACAGCGCGCGCGGGCGGAACTCGGGCTTCTGCAGCCGCTCGGCGATCCGGTCGTAGGTGGCGTCGGCGTTCGCGGGTGTCAGCGGGATCGGCGCGTCGAAGACGCTCGACAAGACCCAGTCGAACCACATGCGCGACGGCGTGCCGCGGAACAGGTAGTAGTGCTGCGCGAACAGCCGCCAGATCTTGCGTGAGTCCCGCTCGGTGACACCGCCGTCGACGCGCGCCACGCCGAAGTCCTCGAGCTTGATGCCCTGGCTGTACAGCATGCGGAAAACATAATGATCCGGCGTGAGCAGCAGGCTGGCGGGATCGGCGAACGGCACGTTGTCCGCGAACCACTTCGGATCGGTGTGCCCGTGCGGGCTGATGATCGGCAGGTCCTTGACGAGGCCGTACAGGGTGCGGGCGATGGACCGCGTGGCGGGATCGGCCGGGAAAAGCCGATCGGGATTGAGTTTGTCCATATTGGTAGTATGCGGGCCCCGTCCGGGCGGTCACGGATTTCGTGCCGCGGCGGGCGACACTAATTGTTAATTGTTGAGGGAGCAATGGGCGTGGGAACCGAACGGACGATTCTTTCAAACGTGAGCTCGGCAAACGTGGGCTCGGCGCGAGATCGGGAGATCGTCGCGGCCGAAGTGATCGTCACCTGCCCTGCGCGCAATTTCGTCACGCTGAAAATCGTCACGCGTTCCGGGGTTACCGGCCTTGGCGATGCAACATTGAACGGCCGCGAACTGGCGGTCGCGTCCTACCTCAAGGATCACCTGGTGCCGAACCTCGTCGGCCGCGATGCGGGCCGCATCGAGGACACCTGGCAATTCTTCTATCGCGGCGCCTACTGGCGGCGCGGACCGGTCACCATGACCGCGATCGCGGCGGTGGACATGGCGCTGTGGGACATCCTCGGCAAGATGTCGGGAATGCCGCTGTACCAGCTGCTCGGCGGGCGTTCGCGCGAGGGCGTGCTGGTGTACGGCCACGCCAACGGCAAGGACATCGACGAGTGCAGTGCGGAGGTCGGCAAGTACATCGCGCAGGGCTACAAGGCGATTCGCGCGCAGAGCGGAGTGCCGGGCATCAAGAAGGCCTATGGCATTTCGAACCTGAAGAATGCTTACGAGCCGGCGGAAAGCGAGCTGCCGCTCGAGACCGTCTGGTCCACCTCGAAGTACCTGGAGTTCGTGCCGAAACTGTTCGAGCGGCTGCGCAAGGATCACGGCAACGAGATCGAGCTGCTGCACGATGTGCATCATCGCCTCACGCCGCTCGAAGCCGCGCGCCTCGGCAAGAGCCTGGAGCCCTACCGGCTGTTCTGGCTGGAAGACTGCACGCCGGCCGAGAACCAGAAGGGCTTCGAACTGGTGCGCCAGCACACCGTGACGCCGCTCGCGGTCGGTGAAGTGTTCAACAGCATCTGGGACTGCAAACACCTCATCGAGAACCAGCTGGTCGACTACATTCGCACGACCATCGTGCACGGCGGCGGCATCACGCACCTGCGGCGCATCGCCGACTTCGCGGCCCTGCACTCGGTGCGCACCGGCTTCCACGGCGCCACCGACCTGTCGCCGGTGTGCATGGGCGCGGCGCTGCACTTCGATACCTGGGTGCCGAACTTCGGCATCCAGGAATACATGAAACACGCGCCCGAGACCGACGAGGTCTTCCCGCACGACTACACGTTCAAGGATGGGCGCCTGTACTGCGGCGAAACGCCCGGGCACGGCGTCACCATCGACGAGAAGCTGGCCGCGAAGTATCCCTACAACCCCAAGCAGCTCCCGGTGGCGCGTCTCGAAGACGGCACCATGTGGGACTGGTAACTAACTACTTCGCCTCGAAGTAGCGCGCGGCGAAGTCGAGGAAGGTTGGCCAGTTGGGGCCCGACGTGTGGCCGCCGGCATGCTGGCGGTACGCGAGTTCACCCGCGGTCAGCGGCGTCCCGGTTGCCGGCCATTCCGTGGCATCGATGGCGCGCTTGCCGAGCAGGCGGTACACCGGGCTCGCGGCCTGCGCGGCCAGGAACATTCCCTTGGGATCCACCCATCCGTCGCCCTGCTCCAGCGTGCCGGCACCAATGAACAGCGGGCGCGGCGCGGCCAGCGCGATCAGTTCATGCGCGTCCACGGGCAGATCGTTCGCGGTGAGCGGATCGGCGGCGTACTTGATGAAGTTGCCCGCCATCCAGTGGTACTCGCCGCTGCCGGCGACGTTCTCGAGTTTCTCGCCCCAGTTGCGGCGCGCCAGAGCCGCGCCACCCGCGCCCGACGAGCCGATGAAGCCGATGGCATAGCGTGGCTCGTAGGCCATGGTCACGAGCGCGGCCTTGCCAAAGCGCGACACGCCCTCGATCACGGCGCGCTTCGCGTCGACCTCCGGATTGGTCTCCAGGTAGTCGAGCAGGCGCGATGCGCCCCAGGCCCAGGCGCGCAGCGCACCCCAGTCATCGGGTTTGCGCGGCTGGCCCTTGTTCACCAGGCCGATGATGCCCTTGGTGAGGCCGGCGCCATTGTCGGCCTGGATGGTGGTGGTCGAAAGCACCGCGCAGGCCCAGCCCTTCGCGATCACTTGTTCCTGCCAGGTGGGCGAAGGCGGCGCCGGGAATCGGCCGCGGAATTCGAACGGGAAGAACTCGACGATGACCGGCACGCCTTTCGCATCTTTCGGCGTGGTGAGCTCCGCCTCGATGTCGACGTTGATCAGTGGATAGGCCGAGTTGTCGACATGACCGACGAGCTTGCGGAATGTCACCGGCTTGCCGCCGACCACGTCGTCCCTGCTCTCCTTCACCGTCCAGGTGACTCCTGGCACGTTCTTCGGCATGCGCCCGTAGATCTCGCGATCGTAGAGTTCCACCAGTTCGGGCCGGCGCTTCTTCCACCAGTCCTTCGCGCTCTTCACGGGCTTGCCGCTGGCGAGCTTCAACGGGTCCGGCAGCACCGGGGTGCCGGCCTTCGATTCGTCGTAGTTGGCGAAATTGGGCGCATTGCGATCGTTGCCGTTGGCGCCCGGGCGGATGGCCTGGATGCCGAGCTTGTCCATCATCAGCTTGTGATCCTGCGCGGCAGTGAGCTCCACCGGCGGAGCGTCGGCGGCGGACGCCACGCCGGCGAGCGCCATGAATCCGCAAACCACGAATGCTGCACGCATGTAGAGTCCCTTCTGGTAGTTAGCCGCGGCCAGGCGCGTAAGGAAATTTCTGCGACTGGTAGTACTCGAGCGGATGCGCCGGCGGCGGCACGCCGGCCGGCAGCGGGCGCTTCGAAAGCGATTGGAAGTAGGCGATGCAGGCATCGCGCCACCACTGCGCTTCCTTCTCCTGGATGGCGAGGTAAGCTGCGACCTGGGCGAAGCGCTCCGCGTCCACGCGGCCACGCTGCGCCTCCCACGTGCGACGCATCTCGCCGACCTCCGCCGCGCCGCGCGCGTAGCGCAGAACCAGTTCGTCCCACAACGTGCGGCCAGAAGCCATCTTGTGACCCCAAGACAGGTGGTGGAACCACAGCAGCAGGTTCTCCGGCGTCTTCTTCGGATCGGCGAATTGCGCTGCGACCTTCGGTGCGTACTGGGCGACGGCATTACTGCCCCCTTTTCCATCGCCCGGGGGCCCCCGCTCGAAGCCGATGCCATCGGCGTCGGCGCGGTGGTAGTAAGCCGGGTTCCATTCGGGTCGCGCGAGGTCGCTGACCCACGGCGCCGGGCCATAGTGATGACCGGTGCCCATGAGGTGCGCGAGTCCGAGCGGCGTCATGTAATCGACCACCGCTTCGCGCGAATCCAGCATCATCGACACCACCGGTTTCACGAACCGCGGGTCGTTCGAGAACGTCATGCGCACCCAGTCTTCGGCGATGGCTTGCGACGACGCGAATGGATCCCATGCGAGGCGGCCGAAGGCGTACCAGTTGGCCTGGTCGAAATGCGAGCCGCTCCAGTTGCGATCCGAACCGATGTTGGCCACGCCCGCCATGCCGGTCAGCTTGTAGCCATGCAGTTCGCCGTCGATGACCCTGGCGACGGTCGAGCCCTTGCCCTTCACGAACGTGTCGGCGCGCAGCACTTCTTCATAGAGCGCGCCCAGGTAGACCAGGTGCGTGGAGAACCCGAGGTATTCCTTGGTGACCTGGAATTCCATCATCAGCGGCGTCTTCGGCATCGCGCCGAACAGCGGCGAGAACGGCTCGCGCGGCTGGAAATCGATGGGCCCGTTCTTCACCTGCACCAGCACGTTGTCGGCGAATTTGCCGTCGAGCGGCGCAAACTCGGCGTAGGCCTGCTTGGCGCGATCCTCGGTGGCGCTGCTCGCATAGACGAAGGCGCGCCACATGACGATGCCGCCGTGCGGCGCCAGCGCCTCCGCGAGCATATTGGCGCCGTCCGCGTGTGTGCGGTGGTAGTCCTGCGGACCGGGCTGCCCTTCGGAGTTCGCCTTCACCAGGAATCCACCGAAGTCCGGGATGTGCCGGTACACCTCGTCCACCTTCGCCTTCCACCAGGCGCGCACGCCCGGGTCGAGCGGATCGGCGGTCTTCAGCCCGCCGAGCTCGATGGGCGCGCTGAAGCGGGCGGTCAGGTAGACGCGCACGCCGTACGGGCGGAAGACCCCGGCCAGCGCCGCGGCCTTGTCTAGATAGGCGGGCGTCAGGCTGGTGGCGTTGGCATTGACGTTGGTCAGCACCGTGCCATTGAGGCCGATCGACGCCATTGCACGCGCATAGTCGATGTAACGCGGATCCAGCCAGTCGGGTAGTTTGTGCCAGTCCCAGATGGATTCGCCGGCGTAGCCGCGCTCGACGTGGCGGTCGAGGTTGTCCCAGTGATCGAGCACGCGGATGCGCGTGCGCGGCGCCGAGAGGATGTCGAGCGCAGCCAGCGGCTGCCGCGTCTGCGCGAGCCGCAGGAAGTGGAAAACACCGTACAGCACGCCAGCGTCCGTGTTCGCCGCGATGACCGTGGCCGGCTGCCCGGCGACGCGCACCGAGCGGATGAGGTACCCCTCCTCGCCGGCGCGCTGCAGCGACAGCCCGAGGCTGGCGATCGCCGGTGACTCCTTCGGCGTGCCGAGGTAGAGGGCGCCCGCGCCCGAGGCCGCATCGACCCGCGCCACCGGCTTGCCGGTGAGTCCCGAAAGACCCCGCAGCAGCTCGGCCCGGGCTACCTCCAGGGTCGGCGTGGTTCCGGGCGCGACCAGCTCCCGGGCGTGCGTTTCGAGCTCGCCGTAAGTGGCGGAATCCACGAGTGGATAGCGCAGCCATAAGTCATATCCGTCTTCGGCTGCCGCCGACAACGAGACACCTAAGGTGGCAATACAAGCCAGCAGGAAACGGTTCTTCATGGGGTATTGGACTTCGACAGCGCGTAGTATTGTTAACGCTATCTCAAGCCGTGCGCCAGTGCGCATGCGCAGCCGAGGGGAGATCGATTGAGCGAGACAGGGGATCGCAGCGGCGGCGACGCGCCACGCCCGGAGAAGACCGGACGCCGCAAGGGCGGAGCCGTCACGATTCACGAAGTCGCGCGCCACGCCAGCGTATCGCCGATGACGGTATCGCGCGTCATCAACGGCGAGAGCAACGTGCGCGACTCGACCCGCGAGCTCGTCATGGAAGCCGTGCGCGCGCTCAACTATCGGCCGAATCCCGCGGCGCGCCTGCTGGCCGGCGCGCGCGACACGCGCATCGCGCTCATCTATTCCAACCCCAGCGCCTCGTACCTTTCCGAGATGCTGGTCGGCGCGCTCGACGGCTCGCATCGCACCGCGGCGCAGCTGGTGCTCGACCGCTGGGACAATCTCAAGCCCGCACAGGAAAAGGCCGCCGCGCAGAAACTCGCCGAGGGCATCGCCGGCGTGATCCTGCCGCCCCCGCTGTGCGAGTCGAAGGCCATTGCGGCGGCGTTCGCCGCGGAAGGTGTTCCCGCCGTGGCGCTGGCCACCGGCAAGGCGCGCGAGGATGTGTCTTGCGTGCGCATCGACGACTTCAACGCCGCGCGCGAAATGACCCAGCATCTGATCTCCCAGGGACACTCGCGCATCGCCTTCATCAAGGGACAGCCGACGCAGACCGCAAGTGCCCAGCGCTACGCCGGCTTCGAAGCGGCCATGGAAGAAGCCGGGCACGAAGTGGACCAGGGCCTGGTGATGCAGGGCTTCTTCACCTACAAGTCGGGCCTCGAGGCCGCCGAGAAGCTGTTGGCACGCAAGCGCCTGCCCACCGCGATCTTCGCCAGCAACGACGACATGGCGGCGGCCGCGATTTCAGTGGCGCACCGGCGCGGCCTGGACGTGCCGCGCGACATATCCGTGGTCGGTTACGACGACACGCCCATCGCGACCACTGTGTGGCCCGAGCTCACCACCATCCGCCAGCCGATCGCGGCCATGGCCGAGGCCGCCATCAACCTGCTGCTGCACAAGATCCGCCGCCCCAAGGATCGCCACGTCGCGCAGGCGGTCGATCACCTGGTGCCCTACGTTCTCGTGAAACGCGATTCCGTGGCACCGCCGCGCAAGAGCTGAGGGTTAAGTAAGACCCGCTTTCGGTGCCTTGCCGCGATTTTTTCGCGCGGCTTGCTATCTGATAACGCTATCACTAGGCTTTCGCGACCACTCGACGGGGGGCGCGCTACGCGCACGCGAGAGGCGTCCAAAAACATAATCCCATCAAGGAGATAGCGCGTGTCTCAAACTTCGACTCCGGGCTCTGCCGGAAGCACACACACCGGCCTTCTCGTCACGCTAACCATCATCGCTGCGCTCGGCGGCCTGCTGTTTGGATACGACACCGCGGTGATCTCCGGTGCGACCGAATCGATCAAGCAGAATTTCGTCGCGCCGCTCGGCCTGCAGGAGAGCGCGCGCATCAGCACCGAGGGCTGGACCATCTCTTGCGCGCTGTTCGGTTGCATCATCGGTGGCGGCATCGGCGGTGTGGTCGCTCACTACCTCGGCCGTCGCAACGGCCTGATCGTCGCCGGTGCGCTGTTTTTCGTTTCCTCTCTGGGTTCCGCATGGCCGGAGTCGACGATCGGCAGCCTCGGCTCGCTGCTCACCTGGCTCATCGACCTGGTGCGCATGGTGGTCAACCCCATCTTCGGCGCGGAGCTTCCTAACTATACGTTCGGAGAGGCGATCACGAATTTCACCGGGCACCGCATTTTCGGCGGCATCGGCATCGGCCTGGCCTCGATGCTCGCGCCCATGTACATCGCCGAGATCGCACCACCCTCCAAGCGCGGTTCGCTGGTCACGTACCAGCAGATCGCGATCGTCTGCGGCATTTCCGGCGTCTACTTCGTGAATGCCGGTATTGCGAAATTCGGCGGCGACGTCGCGTGGCTGCACGACACGGGCTGGCGCTACATGCTGGCATCGTGCGCGATTCCCGCGGGCCTGTTCGTGCTGCTGCTGTTCTTCGTTCCCGAAACGCCGCGCGGCCTGGTCATGAAAGGCAAGACAGAGAAGGCGCGCGAGGTCCTCAAGAAACTCGCGAATGAGGAAGAAGCCAAGGTCGTGGAGGCAGAAATAGAAGCCTCGTTCAAGGAATCCACCGGCAAGCTGCTCTCGTACGGCGGCCTGGTGATCTTCGTTGGCATCATGCTCTCGGTCTTCCAGCAGCTCGTCGGCATCAACGCGGTGCTCTATTACGGCACACAGATGTTCACCAACATGGGCTTCGTGGGCAACGCCGCGTTTGCGCAGACGGTGATCATCGGCATCGTGCTGGTGGTCTTCACCCTGGTGGCCACCGCCACCGTCGACAAGTGGGGCCGCAAGCCGCTGCTGATCCTCGGCTCGGTGATCATGACGGTCTCCATGACCGCGCTCGGCTTCCTCTTTTACAAGTACGGCACATCGGTCGGCACGCCTGCGGTCGTCGCCGTGTGCGTCTACATCGCGGGCTTCTCGCTGTCCTGGGGCCCAGTGGTGTGGGTGATGCTCGCGGAGATCTTTCCGAACTCGATCCGCAACCAGGCCATGGCAATCGCCGTGGCGGCGCAATGGATCATGAACCTCGTGGTGTCCTGGACGTTCAACATCATGGACAGCCACTCCGGCCTCACCGCCTCCTTCAATCACGGGTTCGCCTACTGGCTGTACGGCGGCTTCAGCTTGCTGTCGGCACTGTTCGTCTGGAAATTCGTTCCGGAGAGCAAGGGCGTGTCGCTCGAGGCCATGAAGAAGATCTGGAAAAAGGAGCCGGCGGCGGCTGCCTGATAGATTGATTGGTCAGACACTGGACCCCGTGGCCGATGCTTGCGGCCACGGGGTTCTGCTTCAGGAAATATGATCGAACATCTTCCCTCCGACTGGCGGCAGTCGATCCTCGTCGGCCGACTGCTCACTTCCGAAGGCCCGACTCCCGTGGTCGTGGCCGATGGTCGCGTGCGCGACGTCTCGCAACACGCACCCACCGTCTCGCAGCTGCTGAACGGCTGGAACGGCGACCTGCCGGCCGGCAAGGATCTCGGCACGCTCGAGTCGCTGGGCCTTGCGCCCCAGTTCGCCAAGGCGCAGGACACGCGAGTGCTCTCGCCTTTCGACCTGCAATGCATCAAGGCGAGCGGCGTGACCTTCGCAATCTCCGCCATCGAACGCGTCATCGAGGAGCGTTGCCGCGGCGACGCGAGCAAGGCCGAGGCGCTGCGCGGCAGCCTGCGTGAACGCATCGGCGCCGACATCCGCTCGGTCAAGCCCGGGTCCGAGAACGCGCAGAAGCTCAAGAAGGTGCTGATCGGCGACGGCCTCTGGTCGCAATACCTGGAAGTCGCCATCGGCCCCGACGCGGAAATCTTCACCAAGTCGCCGCCGCTGTCCTCGGTGGGCTGGGGCGACTGGATCGGCGTGCGCTCCGATTCGGCCTGGAACAACCCCGAGCCCGAGATCGTGCTGGCGGTAGATAGTGCCGGTCGCATCCTCGGCGCGACGCTCGGCAACGACGTCAACCTGCGCGACATCGAGGGACGCAGCGCGCTGCTGCTCGGCAAGGCCAAGGACAACAACGCCAGCTGCGCCATCGGCCCGTTCATCCGCATGTTCGACGGCAAGTTCACGCTCGACGACGTGCGCAGCGCCATCGTGAAGCTGGAAATCCTCGGCGACGAGGGATTCAAGCTCGACGGCCAGAGCTCGATGTCACAGATCAGCCGGGACCCGACAGAACTGGTGGGTCAGACCATCGGTAAACATCATTGCTACCCGGACGGATTCGCCTTGTTCCTCGGCACCATGTTCGCTCCCATCGCCGATCGCGGCGCGCCCGGACAGGGCTTCACCCACAAGTCGGGTGACGTGGTGCGCGTGTCGACCGGCAAACTCGGCGTGCTCGAGAACAAGGTCACCACCTGCGACCAGGCACCGGCCTGGTCTTTCGGCATCGCCGACCTGATGCGCAACCTGGCGCGTCGCGGCCTCCTGAACACCTGAATGGAAGCATCCCGATGAACGACACCAAGCAACTCACCCATTACATCGATGGGCAATGGGTCGCGGGCGCGCCCGCCTCCGACAGCCTCAACCCCTCCAACACCAACGACATCGTCGCGAAGGCGCCGGGCGGCGACAAGAAGACGGTAGATAGTGCCGTGGCCGCCGCCAAGGCCGCGTTCCCCGCGTGGGCGAACGCCAGTCCCGAAGTGCGTTCCGACCTGCTCGACAAGGTCGGCTCGTTGATCATGGC